>Ga0134123_10001052_pt1 | contig 18191 bp, 10 predicted proteins | sample KB303_FD_96460 | JGI IMG/M metagenome (GOLD analysis project Ga0134123, IMG submission 96460) | Terrestrial soil microbial communities without Nitrogen fertilizer from Kellogg Biological Station, Michigan, USA - KB3-0-3 | ecosystem: Environmental > Terrestrial > Soil > Unclassified ...
CATAAGCACAGTTGGAGCGTTAACAATATTAAAATCCGGCAGGTCATTTTGATCCTGTCAAAGCTACAATTACTGTTTGAATTAGGCACAATTCCTTCTTCGAAGACAAAATTTTTTTAAGATGAGATGTATTTTTCATTTCTCAAAGTGCCGTTCATGGAATTAACAGTAGTGGTGGTAACGTCAACTCTTTGGTTGGAGATTTTAAATGTGTGGTTGGTGATAATAACTTTTGTGGCCGTGAAGATGATAATGCGGGTGGTAATATCAATTTTCGGGTTGGAGATTTTAGATTTAATGTCGGAGATTTCAATTTCCAAGTTGGTGACGTAACTTTTAAGGACGGCAACCGTAACAGAGATGATTCTGACAATGATGGAATATTTATCGCCTCTCACAGTTCATTTTGGCTTGCTGAATGTCTGTTCAGGATGGATAACAATCGAAACAGGAACGATTAGAGAAGATTATTAAACATTGATTATATATTCTAAATTATTAAATTAAACTTTATGAAGAATACATCATTAATTACGCTGCCTAAAGCATCTTTAACGAAGGTTAACAGTAAACCTTCGAGGAATGGAAGTATCTCCAAAGAAGCTCTTATGCAGTTCCAGGAGATTTACAATGAGCAACAGAAGATCATCCATGAACTCAGGCTGGAAAATATTGAGCTGAGAAAAGAAATAATTCTATTGGACCGTGCTCCAAAACAAATTGAGCAAGGTATAACAGAGTTAAAGCCCAAAGAAGAAAAAGAAAGACGGCTTCAACCGATTGGTTATGATAAATTGAAACAGCTTTCAACTTATTTCTACCAAATTTTTGGCCGTCATGTGGAACGTGTTCAACACAGGGAAGCCATGATCTATATGCTGCATACGCTTTATCAATTAAAAGGAGAAGCAGCGCCTCATCAGTTATTTTCTTCTGCTGATTTGGTTGAAGTGACGGGATACCGATATGCAAATTTTTTGAAGAAAGCCCGGTTCCTTGAATTTCATCCGACCACTAAAAAGGGGTTTTATGTGATCAGTGATATTGGAAAACAATTTTTACAGGGAAAATTAACAACGGAAAAGGAGTTTTGTGATTTGATTGGAATTGAGAGTATTAATTTGTGGAGTTAAGTTTTTGGTTCTGGTTTGAGGCCACAAACCGAGACAGAAAAATCATGTGTGATTTTGAAGGCAGTTATTAAGCAAATTTTTCAATGATTTTTGTTATGCCTTCAATGTAGGAGTTTATCTTTTTTCTTTTGTAAACCAAAATATAAGATGGGTGATGAACCGGAACATACCATACCTTATCTTTTTGAAACATTTTATAACTAAAAGAATTGGAAAGTTTTAATTTTTTTCTATCCGAAACAAAATCGCCCACTTGCTTACCTAAAAGAAAAACAAGTTTAGGTTTAAATTCACAAATTTCATTTTGAAGATGATTATAACAAGATTTCATTTCATCCTGCTTAGGATACCTAATTTTAGTGCCATTTACAGGTAAACATTTAACCAGGTTGGTTTTGTAAAAATCAATATCATTATTCCTTTGTTCAATTTCAGAAATAAGTTTTCCAGTATTTGTGGTTTTTGAGAGGGGTGTTTCTTTAACTGTACAAACTACTTTAACTGCGGATAACCCGACCCACATTACATCGGCTTTTGTTTTTTTATCTAAAAGAGGAGGTTGATTCAGGCAAAGGTTACAGCTACTGCACTGCCGTATTTGATTTAAAACTGTTCTTGTGCTGCCCATCAGGGGGCAAATATACGCGAGAATTTAAACTTGTTGTTTCGTAAATAAAATCATGTACAGTTTTCAAAGTAGGTTGGGCATAATTCCCACTATGAAAATTAAACTGAATTCTTCCCACCCGTTCAGACAATTCATCATTAGGTTCGACCGAAGAGACGTGGCTGAAAGCTTTGTTGCCCATTTGTTCCTCTAAACGGTGGTAAAGTTCTGTTCCGTGATAAGGTCGAAATTGAAATACGCTCGTTCTAAACTGGGAACCGTATTTTACCGAAACATCTTTTAAATATTCAGCTAAAGAGTAGGTCATTTCCATATCCTGCACAGTCTCGTCAGGAAATCCGTAAATGAAATACCCTTTAATGTTAATTCCATTTCTCAAAAGTGATGAGAGATTCTGCTTTATTACCTCCACGTTTTGAGTTTTATGAATTTGTTTTAAAATTTTCGGTGATCCGGATTCAATACCAATAAATAATTCATTGCATCCGCTTTTCTTTAATGATTTAATTGTGCTTTCGTCAACTCCTTTAAAAGTTTGAACATGCGCCATTGATCGCCATTGTAACTTAAAATTACTGAAGACTTCAATAGCTTTATTTACAATAGCTGCATTTTTTAAAAACAAATCGTCCAATACACGAATAGATTGCAGATGCGGGTAAGAATTCAAAAGATGTTGGATTTCGTAAATGATGCTTGAAGTATTTTTTTCACGAGTGCCAAAGTCTTTGTTCAAAGAGCTTGCGGCAGCGCAAAATGCACAATTGTAAATACATCCCCTGCTTGTAACAATGTTGGCTTCAATCTGACCAAAAAGATTAATAATGGGCTCGTTAACAAAAAAAGTCCTGTTGAGTTTTTCTTCCGATATATCTTTAACAAAATATATTGACTGATTATCTATTTTAAAAAACCGCCTGTTTCCATCTTCATTCGAAGCTGATTGTTTCAATGGACCTAAAACGATGTCTGCGATAATTAATTCGCCATCGCCATGAACAATATCTATTTGATTTTCATTTTTCCATTTAAAAATTTCTTCCCAGAGGCTTCCAGTTGAAAGACCTCCAATTACAAAATGAGTTTTATAATTTATTGATTCGACAAACTCTTTAACCAATTCAAGATTAGTAGTAAAAACATTGCTGCATATAAATTCAGGTTTTTCATTATTTACTTTTTCAATTAACTCATTTAGTGGTATTTTTAAAGCAACCGCATCGAGCAATTCAACATTGAATCCATTTTCCTTTAATGATGTAGCAATTAATCCTAAGCCGATAGGGGGCAATGAATCCTCATCGTAACGAGAATTTTTATCTCGGAATAATGGAGAATTTATGATTATAATCTTCATTACGTTTTTATTATCCTAAATATAAATTTCTGTATTCCTGCCTTTGTTCCGCAGTAGGAACAATTGCCAATGACCAAATTAATTCCCAAATATTACTATACAAAGCGCCATTTGAGTTTGCTGTATCAGTTTCAAGAGCTTGGTACACTTTTGATTCTATTCTGTTATACATTAGAAGTTTTATTGAACCGTTAATTTTTATTATTCTACCTCTAACTTTCAAATCTGCTTTTTGAGGTTCATAAAATCGTAATTCGGTTTGAGGCATATCGTGAAGAATTTTACCATACCTTATTTTTTTAGAATTATCATTTGGTTCTTCACAGAGAATTAAAATTCTTCTAAATTGGTGTGCTCGCAAGGATGAATATTGTGGATGTCTGTCAATATCAGCGGGTGTGTTACCAAAAAAATTCAAATCACCACCAAAAAGTTTTATTTCGTCTCTATCTGCACTCTCTGTAAATTTATTTATAATTGGATCAAGTTCAGATGTGTGAAAAGTGTCTTTTATTACTAAAAATTTTTTAGTTAAAAAAAATAACGCAAGGCTGGAAAGTATTGCTATGAATAAAACGATAATTCCAAACCAGTTTGGTGAAAAGAAATCATTCCAGTATTTACAGAGAAAAATGATTGAAGTCACGAAAAGTAAAATTGAAAATCCATAAAAAGAATAATGAAGCTTGGTTTTATTTCGTGATGCAAATATTTTACTACGCAGAGCACCGAAAAAGGCACCTAAAGAAATTGAGGCTCCAGATAAAAGTATAGTCGTTATATGGTTAAAATCCATTTTATTGATTTTTAAAAATATTTTTATTCACTTGTTAGTTTGCGAATGAGTTCATCAATTTCCTTTTTAGGTGCTCTTTGATTTATTTCAGGATAACTTCTTAATTTTTCTATTGCATTTTCTGATGAAATTATTTCACACCTGTGCAATTCTTCAATAATCCATACCATGCCATGTACAATTAGTTTTTTTTTGACTGAAATCTTGCGGAGAGTATTGTCGGAAGAAAGTACAGTGCAGTTTTTCCGAATGGCTAATTCAATTACAGAACTGTCAGCAAAACTTAATCCCGGATATTCGTCTGAAATGAACTGTACGTCATCCACCAAACCATTGCCATCTATTTTTAATTTCATGCTTTGAATATACACATTTACTTTACTTAATTGATCTTCATCTGTAACTTCAGCAATCACTTGAGGGGTTGTATAAACTATAAGATCAAGTTTATAAAACTCTTCCATCAGATTAAGGTCTAACAGATCAAAGAGCACGCAGGCATCCTTAATTACAATTTCTTCCTTAGTTGGCACTGAAAAATCTTTTTCTTATTTCATTTATACTGGTGTTGCAAAGCATTGCAGCCTTGCTTAAACTTATCAATTCTTCTGATAGTGCCCTACTCACCATTTGTTCCAGTAATTTGGATTTTTCCTCGCCTTTGTATTTACCAGGTTCTTTTTTCGAACCATATTCTTTACTCAAATATATTACCCAACGCTGATAATAGTTTGGGATAATTATGTCTAATTCTCTCAATCTATGAAGTAAAGCACGTATGGAAATTCCGTAGTACTCCTTTATTAAAATTAATTCCTTGATGGCTATGTAAGTTCTTTTACCACCACCAATCATTTTAATCAACATTTTACTTGGAATTAAAAAACAGCTCGAAAAACAATGGCATAACGTTTCAATTTCCTTATTCGTTAATTTATCAGATTCTGAAAATTTTAAAAGTAAATGAGCCAATTCGTGAATAATAGTAAAGCGAATTCTTTCAACTGGCTTATCTCTGGTATTCACAACCACGACCGGAATTCCATTTGAGGTAAAAACAGCGAAACCATCAATGTCATCAACAGCATCAATTAATAAAACTTTTACGCCTTTTAATTCAAGAGTTTCGATAATATTAGTTATTGGATCACTGCCGAGCTCCCATACTTCTCTTAATTTATTTGCCGCAGATTCAACATCCTTCTTATTGTTAATTTTTAAATTCTCAAGTGGATTGTTAAATTTATTTTCAACAACTAATATATTTTCAATTTCTAAAAAGCGTTCAACATAATCCCTGGTTTTTTCGACAATAGAGTCCTCATCCTTTTTTGACAAGGAATTTCTCTTCCTAAAAGAAATTTGACCAAGTTCAACCTGATTTTTTTTAAGAAAATAATCAGGTCTTACTTCTAAAACTTTTGCAACATCAAGCAAAACTTCCCCATTTGGGTTCATTAATCCCAACTCATATTTGCTTAAGGCCTGCTTGGTAATTTTGTTTTCCAAAGCATCAGCAAGATCTTGTAATGACATTCCTGCCATTTTTCTCGCTAACTTCAATCTGTTTCCGAAGGTGTTTTTATTTTCTTCCTGCATTGTTGAATTTGAATTGGTTGACAAAAATATAAATAAATTTTAATATGTCAACCAGTGTTAATAAATTTTTTTCTTGCTGAAAGTCATAACGATACCAAAAAGAAAGAATGATTTCTATTTTGTACGATCCCCCTCGGAATCGTACCGGTGAAGTTGATTGGTTTCTATAAACCTTGAATCTCTTCGGGATTTTTGAAGAGAGAATTTGTTTGTTAAAATATTTCATTCCTACGGAATTTTGGTTTTTGTATTTATTTCTTTTCTACCAATATGTCATCCCTGAAGGGATTTTTTGGAAAGCCGATTTTTCAAATATCATTGAATCCAATGATAAAACCCCTTAATAACCTTTTAATGGTGCTTTGATTCATTGCTTTCAGCTATTGATGCCGCCTCGTGGTGAAAGTAGTTTTGCATCAGAAAACATTAATTCAAAATCCAAAATAATTTAAACAATTAAACTCTGAAAAACAAAATGAAAACTACTACAACTATTTCAAGAGCTGCATACCCGTTATGGTATGTACAATTAATGATGAGCGTATTGCTGCTTTGCGGAAACGCTTTCAAATCGTCAGCACAGTGCACCAATTATGGTGCTGCATTGCCCACAGTCGTTACATACACTGTGTGCGATTTGCCAATCACCGTAGGTGATACCCTGTTTTACAGCACTTCATTCGGGGTAGTGAATGATGGCACGGTGGAACACATGAAGGTGTATGATTATGAATTGCCCAAAAACATGAAGGGCACATTGTCACTTGCTATAAAAGGCGGAAAAGGCGGTGATGCTTACGTGGGTTGTTCGGGAACCGGGAAATACGGGGATGGAGGGACTGCAGCGCGGGTTTCAGGAAATGTACGTGTCGGTCTGGGGGGAATACCCCGGGGCTCTACTATACGTTACGTAATAGGTGAAGCCGGGAATGACTCTTATGATAACAGTACAGGCGATGTAGATGACAGGGGCGGCAGTGGCGGAGCTGCTTCAGGCATTTTGTACAGGGCTCCTGGCGAAACCACATGGCATCTGCTCATGATTGCCGGTGCCGGTGGTGGCGGTTACGCTGAATGTACTTACTATTTAAATAACGAATTTCCTTATTACCCTATCATTTCCATCCTCGAGGAAAACGGGGGAAATGCCATTACATCAGGTTTTGATCCGTTGACGGCAGGACAGGGAGGCGGAACTTTTTACTGGTGGCACTATGGAATTAATAATTCTTTTATGAACTGCAACTGGAGTAGCATGGGTTTATATAACATGCCATCCATACCAGGATATTCAACTATCAGTGATAATGGCAACTTATGCAGGACAACCAGTGGCGGTGGCGGTTGGGGAGGACCAGGTTACAATCCCTGCAATGGCTGCCATGGAGGAATGGCAGGTAATGTATGGCAAGGTGCACCGCTGCCGGTGGTTTATCCGGCCACGCTGACGGACTGCTATCCATATAGTAATGTACGTGTGGGAGGCAGGGGTTTATGCGGAGGAGGAGCATGCTATTCCATCAGCCCGGGACTGTTAGACCAAATACCCGTGACATGGGGACCGGGCTGCGGAGGCGGTGGCGGAGCCACAGGTGGATGGGGAACCGTTGGAGCTAATAGTGGTGCATCGCCCACATCGGGCAGGGATGCAGCCGCTGGAGGAACCAGCTATATAAGCCCTTTATTGACTTCTCCGACTTTAACTCTCGATGCTTCCCAGGAAGACGGGTATGGAGATTTTAAATTTCTTCCCGATGACCAGACTGTGAATTTCGCACTGAGCATCAGCACAGGACAGCCGGCACCTTTTTGTTCGGGCACACCCCTGACACTTGTGGGAACAATTTCCGGTGGACAGTATGCAATTGGCGGTCTTTCAAGCAAAGTTTTTACATGGAAAGTAAACGGACTGGTAATAGGTACAGGCGCTAATTCTGACATTAATTTTTTTACACAGGTATATGACACCAACCATTACACTTTTAATACGATAAATTATACTTACCAGGCAGGAGATACAATTACCTGCTTCTTTACGGGCAATGATCCGAATCAATGCGGAAAACCGGTAAGCTCCACGGCAACATACATCGTTCCGGCTGATAGTCCCGGTGCATCTTCACAGGTACAGGCAAGCGCAAACCCGGGAACCACGTTATGCCAGGCATATTTTGATTATGGATTAAATAAATCCATGGGCATTATTAGTTTTAATGCAACAGCGCAATTAATTTTCAACATCGGAAACAGTAACCCGGTTGCTTATCAACCTTATTACAGGTGGTACCATAACGGAGCTACGCTGGGTATGCATTACGGAGTAGTTGATACGTTGGCTGCTGTTCAACAGATTTATGTTGCGGATGGTGACAGCATATGGTGCGAAGTATTCAGCAAGCATTGCTCCACTCACAGCAAAAGCAATGTGATGCACATAACGGTATCAGGGCAGCCGAGCACGGGAGGAACTATATCCGGTCCGTTGCATCCATGTCCCAATTCCACAGTCACTTATACCATCACCGGTGCGCTGCACGCGGCTTATTATAATTGGGCAGTAACCGGTAATGTTACTAACGTTAGTACAGGGAATGGCACTACCCGTTCATTTACCATCGGAACAGGGAATGCACATATAGTTTGTTATCCCCAGGGCGCATGCGGAGGCGGAGATACGGTAGAGTTTGATGTGTTTCCATCCAACCATATTACAACACCCTGTGCCACTCCCCCGATTGTGGTCAGCCCACCTGTTCATTGTGCAGGGGAAAGTGTGACCCTGTCTGTATGGGCTGATACAACAGCTACTCCTTATGCAGATTGCTATGAATGGAGCACAGGCGCAAACACACGTACCATCACAGTTACTGCAGACGGAACTTATTATGTTTACCTGAACGGATGCAAGTCAGACAGCGTGGTTTTGACAGGGATAGTTACTGCGCAGCCTTCCATCGGCATAACCCTTACACCTAATCCCTCCATAGACAATGTCAGGAATTACTGGTGCAGGCAGGATCCACACCGCTTTGTGAATGTTACTTCTTCTTCAAACCTTGGATCATTCACCAATGTGAACTACCAATGGTTTAAGAATGGAATACAGATAGTGGTTGGAATAAACATCAATTTCCCTGACCATCTCGATATGGATCTGAATAATCCTTTTTATAACAGTGGTGATACCATCCGCTGCAAAGCAACCTGCACGGCAGCGTGCGGTACCGTTGTGACATGGAGCAACAACGTTGTACTGCCTGTGATTAATAATCCTGCAGTGACTTCAATAACCATTACACCATCGAACACAACAGTATGCTCCGGACAGGTAGTAAGCTTCACAACTTCTGTAACCAATGCCGGAATCAATCCTACTTATACATGGTTTACAGATGGCAGCTTTGCGAGCTTTGCTTCGCAATACAGTGTTGTATTCACTAACTACACAGGCGTTCCTCAAACACATAATGTTTATGCCAATGTGAACGTCACTCCCAATACAATCACCTGCCATTCAGGTCTTCCATTTACCCCCTCTGCCCCGGTGACCATAACGGTACACCCTCAACCGTCAGTTGTCGCAACTGTTGCTAATGTAAGCGGATGTGCAGGCAGCCTGATTACGTTATCGGGTACGCCAGCAGGCGGTATATTCAGCAAACCGAATCCTTACCTCGGACCTTCCACGAGCTATATATATTCTTTTATTGATGTAAACGGATGTGCAAGTACCAGTGTACCTGCAACTATATCAGTAACTAACATGCCGGGCATCACAGCCACTGTTTCACCGAATGACACCGTATGTGCAGGCACCGATGTAACTTTTACCGCTTCGGGAGCAAGCTCCTACTCATGGACTGGCGGACCAACTAACGGAGTTCCGTTTACTATATATGATACGGATACATTTAACGTAACAGGGTATGGTGCGACAGGATGCAGCGGGGATCGCATTTTTATAAAAATATCAGCAGGTTTTACTCATACACTGGGAATAAAATCAGACGGATCACTATGGGCATGGGGCGCTAATACTTCCGGACAATTAGGAAACGGAACAAACATAAGCAGCAATATACCGGTGCGTGTAGGAACTGCAAACGATTGGGTAGATATTTCTGCAGGTGAATATCACTCCCTGGCAGTTAAATCAAACGGTACACTATGGGCATGGGGCAGGAATGTGTATGGTACACTTGGTGACGGAACAAATACAGACCGTAACGTCCCCGTACAGATTACAACACATACGGACTGGATTGGCGTTGCTGCAGGAGGTGAATTTTCAATCGGAATTAAATCAAACGGACATATCTGGGGGTGGGGCTATAATGGAAATGGAGAAGTTGGAACCTATTTCGGCAACAACCCGAATGTTCCCATACCGGTCAACAATGATAACAATTGGATCAGCATTTCTGCAGGACTGGATCATACTCTTGCATTAAAGTCAAATGGTACATTGTGGGCATGGGGAAATAACGCTGACGGGGCTTTAGGCACAGGGAATTTTTCAACCGTTGCTGGTCCCATTCAGGTGGGACTTGCATCAAACTGGGCAAGCATTGCTGCAGGAGGGCTTCACTCGATGGCAATAAAAGCAGACGGCACACTGTGGACATGGGGATTCAATTTTGATGGAGAATTGGGTGATGGAACAACAACGAACCGCAATATTCCGGTTCAGGTTGGCACAGGCAACAATTGGGTAAACGTTAGCGGGGGCTGGTACCATTCAATAGGTTTACAAACAGACGGATCACTATGGGCATGGGGAAATAACTCGTACGGACAATTAGCAAGCGGAACATTCACATTACCAGTACTTACTCCGGCACAAGTGGGAAATGAAACCGGCTGGGCATCTATTTCAGCCGGAGGTTATCATTCTTTCGGAATACAATTATACGGTACATCATTCGCATGGGGCAGGAACACCAGCGGTCAATTGGGAGATGCGTCAAACACCGACCAAAATATTATGGTAATACCTGTAAATCCTCCTTACAGTACAAGTATTATTGTTACCGTAAAACAGGCTCCCACCTTAAGCATCACTGCTTCGCCAACTGATACTTTATGTGCAGGAGACCAGGTAACCCTTATTGCAACCGGTGCAAATTCTTACAGCTGGACAGGAGGAGTAACTAATGGAGTTGCCTTTACTCCGGCAGAAACCGACACATTCCTTGTCACCGGAACAGGTGCAAATGGCTGCACATCAACATCAGCACATTTGATCAAAGTTAATACTATAGAAACATGGTATCTTGATGCAGATAATGACGGTTATTATGTAAGCAGCCTGGTAAATTGCGGCTACCCGGGTACAGGTTATAATCTTTCAGCCACCATTGCGGGTGATTGTAATGATAATAATGCAGGCATACATGATGCACCTTCTCCCACCATCATAGGAGCGCTTTCATTCTGTTCAGGCAGCTCTACCACCTTAGACTTAGGTTCGGGATATGATAACTATAGCTGGTCGAATGGTGCAACTACGCAAACGATTAATGTAAGCACAGCTGGTTCGTGGAGCGGTACTGTAACCATGAATGGTTGTTCAGGAACAAGCCCGGCTGCTGTTACAACAGTAAACTCCCTGCCATCGGTATCTTTCACAGGATTAGCTGCTACGTATGGCGTAAGCTCATCTCCCGTTACACTTGCCGGTACACCTTCAGGTGGAACATTTTCAGGTCCCGGAATTTCGGGAAATGCGTTCAGTCCTTCAGTCGCAGGAATCGGAGGTCCATATACAATAACCTATTCATATACCAATGCAAACGGATGCAGCAATTCAACAACGCACCAGGCAACAGTTACCAATTGTGCAGTGCCGGCTAAGCCGGGAACTGTTAACACAGTGGGCGGTGCAGTTAGTGTATGTCCCGGCATGACAGTCACTTATACCATTCCTGTTACCACAGGAGCAACTTCTTATACATGGACTCCTCCAACGGGTGGTGTGATCAACAGCGGACAGGGAACCCGCCAGTTAATTGTAAATTATACTGCAACATTTATCGTTTCAGGGACATTAAGTGTAGTGGCTAATAATGCCTGCGGAAGCAGCTTACCCAGGACCCTTGCAATTGCCCGTAACAATCCATCCACACCCAGTGTTATTTCCGGCCAGGCTTTCGGAGTTTGCAGCGGTTCAGGAATTCCTTATTCTGTTGTGAATATTGCAGGAATGACATATAATTGGTCATTCAATACCGGAACAGCATCCGTGGCAATAGGGCAGGGGAGTAACGCAATAACGGCAAACTTTACCAGCGGCTATGTTTCAGGTACGTTAAGTGTAACAGCAGGAAACGGATGTGGAACAAGCGCTGTGAGAAGTATGGTAATCAAAGCTTCTCCCGCTGTACCCGGTTCAATCACGGGAGCAACTACAGTTTGTGCACACCAGAATGGTGTTTCGTATTCAATTTCCCCGGTTGCTGCTGCAACCATCTATACATGGCAGGCACCAAATGGTTGTCATATTTCTGATGGTGTAACAACTTCCCCCTCGAGGATTTTGATTACCACTGCAACTTCAGTAACTGTAAATTTTGGCGGCAACGCAGGTAATGTAAGTGTAAAAGCCGGTAATGCATGCGGATACAGTGAGTTCAAATCACTTGCTGTTGCTTTCAATTGCAGGACAGAAGAAGAAGAAATAAACCAGTTTGACGCAAGTGTTTATCCTAATCCTTCTTCAGCTGATTTTACAATTACAGTTCAAAATGGCTTGAATGAAAAAACTGTAATTAATGTAACAGATGTAACGGGCAGGATGGTGCAGGATATTGTAAGCTCAGTTTCGGATTCTCAGATCCGTATTTCCAACCTGCCATCCGGAGTTTATTCAGCAGTTATAACAAATGGAGAAAGTAAAAAAGTTTTGAAACTGATCAAGGTTAATTAGAAATAAGGCTCTTTCATTTAAACGGGTACGCATTCAGCGTGCCCGTTTTTTTTATGATTGCAATAGATAAAAGGGCGGAAAAAATGAAGACTTGGATTACTTTTGATTTGATAAAATTATTGCAGACTACTTTGACAGGAAAAAGCCCTCCCGTTTTAAACAGGAAGGCTTCCGTAAAAATAAATCCCCTTAAATTTATTCTATTGCTACTTTCATATTTTTATTTATACTTTCTGAACTTACCTTGAGCATATATGCTCCCTTTGAAAAATGGGAAAGATCAAGCTCATAAAGATTCACACCGACATTTCCTTCCCTGGCTTCATCAAGCACTAATCTTCCTGAAATATCGATAAGCTTTATACTAAACACGGATTTCTCTGATGCGTCTATGCTCACCGTTATTTTATCATGAGCCGGGTTGGGATACACTGATAACGCATTGCTGATAACTGATAACTCATCCTCTTCCTCCCTGCAGAATGTGGTAAAGCTTTGGATTAGCTGACTGCCTGCACCGCACCCGTTACTTGCTGAAACTTTGACAGTCCCTGTTCCCGTTCCCCATTGCACATCTATGTTATTACTGCCCTGGCCTGCCTGTATTGTTCCGTTTGTAACTACCCAGTTATATATTGGAAGGGGTGTTACCACAGGTGCGCTGAAGTTTACATACCCGTCATTACACCATGATCCGGGATTGGCTGTTACGGATATTGGTGTGTTGGGCTTTCCATAAATCGTGATCGTCCTTGGAATGCTGGTTCCGGGAGTACACAATGATGAATTGGCTGTCACTGTTAAATACCCGCTGGTGAATGCAGATGAAACGTTTAACAAAACAGATGGGCTTCCCTGCCCGCTGGCAATTGTGGTGCCTGCCGGGTTGGTCCATGTATAGCCTGAAGCTTCTGCCACGTTAGATATAGAATATTGAACCGTAGAGTTGCAAACGTTTGTTGTCGGCCCTGTAACAGAACCGGGCTGGCTGGGAATATTGCTTCCAACTGTTTTACATCTTGCTACGCTGGTTCCGCAGGTGCTCAATGCGCTCACACAAACCGGTGGCGCTCCTGTATAAGGATTTGGGAAGTTTACTGTTATGGAAGTTGTGTTTTGCCCGGAAGCGATTGTAGTTCCAACGGGAGTTGTCCAGTTATAACCCGTTGCACCTGTAACGGCAGGAACCGTGTAAACAATTCCTGTTGAACCGGGGCAAACGTTTGATGGTCCCGAGGTGAACACTCCGGGAACCGCAGGATTCTTCGATATGGTCATGCATCTTGGCGCACTCGTTGATGAGCCTCCGCAGGAAAGAGATGCTGTTACGCATAATTGCCCTGAAGTGAAAGCAGGAGGGAAGGTTACTTGCACATTCTGTGTACCCTGTCCTGACGTGACAGGTGTTGGTGAACCTGCCAGTGTCCAGTTGTAAACAGTTGCTCCGCCTGATATACCGCAGCTAAAGCTTTTCACTTCGTTAGGACAAGCCACTGCGCCCGCTGCCGGTGTAATAGTTCCAGGCACACTGACCACTCCTCTGATCCAGTCGCATTTGTTATTCGTGCTTCCGCAATCGTTTACTCCCTGTACGCATACGTTGTAACCGGAGCTTCCTGCCAAAGTACCGAATTGTGCATAGACAGAATTAGTCGTGGTTTGAAAGGGTCCGTTTACAAAGGGTCCGCTGATGCTGGCGCTGTATTTAACCACGGATGAGTTTGTTCCCGTATTCCACGAATATTGCACATTAGTTCCTGAAATCGCATTTACTGAAATAAGCGAAATTGTACCATTACATGCTGCCGAAGGTCCTGTGATAGTTCCTGCAGTGCCTGTAGGAGCGCCAACACTTATAGCAATATTGCTTCCGTTATCCCTTCCGTTAAATGCAGGCAATGAACTCCTGACTCTTACCCGGTATCCGCTTCCACCCGGTGTTGCGGAAGGAATAGTAACACTTATAGTACCCGAAGAGTTTCCCGTAAGGGTTCCAATGTTTACCGGATTTGCAAAGTTGCCAGAAGCGTCAGACAACTGAGCAGTAAATACATTGTTACTGCCGATGATGCCATAGGCAGTATATGGTACTAAAGCAGTTGAGCCTGCACATGCTGAAGTGACGGCTACTGTACCCGTTAGTATCTGCACTTCCGGCTGCTGTTCTCCCTGCGAAAGTTTGCTGCTTCCACCTGTTAGTGTTGCAGTAAATATTTCTCCCATAGTCCATGAAAGTGAGTTGCCACCGCCTGTTGCATAACCCCCGCTGGAGGGAGTTACTTTCGGAGAAAGCGTCTGACCCGGAACCATGGACCATTGACAGATTATTAATATTACGACTTGTATGAGGTAGCGGATATTCTTCATTTTAATTTATATATTATACGTGTATATTATGACTGATTTCAGGGTGCCCATTAATTTTTTCTTGCCACCAACACAGCATTTTCATATTGCCATAGATCATTACCGGTATTTTCTATCCAAAGCTGGAATTGAAGAGTTCCGGCAGTATTTACGGTTCCGTATTCAAGATAAGAAACGGGATTAGGATTGTTGTGATCGTTACCATCTTCACTGGGGCGATATGTTACCTCGTGTGGAGCATTAGTAGCGTCAGAAAAAACCATTGACGAAGCTGCGGTGCCTGAAACAAGTGCTTTTATATGAAAATCATCAGAGCCGCTTCCACCCTGGAGCCACAGAAAAACATTAGCTTGTATAGTAATTACATCACCCGGTTGTACTTGTAACAATTGAGTTGAACCGACCACTGTTTGACTCGAATTTGATGTAAAAGTGGTTCCGGAAAGTTCAGAATTAAAGACAACATTCTGCGGTGGACTGGTGATGAGAGTGCCGGTTGCGTCAACAAACAGGCTTCGTGATCCCGTTCCTGCTAATGCCGGAATTTTAACTGTGCCGTTTCCTTTTATTCTCATAAGTTCGTTAGACGATAAGCCTGAAGAAACACTGGCATAAAACACATGGTCAGCGGTTGTTGAAGGAACCTGGTAGCGCATCACATTCGTATTGACACCAAATCCATAAAACTCATTATCATCATTAAAGACTTCTGATAAAACTATTTTTCTGTTAGCTGTTGCATTTGTAAATTGTAAAAAACCGTTAGCTGTTGAAGTGCCCAAACCAATATGTCCGTTAGTAAAATCTCCGTAAATGAGAGGAGCGGTTGTTGATCCGGAATTTGCGATATAAAGCTTATTAGAAGTACTTAAATTCTTTCCCGCCTGGTATCCTAGTAAAACATTGCCTGATCCGTTCAGATTTGAGCCGGCACTGTCACCTATTACTGTATTAAAATTTCCGGCTGCAGATCCTAATGATGCTTCTCCCACAGCAGTATTTCCGGTTACGCCAGCCCCGAGGTTGCCGCCAGCCCAGGCTCCTATAATAGTATTTTTGTTTGCATTGGTGCAAAATAAAGAATGGGCGCCTACTGATGTATTATAGCTGCCACTTTGAATATAGGGTGAAGAGTAATAACCAAAGCCGGTATTATAGTTACCTGTTGTATTGAAGTAAAGTGAATTTGAACCGCCTGCTGTATTATAGCTTCCTGAAGTATTTTCATACAATGCATAATAACCGAAAGCTGAATTATCTCCCCCGGGATCATTTTTTCGCAGAGCCTCATTCCCTGTTGCCGTATTATTATTACCGGAGATATTATCCGCCATCGCGTTTGCTCCAAAAGCTGAATTAGATGATCCTGTTGTGTTTTCAGCTAATGAATACATTCCAAAAGCGGAATTACGTATTCCCGTTGTAATGGCGTTCAACGAATTGAGACCATAGCTGGAGTTGTAATTTGAGAGGGTAATGGACCCCGCCTTAGTATTAAAAACTTTAAATATAAGCGGCTGAGCATTCGTGGTACCAATAAAACTTCCGGATGATACAATATCGCCATTGAAACCCCATCCGCTGCTGCCTGATGATGGTGTAACCCAACTTGCATTTCCACTGGCATCACTCTGTAAAACTTTTCCTGCACCCGCCCCGGATGTAATTTGCAAGTTCGTGGCTTTTATAGTTCCGTTTACATCCAGCTTTTGTGATGGGGTTATTGTTCCGATGCCAACATTGCCGTTTCCTTCTATTTGCATTGCGTCTGTTATGCTTCCTGCATTATATGTACGTACGCGGAGGCTCGTGGTGCCTAAGTTATTTTCTCTGCGTGCCTGAAGATAACTGATGTCAGAACCATTATATGGTGCGATAAAAATATGACCGGGCAGATAAATGGTTTGTGATCCGCCAGTCGTTGTGTTATTACTCAGGTAAATGTCACCGGTTCCCGTAATATCAAATAATCCTCTCGGGGTAGTTGTTCCGATACCGATTGAACCATTGTCAGTAATCATTCCATCTGTAAGTGTTGACCCATTCCATTTTGGTACTTTGCTGACAGTTGAAGAGTTTACCTGCGGATCATTCTCAGTAATGGAAAGAGTTGTCCACGATGCATTTCCGCTCGCATCGCTCTGTAAAACTTTTCCAGTACCAGCACCTGATGTCACCTGCAAGTTGTTAGTTTTAGTAGTTCCATTTACGTCTAATTTTTGCGCGGGCGATGTAGTTCCGATTCCGATATTCGATCCGTTGTCAGTAATAATTCCATCTGTAAGTGACGAACCATTCCATTTGGGAACCTGGTTGGTTGAAGAAGAACTTACCTGCGGATCAGTTTCCGCAGTGCTGGAAGAAGAAACCGTAAAATTAGGATACGTCCCGGTCACTGTAGTTGCACCTGTTCCTGTTAACGTTACAGTCTGATCGGGTGCTGTATTAGTAATTGTTGTTCCTGCAACATTGATTCCTGTGCCGCCTGTATAAGTGGTATTGTTGTCGGTAGAATTTACAGTAAAATTAGGATAAGTGCCTGTCACTGTTGCCGCACCTGTTCCTGTGAGCGTTACAGTCTGATCAGGTGCGGTGTTGCTGATAGTACTTCCTGTAATGTCAATCCCTGGTCCGCCTGTGTAACCCGATGTGGTGCTGCTGCCTGAATATATCGCATAAGGAACACTCATCATCTGCGTAGTTCCCATATCCATATAAACTGTGCCTCCTGTTATATCCATTTCCACTTGCGTGAACTTGGCTCCGCTCCCCCAGTTGATGCCTGAAAATGTTCCGGTGACAGCATTTCCCTGCCCGATGATAACATTGAACAAGCCAAGATTGTTTGTTGTTACAGCGTGTGTTTCTTTATAAACCACTATCCCTGCTGCTGACCCATCATGGATGCTGAAGCGGAGAGAGACATTTTGATTTGCAATAAGATTAGCGCTTGCATCACGCGCAACCGCCTGGTAAGGAATTCCCTGCGGGGCTTGTGCCATAAGCTGGCTTGCTATCATTAGAAGTGCAGCCATCATCACGAGGATTGCTTTAATTTTTTTCATAGCTTTTTTTTCTTTTAGTTGTTAATAAGGTGAATTGTCATTTTAATTTCGATGCAAAATTGCAGTCGTTGTAAGCAGGAATCAAGACCTAATGTTAGGTGTTTCCATGCCTAATTTTAGGGGTATGAATTAAAAAACAGGGCTTGTATGTTCGTCTTTTTATTTGCTATGTTGCCGCCCTTGTGAAAACAATTAAGCTCTTAGTTCTCATGTTGCTTCTTGCAGCAGCCGACAGCGTACGCGGATCTGGCGATGGTTATCTTCCTGCCAGGCGGTTGAAGTTTGAATCCATCACCATCAATGATGGTCTTAGCCAGGGTA
>Ga0134123_10001056_pt1 | contig 18163 bp, 18 predicted proteins | sample KB303_FD_96460 | JGI IMG/M metagenome (GOLD analysis project Ga0134123, IMG submission 96460) | Terrestrial soil microbial communities without Nitrogen fertilizer from Kellogg Biological Station, Michigan, USA - KB3-0-3 | ecosystem: Environmental > Terrestrial > Soil > Unclassified ...
CCGTCCTTCGCCTTGTACTGCAGCGTCACGGCGCGGGCCTTGATGGTGATGCCGCGCTCGCGCTCGAGATCCATGTCGTCGAGCATCTGCTCGTGCATCTCGCGCTGCTCCACGGCCCCCGTCATCTGCAGCAACCGGTCGGACAAGGTGGTCTTGCCGTGGTCGATGTGCGCGATGATGGAGAAGTTCCGGATGTACTGAGGCTCAGGCATTCGCGCGCCATCTAACACGAAGATGGCCACTTGTCATCCCGAGCGGGTGATATCGTCGCAGGCAATGGACCTCGGGATTCGGAACCGTGTCGCGATGGTGGCCGCGGCGAGCAAGGGGCTGGGCCGCGGGATCGCGGAGGCGCTGGCGGCGGAAGGGTGCCGGCTCTCGGTCTGCGCGCGGTCGATCGAGGCATGGGACGGCGAGATGCTCGCGGTGCCGTGCGATCTCACGAAGGCGGAGGACCTGCAGCGCTGGTACGACGCGACGGTCGAGCGGTTCGGGCAGGTCGACATCCTCGTCACGAACACGGGCGGACCGCCGGCCGCGCCGTTTCTGAAGCTCACCGAGGAACAGTGGGAGAGCGGCGTGCAGTCGACGCTGATGAACGTCGTGCGCCTCTGCCGGCTCGTGATCCCGGGCATGCAGGCGCGGAAGTGGGGGCGCATCCTCAATCTCACCTCCTTCGTCGCCAAGCAGCCGATGGAGCTGCTCACCGTCAGCTCGACGCTGCGCGCGGGCCTCTCGGCGCTGACGAAGACGCTCGCCGATCAGGTTGCGGGCGACGGGATCCTCGTCAACGCGATCCTGCCCGGGCACTTCCTCACCGATCGCCAGCGGCATCTCGCCGAGTTGCGCGCGGAGCAGCAGGGAATCACGCCGGAGGAGTATCTGAACAGCGCCGTCTCCGCCATTCCGCTCGGACGCTACGGACGCCCCGAGGAGCTCGCCGGCGTGGCGGCGTTCCTCTGCAGCGAGCGAGCGTCGTATGTCACCGGCACGTCGATTCAGGTCGACGGCGGGATCGTTCGCGGCACGTTCTAATCCCAGCTCACTCCATTCATCTTCGCCACGATCTTCGCCACCTCGATGTAGTCCGCGCCTTCGCCGAGCTGATGGAGCGACGCGGAGAAGAGCTGCTGCGTCAGCGCGAGCATCGGCGTCGAGGCGTGCTGCTGATGAGCGAGCGAGGCGGCGATGCGGATGTCCTTGTCGTGATGGGCGAGCTTGAACACCAGCGGCCACTTGTGGTCGCGCAGCCGCATCGGCAGCAGGTTCTCCGAGGCGTTCGAACGGCCGCTGCCGGCGTTGGTCACTTCGAGCGCGGTTTTGATGTCGATGCCGAGCTGCTTCGCGAGGAGCAGGCACTCGGACGTGATCCACACCGTGGCGCCCATGATCGTGTTCGTCAGCACTTTGATGGCGTGGCCCGCGCCGGCGCCGCCGACGTGGATGATCGTCTTGCCGTTGAGGCGCAGCACGTCCTTCGCGCGCTCGAAGTTCCCGGCGGTGCCGCCGATCATGATCGTCAGCGTCGCGTTCTCCGCGCCGACCACCGCGCCGGTGACGGGCGCGTCGACGAAGTCGACGCCTTTCTCGCCGAGGCGGCGCGCGGTCTCGCGGCTGACGTTCGGATCGCCGCTCGTGGCGTCGATCCAGAGCGTACCGGGCTGGACGTGCGGCAGCAGCCGGTCGACGATCTCGTCGACCTCTCTGCTGGTGGGCAGCATGGTGATGATCACCTCGGCGGACGCGCATTCGGCGAGGTCGTTCGCCAGCGTCGTCCCGTGCTCGCGCGCGTGCCGCTCCGCTTTCTCGCGCGTGCGGTTCCACACCGTGACCGGGTGTTCCTTCGAGAGGTGGCGCGCCATGGGATAGCCCATGGCGCCGAGTCCGATGAATGCGATTCTCATCTCCACAGTTTATGCCGCGCGCAGACGCGGCATCTCCGGTGCGGCCGCACATGACGCGCCACAGGCATGATCGGCGCGGTATGACCAGAGATCCCTCGTCTCCGCGAGGGATAAACTACAGAAACCATGACGACCTTCGACGAGACCTACAAAACGGCCTACTCCTTCACCGAGCCCGCCGTCAACGTCGGGCACGTGCTGCGCGAGGGCTCGCCGGCGGCCGAGCTGCCGGTGCGCATTCCGCTGCGGATGATGAACCGGCACGGGCTGATCGCCGGGTCGACGGGGACGGGGAAGACGCGCACGCTGCAGCTGATCGCCGAGGAGCTGTCGCGCGCGGGGGTGCCGGTGTTCCTCGCGGACGTGAAGGGCGATCTCGCGGGGATGTCGCTGCCGGGCGTGGCGAACGACCGCCTCAACGCGCGCGCCGCGGCGGTGGGGCGCACGTTCACCCCCGAGGCGTTCCCGGTCGAGTTCTTCAGCCTCACCGGCAACCGCGGCACGCAGGTGCGCGCGACGGTTTCGTCGTTCGGGCCGGTGCTCCTCGGCAAGGTGCTCGACCTCACCGACGTGCAGCAGAGCGTCCTCGCGATGGTGTTCAAGTACTGCGACGACCGGCACATGCCGCTGCTCGACTTCGACGACCTCCGCGACGTGCTGAATTACCTCACCACCGAGGGAAAAGCAGACCTGAAGCAGTACGGCGGGATGTCCGCGGCCACCGTCGGCGTGCTGGTGCGGAAGATGGTCGAGCTGGAGCAGCAGGGCGCGGCGCGGTTCTTCGGCGAGCCGGAGCTCGATATCCAGGACCTGATGCGCACCGTCAACGGGAAGGGCGTGGTGAACATCCTTTCGCTCGCCGACGTGCAGGACAAGCCGCGCCTCTACTCGACCTTCCTGATGTGGCTCCTCGGGCAGTTCTACTATCGGATGCCCGAGGCCGGCGATCCCGACAAGCCGAAGCTGGTCTTCTTCTTCGATGAGGCGCATCAGCTCTTCGCCGACGCGTCGTCCGCGCTCGTCGAGCACATCGAGCAGGTGGCGCGTCTCATTCGCTCGAAGGGCATCGGCGTCTTCTTCATCACCCAGACGCCGAAGGACGTCGACGAGGACGTGCTCGCGCAACTCGGCAACCGCGTGCAGCACGCGATCCGCGCGTTCACGCCGAAGGACGCGAAGAACGTGAAGGCGACGGCGTCGACGTTCCCGGTGAGCGAGCACGTGGACATCGTGAAGTCGCTCACGACGCTCGGCATCGGCGAGGCGATCTTCACCGCGCTCGATCCGAAGGGCGTGCCCACCGCCGTCGCGACCGTGCAGATCCTCGCGCCGTCGTCGTCGATGACGGCGGTCGACGACGCGCAGTATCAGCGCGTGATCGCGGCGTCGCCGCTCGCGGCGAAGTATTCGACGCCGATCAACCGCGAGAGCGCGCACGAGATCCTGCAGAAAAAGCTCGAGCAGAGCGCGGAGACGCCGCCGGACGAATTCGGGTGGAAGCAGGAGCAGGCGCCGGACGAGCTCGACTGGCGGCAGCAGCAGCAGCGGGCTCCGCGCGCGCGGCGCGCGCCGGCGGCGCGTCCGCGAGCGTCAGCAGTCGAGAAGCTGGTGGGACGGACGGTGCAGACGGTGGCGCGGCAGGCGGTGAGAGAGGTCGGGCGCGGGTTGTTTGGATTGCTCAGAGGCAGGTGAATCGTTTGAGGCGTCGATCGAGACCCTCCGGCTCGCGTTGCAGAGAGAGAGAGGTAGCTTCAGCAAATTCCACGGAGGCACGCCCATTCGCCCGCTCTACCGTGGTTGGGTCCGAGGTGGGCGCAAACTGAAGGGTCTCGACCGACGTCTCAAAGAGCATCAAAAGAAAAAGGGGCGCTACGCCCCTTTGTTGCCGTTTTTCCGGCGCGATTGCCAACCCGGAACGGACTTTATACCCGTCCCCTGCACAATGTAGTGAGCTGGATCACAAAGATCAAGCTCAACTCTTATTCTTGTAGTAGTCGGCGTTGATCTGAATGTACTGCGTCCACTGCGCCGGCACGAGATCCTCCGGGAAAATCGCCTGCACCGGGCACGCGGGCTCGCAGGCGCCGCAGTCGATGCAGACCTCGGGGTCGATGTAGAGCATCTCGGCGGCGTCAAAGCCGGCCTCATCCTTGCGCGGGTGGATGCAGTCGACGGGACAGACGTCGACGCACGCGGTGTCTTTCGTGGTCACGCAGGGTTCGGCAATGATGTAAGTCATACGAGGTTGTTTCCTCCGGACGAGGTAAGTTTGCGAATTGTACGGTTTCGCGGTCACGCAGTCACGCAGTCACGCGGAAAAGGCGTGCGCCGCTTCCTGATCGTTTTCGCGCTCTGGACGATCGTGGCGATCCTTTTCGCCGGGCAGCTGGCGATGGATTCCTCGTACTCGAGGAACCGGGTCACGAAGCGCGATGTGCTCGTGCTGGCGTTTACCGGCTGGTACGCGTGGGCGCTGCTCTACCCGCTGGTGGCGTGGCTCGCGCGCCGCTTCCGGACGAACGCGCGCGGCCTCGCGGTGCACGCGGTGCTCTCGATCGCGATGACGGTCCTGAAGATCGCGATGGTCAGCATCGCGCTGCGCGGCGCGGGGATGACGCCGCAGTCGATCTCGCTGCTGGTGAACGTCCCGGTGAACCTCGCGGCGTACTGGCTGATCGTCGGCGTGACGTGGGCGATCGAGGCGAACGTTCGCTCGGCAAACCTCGAGGCGAGCCTCACCGCGGCGCGCCTCGACCTGCTGCGCACGCAGATCCAGCCGCATTTCCTGTTCAACACGCTGCACGGCATCGCGGAGCTGATGCACGAGGACGTCGACGCCGCCGACCGCATGGTGATGCGCCTCAGCGAGCTGCTGCGCGCGACGCTGGAGACGGGCGGGAAGCAGGAGGTGTCGCTGCGCGAGGAGCTGTCGCTGCTCGAGCGGTATATCGATATCCAGCGCATGCGCCTCGGCGACCGCCTCCGCTTCTCGACCGACGTCGATCCGCGCGCGCTCGACCGCGCGGTGCCGATGCTGCTGCTGCAGCCGCTGGTCGAGAACTCGGTGCGCCACGCGATCGCCGACCGGCGCGACGGCGGGCGCATCGGCATCCGCGCGCGCGAGCAGGACGATCGCCTCGTCATCGACGTCGAGGACGACGGGCCGGGGATCGGCGAGGTGCCGACCAACGGCATCGGCCTGACGAACGTTCGCGACCGTTTACAGCATCTCTACGGCGCGGCGCAGACGCTGCAGCTCACGCGCGCGGCGCACGGCGGGACGCTCGTGCACATCGAAGTGCCGCTCAGGAACCATGGATCCGATCCGCGCGCTGATCGTTGAGGACGAGCGGCTGGCGCGCGCCCGCCTCGTGCGGCTGCTGCGCCGGCGCGAGGACCTCGAGGTGATCGGCGTCGCGGTGGACGGCGACGAGGCGGTGCAGCTGATCGACGGTGCGCGCCCCGAGCTCCTTTTCCTCGACATCCAGCTGCCTTCGCGCACGGGCTTCGACATCCTCGGCGCGTTCGATGACGAGGAGCTGCCGTTCGTGATCTTCACGACCGCGTATCACGAGCACGCGCTGCGCGCGTTTCAGGTGCACGCGCTCGATTACCTGCTGAAGCCGTTCGACGAGGAGCGGCTGAACGATGCCGTCGACCGCGCGGTGCGCATCATCCGCGGCACGCGCGCCGTCGATCGTTCGGGCGTACGCGAGGTGCTGCGAGGCGCGCCGCTCACGCGCCTGGTCGTGCGCGAGCCGGGACGCATTCTCTTTCTCGACGCCGCCGACGTGGACTGGATCGAGGCCGCGGAGAATTACGTCTACCTCCACACCCGCGGCAGGAAACACCTCGTGCGCGGCACGATCCGGTCGTTCGCCGAACGGCTCGACCCGAGCCGGTTCATGCGCATCCACCGCTCCACGATCGTGAACCTCGAGCGCGTGCGCGAAGTCGATTCACGCCGCGTCGTGCTGCGCGACGGGACCCCGATTCCGATCGGCCGCAACTACACGGCGGAGCTGCGCCGTCGTCTGTCATCCCGAGCGTAGCGAGGGACCCGGGCGGGGTATCGCGGGAGACACGTGCCTCGCGCCCCGCCCGCACAGGTCCCTCGCTCACGCTCGGGATGACAGTTGGTCACAGCCCGGTGTCCGCTCGTCACGCGGTTGTGGCGGCGGGGCGGCGGCGTCCGTTCAATGAGGCGCATGAATACGAAACGAGTGCTCAGGGAAGTTGCGACGTGGATTCTCACGCTCCTGCTCGCGGCGATGTTTCTGAACGCGGGCATCCGCAAGCTGTTCGAGAACGGCGGGTGGTCGTGGGCGTTCCGGAACTGGGGCTTTCCGGTCTGGTTCCGCATCGCCATCGGCGTAATCGAGACGGGCGCCGCCGCGCTGCTGCTGTTGCCGCGTACGGCGCCCTGCGGCGCGGCGACGATCATCGCCGTCATGATCGGAGCGATCGCCGTCACGGCGTCGGGCGGGCGGCTGCAGCACGCGATTCCGGCGACCGTGTCGCTCGTCGTCGCGGGGATCGTGCTCGCGCTGCGATGGAAGACGCGCTACTCGTTCCAGCGGCGGATCGACTCGATCATGTAGTCGTTGCCCATGAACGAGACGATGTCGCCGGCGGCGTGGCCGATGAGCTTCTTCGCGACGTCGGACTGATTCGAGTAGATGCCGTGCTCGGGGTCCGACTCCCACGGCCCGAGGACCGTGACGTCGCGGCGAACGTCGCCGTTGGACAGCTCGATCTTCGTGCCGACGCGCACGATCGACGTATCGACCTGCGACGGATCGAGCACCTGTACGCGCGAGATCTCGACGGCCAGCTCGCCGACGCGCGCGGAGAGATACTCGGCCCGCGAGCGCGCGGCCTTGTACTCGAAGTTCTCGCGCAGGTCGCCCATCTCGCGGGCGGCCTGCAGCGCCTTCGAGTTCGCCGGGATCTCGACGGACTTGAGATGCGTGAGCTCGGCGCGCTTCTTCTCCAGCGAGCCCGCGGTCGCGTACACAGGCTCGGCCTGCGGCTCGCGCAGTTGCGGGAACTTCATCAGCGCGGCGGCCTTGACGATGTCGCGGCGGTACTCCTCGAGCGCGCCGTAGCGGTCGAGGGTCTCGACGAGCTTGCGCGCCTGCTCCTCGTTGTCCTGTGCCATCACGATGCGGATGCCGAGGCCGCCCTTGTCGAACAGTTCTCTCAGCCGCGCGCGGACCGGTGAAAACTCGTCGTGCGTGAGCGCGTCGAGAATCTGGAAGAGCAGCGTGTAGTTCGCGCGGTCGCTGAGCGTCTCCTCTTCGCTGAGGCGTTTGGTGAGCCAGTAGAAGGCGTGCGGATGGCGGCGCGGATAGCGCAGCGTTTCATCGATGAGGCGGTCGCGGATCTCGGTCTGCCCCGCTTCCTCGAGCGCGGTCATGATCGTGGTGAGGAAGCGCGGCTCCTGGTCGAGGAAGAACGACTCGGCGTAGACCTTCGGCCAGTCGGGATGGTTCTCGCGGACCGAGGCGAGCGCTTTCTCGCGCATCGCCTTCTCGCCGATCGCGGCGATCGTGCGCGAGGCCATCGCGCCGCCGAGGAGGGCGTTCGTTTCGACGGGCGCGTGGTAGGCGCCGGGCAGCGACTCGAGCGTCGTCAGGATCTGCCACGCCATCGCCGCGTCGGTGCGCGCGAGTCTGCCTGCTTCCCCCGCGAGGGCGGACGAGAACGCGTCGGCGATTTCCTTCCCGCGGCCGCTGTGCTTGCGCGCGAGCTCGAGCTTCGTCTTCACGTCCGCGCGATCGAAGTCGCGCCGGATCGCGGCCTCGGCGTCGGACGTCGAGCCCGCGAATGCGTACGTCGCTTTCGCGCCCGTGCCGCTGGTGACGATCTGCGGATTCTTGCGCGCCGAGGTCCACCACGAGTTCCACTTCTCCTCGGGGACGATGCCGATGACGGCGTCACGGACTTCCGGCATCACCATCGGGCGTCCGAAGCTCTGCAGGATCTTCGCGAAGAACTCGGACGGCGACTCTTTCGCGCTCGCTTTGAGCGCGTCGGCGTCGCGGAACTTCTCGCGCAGGATGTGCCCCTCGGGGAGCGGCACGAGGAATTTCGCGGCCGCGCCGAGCGGCACGGAGACGCGCTTGTCTTTCTCGAAGTCGAGGCGGCAGATGCCGAGCTCGGGGTTCAGCTCCGTGACGCAGCCGGCGCCGCGGCCGGTCATGAAGAAGCATTCGCCTTCGTCGTAGTTGAGCCAGGTCTCGATCTTCTCGGCGCGCTCGACGGGGTTGCTCTGCGGGTCGCCGAAGGCCGCGAATTTGTAGGCGCGGTCGAAGCTGCGATGCGTGCCGAGGGCCTTGCGCAGCGCTTCCTCGATCTGGGGGCGCAGCTGCGCGGGATGTTTGGAGAGGCGGCCGATCTCCTTGAGCACCGCGAGGCGCTGCGGCCAGAGATGGCGCTCCTTCAGGACGTCGGAGAGGAGGCCGAGGAGGGTGTCGGATTGCGAGCGCTGCTCGGACTTGCGCAGCGACTTGGCGATGTGGATGAACGCGTCGACGTCGCCCGGGTCGCTCTCGATCCGGTTCATCCAGAGCGACTCGACGTCATCGAACTTTTTCTGTTGGATCAGAGCCTGCGCATCTTCGCGAAAACCCATAGGAACTGCGGATTCTATGCAACGTCGGGATAAGGGGAAAGCTGAAAGGCAAAAGGTCAAAGGTGAAAGTGGCTTCGCTTCTGCCACATCCTTAGCGACGAAGCTTGACGAGCGCTTTGAACACGTCGAACGGAAGTTCTTCCGCGTGGACGATTTGGCGAAGGTGGTGCAGCGACGTGCGACGTTCCTTCACGTCGGCGAGCGAGATGTTGTGCTTGCGCAGCAGGTCTTGTGCTTTTTTCTCAGGCATGGTTCCGCGACGAACGGACCAGCTTGCGCGCCTATTCCCCCACTTTCACCTTTCACCTTTTACCTTTCACCTTTCAACTCTTTCAGGATCTTCTCGTGCACGCCGCCGAAGGCGCCCGAGGACATCACCAGCACGACGTCGCCCTCGCGCGCTTCGCTCGCGACGCGCTTCGCGATGGCGTCGAAGTCATCGATCTGAACGGCCGGGATGTTCGCGGAGTCGAGATGCTCGACGATCGCCGGCACGGACATCATTTTGTCGAGGCCGTATCGCGTCTCGTAGCGGTCGCGATGGAAGATCGGGCCGATGATGACGCGGTCGGCGCCGCGGAAGGCGTCGATGTAGCCGGGCTCGAATTCCTTGCGCGACGACGAGATCGAGCGCGGCTCGAACAGCGCCCAGACGCGCCGTCCCGGATAGCGCTTGCGCGCGCCGGCGAGCGTCGTCGCGATGGCGGTCGGGTGATGCGCGAAGTCGTCGATGACGGTGACGCCGCGCTCGACGCCGCGCACTTCCATCCGCCGCTTGATGCCCTGGAAGGTCTCGAAGCCCTTCTGAATCTGCTCGTCCGAGACGCCGCGCTGCCGCGCGATCACGGCGTCCGCGAGCGCGTTCAGCACGTTGTGCGTGCCCGACAGCGTCGTGCGGAAGCGCGCCCACTCGCGTCCTTCCCACCACGCCGTGAACTCCGTTCCCTCGGGATGCTCCTCGGCGTCGGTCGCGAACGCATCGCATGTTCGTGAGAAGCCAAATGTCACCCATCGAGCGACGGAGTGACTGCGCAACCCTCGAACGTTCTCATCATCCCCGTTCGCGACGATCAGATCGCCGGGCGCGACGCGCTCCACCGCGAGGCGGAAGGCGTGGACGATCGCGCCGAGGTCGGAGTAGATGTCGGCGTGATCGAACTCGATGTTGTTCACGAGCAGCGTGTTCGCGCGGTAGTGCAGGAACTTCGGGCCCTTGTCGAAGAAGGAGGTGTTGTACTCGTCGCCCTCGATCACGAACTCCGGGCCGCCGCCGAGCTTGAAGTTCTGATTGAAGTTGAGCGGGATCCCGCCGACGACCATCGAGACATCGCGCCCCGCCGCCTCGAGCAGCCACGCCATCAGGGAGGTGGTCGTGGTCTTGCCGTGCGTGCCGGTCACGACGATGGAGTGTTTGCCCCTGATGAAGAGCTCGTAGATCGCCGACGGCATGGAGGTGTACGGGAGGTCGAGCTCCACGGTCGCGGCCGCCTCGGCGTTCGTGCTCGCGGCGACATTGCCGATGACCACGAGATCGGGGCGAAACGTCTCGAGGTGCTGTTTCGTATACCCCTCGAGCACCGGAATCCGCAGCCGTTCGAGATACGTGGACATCGGTGGATAGACGTGCTCATCGGATCCGGCGACCTCGTAGCCGCGCTGCTGGAGCATCCCGGCGAGAGAAGCCATCGCGGTGCCGCCGATTCCGATCAGGTAAACCCGTTTGATCTCCGGTAGTTCAGTGAGGTGAGGCATCTCGGTTCACTTCGCAAGATTCATGCTTTTGCCGTCATTTGCAGGGGAATTGGCCTCGGTGCGAGGATGTTCGGATCGCTGGCCGGCCAAAACGGTCTTCTAACCCACAGGAGGATTTCGCGCAATGTCGAAGCGATTCTTAACCGCCACTCTGGTGCTGGCTCTCATGCTGACGGCGTCCGTCGCAGCCGTCGCGCAGGAAGAGCCGAAGGTCCCGCGTCTCACGCTCGTCGAACCGCTCAAGGATTTCGGAACGGTCCCCAAGGGTGAGAAGCTGGAATGGTCGTTCCTGGTGAAGAACACCGGAACGGCCGATCTCGAGATCATCGCCGCGAAGCCGACCTGCGGCTGCACCGTTGCCGACTTCGACAAGCTGATCAAGCCGGGCATGACCGGCAAGGTCTCCGCGCACGTCGACACGACCGCGTTCGCCGGACCGATCAACAAGGGCATCACGCTCGAGACGAACGATCCGACCGCGCCGACCGCGCAGGTGACGATCACCGCCGTGGTGAAGCCGTTCGTCGAGGCGTATCCGGCAGGCTTCGTCCGCTACAGCCTCCTGCAGGGCGACGTCGACAAGCAGTCCGTCGTCCTCTACTCCGACGAGACCGAGCCGTTCGAGATCGTGAAGGTCGAGTCGCCGGCGGACTGGATCAAGGTCGAGACGAAGAAGAATGAAGGCCTCGAGAAGCTGCCGAACCTCGGCCGCGACGGGCAGAATCAGTACAAGATCGAGTTCACCGTCGGCGGCCCCGACGCGCACGTCGGCCCGATCGCCGAGAAGGTCCGCGTCGTGACCAACTCCAAGCATCAGCCGGAGTACTGGGTCAGCGTGACCGGCGTCGTCCGCCCGCCGTTCCGCGTCGAGCCGACCGCGCTGAACTTCGGCGAAGTCGCCCCGAGCGACACCGCCGCGACGCGCACGATCACGCTGCGCTCAAACAACCTCAAGACGCCGGAAACGTTCATGGTGACGAAGGTCGAGTCGACCGTCCCGGGCGTCGTGGTCGCGTTCAACCCGACCGCGAACAAGGGCGAGTTCGAAGTGACGGTGCAGGTCGACCGCGCCGCGAAAGCGGGCGCTCTCGACGGTACGGTGATGATCCAGACCAACGACAAGGTCAACCCGGTCGTGACGATCCCGGTCAAGGGCATCGTGAAAACCGCGGCCGTCGCCTCCAGCACCGGCGCGAAATAAGCCAGATCCAGATCCTGTGCAGGGCCGGCTCTCCAGCCGGCCCTTTTTGTTTCTACACGACCACCGAAACGCCGGTCCCGTCGCCCACCGGCAGGATCGTCGTCAGCAGCCGCGGATCTGTCGCGATGCGTTTGTTGAAGGCGCGCAGCGCATCCGTCGGGGCATCGTGGTCGCCGGCCGCGACGCGCCCCTTCCACAGCAGGTTGTCGCACACGATCAGCGCGCCGCGCTCGAGCTTCGGCAGCAGCGCGTCGAGGTAGGCCTCGTACTCCGTCTTCACGCAGTCGATGAACACGAAGTCGAACGGGCCGGTGAGCCGCGGCAGGACGTCGAGCGCCGCGCCTTCGTGAAACACCACGCGGCACGGCAGCGCGGCGTCAGCGACGAAGCGGCGGGCGGTGGTGAGCGTGTTGTGATCGATCTCGATCGTCTCGATCACCGACTCCGGATCCGCCTCGCGCCCGAGGACGACGACCGAGTAGCCGATGTTCGTGCCCACCTCGAGCAGCCGCCGCGGCCGCTTCGTCCGCACCAGCGCCCGCATCAGCTGCGCGACCTCCGGATCCGCGATCGGATGATTGTTCTCGTCCGCAAACTTCTCCATCTCCTCCAGCAGCGCATCGCGCTGGGGAAGGATGGAGTCGAGATACTCGGCCTGGTTCCGCCGAAGAATGGCGTCGATACGATCCTTCATGCCGCGCGATTCTAGTTGGGGTCGTATCTGGAATTTCAACTTTACGCGGCGAGCTGGATCATTTCGGTGCGGCGGCCGATGCGGGCGCGGTAGCCGCGCCAGGTGATTTTGTTCGAGAAGAAGGGGACGAACCAGGCGTAGAGCATGATCAGGTCGAGCAGGGGGGCGGCGGCGAGCTGTCGCCAGGTCATGCCGGCGCGTGTGGCGCGGTTGAGGATCGCGAACTGGAGGTAACGCGCGAGCAGGACGAAGGGCAGGACGGGCGGTGCGGCGATGGCGAAGGGCAGCGGGTTCGCGAGCAGTTCGCAGGCGTAGAGGCGGTGCGAGAACGAGTACCGGATCTTGTTCCAGCGGATCTGGCGGTCGACGGCGCGCCGCAGGCTGCGGTGGACGATGACGTTGCGGACGACCACGGGCGAGAGCACGACGCCGTAGCCGGCGGCTTTCACCGCGAGGCCGATGGCCTGGTCTTCGGCGAGCACGCGGCGGAAGCGCTCGAAGCCGCCGATCGCGTCGAGAGCCGTGCGCGTGATCGCCATCGACTTGCCGACGACGCAGGCCGCGCCGATCGACTCCGCGATGACGGCGCCGGGCACGACGAAGCCGAGGAGGTGCAGCGACTCGATGGTCGCGCCGAAGGACGCCGCGCCCGACCCGGTGAAGAGGTTCGAGACGCAGCCGGCGCGCGGGTTCTCGAACGCCTGCAGCGTGCGCGCGAGATCGTCGCGCTCGACGCGCACGTTCGAGTCGGAGATGAGGAAGATCTCGCCCTTCGCGACGCGCGCGGCGGCGATGAGCCGCTCGACTTTGCGGTTCACCACGCCGGTCCGCGAGCCCGCGTCGACGACGATGCGGAACGGCGCGGAGGGATGTGCATGCATGACGCGCCGCACGACCGCGAGCGCCGGATCGTCCCACTCCTCGGCGGAGATGATGACTTCATACCGGATCCCCTCGAGGCGCGTGAAGGAGACGAGGTTCTCTTCGAGCTCGTCATCGAGTCCGCACACCGGCTTCAGGATCGAGATGAAGCGCAGGTCGTGCGCGAACGGGCGCGGCGCTTTTCGAAACCGGCGCGTGAGCAGCGCCTGCACCGTCGTGAGAATCGTTCCGAGGATCGCGATGAGCGCGAACGTCATGAATCACCCCACCATCGCCAGAGCCGGCAGCCGCGTGACGCCGAGACCGTGACCCTGCTCGAGCGCGCGGAAGACCGCCTGCTCGTTCTTGCGCGCCTGCACGAGCGTCTTCCACGCGTGCAAATGCTCCGGGCGATGAAAATCGCTGTTGCCGACATACGGAAACCGCGCGCGCGCGACGGGCGGGAAGAGGTCCCAGCGGCAGGCCACTTCCCAGAGGTCGACGAGACCCGCGACCTCTTCGCGGCGATTCCAGAGATAGAACGTGTTGGAGAACCAGTCGGACTGCTCGTGCGGATGGCAGGCGACGACAATGCGTCCGAGGCTCTGCGCGCGCACGAGCATGTCCTCGACCGTGCCGTCCGCGGAGATGAACTCGTCGACGCCGAGGGCGAGGACGTGCGCGGAGTTGTTGCGCTTCACGCGGTTCTGCGTCAGCTCGAAGCCGGCGATGACGACCATGCCGTAGCGGTCCAGCGCGCGCTTCTTCTCGCGCTCGATCTCGGCGCGATAGTCGTGAAAGTTCTCCGCGGTCACAGACCGCACGAAGCGGTGTGACGCTTTCCCGATGACGGTGTCGGTGTTGACCACGTGATCGGTGATGGCGATGACATCGTGTCCCGAACGGCCGAACAGGTCGACCACTTCCGGGATCGACAGAACGCCGTCCGACCAGGTGGTGTGGATGTGAAAGTCCGCGAGCAGCATCCCCGGCCCCTCCTTTCGCGACTGCCAGTTTCCCCGGAGGAGGACAAGAGGCGGTGCGCGGAAGGTAAAGTCATCGTGAAAGGTACTCCCGCCCGAGTGTACGGAACGCGGCGACGGACCCGCGCGGCCGGCGCTCCATCGTGCCGCGATCGACTTCGTACAGCCCGAATTTCGGCTCGAACCCGTCGAGCCATTCGTAGTTGTCGAGCAGCGACCAGTGGAAGTATCCGTGCACCGGAATGCCCCGCGCCTCGGCACGCCGGATCTCCTCGGCATGCATGTGCAGGAACACCGGCCGCGCGCGGTCGCTTGCGTCGGCGATCCCGTTTTCGGTGATCACGATCGGGAAGCCGGCTTCGTGGACTTCGTCCAGCATCGCGCCGAGGATGCGCGGCGCGATCTCCCAGCCGTTGTCGCTGAGGCCGAAGCCGGTGCGGTCGCGATAGTCGAAGTCGCCGATGATGCGCGTCTTGCCGGGAAAGCGCAGATGCAGGCGCGAATAGAAGTTGATGCCGAACGCATCGAGCCAGCACGGAAGCTCGTCGCGGCGGCCGCGGATCGTGGTGGTCGGCGGCAGGAGGAACTTCCAGCGGCCGGTCGCGAAGGCCTCGAGGATCCCGCGGTTGTACATCGTGTGCGCGGTGCGCACGAGGATGCCGTCGAATGTGCTCGACGCGCGCTCCGGCGCGAAGCCCATCATGTTGTGCGCGATGCCGAACGCGGCGTGGGGGATGCGCGAGCGGATCTCGTCCGACGCGGCGCAGTGCGCGGCGAGGAGATGATCGAACACGCGATTCAGCGACGCCGTGTCGCGAATGCCCGGCGGGATCTGTCCTTCGAGATAGCCGGCGAGCAGGAACACCAGCGGCTCGTTGAGCGGAACCCAGAACCGCACGCGATCGCCGAGCGCCGCCGCGACGCGTCCCGCGAAACGCGAGAAGGCGAGGACGGACGCGGTCGACGTCCACGGCGTCTTCGCGTGGAACCACGAGGGGTGCGTGTAGTGGAAGAGCGTGACGACCGGCTCGATGTCGAGCGCGACGAGTTGGTCGACGAACCGCCGGTAGCGCTCGAGCGCGGCGTCATCGAACTCGCCCTGCCGCGGCTCGACGCGGCTCCATGAAACCGAAAAGCGCAAGGCGTTCGCGCCCGCCGCCGCCGCGAGCTGCGCGTCGTTCTCGTAGCGCGCCCACGAGCCCACCGCCTCGCCGCACGCGCCGCCACGCGTCTTTCCCGCCGACTCCCACTCGCTCCAGTCGCAGGGGTCGCCGCCCTCGACCTGATAGTGCGAGACGGCGACGCCCCACAGGCGCGGGCGGGCGGGAAGGGGAAACCGCACCCGCGAGGGTTTACCGGCCGGACGTGCAGCGCGTGTGCAGCCTGTGGAAAAAGGGTTGAAATTCCAGACCTGACCCCGACTTAGCCTACTTGGCTTCGACGGCCTCGCGGAGTTTTTCGGCCTGGAAGTGGGCGATGAGGGGGTCGACGAGGGGGTCGAGGTAGCCGTTCATGATGTCGGGAAGGTTGTGGATGGTGAGGCCGATGCGGTGGTCGGTGACGCGGTCCTGGGGGAAGTTGTAGGTGCGGATTTTCTCGGAGCGGTCGCCGGAGCCGATCATGCCTTTGCGGGTGGCGGAGAGCTCGGCTTCGCGTTTCTGGCGCTCGATGTCGTAGAGGCGCGCTTTCAGCACCTTCAGCGCTTTCGCGCGGTTCTTGATCTGCGACTTCTCGTCCTGACACGACACGACCACGCCGCTCGGGAGGTGGGTCATGCGGACGGCGGAGTAGGTCGTGTTGACGGACTGTCCGCCCGGGCCGGAGGAGCAGAAGGTGTCGATGCGGAGGTCTTTTTCGTTGATCTGGATGTCGATGTCCTCGACTTCGGGGAGGACGGCGACGGTGATCGCGGAGGTGTGGATGCGGCCCTGGGTTTCGGTCTGCGGGACGCGCTGCACGCGGTGCACGCCGGATTCGAACTTGAGGCGCGAGTAGACCTTGTCGCCTTCGATCTGCAGCGTGGCGTCCTTGATGCCGCTGACGGACGAGTAGTTCGCGTCGGTCATCTCGACTTTCCAGCGCTTCATCTCCGCGTAGCGGATGTACATGCGCATGATCTCGGCGGCGAAGAGCGAGGCTTCGTCGCCGCCGGTGCCGGCGCGGATCTCGACGAAGACGTTCTTGTCGTCGTTGGGGTCCTTCGGCTGGAGGAGCACCTTCAGCTCGTTCTCGAGCGGCGGCTCCTTCGGCTCGAGGTCGGCCAGCTCGAGCTCCGCGAGCTCGCGCATGTCGTCCTCGTTCTTCAGCATCTCGCGCGCTTCGGCGATGCGCTTGCGGATGTCCCGCAGCTCGCGGTACTTCGCCACGACCTCGGAGATCTCCGCGATCGCCTTCATCGTCTCGCGATACGCCTTCACATCCGTGACGACGGACGGATCCTCAATCTTTCGATTGAGCTCCTCGTAGCGTTTTTCGATGTCTTGCAGTTTTTCGTACATAGCTCTCAGCTCTCAGGAAGAGGGGGCAGCGAACTGAGAGCTTCGCTAAGCGACGGCGGCTTGTTCGGGCTCGACCGCGTCGTAGAGCAGCGCTTCTTTGAGCGCGATGATCGCCACTTCGAGCTGCTTGTCGTCGGGCTCTTTGGTGGTGATGCGCTGCAGCCAGAGGCCGGGGGTGATGAGCATGCGGCAGGCGGCGCTGTTGAGGTGGCGCGCGGAGAAGCGGATGACTTCGTAGGCGAGGCCGGCGATCAGCGGGATCAGCACCACGCGTGCGCCGAACTTCACGAGGAAGTGCGCGGTCGAGGGGATCAGCGAGAACACGAGGATCGAGATGGCCATGACGAACATCAGGAAGCTCGTCCCGCAGCGCGGGTGCAGCGTCGACTTCGTGCGCGCGTTCTCGACCGTCAGGTCCTCGTTCGCCTCGAACGTGTAGACCGTCTTGTGCTCGGCGCCGTGGTACTGGAACACGCGCCGGATCTCCTCCATCAGCGAGATGGAAGCGATGTAGACGAAGAAGAAGATCGCGCGCAGGAGACCGTCGACGGCGTTGTAGGCGAAGTTGCCCATCTCCGGCCAGACGTACGCGCGCAGGAGGTTGGTGAGACCGAGCGGGGCGAGGATGAACAGGCCGACGCCGAGGACGAGCGCCATCAGCATCGAGCCGGCGATCGCCCAGTTCGACATCTCCGGCTCCCCTTCCTCGCCGGCCGACGCGACGCTCGCCGAGTAGTTGAGCGCGCGGATGCCGAGGATCAGCGACTGGATCAGCACGACCGAGCCGCGGAGCACGGGGAACTTGAGGAACGGATACTTCTTCGTGATCGACGTGAGCTTGTCCTTGCGGATGCTCACGCCGCCGTCGGGCTGGCGGACGGCGACCGAGTAGCCGGTGAGCGAGCGCATCATCACGCCCTCGATCACGGCCTGCCCGCCGATCAGCATGTCGACGTTTTTGTCCTTCGACACGGGGCCCGCGGCCGGCATCGACGAAGTCAGACCATTCGTGAACGCGTTGAACGCGCCGGTGATCATCCTCGCCGCGCCGAGCCAGGCTCTCACTTCGCCGCTCCGCCCTTCGCCGCGTACTTCTTCTGGAAACGGTCGATGCGGCCGGCCGTGTCGACGAGCTTCTGCTTGCCGGTGAAGAAGGGGTGGCACTTGGAGCAGATCTCGATGCGCAGCTCCTTGCGGGTGGAGCCGGTGGTCCAGCCCTCGCCGCACGCGCAGTGCACGGTGACCTGCTGATACTTCGGATGAATCTCTGGTTTCATGAACTTACCTCAGCTTTGATGAGTGGAAAACGGCGAGTATAGCGGAAAAATTCTAGCTGCCGAGGAACGGCACCACGCACCAGAAAATCAGCGCCCCGATGAGCGCGGACATCGGAATCGTCAGGATCCACGCCCAGACGATCTTGCCGGCGATGCCCCAGCGGACCGCGGAGAGGCGGCGGGTGGCGCCGACCCCGACGATGGCCCCGGTGATGGTGTGTGTGGTCGAGACCGGCACGCCGATCGAGGTCGCGAGAAACAGCGTCATCGCGCCGGCGGTCTCGGCCGCGAATCCGCCGACCGGCTGCAGGCGCGTGATCTTGCTGCCCATCGTGTGGATGATGCGCCAGCCGCCG
>Ga0134123_10001057_pt1 | contig 18163 bp, 11 predicted proteins | sample KB303_FD_96460 | JGI IMG/M metagenome (GOLD analysis project Ga0134123, IMG submission 96460) | Terrestrial soil microbial communities without Nitrogen fertilizer from Kellogg Biological Station, Michigan, USA - KB3-0-3 | ecosystem: Environmental > Terrestrial > Soil > Unclassified ...
AGGCGCTGGCTCGGCAGCTGGTGCACGGCAAGCGGTTCTTCCTCGACGAGCTGGGCGTCGACACCTCAGAGGTCTGGCTCCCCGACTCCTTCGGCTACACGGCGGCCCTGCCGCAGCTCGTGGAGGGCGTCGCCGCGCTGCATCGCGCGGGCAGCATTCATCGCGACCTCAAGCCGTCGAACGTGCTCGTGTCGTCGGCGGGTCGCGTCGTGCTGCTCGACTTCGGGCTGCTCGTCGACATCGACGCGGAGAAATCGCTGCGGAGCCTGCAGATCGTCGGCACGCCGGTGTACATGTCGCCGGAGCAGGCCGCGGGGCTTCCGCTCACGCCGGCCAGCGACTGGTACAGCGTCGGCGTGATGTTGTTCCAGTGCCTGACCGGCGAGCTGCCGTTCGGCGGCACGTTCCTGGAGATGATCGCGGCGAAGCAGACCGACGAGCCGCCGCTGCCGAGCCGCTTCGTCACCGGCGTCCCCCGGCATCTGGACCTGCTCTGCCGCGATCTCCTGCGGCGCGATGAGGCGAGCCGTCCGGGCGCGGATGAGATCCTGACGCGTCTCGCGAATGCGTCCACCCGCGCCGCGCGTGTGACCGCGGCGCCGACCCGCTCTTCGTCGTCGGCGCTGTTCATCGGCCGCGAAATGGAGATGAAGGGATTGCGCGCGGCCTTCGACGAGGTGCTCGCGGGAGACTGCGTCACGATCTGTCTGCACGGTCTGTCGGGCATCGGCAAGACCTCGCTGGCGCGGCATTTTCTCGACGAGATCCGCCAGCAGTATCCGGAAGCGGTGATCCTCACCGGGCGCTGCTTCGAGCGCGAGTCGGTGCCGTACAAGGGACTCGACAGCCTCATCGACGCGCTGGCGCGGCATCTCCTGCTCCGCTCGGCGCGCGCCGCCGAGGCGGTGCTGCCGCGCGACATCTTCGCGCTCGCGCAGCTCTTTCCCGTGCTGCGCCAGCTCGAAGAGGTCGCGCCGCAGCGAAGGCGCGCGGCGGCCGTCCCCGATTCGCAGGAGCTGCGGCGCCGCGCCTTCACCGCGCTTCGGGACCTGCTGGCGCGCCTCGGCGACAAGGAGCCGACGGTGCTGTTCGTCGACGACCTGCAGTGGGGCGACGTCGACAGCGCGGACCTGCTCTCGTACGTCGTGCGCGGCCGCGACGCGCCGCCGCTGCTGTTCATCGCGTCCTATCGGAGCGACGAAGTGAACAGCAGCCCGTTTCTCCGCGCCTTTCTCACCGAGGAGACGCTGAGGCAGGTGAACGCCCGCGAGCTGGCGGTCGGGCAGCTTTCAGCCGATGAGTCGCGCGCGCTCGCGTCGGCGCTGCTGAAGAAAACCGCGCCGCGCTTCACCGACGTCGCCGCGACGATCGCCGCGGAAGCGGGCGGCAGCCCGTTCTTCATCGACGAGCTGGTGAGATCCGCCGAGGCGGCGGGAGGGCGGCTCGCGGGCACCGACGGCCGCGAGATCACCCTCGGCGAGATGATCCGCCCGCGCATCAGCCGCCTTCCGGCGGAAGCGGAGCGCGTGCTGCAGCTCGTCGCGGTGAACGGCCAGCCGATTCCCGCGCACATCCTCAAACGCGCGGCGGCGATCGACGCGCACGAGTCCGCGCTCGCGCTTCTGCGCACGGAGCATTTCATCCGCACGCGCGAGACGGTGGGACACAACGAGCTCGAGACCTATCACGACCGCATCCGCGAGACGGTCGTGCGGTTCCTCGAGCCCGAGCTGCTGCGCGAGCATCACCGCTGCCTGGCCGCGGCCTTCGAGGCCGGCGGCGCCGCCGACGCCGAGGTGCTCGCCGATCACTTCATCGCCGGCGGAGAGGAAGAGCGTGCGCTCGAGTACACCATCGTCGCGGCGGAGGAAGCCGAGCGCGCGCTGGCGTTCGATCGCGCCGCGCGTCTGTATCGGCGCGCGCTCGATCTGCTGACGCCGGAATCGAGTCGCCGCTCGCAACTGCAGGTCAAGCTCGGCGATGCGCTGACGAACGCCGGCCGCGGCGCGGAGGCGGCGACCGCCTATCTCGCGGTCACCGGTCTTTCGCTGCGCGAGAGGCTGGAGCTGCGGCGCAAAGCCGCGCAGCAGCTTCTTTTCACGGGCCACATCGATCAGGGCCTCAGCGTCGTCGAGAGCGTGCTCACCTCGGTCGGCATGCGATTGCCGAAGACGCGGCGCGGGATGCTGCTCTCGCTGCTGATGGGCCGTGGGCGTCTCGCGCTGCGCGGCACGCGATTCAAGCCCCGCGACGAGATGACCATCGCCCCCGATGTGCTGATGCGCGTCGACACCTGCTGGTCGGTCTCGGTCGGGCTGGGCATCGTCGACACGGTGCGCGGCGCGGTCTTCCAGACGCATCACGCGCTCGAGGCGCTCAATAGCGGCGAGCTGCATCGCGCCGCCCGCGCGATGTGCATGGAGTCGGGATACCGCGCCGTGGGCGGCTCCGCGACGCGCCGCAGGACGGCGAAGCTGTTCGAGCACGCGAAGGAGCTCGTCGACCGCGCCGGGACGTCGTACGCCAACGGCCTGTACACGCTCTGCACCGGCATCGCGGCGTTTCTCGAGGGCCGCTGGCGGAGCGGCGCCGATGCGTGCATCGCCGCGGAGCAGGTCCTGCTCGACGGCAGCACCGGCGTGACGTGGGAGCTCGACAGCGCGCGCTTTTTCTCCGTCTACTGCCAGCTCTACCTCGGCGAGATGAAGACGATGGCCACGCGCTATCCGTTCCTCGTCAACGACGCCCAGGAGCGCGGCGACCTGTACGCGCAGACCATGTTCCGCGGGCTGCACTCGCATTTCATTTATCTCTGCGCCGACAATCCGCTGGAGGGCTACGAGGTGTCGGACGACGCGATCCGCCGCTGGTCGCAGGCCGGCTCTCACGTTCATCACATGTGGGGCATGTGGGCCGCGGCGGACATCGCCATGTACGAGCATCGCGGCTCGCTCGCATGGGCGAGAGTGCTGCAGACCTGGCCGACGATGGAGGCCGCGCTTTCGCTGCACGTGCAGTTCAGCAAGGTCAGCATGCTCGATCTTCGCGCCCGTGCGGCGCTGGCGACGGTCGACGAAGGAGCGGCGCCGCCCGACGAATGCCGCCGGCTGATGAGCGAGGTGGAACGCGTGGCGCGCGTGATCGAGCGCGAGCGCACCGACTGGGGCTCCGCGCTGGTGGAACTGCTGCGCGCCGGCATCGACGTGCGCCGCGGACAGAAGGGCGCGGCGCTGCAGCGCCTCATGTCGGCGGAGCAGCGCTTCGAGGCGCTGGACATGCACCTTCATCGCGCGGTCGCGCAGCGGCGCCGCGGCGAGCTCGCCGGCGGCAGCGAGGGACAGACGCTCATCGCCGCGAGCGAGGCGTGGATGCGCGCGGAGGACATCCGCAATCCGGAGCGGCTCGCGTACGTGTACGCGCCCTGGTAGCCGCCGCACAATATCCGCACGCCTCGTTCGTCTACCTCCATAGATGCAGCCGATGGCACTCGAACAGGATCAGCGAATCGTCGAAGTGATCGGGCGGGAACAGTCCCGCCTGCGCGACTTCATCCGGCGGCGCGTGCCCGACGCGCGCGATGCCGAGGACATCCTGCAGGACGTCTTCTACCGGCTGGTGGAAGCGAACCGCCTGCTGATGCCCATCGACCACGTCACCGGCTGGCTGTTCCGCGTCGCGCGCAACCGCATCACCGACCTCTTTCGGACGAAGAAGCATCCGGAGAGCCTCGACGACGAGCTGCTGCACTTCGACGACCTGCTGCCGTCGCCCGACGCGGGGCCGGAGGCGCTGTACGCGCGCGGCGTACTGCTCGACGAGCTGGATCTCGCGCTCGACGAGCTGCCCGAGGAGCAGCGCGAGGTGTTTGTCGCGCACGAATTCGAAGGGCGAAGTTTCAGGGACATTTCCGGCGAGACCGGCGTGAGCGTGAACACGCTGCTCTCGCGCAAGCGCTACGCGGTGCTGCACCTCCGCGAGCGGCTGCAGGACCTCCACGACGAGCTCACGAAAGGATGAAGAAAATGAACATCAGACGGAATTGGTTTTTCATCGTGCCGGCGGCGATTCTCGGGATCGTGCTGTTCACGTTCCTGGGCGGCATGCTCGTGAAGCAGCTGTGGAACTGGCTGCTGCCGCCGCTCTTCGGCTTTCCCGCGCTCACGTTCTGGCAGGCGCTCGCCATGCTGGCCCTCTGCCGGATCCTCTTCGGCGGACTCGGGCTCGGCGGCAGACGTTCGCGCCGCCGCATGTCGCACGAAGAGCGCGAGCGGTTCCGCGAAGGCCTGCACGGCCGCGAGACGCCTCAACCCAGCCTGTGAAGCGCGGCGTCGATGGCCTGGAGATCGACCGGCTTCACGAGGTGGTCGTGGAAGCCGGCCTCGCGCGTTCGCTGGCGATCGGATTCCTGTCCGTATCCCGTGACCGCGACGAGGCGCACCGCGCCGAGACCTTCGACGCCGCGCAGGTGCGCGGCGAGCTCGTAGCCGTCCATGATCGGCAGCCCGAGGTCGAGAAACGCGACGTCCGGCGTGAACTCGGCGGCGATCCGGAGCGCGGTTTGTGCGTCGTGCGCCACCCGCGTGTTGTACCCCTTCTCCGCCAGTACCTCGGCGAGCACCGCCGCACCGTCCTCGTTGTCGTCGACGACGAGGATGCGCAGCGCGCCCGCCGGCGGCGCGTCTTCTGATCTCTTCTTCGACGCGGCGCCGCGGTCCGCCACCGGATCGCGCGACGCGCGCGGCAGGCGGACGACGAACTCGCTCCCGCGCCCCGGCCCGTCGCTGTGCGCGGAGACCGAGCCGCCGTGGCCTTCGATCAGGTTCCGCACAATTGTCAGACCGAGGCCGAGACCTCCCTGCGAGCGGTCGATGGACCCGCGCTCCTGCACGAAAAGCTCGAACACATTCGGCAGCATGTCCGGCTTGATTCCGATGCCGCTGTCGCGTACGTGCAGCACCACATCGTTGCCGGCGGCTTCCGCGCGGACGGAGATGCGCCCGCCCTGCGGCGTGTACTTCGCCGCGTTGGTCAGCAGATTCGAGACGACCTGGCTGAGACGCGTCGCGTCGCCGTCCACGGGCAGGCCGCGGCGCGGCACTTCGACGGTGAGCGTGTGCATGCGCTGCTCGATCATCGGGCTGGCCAGCTCGATCGCCCTGGCCACGATGTCCGCCATTTCGACGAGCTCCCGCTTCAGCTCGACCTTGCCGCCGGCGATGCGCGAGACATCGAGCAGATCGTCGACGAGCCGCGTGAGATGCGTGACCTGCCGCTCGATGACCATCCGCGCGCGCTCCGACCCTTCGCCGCCCTGCAGCTTCATCAGCTGCAGCGCGGTGAGGATCGGCGACAGCGGAGTGCGGAGCTCGTGGCCGAGCATGGCCAGGAATTCGTCCTTGGCGCGGTTCGCTCCTTCCGCCGCCACGCGCAGGCCGTTGACCTCGTCGCGCGCCTGCCGCGCGAGCAGCAGGTTGCGCACGCGCACCGCGAGGTCCCGCTCGGAGAACGGCTTGACGATGAACTCCTGCGCGCCGTCGTCGAGCATGCGGACCATCAGCTCTTCATCCGCCTTCGCGGAGAGCAGCAGGACCGGCGTATCGCCCAGCTCCGGCACCTTGCGCAGCTCCGCGATCATCTCCACGCCGCTGACGTTCGGCATCATGATGTCGGACACGATGAGCGCCGGGCGGAACCGCAGCGCCTTCTGCAGGCCGTCGCGCCCGTCGACCGCCGGGATCACCTCGTAGTCCGCCGACAGGCTCTGCGTGATGAAGCGGTTCATGTCGGCGTTGTCCTCGACGACGAGGACGCGCGGCCTCCCCGCGTCGCCGGACGTGGTTTGCGGAGCCGGAGCCGGACGCAGCTCCTCGAGCAGTCCGTCGATCGTCGTGCGATCGACCAGGACCGCGTCCGACACCGCGGACGCGACGCGATGCAGCGGCATCGTGACCTGGAATCGCGCGCCGCCCAGGTCCGCGTCGAGCACTTCGATGCGGCCGCGGTGCAGCTCCACGAATTCCTTCGCGATCGCGAGCCCGAGGCCCGTGCCGCCGGCGGCGCGGTTCGTGCCGCCGTCGCCCTGGCGGAAGCGCTCGAAGATCGACTGCCGCAGCTCGGGTTTCACACCCGGACCCGAGTCATCGACGGCGATCACCACCTCGCGCGGCGTCTGCCGCAGCGTGCAGCGGATGCTGCCTCCGTCGGGAACGAACTTGAACGCGTTGGCGATGAGGTTCATCACCACGCGCTGCAGTTTGTCGGGATCGACCGCGGTCACGCACGGCTCATCCGCGTCGACGACGAAGTCGATTCCCCGCTCCGCGGCGAGGACGGCGAAATTCGACGCGAGGATGCGCAGCAGCGCGCTGACGTCGGCGTCCTGCAGCTCGATCGTCAGCTTGCCGGCCTCGATCTTCGACATGTCGAGCAGGTCGTTGACGTGCTTGAGCAGCATTCGCGCGTTGCGGACGATGACCTGCCCCGACTCGCGGCGCCGGGAGCCGCTCATCGTTCCCTCGTCGTCGATGAGGCGCTGTGCGGGGCCGAGGATCAGCGCGAGCGGCGTGCGGAGCTCGTGACTGACGTTGGCGAAGAACTGCGTCTTGATCTCGTCGAGCTCGCGGATGCGCTCGAGGAGTCCCTGCAGCTCCATGTTCTTCTGCGCGACCTCGCGCTCGCGCGCCTTCTTCTCGGTGATGTCGCGCCCTTCGGCGCAGATGAACACCACCCTGCCGTCGTCGTCGAGCACGGGGCAGAGCGAGGCGTCGATGATGATCGTCTCCCTGCCGCCCGCGCGTCCGTAGATCGGCGTATCCCAGCGAACGACCTCGCCTTTTGCCGCGCGCGCGATCGACTCGCGGAGCGTCTGGTTGATCTCGTCCGAGACCTGCCACCAGAAGGTGGTCCAGAACGGTTTTCCTTCGACGTCGGAGAGTTTGATGCCGACGGCGTCGAGCGCGACTTTGTTGATCTCGAGCACGGTCCCCTCGGCATCGAGGAGTCCGACGAACTGGACCATCGAGTCCAGCGTGATGCGCGCGAGCTTCTGCAGCCGCACGCGGGCCGAGTCGGCGGAGAGGATCTCCGTTCCGCGGACGACGATGGGGCGATCCACGATGCGTCCATCACTGCTATTCCTGTGCCTGCTACGCATGTTTCCAGCCCGCAATCTTGACGGCATGACTTACGGGAACCTATATTGATTGACCGATTCCATGAGAGTCTGAGAGGAGGCAAGTATGTCGTCATCGTATGGTGGTGGTTCGAAGTACCGGGCGTTGTACGGCCCCTTTATCGATGAGGCGCTCACCCGCAACGATCCCAACGAGCTCAAGGGCATCCTGAAGCAGGCCCGGGACCAGTGCTTCTATCCGATGTATGCCGTCGCCATCAATAAGGCCATCGAGCGCGGCGCGAGCCGTGAAGAGCTCCAGCAGCTGCTCGAACAGGCGCAGGCGACGGCGAGCAGCGATCTGCAGGGGGCGATTCAGAAGCTCCAGCAGCACCTCGGCTCGGCGAAGTAGACGGACGGACGCATGTCCGCCCCTCCACCGCGTGCCGTCGTCCTCGACGATCTCGTGCATCCCCACCCGGTTCACGTGGTGTGGGAGATCACGCTCGCCTGTAACCTGAAGTGTGCGCACTGCGGCTCGCGCGCGGGCAAGGTGCGCACGGACGAGCTGTCGACCGAGGAATGCTTCGACGTCGTCGACCAGCTGGCGCGCCTCGGGACGCGCGAGATCACGCTCATCGGCGGCGAGGCCTATCTCCGCCGCGACTGGACCGACATCATCGCCCGCATCACCAGCCACGGCATCCTCGCGTCGATGCAGACCGGCGGCCGCGCGCTCACCGAGGATCGCATACGCGCGGCGAAGGCGGCGGGACTCGGCACGTGCGGCGTTTCGGTCGACGGACTGGAAGAGCTGCATGACGAGGTTCGCGGCGTCAAAGGCTCGTTCCGTTCCGCGATGCATGCGCTCGAGCTGCTGCGCGAGCACGGCATCCCGAGCGGCTGCAACACGCAGATCGGCAGCCGCACGATGCCGCAGCTGCGCGGCATCCTCCATGAGATCGCGGCGCGCGGCGTTCACGGGTGGCAGATCCAGCTCACCGTGGCGATGGGCAACGCGGTCGACAACGACCACCTGCTGCTGCAGCCGTATCAGCTGCTGGAGCTGATGCCGCTGCTCGGCGACCTGTACGACGAGGCGTATTCGCTCGGCGTGATGATGCAGGCCGGCAACAACATCGGCTACTTCGGTCCCTACGAGCACAAGTGGCGTCTCGGCAATCGGGAGCAGCACTTCAGCGGCTGCGCCGCCGGCCACGCGATCCTCGGCATCGAGGCCGACGGCGCGATCAAGGGCTGCCCGTCCCTGCCGACCGCGCAGTTCACCGGCGGCAACGTCCGCGACATGACCATCGACGACATCTGGAAATACAGCCGCGAGATCCGTTTCTCGCGCGATCGCCAGGTGCACGAGCTGTGGGGCCGCTGCCGCGACTGTTACTACTCGGAGGTCTGCCGCGGCGGCTGCACGTGGACGTCGACGGTGCTCTTCGGACGGCCGGGCAACAATCCGTACTGCCATTACCGCGCGCACTCGCTCGCGAAGCAGGGCTTGCGCGAGCGCGTGGTGAAGACGGAGGAAGCGCCCGGCAGGCCGTTCGATCAGGGACGCTTCGCGCTCGTCACCGAGCCGCTCGACGGCGGCGAAGGCCCGCGCAGCGTCGCGGAGCCGCCGCCGTGGGAGATGAAGGAGCCGCTGCTCGACACTCCCGGACGCGTGCCGCCGAGGCTGGACGTCTGCTACGGCTGCATGCAGTACGTCTACGAAGACACCGCGGTATGCCCGCACTGCGGCGGCGATGTCGCCGCGTTCGCGCGCGAGCAGCTCGAAGTCGAGCAGGCGATCGCCGACATCCGCCGCTTCCTCGGGCCCGCGCGCCGCGAAGATCTCGCATCCGCGTAACGCGTTGCATATTCTTCGCGCGCATGCGCATCGGCGTCGGCAGGTACATGCAGAACCTTTCCGTCCCGGAGCGATCGGACGCGGAGATCTATGACGAGGAGCTCGCGCTCGCGTCGCTGGCCGAGCCGCTGGGTTTCGACTCGATCTGGACGACGAGCCACTACTTCTCGCCGTATCAGATGACCGGCAGCGCGCTGCAGCAGGCGACGTTCATGGCCGGCCGCACCAGCCGCGTCGACTTCGGGACGATGGTGACGGTGCTCCCGTGGCACCACCCGCTGCACGTCGCGACGGAGATCGCGGTGCTCGACAACATGCTCGCCGGGCGGCGGCTGTTCGCCGGCGTCGGGCAGGGCGCGTTCGCGCGGGAGCTCACGAGCTTCGGCATCGCGCCGGACGAGGCGGCGGGGCGGTTCCGCGAGTCGGTCGAGATCCTCCGGCTCGCGCTGGGCCGCGAGTCGTTCTCGTATGACGGCACGTTCTACAGGATCCCGGAGACGGCGATCCGCCCGCGCCCGCGGAATCCGCGTCAGCTCCTCGACGACATGCGCGTGGTCTGGAGCGGCGCCGCGATCCCGCGAATCGCCGGAGAGCTGGGACTCGACCTCCTGGCCTTCGGCACCTCACGCGCCTCGACGTATGAGCGCCGCCTGCGCAGGCTGCCGGGATCGCGCCCGGTGCTGGTGATGTATGCCGCGTGTACGGAAGACGATGAGGAAGGACGAGCGCTCATGCAGCGGCACAGCGCCGAGTTCAGCGTCGGCAGCGGCCCGCTCGCGAGTCCGCCGCCGCTGCACGCGCGCGTACTGAGGATGGTCGAGCGCGTCGCCGCCGACGGGTTTGCGCCCGCCGCGGAACGGCAGGTGTACGGCACGCCGCAGCGATGCATCGCGCGTCTCGCGGAATTGCACCGCGCGATTCACCCCCAGGAGATCGTGCTCGCGTTCCGCTTCGGCGCGATGCCGCACGCGGCGGCCGAGAAGAGCATGCGTCTCTTCGCCGAAGAGGTGCTGCCGGTCGTTCACTCGTGGAGCGACTGAGCTTCGTCGGCCACGCCGCGGAACAGGTCGAGGTAGCGCTGCGTCATCGACGCCCACGAATACTTCTCCGCGAGCGCCTTCATGCCGCGGCTCATCTCCGGCCAGCGCTCGCGATGCTCGATCATCCACTGCAGTCCGCGCACGAGTCCTTCGACGCTCGGCTCGACGAGATGGCCGCCGCCGTACGTTCCGAGGTCGGGAAATCCGCACGCGGTGGTCATCAGGACCGGCTTGCGGGCGGCCGCAGCTTCGAGGACGACGATGGTCATCGCGTCGAGCACGGAGGGAATGACGACGAACGACGCATGCGCCATCTCCTGCTCCTTCGCCGCGCCCATCAGCCAGCCGGTGAAGCGCACGCGGTCGCGCAGGCCGAGCTTCCCGGCGAGCGCCTCGATCCGCTCGCGCCGGGCGTCGCCGGCGAGGACGAGCACGTGGCCGGCCAGCGTCGTGCGGCTCAGCCGCGCGAATGCTTCGACCAGGAGGTCGGCTCCCTTGGTGGCGTGGAAGCCGCCGATGAACAGGAGGGACGGCCGCGCGTCGGGATGCGGGGGCGGGACGGGGCCCGGAGGCCGCTCCCGGATCGCATTCGGAATCACGACCACCCGGTCCGGCGAGGCGGCGTACGGCGCGAGCACGGCCACCTCGGCCTGCGTGACGGCGATCAGCCGCGAGGCCTCGCGGAGCGTGCGGTTGCCCCAGACCGTCTGGAACAGTTCCTTGAGCCGGACGGAGTGTCCGCGCAGCGGCAGCAGGCCGACCGGGGAGGCGACCCAGGGCTTGCGGTGGCGCCGCGCGGCGGCGATGACCGGCGGCACGAGCGGCGACATGTACGGCGTGACGTGAATGACGTCGGCGTCGCGCACCGCCGCGTCCACGAGCCGCGGACGCGGCAGCACGATTTCGAACCTGCGGTTGAGCAGCGGCAGAACCGTGAACCGCTCGCGCGGAAACGGATACCCCGGCGGCGCTTCGCCCTCCACGAGCCACTTGTCCGTCAGCAGAAGGCGTACGTCGACACCCGCCTCGAGCAGATGCGCGGCCATCTGGTAGTTGCGCTCACCGCCTCCACCCGCTTGCGGACCGAATCCCGCATTGACGCTGAGCAGTCTCACCCGGCGCGAAGTATCGCACGAGCCTCGGGCGCGCTCAGTCGAGCAGCGACGCCGGAACTTTTCCCCCGTTCTCCGCGAGCTTCTGCATCACCTGCTTGTGCAGCCAGACGTTCATCGCCGCCGAGTCGCCGGTGTCGCCGCCGTACTTCAGCTCCGCGGCCAGCTCCTTGCGCGCGGAGAGGCTGCTGTCCATGCCGACGAGCTTCATCAGATCGACGATCGAGTGTTTCCACTCGAGCTTCTGCTTGTTCTCCGACGCGAGTTTGTTCAGGATCGCCTCGACGTCGACGTGCGCCGCAGCAGCGGGGGCAGCCGCGGCCGCAGCCGGCGCCGCAGCCGGTGCGCCGGCGCCCGGCGCCGGCGTGATGCCGCGCTTGATCGGCCCGCCGATGTTCGGGTTCTCCGCGACGGGCTTGTGTACGAAGATCTTGCTCATCAACTCACCGAATATGCTCATGCGTACTCCTTCTGTTCTCAAACGGCTGAGGATGCAAGACAGCCGCCCGTTCCACGGGCGTCCGTTGTGTGCTACAACTATGCTTACACAACCAGTCCAATAGCAGCGACCGCGCGGATGCGGACCCGCGCGGCCAGAACCGTCAATTTCCAGACCCATCCCTGGAGAGGAGGCACGCATGAGGAGAGAGTCCATTCACATCCGGACGGCGATGGTCGCCGCACTGCTCGTCGCGCTGGTTGCCGTCAGCGCGTCCGCGCAGTACCAGACGGGAAACATCTACGGCAGGACGCTGGCGAAGGACGGGTCGATGCTGCCCGGCGCCACGGTCACGCTGACCGGCATCGGCGCGCCGCAGACGACCGTGAGCGACTCGGGCGGCAACTTCCGCTTCATCAATCTCTCGCCCGGCACCTACGCCCTGAAGGCGGAGCTCGAGGGCATGGGAACGGCCACGCGCACCGGGGTCGGCGTGCGCGTCGGCGCGAATGCGGACGTGGAGCTCACGCTCGCTCCGTCGATGTCCGAGGCGATCACCGTCATGGCCGCCGCGCCGCTGCTCGACGTTCGCAAGAGCGGCACGGGCCAGACCGTCGACGAGGTCGTGCTCGAGAAAGTCCCGACGGCGCGCGATCCGTGGATGATCCTGCAGTCGACGCCCGGCGTGTTCGTCGACCGCATCAACGTCGGCGGCACGCAGAGCGGCCAGCAGTCGATCTACGTTTCGAAGGGCGCCCCGCGCCAGGACGGAACGTGGAACGTCGACGGCGTGAACATCACCGACATGGGCGCCACCGGTTCCTCGCCGACGTACTACGACTTCGATACGTTCGAGGAATTCCAGATCACCACCGGCGGCTCCGATCCGCGCATTCAGACGGCCGGCGTGCAGATGAACATGGTCACGAAGCGCGGCACGAACGACTACAGCGGTTCGGGGCGCTATCTGTATGTTCCGGGCAGCAGCTCCTCCGAAGCGTCGGTTCCGACCGAGGCCGCCTACTATCTGTCGCTGACGAACAAGGTCAACTACGTTCGCGACTACGGCGTGGAGTTCGGCGGCCCGGTCTGGCGCGATCGCGTCTGGGTCTGGGGTGCGCGCGGCGATCAGAAGATCTCGGCGTGGCAGTCGCTCGTGTTCCCCGCTCCGGCGTTCTTCATTCCGGACGACACGGTCCTTCGCAACAAGAATCTCAAAGTGAACGCGCAGATGCTGGAGAGCAACAGCTTCGTCGCCGGCTACACGTACGGCGACAAGTATCGCAATGCGCGCGACCTTTCGCCGACCCGTCCGTTCGAGACGGCCTACACGCAGACCGGCCCGACGAAGGTCTACAAGCTCGAGGACACGCAGCTCTTCGGAGCGAAACTCTATCTCACCGCGATGTGGTCCAAAGTCGACGGCGGCTTCGGTCTGTTCGCGAACGGCGGACAGGGCACCTCTGCTCCGTCCCGCTGGCTCGACGCCTCGGGCGTGAACCACGACAATTTCACGACGTTCGAGACCATTCGCCCGCAGAAGCAATATCGCCTGGATGGCTCGTTCTTCGCCGACATCGCCGGCCTGAGCAACGAGTTCAAGTTCGGCTACGGCTTCCGCGATACGCCGGTGGAATCGGCGACGTCGTATCCCGGTCCGTCGGGCGGCTTCTGGGACTACAGCAACGGCTCGGCGCTTTGCACCACCAACGGCCTCAGCGCCGATTGCGGCGTTGCGCAGTTGTTCCGTCCGCCGCAGGCGGCCTATTCCGGCGAGTACAACGAGCTGTACCTCGGCGACACGATCATGTTCGGCGACCTGACGATTCAGGCCGGACTGCGCTGGGACGATCAGAAGTCGAAGATTCTGGCGATGGACATCGGTGCGAACCCGATTCTCTCGACTCCGCTCACTCTTCCCTGCATCACGGCGCTCAACGCGAGCTGCACCGGGGGGAATTTGTCGACCCTGCTGCCGGGCATCGATTATCCGGGACAGAGCGAAGAGCTCAACTGGAACAGCATCTCGCCGCGCATCGGCCTCACCTATGCGCTCGGGTCGGCAAAGAAGACGCTGGTCCGCGCCGGCTACAACCGCTATGTGAGCCAGCTGGGCTCCGCGGTCTCGGGCTCCAGCCCGGTCGGAAACAGCTTCTTCACGTTCCTGGGCGTCGATACGAACGGCGACCACACGATTCAGCGCAGCGAGCTGCAGAAGGTACGCAGCTTCGGCGGAATCAATCCCGCCAATCCGTCGAGCCTGACCTCCACGATCCGCGTCGACTACGACATGAACGCGCCGTTCACCGACGAGTTCCTGATCGGCGCCGAGCATGAGCTCTGGAATGACTTCTCGGTCGGCGTGACGTTCACGCACCGCGTGAACGACGATCTTCCGGTCGTCCGGTACGAGAAGACCCAGGGCGCCGGCGACTTTTACACGGCCGCGGACTATGAACTGGCGCGCACCGTCGGCGGACACTTCGTCCAGTGCCGCGTGAACGTCAACCCGTGCCCTGCCGGCGACATCATCAACGAGTTCAATACCGGTACGACGCCGGTGTATCAGCTCAAGACCGGCATCGCCAGCCCGACCTTCGGCGTCATCACCAATCGTCCGAATTACAAGCAGACGTACAACGGGTTCGAGGTCACGGCCACGAAGCGGATGTCGAGGCACTGGATGCTGCGCGTCAACGGCAGCTACAACGACTACAAGGAGGATTGCGGCACGAACTCGTTTGCGAATCCGACGAAGATCCTGCCGAACACCGGCCTCGTCGGCAACGTCGCGGCGGCCGGCGGCCCGGCTGCCTGCACCGGCGGTCAGATCGCTCCGCAGTCCGCGGGCTCGGGTGCGTTCACGAACGTGTTCCTGAACTCGAAGTACAACGCCAACGTCAGCGGCGTGTACGAGGCGCCGTGGGGCATCAACATCGGCGCGAACCTGCTGTATCGCCAGGGCTATCCGTATGTGCTGCGCGACGCGGTCAGCGGAACTCGCGGCGGCAATCCGACGGTCGTGCTCGAGGAGCTCGGCTCGCGCCGGTTCGACAACGTCTACCAGCTCGATCTGCGCGTGGCCAAGGACTTCCGCCTGCTCAACCTGGTCACGATCACGGTCTCGGGCGATATCTTCAACGCCACGAACCAGCGCACCGTTCTGCAGCGCAACGGCGCGCTCTTCACCAACTCGGCCTCCGACGTGTCGGTGTTCCGCCAGGGCAATCTCATCACCGAGATGCAGGCGCCGCGCGTGTATCGCATCGGCGGCAAGATCACGTTCTAAGCCGCACTCATCGAAGTTTCCGCAATGCCCGCCGGCGCAATCCGGCGGGCATTTTTGTTCAGCGCAGGACTTCGAGCGCGCGCTTCGCGGCGGCGATGTCGCGCGCATAACGCGAGGGCGGCGCTATGCGCGCGAACTCGGCGAGCGCCCGCCGCGCTTCCTCGCGGTCGCCGCGCCGCGCGGCGAGAATGCCGAGGTTGTAGAGCGCGTCGTACTGGCGCGGGTCGATGGCCACCGAGCGCTTCCACGCCTCCATCGCGCGGGCGGGATCGTTTTTGCGGACGTAGATCACGCCGAGCGTGTTCAGCGCGAGCGGCAGCCGCGGATTCAGCTGCAATGCGCGCGTCAGATGCGCCTCGGCCGCACCGGCGTCATTGGCGCGGAGGGCCACGATGCCGAGGTTCTGCCAGGCCGGGGCGTTGTTCGGATCGAGCGCGATCGCGCGCTGGAACTGCGCCGCCGCCTCGCGCAGCTTTCCCGACACCGACAATGCGATGCCGTAGGCGTTGATGACGTCGGCGTCGGCATTGCCCGCCGCGAGCGGCGCGATGACGGCGAGCGCCTCGGATGCGTGTCCGGTTTCGGTCAGCAGTTTTGCGAGCTGCGTTTTCGACGGCGTCGACGCCTGTCCCGACTTCACGAGCTCCTGCAGCACGCCGATCGCCTCGGGGACGCGCTCCGATTCCTGGAGGACGAACGCCAGCAGCTCGCGCCCGGCCGGCATACGCGGCTGCTCGCGCACGATCTCCCGCGCGAGCCCGATCGCCTGTTCGGACTGGCCGTGCTGGTGGAGGTCGATGACCTGGTGAATCTTCGCGTCGATGTGCACGAGATTCTTCGGATCGTCGTCGGCGGTGATGTTCGACGCCGACGCGCCCATCACATAGCCGAGACTGCGCAGCCGCGCCGCTTCCTCCGCCGAAATGCTCCGGCCCTGGTCCGGCGCCACCTGCACCGCGTGCAATGCCGCGCGCGCGGCCGTGCTCTCGCGGCGGCGCTCGGCATAGACATTGTGCGTCTCGCCGGGATCGCGTTTCAGGTCGTACAGCTCCGCGAGCGGCAGGTCGATGAATTTCAGCTCGCCGCGGATCATCCCCGTCAGCGGCGCCCAGCCGCGGTTCAGGGAGGCCGACAGCGCCTCGAAATACGTATCCGCGGGTTTCAATGGGCGCAATAGCGATTGTCCGGGCAGCGCGGCGGAGATGCCGGCGCGCTCGAGAATCGTCGGCGCGATGTCGATGTGCCGCGCGTACGTATCGTCGCGATGCGGAGACAGGCCGGGAGCGACTACGATCAGCGGCACCTTCAGGGTCGACTCGTAGGCGAACAGGCCGTGGGTGAGCTCGCCGTGATCGCCGAGCGCTTCGCCGTGATCGGCGGTCACGATGACGGTCGTGTCGCCGGTGAGGAGGGGATTGAGCATTCTGCCGAGCGCATCGTCCGCCGCTGCCACCTCGCCGAGGTACGGCGCGTCGCGGTACTCGCTCGCAAACGGCTGCGGCGGCACATACGGCGCGTGCGGTTCGTAGAGGTGCACCCACAGAAACCGCCTGCGGCCCGAGACCGAGCGCCACCAGGTCGCGGCCGATTCGAGGACGGCGGCGGCGCTGCGCTCCTGCAGCGCGAAATCGGCCGTCGTCCGGCCCTTCCCGTAGTTGTCGTCGTAGACGTCGAAGCCCTGATCGAGATTGAAGCGCGCGTCGAGCGGAAACGCCGCCACGAACGCGCCCGTCGCGTATCCGGCGGCGCGCAACCGCTCGGCGAGCGTCTCGATCTTCTCGTCGAGCACATACCCGCCGTTCTCCCGGACGCCGTGCTGATACGGATTCAGCCCCGTGAGGATGTTGACGTGGGAGGGCAGCGTAACGACGTTGTGCGCGTGTGCGTTGGTGAAGACCGCGCCCCGCTGCGCGAGCCCGTCGAGGAACGGCGTCTTCACGCGCGTGCTGCCGGCGAAGCCCGCCGCGTCGGCGCGCCAGGTGTCGATCGTGACCAGCACGATGTCGCCCGGCGCCACGTCTTCCCTGCGCGTGCACGAAGCCGCGAGCGCAAGCACGCAGAAAAGGACCGCGCGGAACCGCACCGCCGCATTTCACCACAGCTGCGGCGGAACGCCGCCGTTCGCGTGCGCAGGCGCGGGACGCCTGCGGGCCAGCCGGCGCGGACGCCGGCGTTCCGAGTCCGATGACTCAATGGTGCGTTGCGATCGCAGGGGTCGCCGTCCCGTCGCGTGCTACGATTCGTCGCATGCGTCGCATCTCGAAACGTCCTGAAGGCGAAGACGCGATTCGCGACGCCGCTGCGCTTCAGAGGACGATGAACCGGTTGCGCGGTTCAGCGCTGGTTCCCCGCGGCGTTTACCGCTTCGCGCGGCACGAGGAGGCGGACGAGTGGATGATCAGGGAGATCGCGGCTACTCACGCGCACCTGAGCTCGAAGACCTCCTCTCGCTCTGCAAAGCGCTGAACGCCGAAGGCGTTCGCTACGTTCTGATCGGCGGATTCGCCGTCATCCTTCACGGGTTCGTCCGCGCCACCAAAGACATCGACCTCCTGATCGACGCGTCTCTCGAGAACATCCTGCGGTTGAAACGCGCGATGGCAGTCCTCCCGGATAACGCGATCGCACTCATGGAGAACGACGAGTTGGAAAAGTATCAGGTCGTTCGCATCGCGGACGAGATCGTGGTCGATCTGCTGAAGAATGCATGCGGTGTCGACTACGCACGCGCATCGCTGGGCGGTGTGGAAACGAGAGTCGTGGAAGGCGTTCCGATTCCGGTGGCCCGGAAGGAACTGTTGATCGAGACAAAGCAAACCGTCCGGCCGAGTGATGCTGCCGACGTTCAGTTCCTCCGCTTTCGCATCGACGCGGAGCGAGGCCGGCGCTAAAGCTCGTCCGGTGCTCACGCTCGGCCCGCGGCATTAACCGTGGAACGCCGGCGTCCCGCGCCTGCGCCCGGCGTTCCAAAGTTCTACGCGTCCGCTTGCAGATACGGCGACAGGCCGTAGCGCTCGACCAGGGGGGCGAAGCGGGGGTGGTTGCGCAGGGGGTCGAGGCGGGGCTCGACGGGGAGGAACCAGAGCAGGGCGTTGCGCTCCTCGAGCGCGGCTTCGAGCGACTGCATGGCCTCCTCGAGCTTCCCGAGGCCGATCCAGCAGATGAGGAACGCGAAGGGGGTCACATAGCGCTGCTTGCCGATCTGACGGAGCTGGTCGAGCACCTTCTCCGCGTCCTGCATGCGGCCGACGCTCGCGTAGCAGTGTGAGAGCGCCGCCATGTAGAGCGAGACCGGGCCGGCGCTTGCG
>Ga0134123_10001058_pt1 | contig 18158 bp, 14 predicted proteins | sample KB303_FD_96460 | JGI IMG/M metagenome (GOLD analysis project Ga0134123, IMG submission 96460) | Terrestrial soil microbial communities without Nitrogen fertilizer from Kellogg Biological Station, Michigan, USA - KB3-0-3 | ecosystem: Environmental > Terrestrial > Soil > Unclassified ...
CAAGGACGCCGGCGAGATCGCGGGCCTCAAGGTCGAGCGGCTCGTCAACGAGCCGACCGCCGCGGCGCTCGCGTATGGACTCGACAAGAAGACCAATGAAACGATCGCCGTGTACGACTTCGGCGGCGGCACGTTCGACATCTCGATCCTCGAGGTGGGAGACGGCGTCGTGGAGGTGAAGTCGACGAACGGCGACACGCACCTCGGCGGCGACAACATCGATCAGCGCCTGATCGACTGGATCATCGACGAGTTCCGCAAGGACCAGGGCATCGATCTGTCGAAGGACAAGATGGCTCTGCAGCGCCTCAAGGAAGCGGCGGAGAAGGCCAAGATCGAGCTCTCCTCGACCATGTCGACGGACGTCAATCTTCCGTTCATCACCGCCGACGCTTCCGGTCCGAAGCACCTCAACATGCAGCTGAGCCGCGCGAAGTTCGAGCAGCTCATCGGCGACATCGTGCAGAAGACCATGGGACCGCTGAAGCAGGCGCTGTCCGACGCCGGCGTCGATCCGAAGAAGATCGACGAGGTCGTGCTGGTCGGCGGCTCCACGCGCATCCCGATGGTGCAGCAGATGGTGAAGGACTACTTCGGCAAAGAGCCGCACAAGGGCGTGAATCCCGACGAAGTCGTGGCGGTGGGCGCGGCGGTGCAGGGCGGCGTTCTCGGCGGCGACGTGAAGGACGTGCTCCTGCTCGACGTGACTCCGCTCTCTCTCGGCATCGAGACGCTGGGCGGCGTGATGACGAAGCTCATCGAGCGCAACACCACCATCCCGACCCGCAAGTCGGAGATCTTCTCGACCGCGGCCGACAACCAGACGTCGGTGGAGATCAAGGTCTATCAGGGCGAGCGCGAGATGGCGGCGGCGAACAAGCTGCTCGGCGCGTTCCACCTGATCGGCATTCCGCCCGCGCCGCGCGGCGTCCCGCAGGTCGAGGTCACGTTCGACATCGACGCCAACGGCATCATGCACGTGACGGCGAAGGACCTCGGCACCGGCAAGGAGCAGAAGATCACCATCACGAGCTCCTCGGGTCTGTCGAAGGACGACGTCGAGAAACTCGTTCGCGATGCCGAACAGCACGCGGAAGAGGACAAGAAGCGGCGTGAGGAGATCGAGGCGAAGAATCAACTCGACACGCTGGTGTATCAGGTCGAGAAGATGCTGAGCGAGAATCGCGAGAAGCTCGGCGGCGGCGACGTGCAGTCGCTCGAGAGCGCGATCAGCGAGGCTCGCAAGGCGATGGAGCAGGGCGGTGTGGACAACCTGCGCCGCGCGACCGATACCCTCACGAAGGCTTCGCACAAGCTGGCCGAGGTGATGTACCAGCAGCAGGGCAGCGCAGGCTCGCAGCCCGGCGCCGGCCCGACGCCCGGCGGCGACGAGGGCGCGTCGAAGGACGACGTCATCGAAGCCGAGGTCGTGGACGAGAACAAGTGACACGGGCTACGGCCCGTGTCATCCTGAGCCGCGGTAGACGGCGAAGGATCTCCTGCTGACGCGGGGGATCCTTCGACTCCGCTCAGGATGACAGGGTAACGCTTATGGGACGCCGCAGATCAGACGGCTACGTGATGATCTCGATCATCGCGGAGCGCTACAACATTCATCCGCAGACGCTGCGCCTGTACGAGCGCGAAGGTCTCATCAAGCCCGTGCGCACGTCCGGCAACACGCGCCTCTACGGTGAGGACGAGATCCGCAAGCTGGAGATGATCCTCACCCTGACGCGCGACCTCGGCGTGAACCTCGCCGGCGTCGAAGTCGTCCTCCAGTTCGCGCGAATGATGAACGACGCCGACATGGAGTTCGATCGCCTCCTCGACTTCATCCGCCAGACCATGCTCGACAAACGCCACGGCATCGAGCGCGGCAACGCGCTGGTCAAGGCCATGCCGCGCGGTCTGACGCGAACGCGCTGACGTGGCGCTCTCTTTGCTGGTTTTCAATGGCGAGGAGAACCACCATGCCGGAGAAAGAAACCGTCCGCCGGGCGCGACAGGACAAGCGCGAGGGCAAGTCGCCGTCCACGCAGGCCGGCGAGTTCGTGCGCGAGGAGATCGAGCACATCCGCGAAGGCAAGCACGGCGCGCGGAGCACGAAACAGGCGATCGCCATCGGACTGCAGAAGGCGCGTCGCGCCGGCGTGAAACTGCCGGCGCCGGAAAAAGGCGAGACCTCCGAGCAGACGCGAAAGAGCGCGAAGAGCGCGCTGAAGCACGCCGGCGAGAAGCCCTCGCCGAAGCGCTCGCGCGCCGCGGAGAAAGCGCTGAAGCGCGAGCCGCACAAGGCGGCGTCGAAGCAGGCGCTCTCGCGTCAGGCGCATTCCGCGGCGAAGCAGCGCACCGCGAAAGAGCGCTCCGCCTCGGCGAAGAAAGCCGCGCGCACGCGTGCGCGCCGCAGCGCTGCCTGACGCCGCCCTGGCGGGCTCGCGGCGTCACGAAATGACCCTGGTGCGCCTTGCGCGCGTTGGGCATACTCCCGTCCGGCGATCTTTCCGGAAACAGGGAGAAAAAATGAAACTGCTTCGATTCACCCTCGTCTGTAGTCTGTTGCTCCTCTCCGTCACCCCGTCTTATGCGCTCGTGTGCAAGAGCTGCACTGCCCCCGAATACCCGTACTGCGAGCCCACACCCAACAGCGGTACCCGTTGCGTGGACAGTTACCGCCTTTGCGAGGAGTGGACTGCGCCGAACTGCACCGGCTTCACCGAGGAGTCCGCACCGGCGATGCTCGCCGAATGGACCGTCGCTTCGATCGAGATCAGCCGCCCCGCCGAAGGCACGAAAGTCGTGACCACTCCGGCCGCGGTTGCCGACGCCGGCCTCGCCAGGGATGCCGCGCAGAAGTAACTCACACCTCGCCACACGAATCGCCGGAGAGATCGCCGATGCGCAGCTTCCTCGTTTCGATTCTGTTGTTCGCCCTTCCCGCTTCCGCCGCCACGTTGCAGGTGGAAGTGAGCCGCAACGGGTTCGCGGGGCCGATCGAGATCGCACTCGCGCCGCGAGTGGAAGGCAATCTCCCGCAGTGGTCGGCCACGAAGACCATGTCAGCCGGCAGGTCCGTCATGCAGTTTCCGGATCTCGCGCCGGGACTCTACACCGTGCTCGCGCGCGGACCGCAACCGTTGCAGCGCCTCAGCGCGAAAGCGAACGTCGGCGCCGGCGGAAGCACGCTGCACCTGGTCATCCCGAAGGGGAAGACCGCGTTGCGCGTGACGCTGGCCGGCGAACCGATCGCTCGCGCGACAGTCACGCTGACGCACGACGAACTGCGCTGGGAGACGGAGCTCACCACGGGCGACGACGGGCGTTTCGCCGGCGCGTTGTGGGAGCCGGGCGGTTACCGCGCCGGCGTCCGCCGCGAGCTCGCCACCGCGCCGCACATCGCCGACGTTCATCTCACCGCGGAGCCCCTGTCGATCGATATTCCGGATCGCCTCATCGCCGGCCGAGTCGCCGGTGAAGACGGCAAACCCATCGGCGGCGCGATCGTCGCCCTTCAAACCGAGCGCCCCGAATCGACGCTCAGGATGCTGACCCTCTCCGCGCCCGACGGGCGCTTCGAGTTCTTCGGCGTGCGCGAAGGAGCGCATTCGCTGACCGCCCGCGCGCCGTCGTATCTCCAGAGTGATGCGGTGTCATTCGAGCTCCGCGGTGCGCCCGCACACCGCTCTGCCGAGCTCACCCTGTTGCGCGGCATGCAGCGCGCCGTGCGCGTCCTCGACAAGCGCGGGTTGCCGATCGCGAACGCAACGCTGTTTACCGCGTGCGACGGACACATGAAGTCCACCGCGGTCACCGATCTCGAAGGCCGCGGCAGCGTCGCGACGACCTCCGGCTCGTGCGTCATCTACGCGTTGCCGAAGGAAGGCTCCATCGGCGTCGGACAGATCAGCGGCGCCGCGCGCGACGTCGTCATCGAGGTTCCCGCCGGAACATCGTCGTTGAAGCTCGCGCTGAAATCCGAAGCCGGCGTTGCATTCGCCGACCTCTGGCTGCTCATGCGTATCGACGGCGCGGTGGTTCCGCCCGCGATCGCGCGCCAGTTGGTGACGCGCGGTCTGTCGCTCGTCACGGATGCCGAGGGCCTGATCTCGCTCGCGCACATCCCGCCCGGCACGTACGAGTTCTGGCCGTATCGAACCGAGGCTGAAGGGCGTTTGCTCTACGACATGACGGCGAGCTTTGCGGCGCCGATCTCCATGAACGTGCTGACGGGAGAGAACAACGCGACCGTGAAATTCAAAGCGCGGCGTTGACGCATCCACTTCAGGTCCCTCAACGCGCAGCGACCGGCTCTCACGATCAGAGCCGCGCGCTGAGAACGGAAGCGTTCACGGTTGCGCCGTCAGCGACCGTGTCTGAGCGTCAGAGCCTCGCGCTGGAAATGGAAGCGTTCACGGTTGCGCGGTCAACGACGGGGCCTGAGCGTCAGAGCCTCGCGCTGAAAACGGGAGCGTTCACGGTTGTGCCGTCAGCGACCGGGTCTGAGCGTCAGAGCCTCGCGCTGAAAACGGAGGCGTTCACGGTTGCGCCCTCAGCGACCGGGTCTGAGCGTCAGAGCCGCGCGCTGAAAACGGAAGCGTTCGCGCCTGCGCCGCCAGCGACCGGGTCTGAGCGTCAGAGCCTCATGCTGAAAACGGAAGCGTTGGCGTTTGCGCCGCCCTCAGAACGCCGAATCACGGCGGGATCGGGACGTCGTGCGGGCCGCCGGCGTCGATCAGCTGCACGGTCTTCGCCCCCTTCGCTTCGAAGAACTCCGACACGTTGAACGTCGCCTGCGTGGGCGGGATCCCCGCCTCCGGCGGCTGCTCGTAGACGATGAAGATCGGCGGCACCTCGCGGCCCGGGACGCGGTCGAGCCAGACCATGTAGTCCCTGCCCTTTTTCGTGCCGGTCACGACGAGCGAATAGAGCGCGCCCTGTTTCGTCACCTTCATCGTCGTCGCCGTCGCGCGCGGCAGCTGCTTCGCCCCGTCGTCGAGCCAGCGTTTGTAAAGATCGAGCCATTCGCCGGGCCAGGGGCCGCTGTTGTCGGGCGGCGGCATGACGCGGAACGGATCGCTGACCGCGCTCGCCTCCTCCAGCACGCGCACGCGCCACAGCTCTCCGGTGTTGTCGTCGACCGAGGCCAGGCTCTCGTAGCTCCAGAGATCGAGCCCGGGTTGGATGCCCAGCATGTGCAGGCGGTCGATCTCGCGAAACAGAGGGCGGATGTGAATCTCGTAGTAAAGCGTTCGGGCCATGGTCGTCCTCCTATCGGACCGTCTGCGTGAGCACGGTGATCTTGTCGATCGACAGCTTCCGCCACGTGAAGCCCTGTCCGAACTCGATGCCCTTGAAATTCCGCGCGTCATCGACACGCTGGATGTCGACCTGGAGCACGCGTTTCGTATCCTTCGCGCCGGCCGCGAGCTCGCGAGTCCGGTCCGTCACGTCGAGCGCCACGTCCAGCGTCTGTTCCTCGCCGTCTTCGCCGTGCTCGTGAGCGCTGCGCCAGACCGTGAAGAACGTCAGCTGTTCCGACTCGGTGCGCGTCGCCGGCGCCGAGCCTCGGGGGCGGAGATACACGCGCACCACGTACGACGCGTCCGTCGGCGGGGTGATGCCGGAGAACCGCAGCACGATCCGCTCGCCCGCCGCCGGCGGCGCGAGATTGAACGGTACCTCCACCACGTGCTCGGCCTTCGGCATGGCGATCTTCAGGAGCGCCGGTCTCGCCTCCTTCTTCATCGCCGTCTCGAATCCCGTGCCGGGGCACTGGTTGCGCTGCGGCTGGTACGAGTAGTCCAGCAACGCCGAGGCGATGTCCGCGTAGTCGCCCGAAAGCTCGTTCGGCATCCCCTTGCGGAAGTTGATTTTGAAATTCTTGTTGACCGGCCCCGGCTCGCGCGGAGGCACGCTCGTGCGCGCCGAGGTCTGGAACAGCGACCAGAGGCGGTCGAGGTTCGAATGATGCCCCCAGAACAACGGATCGCGCGCCGCGTCGCGGTTCGACGAATTGAGGCCGCCGATGTACGAGCCGTGAATCGTGTTGTGCGGCTGGTTCTCGAGCGCTCCGGGACTGCTCGCCAGGCCGCCATACAACGACCAGTCGGGAATCGCCTGAATCGACGCGATGATCGCCGGGTCGAAGGGCGGGCCGGGATTCGGCGTCGTCTCGCGGCACGCCGCCACCGTGGGGCAGTCGGTGCCCTGCGGCAGCAGCCCGCGCATCGTCTCGAACTGAATCGGATAGCGCTTGCCGGTGGGCGGCTGCGTCCAGTCCCAGTACGGCAGCGTGACGTTCGCCGTGACGGGCGGGTCGGAAGCGCGCAGCGCGTTCTCGAACCAGTACAGATACGCGCGATGCCACGTCCAGACCTGCTCGCTGTTGTGCTTGCACGGCCCGGTGGACGTCGGCGCGCCGAAGCCGTGGATCTGCGCCCAGCGGATGTAGTTGTTCGGGTCCGTGTCCGACAGTCCCTCGAGTTTCTGGAAGGCGTGATCGAGCGCCGTCCACTCCTCGTTGCTGAGGTCGCACACATGCTTGCGCACGCGGTGCTCCGCGAACAGGTTCAGGGCGAAGAAACAGACAACGAGTACCGCGAACGACCGGACAGTTCTCATCGGATTCTCCTCTCTCTCCAGGGAGAGTCTCCAGGGTCGGCTTTCCCTACCTGGGCGTAGCCGAGCGAAGCAGTTCGCGCAGCTTCCGCGACGCGATACGCGCCCGCACCGAGCGGGGCCAGCGCGGCGTAGACTATCGCTTCACCGGCGCGAACCGCGTCTTCTCCTGCTCGAGCTCTCTCGCATCGAAGCGCATGCGGTCTGCAACGAGCGTCGGGATCGTCACGTGATCGACGGTCTTCCCGTTCACGTTGAGATCGAGATCGATCAGCCCGTTGCGGACATCCGTCACCTGAACGTACACGAGGAGAATCCCGCCTGCGCCGAGGAGCTCGTCGGGGGAGACGATGGCGGTCGTGCGCTGCCCGTCGCGAATTCCCTTCATCGAGAGCGCGACGCGGCTGACGATGATGTCCTTTCCCGCGGCTTTCGGCGGGGCGGCGGGCAGGGCAATGTCCAATAAGTCCAACACGTTCGGAGAGTCGGGGGCCAGGCCGTCGGCAATCGGCGGAGGAGCAAACTCCGAGCAAGGTGCTCGTTCGAGTAGTCGGCTCGTCTGACGGTAATAGGCGAGATCCTTCGGCAGCGGAACAGTGGTGCTGTCCGAATAGCGTTCGCCGCGCAGCGATGCATAGCTCCATGTCAGCTTCGCGGAGCCCCCTCCGCGCAGTACGGGCGTGAGCGTCGCGAGATGGTCGAGCGTCGCGATCGTCTCATATTGCCCGTCGGGGCAATTGATCACGTCGCCGCGTACGTCGCCACCGCTCGTCGCAACCGCGCGATACAGCGGACGTGCCATTGAGCCGTTCTGGTCCAGCCACACGGTGCCGATGCCGGGCATCGGCGATCGCGCGTTAATCGTGATCGTGTTGAGGAGCGCGTCGCGTTGTCCGCTGTCGAGAAGCCACTCGCCGCTTTGCAGCGCGTACTTGAGCTCGAGCGCGGGGCCGATCCCCTTGTCATTGCTGAGCATGGCCACGGAGCTCTTCACCTCCGCGCGAACGTTCGGCGTCACGTTCACGCGGTTCCATGGGAACGGCGTCTCGCGAATGCGCGCGGATACCTGGACGGTCGAGAGCATCAGCGCCTCGGCGCGCGTCGGATTGCGCAACGCGAGCTTCATTTGAACTTCCGGGACACGCTCTTCCTTCGATCGATCGAAGAACGACGCGAACGAATTCGGGCGATTGAAATACGAGCGCGAGAACTCGTCGAAGTAGCGCTTCTCGAAATCCGCGTTCAACGTGTACGCGTTGTCCACGCGCGCGTCGTACGCACCGGCGGGGAAGAGGACGGCGTCGGAGAGGCGGTAGACGCCTTTGTCGAAGCGAAGGTAAACGCCGGCGAGATACGCGCCGGCCGCGGGAATGACGTAGACCGCGACCTTCGCGATCTGGAGCAGCCGCGCCCTCCTGCGCGTGCGGCCGCACAGCTTCTGCAGCGCACCCGCGGCCGCCGTGAACGCCAGTACCTCTGACGCAAAATCGGGCTGCTCGCCACCGAGCTTCGCGAGCGCGCTCTCGCTCTCGTGCTGCAGCGAAGCGGCCACCCCGGCCACCGCCTCGCGCTGCGATGCGGACACACCGTCGGGAAGATCGGGGAGATCTGCGGCGCCGGCATTAATCGAAGTACGCAGCGCATCCGCCCCTCCCGGCTCGAACGTGCGCAATTCCGACGCGCACTTCGCGGCCCAAACGCGCACGCGCTGCAGAGGCTGCTCAGCTGCGTCATTGCGCGTGCCGATGAAGTTGAGAAACGTCTCGAGCGCGGTCATGAGCATGGACCTCTGCAAAGGAGAGGGACGTGGACGGCGTTTCCCTACCTGGGGACTCAGGCGAAAAGGTTCACGACTTCGAGTTTTTCGAGATCGATCGCGCCGAGAAGATCGACGGGCTCCAGCCGGACCACATCCAGCCTTGCGTAGATTTCGACCCTTCGGCGTGCCGCGTTCGGGTCCATCGCCAGCTTGCGCGTCGCGGCCACGAAATACTCCTGGAGGACCTGCATCGACACCCCGCCCGGTTCGTTCCCGCACGATCCGCCGGATCAGCTCCTGTGCTCGCTCACGCTTTACCGGATTCGCCCGGTCGTCCGCGTAAACGAGGACGTTCGTGTCAACGAATATGCAGCTGTTCGCGCGTCCATTTACGGCGGCCGGAGTCTCCGCACACCTGTGCTGCTTCGGTGAAGTTTCGATGGCCGGGAACGTTCCAGCGACTCTACAGTCAGTGGATCAAAGTTGCGGTCTGAGCCTGATAACCCGATCAACGCAGAGAAGGACTGCACACACTCTGAAACGTCCAGCGCAAGGAGAGCAGGAGTATGCGACACTCACGTCGAGCTGAGGATGTGATGCCATATGAAGCTGGTCGCCTCGTGTGGATTCCCTGCGATGTGAAGCCAGGGCCGTTCGCGGATGAGCGAATGATCCGTATTTCTTCGGACCGAGAAGCCTGGGTCGGATTCGTTCAGGAAGACGCGCTTCGCGAGCCCGTGATCGAGGGTTCGACGTTCGTTCGCGCGGTCATCGTAAAGGTCGACGGGGGCCGATTCAACGCGCGGGTGGCCGGCGAACCGGTTGCTTCCAGGTTATTCGAAGGCACTCTGAGCAGGATCCAGCCGCTTGCTGCTGTCCAGGCCTGACATAGCAGCCGCCTCACTACCTGCCCTGCATTCATGTCGATCCATCGTTGTGGGATTCGGCGGATCTCTGGGAGCATCGTCAATCCGACACCTTCCGACTCGAGCCGGGCGGGTTCGTCCTCGCTCAGACACTCGAATCCGTTCACATCCCGCCTGATCTCGCAGGGTTCGTCGAAGGAAGAAGCAGTTGGGCTCGCGTCGGCGTGACGATCCATGTAACGGCTCCGAAGATCGATCCGGGCTTCAACGCGAGGATCACTCTCGAGATGGCGAACTTCGGCAAGATTCCCGTCGAGCTGCGGGCTGGTATCGATGAACCCGCACAACTCATGCTCTTCCGCCTGTCTACACCTGTCCCGGAGACCGATTTGTACGGGACCAGCGCGGGCGATCTGTTCCAGGGTCAGACCGACCCGATCCCGCATCATCGACGGTCGTGAGCGTATTTGTCGGAGGATCCAGGGATGCAGCCATGGCGGAGAGGCCGACTTCGCGCTCCCACAGAACGTCGAGCCGCTGGCCGCGGCCGCCGGAAGGCCGGCCGCTGTTCAACCCCCGCCCTTCCGTGTCATCCTGAGCGCGCCCATGCCCAACGTCATCTTCGCCGCTCCGATCCTTTCGGAGAACGCCTCGCGCGTCATCGCCGCGGCCACGCGCATCGACGGCGTGCGGCTCGGGGTCATCACGCAGGATCCGGCGGCGAAGCTGCGGGAGCCGGTCGCGCAGCACTGGCGCGTCGATGACATCCTCAACGTCGAGCAGCTCGGGTGGGCGGTGGAGAACGTGGCGGCGCGGCTGGGCGGCGTGGACGTGCTCTTCGCGGCGTACGAGCAGCTGCAGGTGCCGATCGCGCAGATGCGCGAGAAGTTCGGCATCGACGGCATGCGCGAAGACGCGGCTCGCAACTTCCGCGACAAGGCGCGGATGAAGGAGCTGTTCGACGAAGCGGGGCTGCCGTGCGCGCGGCATGCGCGCATCGAGAGCGATGCCGACGCGTGGCGGTTCGCGAGCACCAACGGCTATCCGCTCGTCTACAAGCCGCTCGAAGGAGCGGGCGCTCGGTCGACGTATCGCATCGACGACGCCGAGCAGCTGCGCGACGCGCTGCGCATCTCGCCGCCGCCGGGTCTCCTCGAAGAGCACATCCTCGGCGAGGAGCATTCGTTCGAGGGCGTGTGCATCGACGGACGGATGGTCTGGCACTCGCTCACGCGCTACCGTCCCACGCCGCTCGAGGTCCTGCGCAACGACTGGATCCAGTGGTGCATCACGCTCCCGCGCGAGATCGACGACCCGCAATACGACGACATCCGCGCCGCGGCCGCACGCGCGCTCGAAGTCCTCGGCATGCGCACCGGCCTCTGTCATCTCGAGTGGTTCCGCCGCCGTGACGGCTCCATCGCCATCTCCGAAGTCGCCGCGCGGCCGCCGGGCGCGCAGATCATGGACCTCGTTTCCTTCGCGCACGAATTCGACTTCGATGACGCGTGGGTGCGCCTCATGGTCCTCGGCACGTTCGACGCGCCGTCGCGGCAGTACGCGGCCGGCGTCGCGTTTCTGCGCGGGCAGGGCGAGGGGCGCGTGAAGGCGATCCATCGCGTCGAGGACGCGGCGCGCGAAGTCGGCTCGCTCGTCGTCGCGGCGCGGCTGCCGTCCATCGGGCAGGCGCCCACCGGCGGCTACGAAGGAGAAGGATTCATCATCGTGCGCCATCGCGAGACGGCGGTCGTCGAGCGGGCGCTGGAGACGATCATCAACCTCATACGAGTGGAGCTGGGATGACGAAGAACGTGTTGCTGATCGGTTGCGCGTATCCGCCCGAACTTCCGTACTTCACGCGCGGTGTGGCCCGCGCCGGCGCGCGCGTGTTCGCCGCCGACATGATGCCGGAGAGCCATCTCCCGCCGATGGTGCGCGCGAGCCTCAGCGGCTATTGCCGGATCGACTCGATCCTCGACGAAGAGGGCGCGCTCGAGACCGTGCGCCGCTGGGCCGGGCCGGTCACCTTCGATCGCGTCGAGTCGCTGTGGGAGCCGGCGGTGCTGCTCGCGGCGCGGCTGCGCGAGGCCTTCGGCGCGAAAGGCATGACGTACGAACAGGTCCTCCGTTTCCGCGACAAGGACAAGATGAAGCAGGCCGTCGGCGAGGCGGGGCTGCGCACGCCGCGGCATCAGCGCGCGAACAACGGCGACGAGTGCGTCGAGGCGGCGGCGCGCGTCGGCTATCCGGTGTGTCTGAAGCCGATCGCCGGCGCGGGGTCGGAGAACACGTTCCGCGTCGAGTCCGATGCGGAGATGGAGCGCGCGCTCGCGAAGGCGGGACGCGATCGCGAATACAACGTCGAGGAGTGGATCGAGGCCGAGGAGTACACCTACGACACCATCTGCATCGACGGGCGCGTCGTGTACGAGAACTTCTCGTGGTACCGCCCGCGCCCCCTCGTCGGACGCAGCGTCGAGTGGATCAGCCCGCAGACGGTCACCCTGCGCGACGTCGACGCGCCGGAGCTCGCGGCGGGGCGCACGCTGGGGCGCGGCGTGCTGCAGGCGCTCGGCCACGAGAGCGGCTTCACGCACATGGAGTGGTATCGCAAGAGCGACGGCGAGGCGGTGTTCGGCGAGATCGCGGCGCGGCCGCCGGGAGCGCACACCGTCGACACGATGAACTTCGCCTGCGACATGGATCTCTTCACCGGCTGGTCCGATGCCGTGGTGAACGCGAACTGGGACGTGAACGTGCAGCGCCTCTACAACTGCGCGATCATCTTCAAGCGCGCGCATGGGCAGGGCCACATCCGGCGCATCGAGGGCCTCGACCGCATCCTCGGCTCGTTCGGCGAGCACATCCCCGCGATCGAGCTCCTGCCCGTCGGCGCCCATCGCCGCGACTGGGTGAAGACGCTGCTCTCCGACGGCTTCGTGTTCGTGCGCCACCCCGATCTCGACACCACCTGCGAGCTGGCAGATCGCGTCGGTACGGACTTGCAGATGTACGCGGGGTAGTGCCGATTCAACTTTGATTCCGTGTCATTCCGAGTCGCGCAGACGACGAGGAATCCCCTGCTGAAGCACGACCAGCGCTCCGTTGGCGGGGGATCCTTCGGCGTCTTCGCGCCTCAGGATGACATTCGGGCGGGACGCCCGCCCTCCGGGACCGGCAGAAAGTCTTCGCCGGGGTTGACGAAGCGGTCGGTCTCGAAGTTGTACTGGCGGTCGTAGAGCTGGCGGTAGCGGCCGTTCGCGGCGAGCAGCTGCGAGTGCGTGCCGCGCTCGACGATCTCGCCGCCTTCCAGCACGAGGATCTGATCGGCGCCGCGGATGGTCGACAGGCGATGGGCGATCACGAACGTCGTGCGGCCGCGGCGCAGCGCGCGCAGTCCGTCCTGGATCTTCGCCTCGCTCTCGCTGTCCAGGCTCGACGTCGCCTCGTCGAGGATCAGGATCGACGGATTCGCGAGGATCGCGCGGGCGATGGCGATGCGCTGCCGCTGTCCGCCGGAGAGCTTGATCCCGCGTTCGCCGATGATCGTGTCGTACTTTTTCTCCAGCGGCTCGACGAACTCGTCGACGTGCGCGATGCGCGCGACCTCGAGCACGTCCGCCTCCGTCGCGTCGGGGCGGCCGTAGCGGATGTTCTCGGCGATCGTGCCGTCGAAGAGGAAGTTGTCCTGCAGCACGATGCCGAGGTGCGAGCGGTAGTCGTGCATGCGCAGCGTGGAGAGATCGCGGCCGTCGACGAGCACGCGCCCGCTCTTCGGCTGGTTGAAGGTCATGACGAGGCTGATGAGCGTGCTCTTTCCGGAGCCGCTCGAGCCGACGAGCGCGGTGGTCGTCCGCGCGGGAGCGACGAACGACACGTTCTTCAGCACCGGCACGCCGGCGTCGTATTCGAAGGTCACATTCTCGAAGGCGATGTTGCCGCGGATGTCGCCCACCGGCTCGCGCAACGCGTCTTCGTCGAGCTCCGTCCGCTGTTTCATGATCTCGCGGATGCGATCGAGCCCGGCGAAGGCCTCGGTGATCTGCGTGCCGATCGAGGCGATGCTCATGATCGGCGCGGCGAGGAGGCCGGTGAAGAAGATGTACATGATGAAGTCGCCGAGGGTCATCGTGCCGGCGAGGATCGCCCGGCCGCCGATCAGCATCATGATCACGCCGACGATGCCGAGGATGATCGTCGCGAACGCGCCGACGCCGGAGACGGCGGTGATGGTCTTCGCGACGTTGCGGAACAGGCTGTGCACGCCTTTGGTGAAGACGATGTCCTCGCGCTTCTCGGTCGTGTAGGCCTTCACCACGCGGATGCCGCCGAGGCTCTCGCCGAGACGGCCCGTGACCTGGGCGTTGATCTCGCCGCGCTTGCGAAACAGCGGGCGCACGCGCTTGAACGTGAACGCCATTGCGCCGCCGAAGATCGCCAGCGTGACGAGCGTGATCAGCGTCAGCTTCCAGTTCAGATAGAACAGCACGAACAGCGCGAGGACCGCGGTGACGATGCCGCCGATGAGCTGCACGAGGCCGGTGCCGACGATGTTCCGGATCCCCTCGGCGTCGCTCATGATCCGCGAGATCAGCACGCCCGACTTCGTCGAGTCGAAGTACGACACCGGCAGCCGCAGCACGTGCTCCTCGACGCTGCGCCGCATGTCCGTGATCGCGCGCTGCGCCGCCACGCCGAGGATCTGCGAGATCGCGAACGACGTCGCCGCCTGCACCAGCGTCGCGGCGCCGGCCGCGAGCGCCAGCAGCGGCAGGAGGTCATGCTTCCCCTTGCCGATCACGTCGTCGATGAGGTACTTCGACGTCGCCGGCAGCACGAACCCGGCGAGCCGGCTGACGAGCATCAGCGCGAACCCGAGCGCGAGCCGTCCGCGCCGCGCCCACACCAGGTCGCGCGCTTCTTTCCAGACTTCGTCGAGCTTGAGCTTCTTTTTGGTCTCGGCCATTCCGGCGATGATATGCCGCCGCTACCGCGGGCGCACCACGCGCTGCCGTCCGCGCACGCGCAGCTCCCATACGCCGCGCTGGAAGACGCCGGCGTGCAGCACGTTGCCGCCGCTGTCGATCGCCAGCGCCGTCGCGCCGCGCACCGGCAGTCCGGCGGAGAGATCCGTCCAGGACGCCCCGCCGTCCGCGGATTCCCAGACGCCCTGGCCCGGATGCGTGACCCAGAGCCGTTGCGCGTTGCGCGGGTCGACGACGATCGTACCGGCGATAAGGCTGCCGAAGGGCAGGGGAGTGGTCGGCGTCCAGGTGGTTCCGCGGTCGTCGCTGCGCCAGATCATTCTGCCGAGCGAAGAGTCGGTCGCGGAGCGGTAGACGACGGACGGATTCGAGGGTGCGATCGCAATCGCCAGCGTCTCGTTGTCGGCGACGCGCTCGAACGTCGCGCAGCCGTCGGTGCTGCGATACACGCCGCGTGCGGACGCGGCGAAGAGCGTATCGCTCGACGCGTCGAGCGCGAGCTGCAGGAGCGGTCCCTCGATGGACCGGCAGCTCGTCCACGTCGCGCCGGAGTCGTTCGTGCGGAAGATCTCTCCGTTCCCCGAGCCGGCGAACACGCGCCCCGGCACCGTGGGATGCGCGGCGATGGAGGCGATCCCGCTGAACGTACGCGTGACCGCCGTCACCTCGTTCGTCCCGGCAGGCACGCGCTGCAGCGTCGGGGAGAGGTACCCGGCGAACCAGAGATCGCCGCTCGCGTCGACCGCGAGGCGCGCGCGCAGGATGTGCTCTCCGCCGATGCGCTCCCAGCTCGCGCCGGCGTCGCGGCTGCGGAACAGCCGGCCCTCCGTCGTGCCGGAGGCGTCGGCGCTCGACGCATAGACGATCGATGAGCGCTGCGGATCGACCACGACCTGTTCGATGAGCACCGCCGACTCCGGCACGTCGAGCCGCGTCCACGGCGTGAACGCCGGCGACGGCGCGCGGAACACGCCCTGCGACGTGCCGATCATCACCGTCGACTCGTTCGGGTGGAACACCACCGCGTTCACGCGGATGCGCGGCACGTCGCCCGCGAGCACCCAGCGTTTCCCGCCGTCGCCGCTGCGGAAGAGTCCCGCGACGGTCGCGCTGAAGATGCGCGGCGTCACCGGATCGAGCGACAGATCCGCGACCCGCGGCGACGAAAACGGATCCGGCGGAATGCCGTCGGCCGGCTGCTGCGACCAGTGCACGCCGCCGTCGTCGGAGCGCAGCACCTGCTCGCCGTTCGTGCCGTAGCGCACCGATGGCTGATACGGATCGATCACCACCTCGCGCGTCGGGACCGGACCGGCAGTCTGCGCCCAGGTCGACCCTGCGTTGAAGCTCTCCAGGGCGACGGAGGCATACTGCACCCTCGCGAAGAGGTGCGCCGCGTTCGCGGGATCGAGCGAGATCTTCTCCACGCAGATGCCGAGACTCGCGGCGGCCCACGTGCGCCCGCCGTCGGTCGACTTGCGGAACCCGGCGCCGTCGAGCAGCGGCTCGAGGTAATAGCCGCAGTCGGCCGAGGCATAGAGCGTCTTCGCGTCGTTCGGATCGACGAGGATCGTGTTGATGCGCTTCAGCCCCGTCTCCATCGCCGTCCACGTCGCGCCGCCGTCGTTGGTGCGGTACGCGGGACGAACGTCGCCCGCGGCGATCGCGTACGCCGTGTCCGGATCGAACGGATCGGCGATGACGGACTGCATCGCGCCGAGGCCATGGCTCACATCGCGCCACGTCGCGCCGTTGTCGTCCGTGCGAAACACGCCCTGACGCCCGGCCGCGTACACGACGCTCGGATGCGAAGCCGTCGCCGAGAGCGACTCGATGAACCCGCCGCGCGGGCCTCCGGAGGTCCAGGGGGCGGCGGTGACGGAGGAGGCGAGGATGAGGGAGAGGAGGAGGATTGGGGTCTTCATTGGGCTGGTTGGTCACGCGGTCGCGCGGTCACGCGGTAGGTTCTGCTGCGTGACCGCGCGACTGCGAAACCCAGTGATAATAACTCTATAATCCCGCACTCATGAAGAGCCTGCTTGCCATCGTCCTGCTCGCCACACCGCTCCTCGCGCAACAACGCCCCGTCAACACCTTCTCCATCGTCGCGCGCGACCCGGCCACGGGACAGATCGGGGTGGCGGTGCAGTCGCACTGGTTCGCGGTCGGGCAGATCGTGCCGTGGGCGGAGGCGGGCGTGGGGGCGGTGGCGACGCAGAGCTTCGTCGATCCGTCGTACGGCAAGCTCGGGCTCGATCTGCTGCGCGCGGGCAAGAGTGCGCCGGCCGCGCTGCGCGCGCTCCTCGGCGGCGACGGCGCGTGCGAGGTGCGGCAGGTCGGCATCGTCGACGCCGCCGGCAACGTCGCCACATTCACCGGCAATCGCGACATCGTCGCCGCAGGCGGCATCGCCGGGAACGCGACGGGCGACGCGAAGATCGAGTGCGGCGCGGCGGGCGGCGTGCTTTCTTCAGGACGCGACTTCGCGGTGCAGGCGAACCTGATGGCGAACGATCGCGTCTGGCCGGCGATGGCGAAGGCGTACGCGGAGTCGAAGGGCGACCTCGCCGACCGCATGCTCGCCGCGCTCGACGCCGCGCAGGCCGCCGGCGGCGACATCCGCGGCAAACAGTCCGCGGCGCTGATCGTCGTCAGCGCGGCCTCGACCGGACGCGCGTGGCAGGACCGTCTCTTCGACCTGCGCGTCGACGACGCCCCGCATCCCCTCGACGAGCTCCGCCGCCTCGTCGCCCTCCAGCGCGCCTACAACCACATGAACGCCGGCGACCTCGCCGTCGAGCACAAGGACAACGAGTCCGCCCTCCGCGAATACAGCGCCGCCGAAGCCATCGCCACCTCAACGACCGGCATCCCTCCCAGCCGCCTCGCCGAAATGACCTTCTGGCACGCCCTCGCCCTCGTCAACATGAACCGCGTCGACGAAGCCCTGCCTCTGTTCGCGCGCGCGTACAAGATCGAGCCGGGATGGCGGGAGCTGGTGCCCAGGCTGGTGAGGGCGGGGCTGGTGGGCGGGGAGTATGTGGAGAGGATTGTGGCGGCGCGGTAGTTGCCGTGATTCGTGTTCCGTGTTCCGGGATCCGGGACCCGGGCCTCTTCGCCTGGACGACACTGCGCGGCTCACCTCACGTGGCGTCCAGGCCAAAAAGCCCTGATCCCGGACCCCGGACCCACGACTCACACCTCACGTGGCGTCCAGGCCCAAAAGCCCGGGTCACAAAACACGGAACACCAATCACGCCTCCACCGCGTCCGCAAACGTCACCCGATACCCCAGCACCAGTTCCTCGAACCTCAAGCCGGTGGCGACATTGCCGTTCCCGGGGAGCTGCACGCCTTCGAGCACGCGCAGGGCGTCGTCGTCGGGGACTTCGCGGTCGTTGCTGTAGCGCTCGAGCTCCAGCACCACGATGCGCAGCGGGGTCGGGCGCGGGATCGCGCGCACCGTCGTGTTCCACGTCGACAGCTCGGGGTTGCGCGTCACCGACGGGATGCGGCGCGTTTCGAACGGCTCCCAGCCCAGCTCGCCATCCGCGCCGATCGCGGAGCGCCGCTCGAGGCGCACGATCATCTCCGACACGCCGAATTCCTCGAGCTGCATGTAGTGGTACGTCGGCCCGCGCACGTCGATCTCCAGCGTGCCGTCGACGTCCAGCCGTGTCGCGTCGTACCGCACCTCGCGGTGCGGCGCGACCTGAATGAAGTCGGCGGGAATCACCGCGGAGATGTGCGCGCCGTCGACCGACGTCGGCTGGAAGCGCACCAGCGCCAGCTTCACCATCGGGAAATACGCCGTCGCCGGCTCGAGCATCACGTCGCAATACCAGAGCTGCCGCACGGGATCGAACTCCGGCTTGTAGCCCACGACGTCGACGCGCTCGTTCAGTTCCGCGAGCAGCACGTTCGTGCCCG
>Ga0134123_10001059_pt1 | contig 18154 bp, 14 predicted proteins | sample KB303_FD_96460 | JGI IMG/M metagenome (GOLD analysis project Ga0134123, IMG submission 96460) | Terrestrial soil microbial communities without Nitrogen fertilizer from Kellogg Biological Station, Michigan, USA - KB3-0-3 | ecosystem: Environmental > Terrestrial > Soil > Unclassified ...
CTGCTCGGATGAAGATCGCCATCGTCACGCAGGAGGACTCGTTTTACATCCCGGCGCTCGTCGCGCGGTTCGCCGCGGAGCGCGCGGGCGACATCGCGGCCGTGACGATCCTGCCGGGCGAGATGGTGAAAAACTCGCGCAACATCCGCAAGTACCTCGCCTTCATGGGCCCGTTCGATTTCCTGCGCTACGTGACGCTGTATGCCGGCTACATGGCGCTGAACGCCCTGTTCCCCCGCGGCTTCCGCGGGCATTTCCATTCCGTGCGCGCGGTGGCGCGGCATCACGGGATTCCGGTGCTCGAGCCGGCCAGCGTCAACGAGCCGGCGCACGTGGAGAGGCTTCGCGAGCTGGGCGTGGATCTCATCGTGTCGATCGCCGCGCCGCAGATTTTCCGGCGGGACATCCTCACGCTGCCGCGGCACGGCTGCATCAACATCCACAACGCCCTGCTGCCGAAGTACCAGGGGATGATGCCTTCGTTCTGGGTCCTCGCGAACGGCGAGGAGGTCACCGGCACGACGATCCATTACATGAACGAGAAGATCGACGCCGGACGGATCATCCTGCAGCGCACGACGCCGATCCTCGAGAGCGACACGCTGCACTCGCTCGTCTACCGGACCAAGATCACGATCGGCCCGGAGATGCTGCTCGAGGCGGTCGCGCTGATCGAGTCGGGACGCGTCCCCGTGGTGGAGACGGACTGGTCGGCCGCGACGTATCATTCCTTCCCGGATGCCGAGGCCGTGAAGCGGTTTCGCGCACGGAAACGGAAATTCCGCTAGCGGAACGCTGCTTTTATTAGTGGTCGTGCTTGCCACGCGGCTGTAAAGCGAATAACTTTGTAGCCCAATATCTGATGGTCAAGGTGATTGTGTTTGCGGGCGGGGCCGCGTTCATGCTTGCGGCGCTCCTCACGCCTCTCGTGCGAGCGCTCGCGCGGCGGGTCGGCGCGGTGGCGGCGCCGAAGAGCGACCGGTGGCATCGCAAGCCGACGGCGATGCTGGGCGGACTCGGGATTTTCATCTCGGTCGTGGCCACGCTGCTGGTCTTCGTGCCGCACAGTCCCGAGATGTGGGTGGTGATCGCGGCCAGCACGGCGCTGTTCCTCCTCGGGCTGGTCGACGACTTCTTCCACCTCAAGCCGTACCAGAAGCTGGTCGGACAGCTCCTGAGCTCCGCGGCGGTCGTGTACATGGGGCTCGTGCTGCCGTGGACGGGGTCGCAGGCCCTGAACATGTTCATCACGTTCTTCTGGCTGGTCGGCGTCACCAACGCGGTGAACATGCTCGACAACATGGACGGGCTGGCGGCGGGGATCGCGGCGATCGCGGCGCTCTCGCTGGCGGTGAACTTCGTGCTCAACGGCCAGATGAACGAGGCGCTGATGCTGAGCGCGTTCTTCGGGGGCCTGCTCGGATTCCTGATCTACAACCACAACCCGGCGTCGATCTTCATGGGCGACTGCGGGTCGATGTTCATCGGGTTCTTTCTGGCCGGGACGGCGCTCCTGAGCGGCCACGGCGGCGGGCGGTCGCGCAGCGTGGTGGCGGTGCTGGCGGTGCCGGTGCTGGTGCTGTGCATTCCGATCTTCGACACGACGTTCGTGACGCTGATGCGGAAGCTGGCCGGCCGCGCGGCGTCGCAGGGCGGGCGCGATCACACGTCGCACCGGCTGGTGGCCCTCGGGCTCTCGGAGCGCGACGCCGTCTGGATGCTCTGGTGCCTCGCGATCCTGGGCGGAGCGATCGCGATCTTCGCGCGCGGGCTGTCGTCGGACATGAACGTCGCCGCGATCGGCGCGTTCGCCGTCGTCCTCGGAATGCTCGGCGTCTATCTCGGAGGAGTGCGCGTGTACAACGACGATCGGGCCCTGGCCACGAAACAAAAACCGGTCGTGTCCTTCCTGATCGATCTGTCGTACAAGCGCCGGGTCTTCGAGGTCGGGCTCGATGTCATCCTCATCGTGCTCGCCTACTACGTCGCGTACGTGCTCGTGTTCGGACCGATGTCGCCGGAGTCGGGCGACTGGAAGCTGTTCGTCGAGACGCTGCCGATGGTCGTGTTCGTGAAGCTCGGGACGTTCCTCGCGGCCGGCGTGTATCGCGGAATCTGGCGTTACGCCAGTCTCGCGGACGCCGCGGTTTATGCGCAGGCGGTAACGCTCAGCTCCATGGCGACGGTCCTCGCGGTGCTGTTCGGATACCGCTTCGAAGGCTTCTCGCGCACCGTGTTCGCGCTCGACGGCGTGGTGCTGCTGATCCTGGTCGCGGGCAGCCGCTTCGCGTTCCGCATCCTCCGCCGCCTCCTGCCCGCGCCCCACGCGCGCACGGGCAAGCGCGTGCTGATCTTCGGCGCGGGCGACGGCGGCGAGCTGGCGTGCCGCGAGCTGCTCAACAACACCGACCTCCAGTACCTGCCGGTGGCCTTCGTCGACGACGATCCGCGCAAGTCGGGGAAACTGCTGCACGGGCTGCGCATCCATTCGGGAGGCCACCCGATGGCGGAGCTGTGCGAGAGGCTGCACATCGACGAGGTCGTGCTCTCGACGAACGTCCCGCAGGCGCGGCTGCGCGAGCTCGTGCGCTCGTGCGAGCTCGCGGGCGTGCCGGTCAAGCGGATCAAGATGGAACTGCAGCGGGTCGCCGATACGGAGCTGGGCTGGGTGCTGCCGAGCGCCGACGCCGAGGTCCCGGCAGCGGCCGCCGTCATCCTCGCCTCGCAGCCGCCGCCGCTGCTGCCGATCGAACGGCCGCTGCATGTGGCGCAGCAGCAGGCCCGGCTCAATGAGCACTGAGGCGGTAAAAGCCGCTATCATTCCATCCCTCCCGTGAATGAGCGTTCCATGCGGATCCTGATCCTCGCCATCCGTGCGCCGAATCAGACACCCAGCCAGCGCTTCCGGTTCGAGCAGTACCTGGGAGCGCTGGAGCGGCGCGGGGCGAAGCTCGACTTTTCCTGGCTGATGGACGACAGGGATGCGCGCGTCCTCTACAGCCCCGGAAACGTGGCCCGCAAGGCGGCGCTGGCGATGCGGTCGGTCGCTCAGCGGCTGGCGGAGACGGTGAAGTTCCGCCGGTACGACGCGGTTTTCGTGCAGCGTCAGGCCATGCTCGTCGGCGGAGCGGTGATCGAACGGCTGGCGAAGGCGTCGGGCGCGAAGCTGATCTACGATTTCGACGACGCCATCTGGATCAACGACGCATCGTCGTACAACCGGCGTTTCAGCTGGCTGAAGAACACCGCCAAAGTCCCGCGCATCATCGAGATGGCGGATCTCGTCATCGCGGGGAACGGCTATCTGGCGGATTACGCGAGAGGATTCAATTCGAACGTGGCCGTCATCCCCACGACGATCGACACGGATGTGTACATTCCGCGCGCGGCCGGTTCACGGAATGGCGACGCGGTCTGCATCGGCTGGAGCGGCAGCTTTTCGACGATCGGCCATTTGAAAACCGCGCTGCCGGTGCTTCGGCGGCTTCGCGAGAAGTACGGCCGGCGCGTGCGCTTTCGCGTCATCGGCGACGCCGGTTACCGGAACGAGGAGCTGGAGATCGTCGAGGTTCCGTGGCGCGCGGAGACCGAGGTGCAGGACCTGTACGACCTGGACATCGGGCTGATGCCGCTGCCGGACGACGAATGGTCGCGCGGGAAGTGCGGATGCAAGGGCCTGCAGTACATGGCCCTGAGCATTCCCGCCGTGATGTCGCCGGTGGGCGCCAACCGGGAGATCATCCAGCCGGGGAAAAACGGCTTCCTTCCTGCAACGGAAGACGAGTGGGTGGAGACGCTGTCCTCGCTGATCGAGAGCCCCGCGCTGCGCGCCGAGATCGGCGAGGCCGGCCGCCGGCGCGTGGAAGAGAGTTACTCCGTGAACGCATGGCGCGACCGGTTCTGCGATCTCGTGCTGTCCGCCGGGGCCCGCTAAGCCGATGCTCGACAAACGCGGCCTGCTTGCGCGACCGGCCGGCCTGCGGGACCTCGTCGTCGAGGTGGGCTGCGGTCCGACGAGACGCTACGCCGGATCGCTCGCCATCGACGCCATCGACGGAGACGCCGTGGACATCGTCGGCGACGCGCTGGCGGTGGTGCAGGCGCTTCCCGAGGGCTGCGCGCGGCTCGTCACGTCCGCGCACTTTCTCGAGCATGTCCCCGACACCGCCGCGATGCTCGACGCGATGTTCCGCCTGCTGGCCCCGGGCGGCGAGATCGAAGTGATCGTGCCGCACTTCGCTCATCCGTACTTCCACTCCGACCCCACGCACCGGCAGGCGTTCGGCCTCTACACGATGTCCTACTACGCCGTCGATCCATGGCTCCGCAGAAAGGTGCCGGGGTATGTGCGGCTCGAGCACCTCACGCTCCGGAAGGTGGACCTGCGTTTCAAGTCATCACTCCCCTTCTACGGGCGCCATGCGATCAAGCGGGTCATCGGCGCGCTGTTCAATTCCTGCCGCTATCTGCAGGAGCTCTGGGAAGAGAACCTCTGCTACGTCTTCCCCTGCTACGAGATCCGCTACGTCCTCGGCCGCACCGCGGATACCCGCGCGGATCACGCCTGAGGCTCGGGCAGCGACGCGGGCTCGCTCGCGGGCTCCTCGTCCGCTGCAGTCTCGGCGACGGTTGCCGAGTCTTCGCGCCCTCTCACCGCCATCGCCAGCGACAGCGGCATCATGGCCGCCGCGGTGTAGATCATCATGCGCAGGCGGAAGAGCGTCCCGAAATTCGTGATGGTGTACATCAGCGGCAACCCGACCAGCACGACCACGAATCCGACGAACCAGAATGAAGGGTTGCGCAGCGTCGCCCATCGGAAGCGGCGGAGCAGGAACGCGAGCGCGAACAGCACCACGATGTCGAAGGCGATGGTGTCGATGTCGGTGAACCACAGCAGTCCCCTGCCGCCGCGGATGTCGACCAGCCCCTGGCTGACGGCAATCGTCCGCGGCACGAGCATGGCCACGGCGCCCGTGGCGAGACGCACCGTCGTCGATTCCGGCAGCACGATCTGACGCTCCGGCTGTACCGGTACGACCGGTACGACCGGCGGTGGCGGCGTGGCTTTCACGACCGGTGCAGGCGCGGGCGCAGTCGCCGTTGCCGGCGCAGGGGCCGGTCTCCGGACCGTTACCTGTGCCGGGGCCGGCTCTTCCTTCGGCTTCGCAGGAACCGGTTTCGGCGCCGGCGGCGGCGCGGTGGCCGTCGCGGGATGAACGGTCGCCGTGACGGGCGGCGTTGCGGGCGGCGGCGCGTGGGACTCCGCCGCGGCGGGGGCCGGCGTCGAAGGCGCGTGGTGCTGCTGCGCCGGCGGCGGCGGGGGCGGGGCGGACGCATGTTGCGCCGGGGCGGGGCGTACCGGCTCGGCGGCCGTCGCCGTCGAGGCCACGGTCTCGGTGCGCGGCGATTCCGCCGGCGTCGGCGATTGCGGAGGCGGTGGCGTCCCGGACGCCGTCTGGCGAGGCGCGCCCGATTCGGCAGGCGGGCTCGGATTCGAGGGCGGCGGCTGCCGGGTCTCGGCCTGCGCGCCGGCCCTCGCCGGTTCATGCCGCGGCTCATGCCGCTGCGGAGGAGGCGGCTGCGTCTCGAGTCTCGACAGCGCGCCGCCGACGCCGATGGACGTCGTCCCGCCGGCACGCTCGAAACTTCTGCGCGTCTGCCGGAGATCGCGGAGGAAACTCGACGGCGCCATCGCGGCCACGCGTGCCGCTCCCGAGCTCGAAAAAGAGAACAGGTCCTGAAGGCGCGGCGGCGCATACGGGCCCGCGCCGTAGAGGAAGGCCTGGGTCAGGGCGACGAAAACGATCGCTCCGGCGGCGAGCGCGAACGCCCTTTTCTCCGCGATCGCGCCCATGAGGATGAGAAAGGCGAAGGTCGCACAAAGGACGCTGAAGGCGAAGTACCAGCGGATGCCGCCCATCGCGAACAGCGACGCGAACATGACGGCCGCGGCGCCGATCAGCAGCGCCGGCCGGGGCTGCGAACGCCATCCGCGCTGCCACATCATGCAGGCCGCGATGAACGCGATGATCAGGAACTGGAAGAACGTGTCCTTCAGCGGCTGCAGGGCCCAGAGCATCGCGGAGGGAGAGAGGCTGATCGCGGCGATGGCCACGGTCCCGGGGACCTTCGCCGCCGGGGTCGCGCTCCGGAGCCGGACGAGGATCAGACAACTGCCGAGATAGCAGAAGAGGTTCAGCAACAGCGCCACCGAGACGACGATGCCGAAGAGGAGCGCGAAGAGCCCCAGCGTCTGCACGTACGTCACCGAGGCGACGGTGCGGTTGAACAGGAGGATCGCGAGAAAGCCCCCGCGCGCCGCCGCGGCGGCGTTCGGCATGTAGAGAGTGGCGTCCTGCGCGAAGAACCAGAGGCCGTCGCCGAGCTGGAGGCTGCGCGCCACGGGGAGCCGGAGCCACGAAATCCAGAAGAGCACGATCCCGGCGCCGGCGCGGAAGAGGAAGCCCAAGACGATGATGCCCCGGACGAAGCGGTCTTCACCGTCGAATGCGCGCCACAGCCGCCACAAAGCAAATCCGGCAACCAGACACAGGAACAGCTGAACGAGCGCCGCGCCCATTGCGATGATCAGGATGTTGAAAGTCGCCGCGATCCTAGACGGCGGTCAGGAAGGTGTCAAGGTCCGTTCATACAGCCGCTCGTACATCCCGACGGCGGCTTCGAGGCTGAAATACCGGGCGGCGCGCTCGCGCGCGGCGCCCCGCAGCGCCTCGAAATCGGCGGCCGGAAGATCGAGCAGTTCCCGCCACGCGCTCGCGAGCGCCTCGGGATCGCGGATCGGAACGCTGCGGCCGGTGTCGCCGACGATCTGCTCCGAGTCGCCGACCCTGGTGGCCACGGAAGGCACTCCCGCGGCCATCGCCTCGCCGAGCACGTTGGGAAAGCCTTCTCCGAACGAGGACGAGAGCGTGTGCAGGTCGAGGGCGCAGTAAATCCGCGAAATGTCGCGGCGCAGCCCCAGAAGGATGGTCTGCTCTTCCACGCCGGCGGAGCGCGCCATCGCCTTCGCTTCCTCGTCGTCCGCCTCGAGTCCGAGCCCCACGAGGACGAAGCGGGCGTTCGGATGCGTCCGCACGAGTCTCGCCGCCGCGGCGAAGAAGTTGGCGTGGTCCTTCTGCGGATGCCGGCGCGCGATCATGCCGATCAGACGATGGCCCGGAGTCACGCCGAGCTCCTCGCGCACCGAGGCGCGCAGCTCCGGATCGGGCCGGAACACGGCGAGATCGACGCCGTTCGGGATGACCTCGAAGCGGCTGCGGCGGTAGCCCATCCTGACGTGGTCCTCGACCCCGGCGTACGAACAGGAGACGATGGCCTTCGGGATGATTCCCGAAACCGCGCCGCAGATCCGCCCCACCGCCGTGGTGCGCCGGCTGTCGCGGGAAGTGTCGAGGGCGCTGCTCTGCACGTTCCAGAGGACGGGCAGGCCGATGAGTCTTCCGGCGATGCCGCCCAGCAGATCGGCGTGATAGAGCCAGGTCTGCACGAGGTGCGGCCGCGGCTCGCGGAGCGCCCGCACGAGGCGCCGCAGCGCGCCGGGAGCCCCGCGCAGACTCGCGTTCAGGCCGAGCGTCGTCACGCCGGCACCGGCGGCGCGCACAGGATCTGCAAGAGCGAGGTCGCCGGACAGCGAGATGACCCGCGACTCGAAGCGCCCCCGATCCATCCCGGCGACGACCTTGACGAGCATCATCTCGGCGCCGCCCACACCAAGACTGGTAATGACGTGCGCGACGCGGATCATCCGGCGCGGCGATACTATCAAAGCTCCATGACACCCCCGGCTCCGGCGATGCCGCCCGGCGATCTCGCCGGAAGCGATTTCTGGAACTCCCTGTGGGGAGAAAAGCCGGAAGAGCGGCGCGAGATCGGCTCGCCCGATCTGCGCCACTGGGAAATCCCGCACGCGGAGCTCTTCGACCGCGCGTTCTCGCTCGCCGGCGATCCGCGCGGGAAGGAGATCCTCGAGGTCGGAGCGGGCGACTCGGGCTGGCTGCCGTATTTCTCGAAGCGGTGGGGCCTGCGCGTGACCGGCCTCGATTACTCGCCGAACGGATGCCGGCGCGCCCATGCGCTCGTGCAGCGCGCGGGCACGGCCGCGCACATCGTCCTCGCCGATCTGTTCGATCCCCCGGAATCGCTCCTGGGGCGCTTCGACTTCGTCCTCTCGATCGGCGTCGTGGAGCATTACGCCGATACCGCCGCCACGCTGCGCGCGATGGCGCGATTCCTTCGCCCGGGCGGGATTCTCATCACGACCGCTCCGAACATCCCGGGACTCGCCGGCGATCTGATGAAGGTCATGAACCGCCCGCTGTACGACATTCACGTGCCGATCGACGCTCAGGCGATGCGCCGCGCGCACGAAGCCGCGGGCCTCGAGGTGGTCGAGGGCGGTTATTTCATGAGCATCAACCTCGGCATCCCCAGCGTCGCCGGCCTGCGGCCGGGCATCGGCACGCGGCTGAAATCGATCGCCATCCTGGGCATGATCGCGTTCTCGCGGATGGTGTGGTGGCTCGAGCGCCGCGTCGCGCGGCTGCCGCCGCATCGCTACTTCGCACCCTATGTCGCCGTGATCGCGCGCTCTACGGCTGCAGCATCTCCGTAGCCACCGCGGCATCGAGCGCTTCTTCGTCCCGCCACTCGCGGCGGCGCGCCATGAACAGAATCGTGCCGCAGCCGACGCCGATGACGGCGACCGCCGCCACGAGAACGGAGACCATGCCGGTGACGCCGAATCGCTTGGCGACGAGCAGGCTTCCGATCGCCGTCACCGCGCACATCGGCGCATAGATGACGAGGAACGGCTCGCGTTTCCAGGCGCGGAGATACGACGCCTCGGTGTTGACGATGTGGTTGAGCAGCGTCGCCACGATCAGCAGCAGCAGCGGCAGCGGCGGAAGGACGCGGGCGGCGAGCGGATGCCCGATGCGCCGCAGAAGCTCGATCCCGAGCAGCACGAGCCCCGCGAGCGCGACGATGACCACCAGCGACTGCACGAGCGTCGCGCGAAACGTCCGGTCGAGCCGGGCGTAGTCCCGCGAGGCCACGAGCGCGCCGTAGTCGACGGCGCGCGTGGTGATCCACGCCTGCGCGAAGAGGCCGATGACGGTGGTGATCATGAGGCTCATCCCCATCTGCCCCGCCACGCGCGGACCCGACGTGGCGAAGAGGATCGGGTTGAAGATCTGGAACATGAAGTAGCCGGTCATCCAGCTCACCGCGAACCGCCATTGAAACGGCCAGATCTCCTCGCGCCACCGGATGCGGTGCTGTTCCGACGGCACCGAGCGGAGATCGAGGAAGAAGCCGCGGTGGCGCACGAAGAGCCACGTGAGCCCGAACAGCGCCATCATGCCGTTGAGCACGACCGCCGCATAGAGATCCGCGCCGAGGAACAGCGCGATCCAGAGGCAGACGTTCGCCGACATCCCCTGCAGTAGCCGCATGAGCGCGACGTCGTGAAAGAGCCCCGAGCCCTCGAGGATCGAGGTGAGCGGCCCGATGAGCACGTTGATCATGCCGGTGATCGAGAGCAGGATCCACGGCCACAGCCACACGACCTTCCCGCCGCCGCGGTGATAGTGGCTGAAGAAGATGATCCCCGCCGGCAGGATGAACGCCAGCATGAGCGCGCCGGCGTAGCCGTACCAGCGCAGCGCGAGATGAAACAGCGACGCGAGCCGCTCCTTCGCGCGCGGATCGCCGGTCATCCGCCCGTTTTCCAGCCGCAGCGCCGCCCGCTCGTGACTCGCGAACTGCACGATGACGAGGCCGAGCCCGAGGTCGAAGAATACCCAGAGACCCAGCACGCTCCAGAAGGTGTAGTAAAAGCCCTGCTCCTCCGGCGAGAGGAAGCGGCCGATCAGCACGAGCGAGACCGGACCGGCCATGACCGACCAGACGCGTCCGAGCACGCTGTAGACCAGGGCCCGCGTGATCCCCAGCCGCTCTCCGACGCCGGACGCGACGCGCTGCAGACGGTCAGCGATGCTCGCCATGCGTCGTCAGTCCGAGCGGCGGCCGACCGCGCACCAGAAGGGGGCGCGGTCGCTGAACACGATGTCCGTCAGGCCGGCGTCGAGCATCATCTGCCGCATCTCCACGCGCGTGAATCGCTGTTCGAGCCGGGTCCCGAAGCGATCGAGGGCATCGGTGCGCATGACGTAGAAACTCCGGTGGCGATAGAAGCTGAGGGGAAACGACTTCACGTCGAGGCCGAGCCGTTCCGCGAGCCGCGCGAGCCGCGCGAGCGGCCAGTACACCGCCGCCGCGAGCAGCTGGCTGAGCGCGTAACGGAACGCGTGCGGCAGGCGCGAGACGATGTACCGCGCCAGCTCCGTCGAGCGCCAGAGCATCGCGTACCACCGCGGGCGATTGTCGAAGCGATAGTAGAGATAGACGAGGAACGGGGCGCCGGGGCGAAGCTTGCGGACGCAGTCCCGCAGCGCGGCGGGCGTGTCGGGGATGTGGTGCAGCACGCCGAGCGAGTACCCGAAATCGGCGCTCGCATCCGGCAGCGGGATCCGGTCGACCGGCGCGAGATGCAGCTCGCAGTTCGAATGGCCGGCGAGCGCGCGCCGCGCGACGTCGAGCGCCGCCGGGCTCGCGTCGATGCAGTGCAGGCGGCCGACGCGCGACGCCACGAGGCGCGACCAGCGCGCGCTCCCGCAGCCGAAATCGAACCCGACCGCGCCGGGCGGGAGCTCGTGCCAGGGAAAGATCGAAAAGTACGAGTCGAAGACCTCCCGAACTTCTTCCGCGGACAGCGTGCTCTGGTCGAATCGCGTCCATTCGTCGCCGAACCCTTCGACGACGTGTTCATCGATATTGGGAAGAGCCATGGAGATTATTTGAATCAAATCGGAGAGCGCATGATAAACCGATCGCCGGAGATTTGAGCGTCGCCGGCGCCGCGCTCGCGGTCCAGCCACGCCTGGAACATCAGGATGGCCCAGAGGTGATGCTGCCATTCCCCGCCGCCGAGATGCTCGCGCCATTTCGCGCGCACCGCCTCGGCGCGGAAATACCCGTCCGCGCGCAGCCGGCGCTCGTCGAGCAGCGACTCCGCCCAGTCGCGCAACGGGCCGCGCAGCCAGTGATCGATGGGGATGCCGAAGCCCTGTTTCCGGCGCTCGAACAGCGCGGGCGGCACGTACTTCGCCAGCAGCTTGCGCAGGATCGCCTTCCCGCGGCCGTTTTCCATTTTGATCGACAACGGCAGGCGCCATGAGTACTCGACGAGCCGGTGATCGAGCAGCGGCTCGCGCGATTCGAGGCTGGTGGCCATGCTCGCGCGATCGACTTTGACGAGGATGTCGTCGGGCAGATACGACATCTGATCGAAGTACATGGAGCGCTCGATGAAGTCGTCGAGCGACGGCCGCGCCTCCGGCTCGAGCAGGGGCATCGTCGCGCCGCCGCCGCCGAGGACGAGATCGGACCAGAAACCGACGACGTCGAGATAGAACCGGTCGGGATCGTCCGCGCGCATGGCCTTCGCGAAATGGTGGATACGCTCGGCCGCGCGCGTCCGCCTCAGGCGGCGCGGCAGGAAGCCGTTCGCCGGCGAGAAGGCGCGGTTCCAGAGCGAGCCCGGAACGGCGCGCAGGGCGGCGCTCAACGCGGGCCGCGCGGCGGACGGGATGCGGCCGATCCGGTTCCACAGCGCGCGCGTGACGGTGTAGCGGTCATAGCCGGCGTAGAACTCGTCGCCGCCGTCGCCGGACAGGCTGACCGTCACCGACTGCCGCGCGAGGCGCGACACGAGAAAGGTCGGCATCTGCGACGAGTCCGCGAACGGCTCGTCGTACATCTCCGGCAGCGCCGGAATGAGCGCGAGCGCGTCTTCGGGCGTGACGTACAGCTCCGTGTGGTCCGTGCCGAGGTGCCGCGCGATCGCCGCGGCGTATTTCGCCTCGTCGTACTCCCCTTCCGCGAAGCCGATCGTGAAGGTGCGCACCGGCGACGCCGACTGCACCTGCATCAGCGACGTGACCAGCGACGAGTCGATGCCGCCGGAGAGGAACACGCCGAGCGGAACGTCGGCGATCATGCGCAGCCGCACCGAGTCGAGGGCGATGGCATGCAGCTCCTCGAGCGCCGCGCCGGGATCGCTGACGCGGTTCGCCACTCCGCGCTCCACGACCTCGCGCAGCGACCAGTAGGGCTGCGCGGTCACGTGCTGCGGCGAGCGCGCGGTCACGATCGTGCCGGGCATGACCTTCAGCACGTTCTCGTAGATCGTGTACGGCGCCGGCACGTAGCCGAAGCGCGTGTAGAGCGCGAGCGCGGTGCGGCTGATGTCGCGCGGCAGATCTTCATGCGCCGTCAGCGCCTTCAGTTCCGAGGCGAACACGAAGCCGCCCGGCGTCCGCGCGTAATGCAGCGGTTTCACGCCCAGACGATCGCGGACGAGGTGCAGTTCGTGGTCGCGCGCGTCCCACACGGCAAACGCGAACATGCCGTTGAAGCGGCGCACGGCGGAAACGAGTCCCCAGGCTTCGATCGCCGCGAGAAGGACCTCGGTGTCGGAGTGCCCGCGCCAGCGCGGCGCTTTCCCTTCCGCGGTCAGCTCGGCCCGGATCTGCTCGAAGTTGTACACCTCGCCGTTGAAGACGATCGTGTAGCGCCCGCTGAGCGACGACATCGGCTGATGGCCGGCCGGCGAGAGGTCGATGATGGAGAGCCTGCGGAACGCCAGCGCGACGCTGCCGCTGATCGCCAGCCCTGAGTCGTCGGGGCCGCGGTGCTGCAGGCGCGCAGCCATGGCCTCGGCCGCGGCGGCGAGCTGCTCGCGGGTCGCGGGGCGCCCGCTCCAGATTCCTGCGATGCCACACATGGTTGCGAGTTACTGCAGATACCCGAGGCTGCGCAGCCGCTGCTGCTCCTCGGAGGGCACGGCCTGACCGGCGACATCCACCAGTCCGATCTCCTGATAGCGCGTCGCGAGCGCCCGGTCGCGCTCGACGAGCTCCTGACGATCCTGCAGGTTGCGCAGCATCGCGGGATCGGACTCCACATCGAACAGCTCGTCGCTCGGCGACGTCTTCCGCATCGCCTGCACGTAGAAAAACAGGTCCGTCAGTCTGGGCGGCTCCTTCGGCAGCGCGGCATCGCCGAAACGACTCGCGCTGTAGAACGTCTGGCCGGCGCACGCCGCGGGGTTGACGGTCAGCGCCGCCATATCGAGACGCGCCGCCGGAACCGTGAGACGGATCGATCCCCTGAACTTGATGGGCTGCAGGAAATAGCGCGTCGACGGCAGGATCTCGATCACCGCCGTGGCCTCGCAGTTCGGATTCTTCGTCAGGTGCTCGACGGTGATGTAAAACGGACGGTAGGAGCGCACCGGCAGTTTCCAGGTGACGTCGTCCCCGTTGCGCGACGTGACGGACGCCGCGCGGGCGGGCCGGTTTCCGGCCGGCGCGGGCGTGGCGATCCAGGCGTCACGGTAGATGTAGTCGAAGTTCTTGATGAACCAGCGCGAGCCCTCGATGTATGCGATCGACTGGGTGTAGCCGGGAGCGCCGATCACCGTGAACGCGCGCTTCGGAGCGCTCTTCGGGAGCCATCCGAGCAGCGCCGACGCGCGGTCGATCGCCGGCTGCAGGTCCCGGCCGTCGACCGCGTTCGCCATGCTGCTGCCCGCCAGGCGCGCGAGGGTCACGGCCACGTCCATCGTGCTCACGTTCTCGGCGACCCTGCGCTCCGGGATTCCGCGGCCGGTCATGATGAGCGGCACGCGCACCGTCTCGCGGTAAATGTCCGCGTGCCCGACGTCGACGCCGTGATCGCCGATCTGTTCGCCGTGATCCGCCGTCACCACGAAGATCATGTTCTTCGCGAGATGTTTTTTCTCGAGATACGCGTGCAGCTGCCGGACGGCCTCGTCGACGTGGCGGATGCCTTCGTCGTACTTGCGGATCTGCTTCGGGTGGTTCCTCGTCTCTTCCCACGTGAACGCGATGGCCTTGTCGGGATCATTCGGATCCCACCATCGATACGGAGTGTGGCAGTCGAAGTAGTGGACGAAGAGAAACAGCGGCTGCCGCTTCCTGCGCGCGACGTACCCGTCGATGGCGGCGAACACCTGTCCGTTGATGATGTCGGAGCTGTCCGGTCCGTCCTTCGTGGGCGGGGCCTGATAGAAGCTGTCGAACCCGCGCGCGAAGCCGTAGGCGCGGCCGATGTGCTCGGCCGCCACGGCGCCGGCGGTGTAGTACCCGGCTCTCTTCAACGCCGCCGCGAGCGTGTCGACCTTCGCCGACATAGGAAGCCCGTTCTTCGCGAGTCCGTGGTTGAACGGCCGGAGGGACGTGAGGAGCGACGCATGACTCGGACTCGTCGACGGCAGCGGGACGATCGCCTGCTCGAAGACCACGCCGCGCGCGGCGAGGCTGTCGATGAACGGCGAAGTCGGCTTCGAATAACCGTACGCGCCGAGGTGATCGGCCCGCAGCGTATCGATGGACACGAGCACGATCACGGGGCGGGGAGAGCCCCGGAAACCGCTGACGACCAGCAGGAGAAGTGCAACGGCGAGAGCGAGATGTACCAAAACGCGCCGCGCGATACGACCGCGCGGCGTACGACTCGGGATCATGTTCCCATTATGCCCGAATTACGGGGATACCGGTGCGGCGCGGGACGATGTTTCGGGTGTCGATGGCGAGCCGGACACTGGCCCACAGCTCCGGGTCGCGGAACCGCGAATGCGGCGTCGAGACGAGCACCGCGTCGTAGCGCGCGAACTCCTCCGCCGTGCACGGCACCGACTCCAGCCCGAGGTCGTGCTTGCGCCCGCGGCGCGCCACCGGAACGAACGGATCGCAGTACGACACGATCGCGCCGCGCTCCTGCAGCAGCTCGATCAGCTCGAACGACGGCGACTCGCGGTCGTCGTCGATGTCCGCCTTGTACGAGAGCCCGAGGACGAGCACCTTCGCGCCGACGATGCTCTTTCCGTGCTGATTCACCGCCTCGACGGTGCGGTCGACGACGTAGCGCGGCATCGAGGTGTTGATCTCGCCGGCGAGCTCGATGAAGCGCGCCCACGTTCCGTATTCGGCGGCTTTCCAGGTGAGATAGAACGGATCGAGCGGGATGCAGTGGCCGCCGAGGCCGGGGCCGGGATAGAAGGGCATGAAGCCGAAGGGTTTCGTCTTCGCGGCTTCGATGACTTCCCAGACGTCGATGCCCATCCGCTCGAAGACGACTTTCATCTCGTTGACGAGGGCGATGTTGACGGCGCGGAAGATGTTCTCGAGCAGCTTCGACGATTCCGCGACCTCGGTCGACGAGACCGGGACGACGGTGTCGATGATCGAGCCGTACAGCGCCTCCGCCGCGCGCAGCGACGGCGCGTCGATGCCGCCGACGACTTTCGGGATCGTGCGGGTGTTGAATCGCTCGTTGCCCGGGTCTTCGCGCTCGGGGGAGAACGCGAGGAAGAAGTCCTTCCCGCAGACGCGCCCGTCTGTTCGAAACGGGTCAGCAGCTCCTCGCGCGTGGTGCCGGGATAGGTGGTCGACTCGAGGACGACCAGCTGGCCCGCGCGGAGCCGCGTCGCGATCTGTTCCGCGGTGATGCGGATGTACTTCAGATCGGGCTCGCGGTGCGGGCCCAGCGGGGTCGGGACGCAGATGATCAGCGCGTCGCACTCGCCGAGGCGGTCGAAGTCGGTCGTGGCCTCGACTTTGTCGCTGCTGAACGCCTTCCGGATGCGCTCTTCGCCGATATGGCGGATGTAGGTCTTCCCGTCGTTCAGCGCGCGCGTTTTCTCGGGGTCGATGTCGAATCCGAGGACGGGAAAGCCCTGCTCTTCGAAGAGCAGCACGAGCGGCAGGCCGACATAGCCGAGGCCGATGACGCCGACGCGCAGAGTACGCGTCTCGACGGCCTCGATGAATTGCTCCAGTTGCGTGGTCTCGGTCAGGGTCATACGCGGTAATAGTCCTTGTACCACTTCACGAACGCCGCGATTCCCTCGCGCACCGTCGTCGCCGGACGGAAGCCGACGGCCTGTTCGAGCTCGCGGACGTCGGCCATCGTCGAGGGTACGTCGCCCGGCTGAATGGGAAGCAGCTCCATCTTCGCTTTCTTCCCGAGGTGCTCTTCGAGGACGGCGATGTATTCGAGCAGCTCGACGGGGTTGTTGTTGCCGATGTTGTAGAACCGGAACGGCACGCCGCTGCGCGCGGGGTCGGGATCGTCCGGATTCCAGTTCGGGTCGGGGGCCGCGATGTGGTCGACCACCCGCACGACTCCCTCGGCGACGTCGTCGATGTACGTGAAGTCGCGCACCATCCGCCCGTGGTTGAACACCGGAATCGGCTCGCCCGCGAGGATGCCGCGGGTGAATTTGAACAGCGCCATGTCCGGCCGCCCCCACGGCCCGTACACGGTGAAGAAGCGGAGGCCGGTCGACGGGATGCCGAAGAGGTGCGCGTACGTGTGCGCCATCAGCTCGTTCGCTTTTTTCGTGGCGGCGTAGAGCGAGACCGGATGGTCGACGTTCTGATGCTCGGAGAACGGCTGGCGCGTGTTCGAGCCGTAGACGGAGCTCGAGGAGGCGTAGACGAGATGCTCCACGTTCGTGGCGCGGCATCCCTCGAGCACGTTCAGGAACCCGGTGATGTTGCTCTCGGTGTAGGCATGCGGGTTGGTGAGCGAGTAGCGCACGCCCGCCTGGGCCGCGAGGTTGATCACGCGCGCGGGACGGTGCGCCGCGAAGCAGCGCTCCATCGCCTCGCGGTCGGCGATGTCGAGCCGCTCGAAGGTGAAGCGCGGAAACTCGCGCAGCATCACGAGGCGCGCTTCCTTGAGCGAGGGGTCGTAGTAGTCGTTGAGGTTGTCGATGCCGACGACGTCGTCGCCGCGCTCGAGCAGACGGCGGGAGACGTGATAGCCGATGAAGCCGGCGGCGCCCGTGACGAGGATCTTCACGACTGTTCGTCCACGACCGAGATCAGGTACCGGCTGTAGGTGCTGTTCTTCAGCGAGTTGGCGAGCTGTCTCACCTTTTCCGCGTCGATGGCGCCAGTGTAGTACGCCACTTCCTCGGGGCAGGCGATCTTCAGTCCCTGCCGCAGCTCGACGGCGCCGACGAAGTTCGCGGCGGCGAGCAGCGACTCCTGGGTGCCGGTGTCGAACCAGGCGTATCCGCGTCCGAGCTGTTCGACGTGGAGCTTCTCCCGCTCGAGGTAGATGCGGTTCACGTCGGTGATCTCGATCTCGCCGCGCTTCGACGGCGCGAGGTTCGCTGCGATCTCGACGACGTCGGGGTCGTAGAAGTAGAGCCCTGTCACCGCGAAGTTGGACTTCGGCTGCGGCGGTTTCTCCTCGATCGACAGCGCGCGCCCGTCCTCGCTGATCTCGACGACGCCGTAGCGCTCGGGGTCGTGCACGCGATAGGCGAATACGGTGGCGCCGACGCTGCGCTGCGTGGCACGCTGCAGCGCCTCGGTGAGGCCGTGGCCGTAGAAGATGTTGTCGCCGAGAATGAGGCAGCTCGGGTCGTCGCCGACGAAGTCGCGTCCCACGACGAAGGCATCCGCCAGACCGCGCGGGCTGTCCTGCTTCGCGTACGAGATCCGGAGCCCCCACTGGCTGCCGTCGCCGAGGAGCGCGCGGAAGAGGTGCTGGTCCTGAGGCGTGGTGATGATCAGAAATTCGGTGACCCCCGCGAGCATCAGCGTGGTCAGCGGGTAATAGATCATCGGCTTGTCGTAAACCGGGAGAAGCTGCTTGGAGACGACCGACGTGATGGGGTACAGACGCGTCCCCGAGCCGCCGGCGAGAATGATTCCCTTGCGCATCGGGCGCGGATTCTACATTGCCGTGCCGGATTCCGGCCGTTCGGCCAGAACGAACATCTGTCCGGCGAGCGGGCGGAACGGCAGGCGGAGATACAGCGGCACGAGGAAGGAGAGCCCGCCGAGGCGGCTCTTTACGGTGAGCGGGAGAAAGCGCGGCTCGCTGCGGATGACCTTCAGCCCCGCGGCCTCGAGCCAGTCCTGCAGGGAGACGTCGGTGAAGATCGCGCGGTGGGTGTAGTCGTCGAAATAGCGGCGCGGCGCGAGGCGGAAGTTCGGCTGCACGACGGCGAGGCGGCCGCCGGGGCGCA
>Ga0134123_10001060_pt1 | contig 18149 bp, 14 predicted proteins | sample KB303_FD_96460 | JGI IMG/M metagenome (GOLD analysis project Ga0134123, IMG submission 96460) | Terrestrial soil microbial communities without Nitrogen fertilizer from Kellogg Biological Station, Michigan, USA - KB3-0-3 | ecosystem: Environmental > Terrestrial > Soil > Unclassified ...
AGCTTCTGCCGCACGGTCTGCTCGATGACGCGCGGCCCGGCGAAGCCGATCAGCGCCTTCGGCTCGGCGATCACCGCGTCGCCGAGCATGGCGAAGCTCGCCGAGACCCCGCCCATGGTCGGGTCGGTGAGGACGGTGACGAACGGCAGGCCGCGCTCGGCGAGGTCGGTGAGCGCGGCGGTGGTCTTGGCCATCTGCGCGAGCGAAAGCAGCCCCTCCTGCATGCGCGCGCCGCCCGAGGCGGTGACGCAGACGAACGGCAGCTTCTGCTCGATCGCGACGCGCACCCCGCGGACGAAGCGCTCGCCCACCACCGAGCCCATCGAGCCGCCCATGAAGTCGAACTCGAATGCCGCGCACACGAGGCCAAGCGCCTTGATCGAGCCCTGCATCACCACCAGCGCGTCGCCCTCGGCGGTCTGCTCCTGCGCCTCGGCGAGGCGCTCGGGATACTTGCGCGAGTCCTTGAACTTGAGCGTGTCCACCGGCAGGACCTCGGCGCCGATCTCGAAGCGGCCGTCGGGGTCGAGCAGCGCGTCGAGCCTCGGCCGCGCGCCGAGCCGCTCGTGGTGGCCGCACTTCGGGCAGACGTTGAGGTTCTTCTCCAGGTCGGTGCTGTAGAGCACCGCGTCGCACGCGGCGCATTTGGTCCAGAGGCCTTCGGGCACCGTCTTGCGCGCCCCGCCCGCGCTGCGCTGGATCTTCGGCGGCAACAGTTTCTGGAGCCAGCTCATTTGGCAAATGAGGCGTCGAGCGCCTCGCGGATCGGTTTCAGGAAGCTCTTCACTCTCGCCACCGCGTCTTCGGGCCGTCCATTCTCGATCTCCTGAATGATACGGCTGCCGATGACCACCGCGTCGGCGGTCTGCGCGACACGGCGCGCGGATTCCGCATCGCGAATGCCGAAGCCCACGCCGATCGGCAGCTTGGTTGCCCTGCGAATCTGCGGAATATGACTGGCGACATCGGTAAGGTCGATGTTGGCTGCGCCGGTCACGCCGCGGAGCGAGACGTAGTAGAGATAGCCGCTGCCGCTCCGCGCCACCTCGTCGATGCGCTTCTTCGTCGAAGTCGGCGCAAGCAGGAAGACCGGGTCCATGTCGTTCTTCTTCATCAGCGCCGAGAAATCGAGGCACTCCTCCGGCGGATAGTCGACCACGATCACGCCGTCGACGCCTGACGTCCTTGCCGCGGCGGCGAACTTCTCGATTCCCATGGCTTCGATCGGATTGGCATAGCCCATGAGGACGACGGGCGTCGCGCTGTCGGCCTTCCGGAAATCCTTCACCATCCCGAGAACGTCCCTGAGCCCCACCCCATGCTTCAATGCCCGCTCGCCGGCGCGCTGCACCACCGGGCCGTCGGCCATCGGGTCGGAGAACGGCACGCCGAGCTCGAGGATGTCCGAGCCCGCCTCGACCAGGCCGTGCATCAGCGGCACGGTGAGCGAGGGATGCGGATCGCCGGCGGTGATGTAGGGAATGAGCGCTTTGCGCTTCGCCTTCGCGAGCGCCTCGAAGCGGCCCTGGATGCGCGACATCAAAGCTTCTTCCCCGAGCGCTCGGCGACGGTGTGCATGTCCTTGTCGCCCCGGCCGGAAAGGTTGACGAGGAGGATCGCGTCCTTCTTCATCGTCGGCGCCATCTTCATCGCCTGCGCCACCGCGTGCGCCGACTCGAGCGCCGGGATGATGCCTTCGCTGCGGCAGAGCTCGTGGAACGCGGCGAGCGCCTCGTCGTCGGTGACCGCGACATAGTCGGCGCGCTTGCTGTCCTTCAGCCAGGCATGCTCCGGGCCGACGCCCGGATAATCGAGGCCCGCCGAGACGGAGTGCGTCTCGGTGATCTGGCCGTTGGCGTCCTGCAGAAGGTAGGTGCGGTTGCCGTGCAGCACGCCGGGCCTGCCCGCGCACAGCGAAGCCGCATGCTTGCCGGTCTCCAACCCCTCGCCCGCCGCCTCGACCCCGATCAGCCTCACCTTGGTGTTCTCGATGTAGGGATAGAAAATTCCCATGGCGTTGGAGCCGCCGCCCACGCAGGCGATGACCGCGTCGGGCTGGCGCCCCGCGAGCTCCTGCATTTGCACGATGCTTTCGTCGCCGATCACGCGCTGGAAGTCGCGCACCATCATGGGATACGGGTGCGGGCCCGCCACGGTGCCGATGATGTAGAAGGTGCTGTCGACGTTCGTCACCCAGTCGCGCATCGCTTCATTGAGCGCATCCTTGAGGGTGCGCGAGCCGGACTCGACGCCGACCACCTTCGCGCCGAGCACGCCCATGCGGTGCACGTTCGCTGCCTGGCGCTTGATGTCGTCGACGCCCATGTAGACGACGCATTCCATGCCGTAGCGCGCGGCGACGGTCGCGGTAGCGACGCCGTGCATGCCGGCGCCCGTCTCGGCAATGACGCGCGGCTTCTTCATGTTGCGCGCGAGCAGCGCCTGGCCGATGGTGTTGTTGATCTTGTGCGCGCCGGTGTGGTTCAGGTCCTCGCGCTTGATGTAGATCTGCGCGCCGCCGCACCTCTGCGACAGACGTTTCGCATGATAGACCGGGCTCGGGCGCCCCACGTAATGCTTGAGCTCGTCCTTGAACTCGGCCTGGAACCCGGGATCCTCTCGCGCGCGTTCGTACGCGACGCGCAACTCGTCCAGCGCGGCGGTCAGCGTCTCGGCGACGAATACGCCGCCGTAGGGGCCGAAGTGGCCGCGGGAGTCCGGGAGGTCATACATCCGCATTACAGACCTCGGCAACGAAAGCGCTCATTTTACCGGCGTCCTTGATGCCCTTCGCCGATTCCACGCCACTCGAGACATCCACGCCCCAGGGATGCACCGCCTGGATCGCCCGGGCGACGTTCTTCTGCTCGAGCCCGCCGGAGAGGATCAGCGGTCGTGCGAGGCCGCGCGGCACCAGCGACCAGTCGAAGCTTTCGCCGACCCCGCCGTATTCCGGGACGAAGCTGTCGACCAGCCAGGCGGCGGCGCGAGCGAAGGGTTGCAGATATTGCAAAGCGTCGACGCCGGGCTGGACGCGGCATGCCTTTACGTAGGGCACGCCGAACTGGCCGCAGAACTCCGGCGTCTCGTCGCCGTGGAACTGCAGCAGCGACGGCTTCACCCGGCCCAGCACCTGGCTCACCTGCGCGGCGTCGGCGTTGACGAACAACGCCACCGTCTGCACGAACGGCGGCAGCGCGTCGCGGATCTCGATCGCGCGCTCGGCCGAGAGGTAGCGCGGGCTCTTCGGATAGAACACGAGCCCGATCGCGTCGGCGCCGGCTTTCGCCGCGTCGACGCCGTCTCCCGGGCGCGTGATGCCGCAAATCTTGACCCGCGTCCTCACTGGGGCAGCCCCCAGTGCGCTTCGTATTCCACCTTCTCGAGGTACAGGCCCTCCGGGCCGAAGGTCGGCGCGGCTTTGCTCCGCTGCCTGGAAGCGAGAACTTCCTTCACCCACGCAGGCGGGTGCTTCCCCTTGCCGACGTAGACCAGAGTGCCGACGACGTTGCGCACCATGTGGTGCAGGAACGCATTCGCCCGGATGACGAAGCTGATGGTTTCAGATTCCTTCGAAAGCGAAAGCTCGTAGATCGTCCGCACCGGGCTCTTCGCCTGGCATTCCGACGAGCGAAACGCGGAGAAGTCGTGCTCGCCCACGAACAGTGCCGCCGCCGCTCTCATGGCGTCGATATCGAGCGGCGTGTGGAACCAGCCGATGTAGGGCGCGTCGAGCGCGGGCCGCACCGCGCGATTGAGGAGCCGGTAGGCATAGGTGCGTGAACGGGCACTGTAGCGCGCGTGGAATTCGCCGCCTACCTCGTGCGCCCAGAGCACGGCCACCGAGTCGGGCAGGTGCGCGTTCACGCCTCGCACCCACGCGGACACCGGTCGTGCGGTTTCGGTATCGAAATGGACCACTTGATTGCGGGCGTGCACGCCGCGGTCGGTGCGTCCGGCGCAGGTGGTGGCCGTCGGGCCGCCGGCGATTTCCGCGAGCGCCGGCTCGAGCGCGTCCTGCACCGTGCCGCCGCCCGGTTGTGTCTGCCAGCCGAGAAAGCGACTGCCGTCGTACTCCAGTCCGAGGGCGATGCGTATTGGCGAACGACCTGAGGGCAGGACCTAGCCGAGCTTCGCGAGCAGCTGCTGTGCCGTACCTTTTTGCGCTGCGTCGCCGTCCTTCATGACCTCGTTGAGCAGCTCGCGCGCCCCGTCCTTGTCGCCCATCTCCTCGTACGCCTTCGCGAGGTCGAGCTTGGTCGCGACTTCCTGCCACTTGGGATCCGTGCCGCCGCCGGAAGGCGCCGCCGGCGCGCCGCCGAGGTCGAGGCTGATCGCCGAAAGGTCCATGGGCGGCGCCGACTTCTCCGCCGGCGCGTCTGCTTTCTTGTCGCCCCCGCCGCCGAGGTCGAGATTGATGTCGAAGTCGAGGCCGCCGCTCGGCTCGGCCGCCGGCGCCGCTTTCGGTGCTTCGGCCGCAGGCGCGGCCGCCGCCGGTGCGTCGCCGCCAAGATCCAGGTTGAAGTCGATGCTCGCCGGTGCTTCGTCCCGCTTCAGCACCTGCGTCTCGTCGACGTCCTTCTTCGCCGCCGGCGCGCCGCCGAGGTCGAAATCGAGCGCGGGCGCCGAGGCTTCCTTGGGCGACGGCTCGTCGAGCGGGATATCCGGCGTCGACGCCGGGCCCTGCGCGGCACCACCGCCGCCGAGATCGAAGTCGAGGGTGGGCGCCGCCGCTGCAGGCGCTTCGGCCGCCGCGGCAGCCGGGGCCGCCGGCGCATCACCGCCGCCGTAGATGCTGTTCTGCGGGTCGATCGAGCGGCCCAGCGCGGCAGCCTTGTCCCACTCGGGCCCCTTGCCGTCGGTGAGCTGCTTCAGCTTCATCGCCGTCTGCTCGAACGTCTTCGCGTCTTTGCGATGCGCATAGATCTCGAGCAGTTTCGCCTGCACCGGAATGCGCTTCGAATCCTTGGCCAGCGCTTCCTTCAGGATTTCCTCGGCCTGCGCATCGCGGCCGTAAGCCATGTAGACGTCAGCTTCCGCAATGGGATCGACTTCTTCGCTCGCGGCTGCGGCGGGAGCAGCGGCGGCGGCAGGCGCGCCGGCGGCAGGCGCGACGCCGCCTCCGGCGGTCGGCGTTCCAAGCGGCGCGGTCGCGCCGACGGCGGCTCCCGCAGCGGCGGCGCCAAGCACGCTGTCCTGGAATTTCGCCTGAGCGGCCTTTTTGCGACGCCAGGCAATGTAGCCATAGGCGACGAGCAATACGACGAGGCCGCCCAGCAGTCCGAGATAGAGCGGGTTGTCGAGGAATTCGTCGACGACGCTCGCTTCGGGTACCGGGGCGCCCTTCTTCGCCTCGGGCTTCGGCGGTTCGGCCTTCTTCGCGTCCGGGCCCGGCGCTGCGGGCTTGGCGGCGGGGGGCGGTGGCGGGGCGACCGGCTTGGCGGCCTCGGGTGCGGCGGGCTTGGGCGCTTCGACGGGCGGCTTGGCGGCTTCCGGCGGCGGCGCGGGCTTCGCGACCGGCGCGGGCGTGGCCGGCGCGGGGGTCGGAGCCGGCGTCGGCGCAGGCTTGGCCGCGGCCTTCCTCTCCAGTTCGGCAAGCTGCTGGTTCTTCATCTCCAGCAACTTGCGCAAGTCGCTCGCGTTCTTCTCCAGGTCGGCCTGGCGCGATTGCGCTTCCGCGAACGCGCGCTGGCGCGCCACCGCATCGTCGTCACGCGCAGTCTGCGCACCCGCGCCGGGCTTGGCGGGCTCGGCCTTCGAAAGTCGCAACTGGTCCTGCCCGGAAGGCGCCGGCGCGGCGGGCTTGGTCTCGATACGCCCAGCGTCGGCCTGCTGGCCGGGGGCCGCTTCCGCGGTGGTCGGCGCCGCCGCCAGACGGCTGCGGTACTCGGCGAACTGCGCCATGTGCTCCTTGACGATCCGATCGGCCTCGGCGCGATCGATGGTGCCCACCGCGTCCGCATCCGGGATGTTCAGGATGCGGCCCTCGCGCACCAGGTTGACGTTCTTGCGGATGAACGCGCCTTCATTCGCGCGGTAGAGCGCGAGCAGCATCTGGTTCAGCGTCACGCCGGGCGGCAGATTGGCGCGCGCGATCTTGCCCAGCGTGTCGCCCCGCTTGACCTCGTGAATCACCGGCTCGCGCGGCATCCCCGTGCGTTCGCCGGGAGCTGAAGACGACGGCGCCGCACTTGGCGGCGCCGCAGAAGTCTGGGGTTCGGCAGCTGAGGTCGGAGGCGGCGTCGGCGCCGCGGTCGGGGGCTCGCCAGTCGCCGGCGCCGACGGGGCGGCGCTCACGGGTGGCGACGGCTCGGGCTTCATCTCGGCCGGCGGCGCGGCCTGGGGCTGTGGCTCGGCCTGTTGCGTCGGCGTCGGCGCGGGCGTCGGCTCGGCGGCCGCCGGTTTCGGCGCCGGCGGCGCGGCGGCGATCGCCATCCGGGTCTTGTACTCGGGCGGATCGAGCAGGAAGGTGTATTCGCGCACCAGCCTGCCGCTCGACCAGGTCAGCTCGACGAGCAACTCGACGAACGGCTCGTTGATCGGCTGCGAGCTGCGCAGGCGCAGGATCGGCGTGCTGCCGCGACGCTCGATGGTGAAGCGCACGTCCGAGAGGATCGGGTTGGCCTCGATGCCGGCCTGCGCGAAAGCTTGCGGAGAAGCGAGTCGAGCGCTCAGGTCTTCTTCGCCCGGCTGCAGCGAAACGATTTCGACTTCGGCGTTGAGCGGCTGGCCGAGCGCGGAAATGAGGGTGAGCTTGCCGAGCCCCGCGGCCTGGGCGACGAGCGGCAGCGCGCAGAAAAACGCAGCCATCACCACGGCTTTGGTTATCGTTTTGAGCACTCTTCCCTTACCCCCGGGATTTGTTGTAGCCGGACCAAGTAACATAACATCATGGCCTTACGGCTGCAAATTGAGAAATTTTCTTGGTTCTTACTGCTTCACCCCGGCGTCCAAAAGGATTCTTAGCATCCGCCGCAGGGGTTCCGCCGCTCCCCAAAGGAGCTGGTCCCCCACCGTAAAGGCGGTCAGGTAGTCATCCCCCATGGGGAGCTTCCGCAGCCGGCCGACCGGGACTGAAAGCTTCCCGGTAACGGCCGCCGGGGTCAACTCGGCAAGCGATTCCTCGCGACGGTTGGGCACCACCTTCACCCAGTCGTGCGCCTCGGCGAGCATCCCTTCGATTTCGTCGAGGGGCACCGGCCGGCGCAGCTTGATGGTGAGCGCCTGGCTATGGCAGCGCATGGCGCCGATGCGCACGCAGACGCCGTCCATGGGAATCTGCTTTCCGTTGCGACCCAGAATCTTGTTCGCCTCGGCCTGCGCCTTCCATTCCTCGCGGCTCTGCCCGTTGCCGAGGTCCTTGTCGATCCAGGGCAGCAGGCTGCCGGCGAGCGGATAGCCGATTTCCTTCTTCGGCAGGTCGCGGGAAAGCATCGACTCGGTCACCGCGCGGTCGATGTCGAGGATCGCGGCCGCGGGATCCTTCATCAACGCCTCGGTGCGATCGCCGATCGCCGCCATCTGCGCCACCAGATCGCGCATCGCTGCGGCACCCTGCCCGGAAGCCGCCTGGTAGGTCATGCTCGTCATCCATTCGACTTCGTCGCGCTGCAAGAGGCCCGCCATGCCCATCAGCATCAGGCTGACGGTGCAGTTGCCGCCGATGAAGTCCTTCACCCCGCCTTTCAGGGATTTCTTGATCAGGGCGTCGTTGACGGGGTCGAGGATGATCACCGCGTCGTCCTTCATGCGCAGCGCGCTCGCCGCGTCGATCCAGTAACCCTTCCAGCCGGCGGCGCGCAGCTTCGGATAGATGTCCTGGGTGTAATCGCCGCCCTGGCAGGAAATGATCACCGGCAGCGCCTTCAGCGCCGTGACATCGTTCGCGTCGGCGACCGGACCGGTCGCCTTTCCGATCGCCGGGCCCTTGCCGCCGGCCTGCGAGGTGGAAAAGAAAACCGGCTCGACATGGTCGAAGTCGCGCTCCTCGCGCATGCGCTGCACGAGGACCGACCCCACCATTCCGCGCCAGCCGACGATTCCGACTCTCAGCATAGGTCGTAGTTTATAGAGCGGCGACGACGGCGTCGCCCATTTCAGAGGTGCCGACCTTGCGCATCCCCGCCGTGTGGATATCGGCCGTGCGCAGGCCGCCGCGCAGCGCATTCGTCACCGCCGCTTCGATGCGGCGGGCGTTCTGCTCGTCCTTGAGGGAATAGCGCAGCATCATCGCCGCCGAAAGGATAGTCGCGAGCGGGTTGGCGACGCCCTTGCCGGCGATGTCCGGCGCGGTGCCGTGGATCGGCTCGTAAAGGCCCTTGCCTTTCTCGTCGAGCGCCGCCGAGGGCAGCATGCCGATCGAGCCGGTGAGCATCGACGCCTCGTCGGAGAGGATGTCGCCGAACATGTTGCCGGTGACGATCACGTCGAACTGCTTCGGATTGCGCACCAGTTGCATCGCGCAGTTGTCGACGTACATGTGGCTCAGCCCGACGTCGGAATGTTTTTTTCCTTCGTCGGTGACGACCTCGCGCCAGAGCTGCGAAGTTTCAAGCACGTTGGCCTTGTCGACCGAGCAGAGCTTCCTGCCACGCTTGCGTGCCGCCTCGAAGCCGACGCGCGCGATGCGGCGGATCTCGGGCTCGCTGTAGCGCATGGTGTCGAAGCCTTCCCGCACCCCGTCCTTCTCCTGAATCCCCTTCGGCTGGCCGAAATAGATGTCGCCGGTCAGCTCGCGCACGATCAGGATGTCGAGCCCGGCCACCACCTCGCTTTTCAGCGAAGACGCCGCGGCGAGCTCCGGGTGGACGATCGCGGGGCGCAGATTGGCGAACAGCTTGAGCTCCTTGCGCAGGCCGAGGATCGCCTGCTCCGGCCGCTTCGCGCGCGGCAGGGTGTCGTATTTCGGGTCGCCCACGGCGCCGAACAGCACTGCATCGGCCTGCTTCGCCAGCGAGAGTGTCTTTTCGGGCAGCGGGTCGCCGTGCGCGGCATAGGCGGCGCCCCCGACCGGCGTCTCCTGGAACTCGAGCCGCAGATCGAGTTTCTTGAGGACGCGCATGGCCTGAGCAATGATCTCCGGCCCGATGCCGTCACCGGGCAGAACGGCGACGTTCATGTCAGAAGTACCAGGGAAACTGCGTTTTGCGCCGCGCCTCGAAGGCGCGGATCTGGTCCGCGTGGCGCAGCGAAAGGCCGATCTCGTCGAGACCGTTCAGCAGGCAGTACTTGCGGAAGGCGTCGACGTCGAAGCGGAATTTCTTCGCGCCATCCGCCGTCGACACCGTCTGGCTTTCCAGGTCGACCGTCAACTTGAACCCGGGAAAGGCGGCGGCGTCGTAGAAGAGCTGGTCGACCTCGTCCTCGCGCAGCACCACGGGCAGGAAGCCGTTCTTGAAGCAGTTGGTGAAGAAGATGTCGCCGAACGACGGCGCGATCACGCAGCGAAAGCCGAAGTCCATCAGCGCCCAGGGCGCGTGCTCGCGCGAGGAGCCGCAGCCGAAGTTCTTGCGGCCGAGAAAGATCGTCGCGCCCTTGTAGCGCGGCTGGTTGAGGACAAAGCCCGGGTCCTTGCGCCACGCGGCGAACAGCGCGTCGGCGAAGCCGGTCTTCTTGATGGACTTCAGGTATTCCTTCGGGATGATCTGGTCGGTGTCGACGTTCGCCCGGTCGAGCGGCGCGACGAGACCGTGCAGCACCGTGAACTTTTCCATCAGCGCCACTCCCGGATGTCGACGAAGTGGCCGGCGATCGCGGCCGCTGCCGCCATCGCCGGGCTGACGAGGTGCGTGCGCCCGCCTTCGCCCTGGCGGCCCTCGAAATTGCGGTTCGAGGTCGAGGCGCAGCGCTCGCCCGGCGAAAGGCGGTCGGGATTCATGCCGAGGCACATCGAGCAGCCCGGCTCGCGCCACTCGAAGCCGGCGTCGCGGAAGATGCGGTCGAGGCCTTCCTTCTCCGCCTGCGCCTTCACCAGGCCGGAGCCCGGCACCACCATCGCGACCTGGATGTTGGCGGCCTTGCGCCGGCCCTTGACCACCGCCGCGGCGGCGCGCAGGTCTTCGATGCGCGAGTTGGTGCACGAGCCGATGAACACCTTGTCGAGCTTGATGTCGGTGATGCGCGTGCGCGGCTTGAGTCCCATGTAGACGAGCGCGCGCTCCATGCCCTCGCGGCGGCTGCCGTCCTTTTCCTTCTCGGGATCGGGCACGACGCTGTCGACCGACGTGACCATCTCGGGCGAGGTGCCCCAGGTGACGTGCGGCTTGATCTCGCGCGCATCGAGCGTCACTTCTCGGTCGAACTTCGCGTCGGGGTCGCTCTTCAGCGTGCGCCAGTAGGCGACCGCGCTGTCCCAGAGCGGCGCCCGGGGCGCGAACGGCCGGCCCTTGACGTACTCGATGGTCGTCTCGTCCACGGCGATCATGCCGGCGCGCGCGCCCGCCTCGATCGCCATGTTGCAGACCGTCATGCGGCCCTCCATCGACAGCGAACGGATCGCGCTGCCGGCGAACTCGATCGCCGAGCCGGTGCCGCCCGCCGTGCCGATGCGGCCGATGATCGCGAGCACCACGTCCTTGGCGGTGACGCCGCGCCCGAGCACGCCTTCGACGCTGACGCGCATGTTCTTCATCTTGCGCGTCACCAGGCACTGGGTGGCGAGCACGTGCTCGACCTCCGACGTGCCGATGCCGTGCGCGAGGCAGCCGAACGCGCCGTGGGTGCTGGTGTGTGAATCGCCGCAGACCACGGTCATGCCGGGTAGCGTCGCGCCCTGCTCCGGCCCGATGACGTGGACGATGCCCTGTCGCTTGTCGAGGTACGGGAAATAGACCTTGGCGCCGAACTCCTTCATGTTGGCGTCGAGCGTCTCGATCTGCAGCTTGGCGAACTTGTCGCGCACGCCCGCCATGCCTTCGTCCCAATTGGTGGTGGGCGTGTTGTGGTCGGCGGTGGCGACGACCGAATCGACGCGCCAGGGCTTGCGCCCGGCGACCTTCAGCCCTTCATAGGCCTGGGCGCTCGTGACCTCGTGGACGAGATGACGGTCGATGTAGAGCAGCGCCGTGCCGTCGTCTTCGACGTGCACGACATGACTGTCCCAGAGCTTGTCGTAGAGAGTCTGTGCCATTCCTTGGTTTCCGCACCGCGGAAACCAGGAATTATGCCATCAAAACCGGGGATTAGACCTACCTGCCGGCAGCCGCGTTCGAGCCTTTCGCAGCCTGGTAGAGCGGCATCACCCGCTCGGAGTAGGTCTTGAGATCGGCGATGCGTGACTCGTGCGACGGGTGCGTCGAAAGGAACTGCGGTGGCTCCGAGCCACCGACCTTCGCCATCTTCTCCCAGAGCGTGACTGCCGCATGCGGGTCATATCCAGCGCGTGCCGCGAGCTCGACGCCGATCCGATCCGCTTCGGTTTCGTGGGTCCGCGACTTCGGCTTGTTGAGCGTCACGTCGGCGACCATGTTGCCGACGCCCTGGCCGAGCTCGCCGATGCCAAACAGCGCGCCGGCGATGCCGATGGCCGCCTGCGTGCCCATCTGCTGCGAAATCTGCTCGCGCGAATGCTCGCGCAGCGCGTGCGCGATCTCGTGGCCCATCACCGCGGCGAGTTCATCGTCGGTGATCTGCAGCTTGTTGATCAGCCCCGTGTAGACCGCCATCTTGCCGGCCGGCATGCACCAGGCGTTCACCTCGTCGAGCGAGATGACGTGCACTTCCCACGGCCACTTGCCGGCATCGGGCCGGAAGGTCCCCGTCTGCGCCACCAACCGACCGACGATGTTCTTCACCCGCTGCACCTGGGCGGCGTCGCGGTCGAGCGCGTTCTTCTTCTGCGCTTCGCCCATCATCTGCGCGTACGCCTTCTGCGCGCCGGCGTTGACCTCTTCCGAGGAAACCGCCATGCGCTGCTGTCGGTCGACGCCGACGGTGCCGCCCTTGGTCGTTTCGACGGTCTGGCAACCCGCCACCAACAGCACCACAAAGAAACTGACGAACGTCCGCATGTAAGCCTCTCAAAGTCCGAATCTCCTCAACCGGTATGCAAAACACGCGCCCGCGGCGGCCGCGGCGGCAGATGCCGAAAAGGCCATGGCCGGACCCGATGCTTCCCAGGCCCAGCCGGCGATCAGTGCCCCGGCGGCGCCGCCGGCGCCGTAGGAAAGGCTGGAGAACAGCGTCTGGCCGCGCGCTTGCGCCGATTCAGGGAAGAGCCGATGCACCGCCGCCACCGAGGCGGCGTGAAAAGCACCGAATGTTGCCGCGTGAAGCAGCTGCGCCGGCACCAGGATCCAGAGGCTCGGCGGCAGCCAGCCGATGGCGACGAAGCGCGCGACCGCGCAGGCGAGGCTCGCCAGCAGGATTGCCGACAGCGAGCAGCGCCTGAACAGCGCCGGCAGGCAGAGGAAGACGACGATCTCGGCGAGAACGCCGAGCGTCCACAGGCCGCCGATCACCATGCCGCTGTGGCCCGCGCGCTCGAGATAGAGCGTGAAGAACGTGTAGAGCGTGCCGTGCGCCGCGGACATGCAGAAACCCGCCGCGAGCAGCGCGCCGACGCCGGCGCTGATGCGTGGCGCATCACCGCCGGCGCTCATGCGCTGCGGCGCGGCGGGAAGCGCGAGCGCGACGACGAGTGCGACGAGGGACAGCGCGACCAGCACGTGCGGCAGCGTCGTCGCCGGCCAGTAGTCGAGCCAGGCGCCACCGCCGAAGGTCGCTAGGATGAAGCCGACCGATCCCCAAACGCGGATCGGGCCGTAGCGCCCCATCTGGCCTGCCAGCGACCCGAGCGTGATCGCCTCGACGATCGGCACCGCGCCCGCGGAGAGCAGCGCCAAGGCAGCGACGAGCGCGGCGATTCCGGCGACGCCGCCGATGTGGGGGATCAGGAGAAAGCACGCTGCCGCGGCCGCGCAGGAGAACACGACGATGCCTCGCCGCGCACCGGTCGCATCCGCGAGCCAGCCCCACGCCGCCGGCGCGAACGTCCGCGCCATGTAGGGCAATGCGACCAGGAACGCGATCTCGCCGGCCTGCAGGCCTCGCGATGCGAGATAGAGCGGAAAGTACGCCAGCGCCACGCCGGCGTAGGCGAAATAGGCAAAAAAGAACGACGCCAGGCGCGGTGCAAGAGGCAATGGCCTCATTGATCGACTGGGCATGCGAACTAACTTAGCATCGGCCGCCATGTCGCGCGGCGCCTTCTACGTCCTGTTCACCGCGTCGGGCTTTGCCGGCCTGATCTACGAATCGCTCTGGACGCACTACCTCAAGTTGTTCCTCGGCCACGCCGCCTATGCGCAATCACTCGTGCTGGTCGTATTCATGGGCGGCATGGCGGGCGGGGCCGCGCTGTGCGCGCGGCTTTCCCCGCGCATCGCCAACCCGCTCGCCGCCTACGCGGCGGTAGAGGCGGCGGTCGGCCTGCTGGCGCTCGTCTTCCATCCGGTCTTCGTTGCGCTAACCGACTGGAGCTACGCCTCGCTCCTGCCGGGCCTCGGCAGCGAGAACGGCGCGCTCGCCGTCAAGCTCGCCCTCTCCTGCCTGCTGCTCCTGCCGCAGTCGCTTCTCCTCGGCGCCACCTTCCCGCTGATGAGCGCCGGCATCGCTCGTGCGCTGCCGGGACGTGCGGGCGAGTCGGTGGCGATGCTCTACTTCACCAACAGCCTCGGCGCGGCGGCCGGCGTTCTCGCCAGCGCCTTCCTCCTCATCGGCTGGCTCGGCCTGCCGGGCACGCTGCGCGCTGCGGGCGTCCTCAACCTCGCCATCGCCGGCGCGATGATGCTGCTTGCACAGCCGTTGCCCGCGCTGGTGCCGACGCGCAGCGTGCAGCCGGCCGCGCGACTGCTTCTCGGCGTGGCTTTCTTTACCGGCCTCGCCTCGTTCGTCTACGAGATCGTCTGGATCCGGATGCTGGTCCTGGTGCTCGGCGCCTCGACGCACGCCTTCGAGCTGATGCTCGCCACCTTCATCCTGGGCCTTGCCCTCGGCGGCCTGGCGGTGCGGCGGCGCGTGGACGCGAGCCCGCAGCCGGCGCGGCTGCTCGGCTGGGTGCAGGTGGTCATGGGCCTCGCCGCGCTCGCGACGCTGCCGGTCTACGACTTCACCTTCGGCCTGATGGAAGCGCTGATGCGCGGGCTGGCGAAAAACGACATCGGCTACGCGCTTTTCAACCTTGCGGGCGGCGGGATCGCCGCACTGGTGATGCTGCCGGCGACCTTCTGTGCCGGGATGACGCTGCCGCTCCTCACCGGCGCGTTGCTGCGCGATGGCGCCGGCGAAGCCGCGGTCGGCCGCATCTATGCGGCGAACACGCTCGGCGCGATCGCAGGCGTCGTGCTCGCGGTTCACATCGGCCTGCCGCTGCTCGGCATCAAGGGCTCGCTGATCGCGGCCTGCCTGGTCGACGCGGTTCTCGGCCTGCTCCTGCTCGGCGTGTTCGGCACGCGCGCGATCAGCCTGCGCGCGGGCGCAGTCTGCGCGGCGGCGTTTGTCGCCGTCGCCGCCGGCGTGCGCCTCGATGTCAACAAGATGACCGCCGGGGTTTTCCGCCATAGCGCCCTGGAAACCTCGCGCGAGGCAAAAATCCTCTTCGCAAGCGACGGCAAGACCGCGACGGTGCACCTGGTGAAGTACCCGGACGACGCCATCAGCCTGCGCACCAACGGCAAGTCCGACGGCTCGATCAACATGGAGCGCGGCGTCGATCGCGGCACCGACGAGATCACCATGGTGCTCACCGGCGCGCTGCCGCTCGCGCTCAAGCCCGATGCGAAGAGCGCGGCGGTGATCGGCATCGGCACCGGGCTGACCACCCACACGCTGCTGCAGAGCCTCGCGATCGAGCGCGTCGACACGGTCGAGATCGAGGCGGCGATGGTCGAGGCATCGCGCGGCTTCCTGCCGCGCAACCGGAACGCCTATGCCGACCCGCGCGGCCGGATCGTCATCGACGACGCCAAGAGCTTCTTCGCCGCCGGCAACCGCCGCTACGACCTCATCGTTTCCGAGCCTTCGAATCCCTGGGTGAGCGGCGTCTCGGGCCTGTTCACGCGCGAGTTCTACCGGCGCGTGCGCGGGCACCTCGCCGACGGCGGCCTGCTGCTGCAATGGTTCCAGCTCTACGAGATCGATCCCTCGCTGGTGGCGAGCGTCATGGCCGCGCTCGGCGCCGAGTTCCCGCACTACGCGGTCTACGCGGCGAGCGACCACGACCTCCTCATCGTCGCTTCGCTCGCGCCGATTCCTGCCGCCGCCGACCCGCGCGTGTTCGAGCAGCCGGCGCTCGCCAAGGAGCTCTGGACGGTGCACGTCATGACCGCGGGCGATATCGACGCGCGCTACCTCGGCAACCGGGCGACGCTCGAGCCGCTGTTCGCGAGCTACGGCATGCCGGCGAACTCGGATTACGCCCCGGTGCTCGACCTCAACGCCGCGCGCCACCGCTTCACCGAGCGCAACGCCGGCGGCATCGTCGAGCTGCTGAACGCCGGCGTGCCGGTGCTGGAGATGCTCGAGCGCGGGCGCAGCGCCCGGCCGGTGAACCCGCTGTTTCGCGGCGCCGAGGGCTTCAACCGCGTCGAGAACACGCGCCTCGCGTGGTACGCGCGCAATTTCCTGGTCGCGCCGGCGCCGCCCGAGCCGCGCGCGGTGCCGACCTGGCTGCAGAAGGACCTGGAGATCCTGCGCGCCCGGCTGCTCGAGTGCCGCCAGCCGCGCGAGCTCGACGTCTGGCTGCATAGCGCGCTGCGCGTCGCGCAGGCGATGAATCCCTACCTGACGCCGAGCGACCTGAACGCGGTCTGGCCGGCCTTCATGGTGTCGCGCTGCTACGCCACCCTGAACGGCCTGCAGCGGCGCTGGCTGGCCTTTTTCCGCGCCGTCGCGGCGCGCGACGCGCCCGCCATGGCGGCGCTCGCGGAGGAGCTGCTCGCCTCGCAGCGCGAGATTAGCAACGAGGCGCGCGAATACCTGGTGGCCGCGGCGCTCGCTGGCCATGCCGTGACCGGCGAGGGGCCGCGGGCGGTCGCGCTGTGGGAAGCGCAGAAGAAAGACCTGCGCAACGCAATCGATTCCCCCGTGTTCCGCCTGCTGCGCTGCCACGCCGCGCGCGAGCGTTGCGCGGCGGAGTTCGAGGCCTACGCCGAGCGCTGAGCAAACCGCACCTCGGCGAGCGTGCGGCGCACGAGCGCTTCCGGGTCTTCGCCGGGGAAGTGGCCGGCGAGAATGAGATGGGTCAGCCCGTGGACCATCGCCCAGGTCGCCTGCGCGACCGCGTCGCCTTCGACGATCCGGCGCAGCTCGGACGGCACGGGCTGGGCGAACATCAACCTGAAGCGCTGGGAATGAGCGAGCGCGAAGCGCACGTAGCTCACCGCCTGCTCGCGCCAGGGCTTGCCGGCGAGTTGCGCCGCGAGCAGCGAGAAGCCCTCGTCGGCGAGCGCGGACAGCAGCGCCTGGCGATCGGCGAAATGACGGTAAGGCGCGTTGTGCGAGACGTCCACGCTCCGCGCGAGATCGCGCAGCGAGATCGCGTCGGGTCCGTCTTTTTCGAGGATGCGCGCCGCCGCTTTCAGGAGCGCGGCGCGCAGGTCTCCGTGGTGGTATGTTGACACCGTCTACATAGCTTACACGAGCTATGTAGGCATTGACAACATCAAGCCTCGGCGAGCCCTCCGGCCTTGACCGAGCGACGCCGGCGACGCCAACCCTCCAGCGCGCGCCGCGGATTGAACAGGCCCCAGAGGTAGTAGACGATCTTGAAGGCCCGCAGGCTGCGGTTGATCGGCGTGCCGCGGAACAGGTCGCCGGCGAGCAGCGAGATCACGGCGGTCTGCATGCGCAGCTTGTCGCTGGGGCGCATGAACAGGCTCTCGATGCCCGGCGTGGTCATGCGGTAGATGAACCAGGAGAAGTTGCGCACGCCGCTGCGCACGCCCTTCTCGAAGCGGCGCAGCGCCGCCGGGGCCTTGGCCGGGTCGCGCAGCCAGGTATCGACCACGTCGGCGCCGAGGAAGGCGCTGTTCATGCCGAGCAGCACGCCCGAGGAGAACACCGGATCGACGAACGCCCAGGCGTCGCCGATCAGGATGTGGCGGTCGCCGTACATGCGCTCGGAGTAGTAGGAGTAGTTGCCCGTTGCGGTCACGTTGCCGGGCAGCTGCGCCTGCGCGAGGCGCGCCGCGAGCGCCGGGCAGCGGGCGATGGTGTCGAAGAAGAACTGGCGCGTATCGCCCTTGCGCGTCTTCATGTAGTCCGCGTTGCAGACCGCGCCGACGCTGGTCTGGCCGTCGAGCAGCGGGATGAACCAGAACCAGCCGTGCTCGAACCAGAAGATGCTGATGTTGCCCTCTTCCTTGCCGGGCAGCCGCTTGGCGTTGACGAAGTGGCCGAACATGGCCGCGGTCGCGTGGTCGTGGTTGCGCCGCTTCATGTCGAAGCGACGGGAAAGAAAGGTGTCGTGGCCCGACGCGTCGATGAAGAAGCGCGCGCGCCAGCTGCGCTTCGTGCCGTCGGCGATCTCGCCGGCGATGCGCACGTCGGCGTCCTGTGGGAACTGCACGTCGGTGATGCGGCATTCCTCGACCGTCTGCGCGCCCATCCTGGCGCTGTTGCGGAACAGGATCTCGTCGAGCTGCGAGCGGCGCACCTGGTAGGTCGACGGATAGTCGGCGTTCCAGGCGAGGCTGAAATCGAAGGTCACGGTCTGCTTCATCTGCGGCGAGATGAACTCGGCGCCGTACTTCACCATGCCGATCTTCTCGACCTGTTCGCGCACCCCGAGCCGCTCGAACAGCGGCGTGCTCATCGGCAGCATCGATTCGCCGATGTGGAAGCGCGGGTGGCGCTCCTTGTCGACGACCACCGTCTTCCAGCCGCGCTCGGCGAGCAGCCCGGCCGCGGTCGAGCCGGCAGGCCCGCCGCCGAGGATGAATACATCGCAGGTTTCTTCCATCTGCCTGATCTCCCTGATCCTGGAACCTCTGGTGCAGGCTGCGATTTTACCGCGCGCGCGGCGCCAGGCGAGGGCGCGCTTTCGTCTCTGTACTTTTTACATAAGGGTTGCGGCCGGTGCGGAATTCCACGCGCATCGGCGTGCCGTGCAGCTTGAACGCGTCGCGCAGGAATCCTTCGAGATAGCGCCG
>Ga0134123_10001061_pt1 | contig 18143 bp, 18 predicted proteins | sample KB303_FD_96460 | JGI IMG/M metagenome (GOLD analysis project Ga0134123, IMG submission 96460) | Terrestrial soil microbial communities without Nitrogen fertilizer from Kellogg Biological Station, Michigan, USA - KB3-0-3 | ecosystem: Environmental > Terrestrial > Soil > Unclassified ...
CCGAGCGCACGATCTCCGCGCACGACGCGCGCCTCGATCCGCGCACCAGCGCGTTCACCGAGAGCTACCTGATCCCGGCCGGCATCACGTCGATGCTGGACGCCCCGATCCGCCGCCTCGGCCACGTCACCGGCGTCATCTGCTTCGAGCACACCGGAGCGGCGCGCGTCTGGTCGGCCGACGAAGAGAACTTCGCCAGCTCGATCGCCGACCTCATCGCCATGGCCTTCGACGCGCTCGACCGCCGCCATGCGCAGGACGCGCTGCGCCATCGCGCCGAGTTCGAGAAACTCATCGCCGGCATCTCCACGCGCTTCGTCAGCCTCGAGCCCGACGAGCTCGATGCGGCGATGGAAGAGTCGCTCGGCGCGCTGGGGCGCTTCGTCGGCGCGGAACGCGCGCACGTCATGCTCATGTCCGACGACGGCCTCAGCGCGCGCATGACGCACGACTGGAGCGCCGAGGGAATCGGGCTGACGAAGGAGCGCTACGCCGAACTGCCGGCGGCGTCGTTCCCGTGGTGGCTCGATCGCCTGCAGCGCGCGAGCCGCATCGTCGTCAGCACCCTCGACGACCTGCCGCCGGAGGCGCTCAACGAGCGGAGGCTGTTCGAGAAGCAGGGCATCGTCAGCGCCCTCGTCGTGCCGATGATCCTCGAGAAACGGCTCTTCGGCACGATCGGCCTGAGCACCGTGTCGGCGGAGATGGAGTGGCCGGAGGAGTCGATCGCGCTGCTGCGTATCGCCGGCGAGATCTTCGTCGGCGCGATCGAGCGGAACCGCGCGGTCGATGCGTTGCGCGCGAGCGAGATGCGCCACCGCATGCTGTTCGAGCGCAACCTCGCCGGCGTGTACCGCAACACGCTCGACGGCCGCATCCTCGACTGCAACGACGCCATGGCGCGGATGCTCGGCTACGGCTCGCGCGACGAGCTGATCGGCCTCAACGCGCGCGATCTCTATTTCCGCGCCGAGGACCGCGAGAGCTTCGTCGACGCCATCCGTTCCGTGCGCGGCATCCGCAATCTCGAGGTCTGTCTGCGCCGCCGCGACGGCGAGCCGGTGTGGCTGCTCGAAAGCGTGCACACCCTCGGCGGCGACGGCGAGATCCTCGAAGGCACGATGATCGATATCACCGACCGCAAGCTCGCCGAGAACGCGCTGCGCGACAGCGAGGCGCGCTACCGGCTGATGGCCGAGAACTCCAACGACATGATCTCGCGCACCACCGCGCGCGGGCGCTTCCTCTATGTCTCCGACGCCGCCTACCGCCTCCTCGGATACGCGCCCGCGGAGATGATCGGCCGCTCGCTCTTCGAGTTCGCCGTTCCGGACGATCACCACATCCTGCGCCACGTCACGGAGCTCCTCGACCAGCCGCAGACCTTCAGCTATCGCGTGCGGCGGAAGGACGGCTCGTTCGTCTGGTTCGAGAGCACGAGCCGCGCGCTGCGCGATCCGGAGACCGGCGCGATCAGCGAGATCGTCGCCGTGTCGCGCGACATCAGCGAGCGGCGGCGCGCGGAGGAGCAGATCGAGTATCAGGCCTATCACGACGGGCTGACCGGGCTGCCGAATCGCCTGCTGTTCCGCGACCGCCTGACCGTCGCCCTCGCGCACGCGAAGCGGCAGCGGTCGCCCGTCGCGGTGATGTTCCTCGATCTCGATCGCTTCAAGAACGTGAACGACACGCTCGGCCACAGCCTCGGCGACGAGCTGCTGCGCGCGATCGCGACGCGCCTGCGGTCCGTGCTCCGCGAGGGCGACACGATCGCACGCATGGGCGGCGACGAGTTCACGGTGCTGCTCGCCGATCTGAAGAAGGCGGACGACGCGGTGACGATCGCGCAGAAGCTGCTCGACACCGTCGCCGAGCCGCTGCGCATCGAGGGGCAGGAGCTCTACGTCACGACGAGCATCGGCATCGCGGTGTATCCGGCCGACGGCGATACGGCGGAGGCGCTGCTGCAGAACGCGGACGGCGCGATGTATCGCGCGAAGGAGGCGGGGCGCAATTCGTATCAGCTCTGCACGCCGGCGATGAACACGCGCGCGGCGGAGCGGCTGTCGATCGAGACGGCGCTGCGGCGCGCGCTGGAGCGCGACGAGCTGGTGCTGCACTTCCAGCCGCAGGTGCGCCTCGACACGCGGCAGATCGCGGGGATGGAGGCGCTGCTGCGCTGGAACCGCCCCGGCCACGGGCTCGTGCCGCCGGGGACGTTCATCCCCGTGGCCGAGGAGACGCGGATGATCGCGCCGATCGGGGAGTGGGTGCTGCGGCAGGCGTGCGGGCAGGCGCGGAAGTGGCAGCTCGCGGGAAAACCGGCGATGCGGATTTCGGTGAACCTCTCGCCGCGCCAGTTCCAGCACGCGGATTTGTACAAGGTGGTCGCCGCGGCGCTGGAGGAGAGCGATCTCGCGCCGCATCACCTCGAGCTGGAGATCACGGAGAGCACGGCGATGCTGAACACGGATCGGACGATCGCGACGTTCGCGGGCCTGCGCGACCTCGGCGTGCGCATCGCCATCGACGACTTCGGCACCGGCCACGCCTCGCTCAGCTACCTGCGCCGCTTCCCGCTCGACCGCGTGAAGATCGATCAGGAATTCGTGCACGCGATCGAAGACAGCCGCAGCAACCGCGCCATCGTCTCCGCGATCGTGGCCATGGCCCACGGCCTCGACCTCGCCGTCACCGCCGAGGGCGTGGAGACGCCGGAACAGCTGCGCTTTCTCGTCGAACAGCGCTGCGAGGAAGTGCAGGGCTTTTTGTTCGGCCACCCGCAGCCCGCGGAGTAGACAATTCCTCCGTCCTGACTTCCGGATAAAATACGTCACCCATTCGCAGATTGCCCTTACCGCGGGGAGAAGGAGTGCTTCATGTCCGAAGGAGCAAGCATCCTGCGCCGCAGGCTGGCGCGTCCGGAGATCATCCGCCTCATCGGAGCCCACAACGCCCTCGGGGCCAGGATAGGCGAGCGGGCGGGCTTCGACGGGATCTGGGCCAGCGGCTTCGAGATCGCGGCGTCGTACGCCCTGCCCGACGCCAGCATCGTCACCATGTCCGAGCACCTGGCCCTCGCTCGCTCGATGTGCGACGCCGTGCGCGTGCCGGTGGTCGTCGACTGCGACACCGGCTACGGCGACGAGCTGCAGTTCGCGCATGCGGTGAGGCAGTTCGAGGCGGCCGGCGTGGCGGCGGTCTGCGTGGAAGACAAACAGTTCCCGAAGCTCAACAGCTTCGTCGACGGCCGCCAGGAGCTGGCCGCGACGGAGGCCTTCGTCGAGAAGCTCCGGGCCGGGCGGCAGGCCCGGCGGACGGGCGACTTCGCGATCATCGCCCGCACGGAAGCGCTGATCGCCGGATGCGGCGTTGAGGAAGCGCTGCTGCGGGCCCGGGCCTACGCTGACGCCGGCGCGGACGCGGTACTGATCCACAGCAAGGCCGCGACGGCCGGCGAGATCGCGCAGGTGGCCATGCGGTGGGACCGCCCGGCGCCGCTCGTGGCCGTGCCGACGACCTACTGGGATACGCCGCTCGACGATCTGGCCGCCCTCGGCATCCGGGTGGTCATCTACGCCAATCAGGGACTCCGCTGCGCGCTGCAGGCGATGGAGCGCGTCTATGCCGAGATCCTCCGCAGCGGCTCGACGGCGACGGTCGAAGCGGAGCTCTGGCCGATGCAGACGATCTTCGAGCTGCAGGGCGTCGCGAAGGCGGAGAAGCCGGCGGCGGAAGAGGTCATCGTTGAGTCGTAGCGGCGCGTTCCTCGCGCTCCTTCGCGAGGCGGGGTTCGACTTCTTCACCGGCGTTCCGGACTCGACGTTTCAGCCGCTGCTGCGCGAGCTCGAGTCGCGCCCGGAGCTCGGCTACGTCGCCGCGGTGTCGGAGAACGTGGCCGTCGGCGTCGCCGCCGGCTCGTACCTCGGCGGCCGGCGGCCGGTCGTCTTCCTGCAGAACTCCGGGCTGGCCCTGGCGGTGAACGCGCTCGGCTCGCTCGCGGCGATCTACCGGATTCCGATGCTGCTCGTCGTCGGCTGGCGCGGGCACGACGGCAGCGATTCGCCCGAGCACGCGCTGCTCGGCGCGGCGACGCCGGCACTGCTCGATGCGCTGCGCCTGCCGTACTTCGTTCCCGACGCCGCCTCGCTTCCGTCCGACCTCGCGCGCGCCTCGCAGACCCTCGACGCGCGGCAGTTGCCGTGCGCGCTCGTCTGCAGGCCGGGAGTGGTTTGCTGATGCGGCGCAGCGACGCCATCGCCGCGGTACTGGCGCGGCTCGGCGACGAGATGGTCGTGGCCGCGAACGGCTGGATCAGCCGCGAGACCTGCGCGGCCTCGGATCGCGCGGCGAATTTCTACATGCTCGGGTCGATGGGGCTGGCCGCGCCGATCGCTCTCGGTCTCGCGCTCACCCAACCGGCCCGGCGCGCCGTCGTCTTCGACGGGGACGGCAATCTGCTCATGACCCTCGGCACGCTGGCGATGGTGGGCGATCTCCGGCCGCCGAACTTCCTGCACGTCGTCTTCGACAACGAGGTCTATGGCTCGACCGGCGGCCAGCGCTCCGCCACCGCGAACGTCGCCCTCGACGCGCTGGCGCGCGCGGCCGGCTATGTCGATGTGCGCCGCGCCGTCACGGCCGCGGAGCTCGAGGATGCGCTGGGCGCGCTGCTGGCCGGAGCGGGACCGGCCTTCCTGCTGGTCAAGGTCCATGCGGAGGCGAATGGAAGCGCGCCGCGGGTGCCGTACGAGCCGGCCAAGATCGCGGCGCGCATGCGCAGCGCGATCGGGCAGGAGGAAGTGACGATCGGATGAGGGTCCTGCACATCCTTTCGCAGCGCCCGGGCCGGTCCGGCAGCGGCATCTTCCTCGGGGCGATGGTCCGCGAGGCCGCGCGCCGCGGCTACGCGCAGCATGTCGTGGTGGCCGGCCCTCCCGGCACGGGCGCGGCGGAACTGCCGCCCCTGCGCGACGACGAAGTCTCTCCGGTCGTCTTCCCCTCCGCCGAGGCTCCGTTCCCCCTGCCCGGCAACAGCGACGTCATGCCCTATCCGACGACCGTGTTCTCGCGTATGACCGCCGCGGAGATCGAACAGTATCTGCGCGCGTCGCGGCGGGTCATGGAGCGCGCGCGCGACGCCTTCCGCCCCGACGTCGTGCACGCCCATCATCTCTGGCTCATGACCGCGCTGGCACGCGAGGTGTTCAACGGCGTCCCGCTCGTCGTCACGTCGCACAACGCCGAGCTGCGGCAGCTGATCAAGGCTCCGCATCTCGCTCCGCATGTTCTTCCCGGCGTGCGCGATGCCGACATGGTGTGCGTGCTCACGCCGCAATCGGTCGCCGATACCGTCGACGCCTTCGGCATCGCCCCGGAGCGCATCGCGGTCACCGGCGCCGGATTCGACGGCGAGCTGTTTCGTCCGCGCACGCGGACGCGTGCGGCGATCGTCGCCGAGCTGCGCGAGCGTTTCGGCCTCGAGCTCCCCGCGGACGAGAAGCTGGTCACGTTCATCGGACGGACGTCGCTGCCGAAAGGGATCCCGTTTCTTCTCGAAGCGGCATCGCGGCTTCGAAGCTTTCGCCTGGTGCTCGCCGGCGCGACCGGGAGCGGCGAACACGGAAAGCGGATGGACGAGCTGGTCGCCGCTGCCGGACCGCTCGTGATTCATACCGGCGCGCAGCCGCCCGAGGCGATCGCGCTGCTGCTGCAGATCAGCGACCTCTTCGTCCTGCCGTCGCTGTTCGAGGGGCTGCCTCTGACGATGCTGGAGGCGCTCGCCTCGGGATGTCCTGCCGTGGTGAGCGCGCTGCCGACGATCGCCAGCTGGGTGCCGCGGTCCTGGCGGGATCGCGGGTTCATCGAGCTCGTGCCGCCGCTCGAGACGACGAACGCGGACGAGCCGGTGGCCGGCGACGTCGAGCGCTTCACGGCCGATCTCGCCGCCGCGATCGAGCGGCGGCTCGCGGCTCCGCTCGACGAGTCCGCGCGCCGCGCGCTCGCGACGGAGCTCGCTCCGCACTCCTGGTCCGAGGTCTTCGAACGCTACGAGGCCATCTACCGCGACGTCGCCGCCGCGGTGCCCGCTCCCCGATGATCGCCGCGGAACGGATGAAGCGCCTGACGGTGGCCGTGCTCGTCGATCCGGGCAACCTCGAGCCCGGAGGACGGAACCTCATTCACGGGCAGGCCGACGTCCATCTCGTCCAGGCGTTGCGGCGGCTGGCCGGGCGGGCGCTGCTCGTTCCCTACGACGGGCCGGCGGCGCTGGCGGAGTGTCTCGAGCGCGAGCGGCCCGACGTCGTGTTCAATCTCACCGAATGGGTCGAGGGCGACCGGATGAAGGACGGGCACATCTGCGCGCTGCTCGATCTCCACGGCGTGCCGTACACCGGGCCGGGGCCGCGAGGACTGATGCTCTGCCGCGACAAGGCCATCAGCAAGCTGGTCGCCGAGGGGGAAGGGTTCGCGGTGCCGCGGTACTTCATCGCCGGTCCGCGCACGCGATCGCCTCTCCCGTTCCCGCTCGTCGTCAAGCCGCGGTTCGGCGATTCCTCCGACGGCATCAGCCAGGCTTCGCTCGTCCGCTCGAACGAGAGCCTGCAGCGGCGCGTCGCCGTGCTCCTCCGCGCGGGAGTCGACTCCGTGATCGCCGAGGAGTACGCGGGCGGGAGAGAGCTGCTGGTGACGCTCCTCGGCGAGCGGATCATGTCCGTGCGCGAGCTGCTCATCGGGCGCAACGGCTCGCGGCGGCCGGCCATCTTCTCCGCGAGCCTCAAGGTGGATAAGGAGTACCGGCGGCGCTGGTCGGTGCGGATGGAGCCCGCGTCCCTGACGTCCGCGCAGCGGCGGGAGCTCGCGACGCTCTCCCGCCGCACCGCCGCCGCCCTGGAGCTGCGCGACTACGGCCGTCTCGACCTGAAGCTCTCGCCGTCGGGGCGGTTCGTCTTTCTGGAGGCCAACCCGAATCCGGCGGTCGTGCCGGCCCGCCGCTCGTTCTCCGGAAGCTGGGGCGGAATGCCGTTCGACGACGTCGTCACCGAGATCACGCTGCGGGCGTGGCGCCGCCGGGAAGGCTGACCGCGAATTCCGCAACGGCGTCGCGGAGCGTTCGGGGAACCGCGCCCTGCGCGCGCGCCGCGGCGAGGATGGCGTCGAGATCGCCGTGGAGATGCTCCACCTCTTCCTGCGTTCGGCTCAGCGGGCTCGTACCGGCGAAGGCCTCGGAGGAGTGGAACATCACATTGATGACCGGCGCGCCGCGGCGAAGCAGGGCGCGCGTGGCGCGGACGAGCTTCTCGCGGGGATGCTTCAGCGGACGGACCCAGATCAGCTCCTGCAGGCCCGTCGCGGCCAGTGCGCCGCTCAGTGCGCGGGCCGCGCCGGACCGTTCGTCGCGCCGTGCGGCGACGCGCGCCATTCCGATCGCGCGGCCGAGGAATCCGACCGGCGCGATCGACGCCGGCACTTCCCACAGCGGTCCGGCTCGATGCGGGACGGGCGCGGCGGCGAGGTGCGCGCGGAAGTCGGGACCGGCCTGATGGAGGCCGTAGCGGTCGCGGAAGTCGATCCCCGGCGGGATGCTCGAGTCGATCGTGTAGCCGAGCTCCGCGAGGTGCTGCAGCTCCAGCGCGTCCACGCCCCAGCGGCCCGCGCGGTAGCTGACCGGCCGGGCGTCGAACGCATCTTCGTGCGCCGCCAGCAGCGACCGGTGCTTCGCCATCCGCATTTCGGCGTCGTACTCGCCGATGAACGGCCGGGCGGAACGGTCCACGTCCGCGAACGGCGGCGTCTCCCAGCCGTGGAGATGCCCGGCGATCTCGTCGCCGTCCCGCGCGCAGCCGCGCAGCAGGCGTGCGCTCTCGGGGTCGCGCGCGATCGAGTACGAAGTCATCCACGTCACCGGCGCGCCGCGCTCGCGGAAGAAATCGCGCAGCGCGCCGAGGCCGCGCGTGTTAGCGAACGTGAACGGCGGAAGCGTGCCGTCGGGCAGAGGCGGCGCCCACTGATCGTCCGGCTCGGTGTCGACGGTGAAGACGATGCTCGGCGTCATGACGCGTTCCGCAACAGAGGCCGGAGCAGCGAGGCGACGCGGTCGACGTCCGCATCGCCGAGGTCCTGGTGGACCGGGAGGCAGAGGATGTCCTCGCGCATGGCGCGGCTTTCCGGAAACGCATCCGGCGTCATCGAGGGGTGATGGAACATGCCGAAGATGAACGGCTCGACGCGCGCGGCGAAGAGCTTCACGAACAGCTCCGCGCGGTTGCGCACGAGGATCGGCAGGTAGAGCGGACAGCTCTCGCCGGGGAGCGAAGCGGCCACCGGCCGATAGCCGTCCGCGCCGCGCAGCGACGCGTCGAGCCGCTCGTAGTTGCGGCGGCGGCGGGCCACGATCCGCTCCGGATCGTGCCGCTCGATCAGCGCGAGCGAGAGCTGCGAGATCCCCTGGCCGGCATGCCACGGCTCTTCGAAGATTCGCCGCCACGCCTTCGCGTTCCGCCGCACGAAGCGGTCGCGGATCGTTTCTTCGGCTCGCGCCAGCGGCGGACGATCGCGCCAGCGGCGGCGGATGCTTCCCCATTGCGCGCTCCACGCGACGCGCGGCCGGCGCGGCGGCTCGATGGCGAACGCCCGATCGACGCGCAGCGCGCCGCCGTCGCTCGTGCCGAAGGTCTTGTACAGGCTGAACGTCGCAGCCGCGCCGGCGGTGCCGATCGGGCGGCCGTCGAAGCGCGACAGGAAGGCATGCGAGCAGTCTTCGATCAGCGGGACTCCGCTCGCACGGCAGCGCGCGGCGATCCGCGCCGTGCCGGGTTGCGCGAATCCGAAATAGTGGATGAGCAGCACCGGTCCTGCCGCCTCGCCGAGGCATTCCGCCAGATGCTCCTCGTCGACACTCAGATCGTCGCGGAGGCGATAAAAGCGCGGCGTGAAGCCGGCCACCGCCGCGGCGCGCACTTCCATCCCGCAGTGAAACGGCGGACACCAGACCGGCGTGCCCCGCGGCGCGCCGAGCGCGGAGAAGACGGAATGCAGCGCGTCGCGCGAGAAGCGCGTCAGATGCGGCGCGAGGGCCAGCGCGTCGCGCATGGCCGCCGACGGCTCCCGCCGCAGCGCGGCCAGCGGCGGACGCGGATAGGCATGAATCGCCTTCATCCCGCTGCTCCGTTCCGCCATGCCGTGCGGATCTCCTCGCGGATCGCCGCCGCATCGTTCGTCAGGAAGCGGTCGATCAGCGTCGGCTCGTAGTCGCGCAGCGCGGCTGGCAGTCCACCGCGCGCGCGGCAGACCGCCTCGATCAGAGGCCCCGACGGCCGCGGCGCGCAGCTGCAGAGCAGATTCGGCATGTGCCGCTCGCCGAAGAGGCGCTGCGTCACATGGCCGAGGACGAGCGAGTATCGAATCGATCCGCGGCCATTGACGATGCCGGAGACGCCCATCCGAAAAAGAAACAGCGGCGCGAAGACGTCGAGCGACCAGCGGCCGCGGAGGCGCCGGAGCAGTTCGACGAGCGACGCGGCGTCGGCGCGCCCGGCGTTGAACGTTTCGCCGCCGGCAACGAGGAGATGATCGCCGCCGCTCATCGCCAGCCGCATCGGGCGTCGGATGCCGTCCTCGGCGCCGGCGACGGCGAGCGGGATGTGGCCGGACTCCTTGTGCGTGAAGTGCAGCTCGCCCCGCTCGTCGTGCGACATCGCTTCCTCCACCGCCTCCACGACGAGCGCGTGCTCGCGGATGAAGACGGCCAGCGTCTCGGCGATGGAGGGGAGCAGTTCCTCGCGCGCGAGGAGGTCGCTCAGCGAAACGAACGGCAGGGAGAATCCGAGGCGGCGGAAGAGCCGCGCCGAAGCGATGGCGGTGAATTCGCCGAGAGAGCGCGCACGGGTGCGGGCCTCTTCGTAGCCGGCCAACAGCTCGCGCAGGCGTGCGTACGCATCGCCCTTCGCGAACGCCGTGTATCGCGCCGCCTCGGTGATCATCCCCTTGAGCCTCTCCGCGATGAGGGCCAGCAGGGCCGGCTCGGGCGGCGGCACGAACCGGAGATCGCGTCCCTCCCAGGCGCGCAGCGAGCGTACGAAGCAGAGGCGCAGCACGCTGTCCGGCGCCGCGACCGCGGGCAGCTCCGTCCGGCTCATCCAGGGATCGGAGCCGAGCGGCGCATAGTCGGCGAAGGCGAAGAACGACGCCCCGCCGCACGACGCGAGAGCATCGAGCTTGACCGGCACCGCGGGGTAGTAGTCGACGTACGGCTGCTGGCCCGCGAACGCGATCGGGCCGTCGTCGCGCATGGCTGGCCGGTCGACGCCGGCGTGGTCCGCGAAGTCGTCCGCGCTCGCCCGCACCACGCGCGCGAGCGGTGGATTCGCCGGCATCGCCTGCACGCCGCTGAGGAAGGTTTGCGGGTCATCCGTCGCGCACGCGCTCTCGAGCAAATCCGCCAGCGCGTCGCGGCGGGTGAAGACTTCGGTCAGGAGCATGGAATGCCGTCATAATGGCATTTCCGGAAATGAAGAGCGATATCGGCCGCATCTCCGCCGCGCGGCGGAGGCACTGGGATCGCCGCGGCTATCTTCTGATCGAGCAGGCGCTCGGGCCCGACGAAGTGGCCGCGCTCCTCGGCGCCGTCGATGCGGTGCTGGCGTCGAAGGCGGACCGCGACTTCGTATCCCAGGGGTCCGCCGCCGCGTTCAAGATCGTGCAGGCCGTCTCCGAGACCGAGGCGCTCGATCCGCTCACCGACCACCCCGCCGTGTTCCCGCTCCTGCTGGCGCTCCTCGGGCCGTGGCTCCAGGTCCTCGGCTCGGAGATTTTCGTCCGCACTCCTGGAGCGGGAGACGAGCCGCTGGTGACCTGGCACACCGACGGCGGGCCGACCCTCGGCGCGTTCCTCCCGCGCCGGGGCAACCCGGTGCTGCAGATGAAGGCCCAGTTCTTCCTCACCGACCTCTCGGACCCCGACAGCGGCAACTTCATGCTCGTCCCCGGCAGCCACCGCACCGCGATGCCGCCCGCGCGTGTGGAGTCGAAGGAGATGCCGCCCGGCGCGATCCAGCTCTCCGCCCGCGCCGGCGACGTCCTGCTCTTCCCGTGGTCGCTCTGGCACGCCGTGGCCCCGAACCACAGCGGCCGGATCCGGAAGAGCATCACCTTCCGCTACGGCCAGCTCTGGTCCCGCCCCTACGACTACGAGCGCCTGCCGCCCCCCGTCCTCGCCCGCATGACCCCGCGCCGCCGCCGCCTCTTCGGCGATCAGGGCCCCGATCCCGATCCGGTGTCGTATTTCTACCCGAACGAGGAAGAGCATCTGCGGCTGATGCGGGATTGACGCGACCGCGCGTGGCATCGATGCCACCGCGCGTGGGATCGATCCCATCACGCGTCGGATGGATGCAAACCATGGTTTGCATTCATGCCATCATTTTTCGCATCAATGCAAACCATGGATAGCATCCATGCCACTCTGCGTCGCATTGATGAAAACCATGGTTCGCATCCATGCCACCACACGTCGCGTCGATGCAAACCATGGATCCCATCCATGCCACCGCGCTTCGCATCGATGCCACCGTGCGTCCCATCGACGCGTGAATGCCAGCCGTCGTGACCTGCGGAGTACACTCTCGCGCGGTGAGCCTCGACGAGAATCTCGCGACGGCGATCATCGCCGGAGCCGTCGCGCTGGTCGCTGCGGGAGTAGCCGCGTGGGCGTCGCTGGCGGCGGTGCGGCTGCAGCAGAGGGTGGGCCAGCTCGAGAAGACCGAACAGCGCCAGATCGAACTGATCAAAACAGTCGCGCCGTATCGCGAGCCGCTCGCGCGCGCCGCGTACGACCTGCAAAGCCGGATCTTCACCGTCGTGACCAGCGACTACTTCGGCCCATCGATGGCGGCGGCCAGTGCGCGAGAGCAGGCCTACCGCCTCCAGAACACGGCGTTCCTCTTCGCGCAGTTGTTCGCGTGGATGGAGATCACGCGCCGCGAGATTCAGTTCATCGATCTCGGGAATGATCTCGACACGCGGACGCTCGCTCATCGGCAGGATTCCCTGCACTCGCAACTCCATATCGAAGCCCTCGGCAGCACCTTTCGGATTTTTCCAGGAGAGCAGCGCGGGATCGGCGAGCGGATGATCGCCGGAAAGCGTCCCGCGCTCGAATGCATCGGGTACGGGACGTTTCTCAATCGGATCGCGGCGCCGTCCGTGGATCCGCTGCTCGCGCTGCTGCAAAGCGAGGTCGCGAGTCTCGCGGCGTCGCCGGCTCCGGCGCGGCCGCGCCTCGTGGCCGTTCAGAACTCGTTGATCGATCTGCTGCAGGTCCTCGATCCGAAGTTTCTCCGTTTCCCGGCGAAAAGCCGAACCAAGATCAAATGAAGCGCCAGCGCGCCGGCCTCATTGATTGATCACGTCGGGCTGGGGACAGATCGCCGCGCCGGCCACCACGCCAGGAATCGGATCCAGGGATGCCGAATTGGGCAGGTAGCTCGCCGGCTTGACCCCGTTGTACGGAACGGTCGCGCGCGTGAGCACCCCATTGCGGAACTGGACCCAGTACAGGGCGCCCGTGACGCTCCGCATGTTGGGAAAATACAACGTCCAGTCGGTCGTGCCCATGCGATAGACACAGAGAGTGTCATAGAGCTTCGCACCCGCCGTATATCCCGTCGGAGGCTGGCCGAGGCGCGGCACCCCTTTGGCCGTCAGCGCCTGCATCACGAACGAGGCCGTGACCTGCCGCTCGGACGAACAGTTGCGCGACGTGAGGGGCGCCTCTCCCTTGAGCAGCCGGTAGACGTCGTCCCGCAGCGCGTTGCTTTTCAACACGCCGCCCGTGGGGAAGCCGTTCGCAAAGCGAGCTCCCGGCGCATCCAGCTGCCCGTTCCCCAATACGACGTAGATCCGGTCATAAAGCGCCTGTTCGTCCGACCACCACTTGCGCACCGCATCGCGGATGGCGGTCTCGGGAGTCGACGTCTCGGACGTGACGGTCAATGTCCCGCCGTTCGCGATCGCATACAGGTAGGCCGCGGCCAGAGCACCGGACCAGAGCTGATAATGCGAAGACGTCAGCTCTTCGTTCGCGCCGAGGGCCGTGGCGTAATGGCCCAGTCCCGACGGTCCGTTGTACGACGAGGTGGACTGCTGCTGCCGGTTGATGAAGTCGAGTAACGTGGAACGGATGGTCCCGAGATCGGAAGGCCGCGGGTTGCTTTTCAGCGCCCAGCCGTAGTGCCAGACCCGAACCAGCATCTTCTGATTCGGCGTGCCGCCGTTGAAATAGTCGGGCGGAGGCGGACCGAAGGTCCACGCCCCTTCCGGATCGACGCAATTCGCGCCGATCGCCATGCGGGCGATGTTGGCCACGGCCCTGAGGCTCGCTTGCTCGTCGGGACCGGCGGAAGCCGGCGCTGCGATCAGCAGTGCGATGACGAACGCGATGAGAAGGTTTGTAACGGTGCGCATGTTCAGCTCCTTTGCTGGTGTCGTGTGGCTGCGTTGTACATGCATCACTGCATACGAGTAATGTAGGTTCCGATCGGCGGGACGGTGTGTCGGCAGTGTCACTTCGCCGCAAACACCGCGTGCTGTAACACCAGCAAAATGAATTGTCTGTACGGATTTTTGTTTGCGAGCTGAACGGCATGAACCGACGGAGTCCCAATGAATGATGCCGGCCGCGGATTGCCGCGGGCAGCGAGCGGATCTGGCGGCTGGAGCCTCATTCTGACGGCAGGGCAGGCTTCCATCGTTTCCTTCGCTTGAGCAGCAGTTCGAGGTCGTCGAAGATCTCCGGCATCTCCAGCACGGATGAAAACTCGCGCACCCAGAATCGGATTCGGTCTACATCGAGGCTGTCCTGAACATCGATGATCCCGCCGATGTCGGCAATGTCCTCGGGTCGCCGGGCCAGCGCTTTCATGATGATCAGGTCTTCGGGCGTTGCGATTCGGATCGCAAGCCCGCCGATGTCCATGAGCTCAGCGCGGTCGACGACTTCGGCTTCGAATGGCAGTCCCCCGAGCGAGATGTCGACATCGACGCCGGAGCGGTGCTGCAGGAGAAGGACTCGCGTTCGCCGGGAAAAGTCGAGAGCATCATCAACGCGCGTCGTGAACCCGTACGATTTTGCCGACTCGATGAGTGCGGAAGCATCGTCCGTGAATACGACCGCATCGACGTCTTTCGTCAGGCGAGGCCGTCCCTGGAGTCCCGCGGCCACACCACCGATGACCGCTGCGCGCAGGTCATCGCCCTCGAACCACCTCATCAGATCGGCAATCGTCGTCCGCAGTTGAGCGATCGTTTTCGGGTCACTCACGGCCGGTCATCCGGCGATGCAATTGCAACCACAACTCGCGAACCTGGTCATCTGCCGGCTTTCGGCGCGACATCGGAAACATGTCGGCGGCGGCCATCAGATGGCCCAGCTCGAGAAACTTCTCAGCGGGCGTCTTTCGCGCGGCTTCTTCCCGCTGCCGTTCATTCACCAGAGTCCAGCGCTCGATCCATTCAAGCAGATCCGCTTTGTTCATCCGTTCGGACATCGCCATCATTTTACAGTTCCACCCTCATCCGCCGGCAGATGCGAGGAACGACCTGGAATCCGTCACTCACGGCCCTCTCTATTGCGTCATGTGCCGGCCGCTGGTTCTCACCGTCATCCTCCTCTTCGCCGTCACCGCACATGCCGGCGATCAGCGAAAAATCCTGCGGTTCAACGTCGCAATCCAGCCGCTCCTGCCGGCAAGCGATCGGTGGTTCGAGATCGAGCCGCTGCGCATCGGCGTCTTCCCATTCACGGGCGCCGGCGCGATGTCGTTTCTCGACGCCGCCGCGTCGCTGAAGGCATTTGCCTCGTGATCCGAGTGATTCGAGAGACAATCGCGCAAGCCGGCAGCGGCCGGATGTCGTCGAGGAGGAGTGATGCCGAGGATGAAGAGAATGGGATTGCTTGTCACGGGCGTGCTCTCGCTGTTCGTGACGGTGGGCGCGGCGCGCAGTCTCGATCCGGCCGTGGTCAACTCGCACACGGTCAGGGTCACGCTGGAGAACGAGCATGTGCGCGTGCTCGAAGCTGTGCTGAAACCGGGGGACAGGGAAGCGCTGCATTCGCACCCTCGCACCGTCGTCTACGTGATCGACGGCGGCAGAATGCGAAATCACCCCGAGAACGGAACCGCTACGGAATCCGACCTTACCTCCGGTCAGACCATGTATCGCGAGCCGCTCACGCACTGGGCCGAAAACATCGGGACCACCACGATGCGGCTGGTGGTCGTCGAATTGAAGGACCAGGGTTCAGGCGATCAGTCGATCCGTACGAACGTCCGGTAATGGTCGCGCGTGTAGTACGTCTCGCCGCCGTTCCCTCGAATGACCCGCCGTGCGCCGCGGTCCTGCGCGCGCGGAGTCACCACGGTGTACTCGCGGTAATACCCGCGTTCCCGTTGCGGCAGGCGCCCCTCGCGATTGGCGAATACCCCGCCGTCGTTCCGGTAGGGAAAGGGCCCGCCGCGCGCGATGAGATCGAGCGTCTTCCGCAGCTCCGCGCGCTCTTCGGCATCGCGAACGATCTCGCCGCCCGCCTGCGCCTGCGCCGGCTTCTCCGATGGCGCCGGATTCCCGGTGCGGTCGCGCTGCTGCCAGAACACGCCGATGGCGATGGCCAGCAGCGCGGCGATCCAGATCAGCGGATGCTGCCGGCGGCTCATGACCAAACGAAGACCAGTTCCATCTTCGCGGGATGCTCCTCGGCGGCCGCGAGCCACAGCTCCACCAGCGCCAGCGCCACGTCCGGAGCCTCGCGCCAGAGCGTTTCCGCATCATGCACCAGCAGCAGCATGTCGTCCGGCACCTCGCGCAGACACTCCTCGAGCGCGTCCCAGTTGTGGCCGAAGTAGTCCGGCAACTCCAGCGCCCGGGCCAGCTTCGAGAACAGCGCGTCGGCCGAAGTGATCGGGCCGTGCGTCACGCCCGTCGGAGTCAGCTTCGCGGCATCCGCCGCACTCGCGAAATGGATCGGCAGCATCGCACCGAAAGTATCACGCGCGCGAAGCTGGTGCCGATTCAACCTCGATTCCGTGTCATTCCGAGTCGCGCAGACGACGAGGAATCCCCTGCCGAAGCACGACCGGCGCTCCGTCGGCGGGGGATCCTTCGGCGTCTTCGCGCCTCAGGATGACACTCCGGTTCAAGCCTGCAATAGATGAAACCGCAGGAACTCCAAAACCCCGCGGATGATCTCGCGCGTGGTGGCGCTGTCGTGAGAGAGATCGAACGCGTGCGGGCCCTCGGGGTGATTGACGAGGGTCAGCGGCAGGTTGCGGCGGAGCGCGCCGGCGGCGAAGCGGTCGAGCGCGTCGTTGAGGCCGGGGAACTGGTCCTGGCCGGCGCGTGCGAGGAACAGCGGCACGTCGGAGCGAAGGTCGTCGATCGTGCGGCCGGCGCAGGGGTTTGCGAACTTGAACGTGGCGGCGGCTTCATCGACATCGAGCGTGTAGCCGTAGCAAAGGACGGCGCACGCGACGGGGGAGGGCGCGTCGTGCATCAGCGCGGACAGTGCGACCGGCACGTTCCCGGAGCTCGCCCAGATGCCGATCCGGCGTCCGCGCAGCTCGTGCAGCACCTCGTGAATGGCGGACGCGGGGTCGTTGCTCGCGTACGTCACGCCGACCATGCCTGCTGCGGCGAACCGGCGCACCCACGAGAGGGTCGACTCCGTCTCGCGGAAGCTGCTGCCGGTATGTTTGCGGAATCCGTCGTCCGGGAATCCGCTGACGATGACGACGGCGGGCAGATCGGTGCTGTCCATGCCGGGCGGCGGGTAGAAGTCGAGATCCATGCTTTCCTCCTGAAATGCAAAAGCCGCCGGGCAGCTGCGCTGCCGCGACGGCTTTCGATTCGTTTCTGCGCCGAGCTTACGAATCGGGAGGGGGCGAGTCAACCCTCCTCGCGTGGAAGAAGCGCACGATCACGTCGAACAGGAGCGCGAGGCTGCTGAGCACGAGGAGGCCGACGAAGAGCAGGAGCCACTCGTCGCCGGGGCGGGGCTCGGCGATCATCGTCCAGATCGCGATCGCCGAGATCGCGGTCCAGAGAAGTGCGAAGTACAGCCTGCCGCGGAGCACGGCGCCATTATCCCAGCCGCGTGACCGCGTGACCGCGAAACCGCGCAACCGTGACCCCGGCCATGATCCCGCCACAACTTCCCGCATGCAATTCCTTGCGGCGGACACTGCCATTTCTTTCGCAAGTGCATACACTGCACGCGCTATGAAAAGAGCCGTCGCCGTCCTTGCCTTCCTTTTGCTGCCTTCGCTCGCGTTCGCCGCCGATGATTTGCGCATCATCAGCGCGGGCCCGGTGGGCTTGTTGTCGTCGATGGCGGAGGCGAACGAGATCCGCGTCGTGTTCTCCGAGCCGATGGTGGTCCTCGGCAGGATTCCGTCGCCGGTGACGGCGCCGTTCTTTCGCATGGACCCGAAGGTGAAGGGCAGTTTCCGCTGGTCCGGCACCACGACGCTGATCTTCACGCCCGAGCAGCCGCTCGCGTACGCGACCGAGTACGCGGTCGTGGTGGACAAGAGCGCGAAGTCGGTCAGCGGCAAAACGCTCGACGAGAACTATCGCTGGACCTTCACCACGCCGACGATCCGCCTGCTCAACACCGGCTGGTATCGCAAGGGCGGCAAGTTCGACGCGGCGATCGTCATCGGGATGCGCTTCAACCAGCCCGTCGATGTCGACACGATCGTCGCGCATACGCAGCTGCGCACCGCGACGCACACGATCCCCGAGATCGACATCCCCGAGGAAGGGAAAGCGCGCCTCAAACCGGCGGACCTGCAGGCCTTCGAAGCGAAGAAGGCGAAGGCGCAGGCGGCGGCGTCCTCGGACGGCCAGCCGGTGCTCGCCTTCGTGGCGACCGAATGGAACGTCGAGCGTTTCCCGAAGGGCAACGACCTCGTCGTGCTCGAGACGAAGCCGGGCATCGCGCCGGATACGTGGATCAACGTCCTGCTCGACGACAAGCTCGCGCAGTCGCCGCGGAACGTGCGCAGCGCGCCGCAGTCGTACACCATCGAGCTCGATCCGGCGCTCTTCCTCACCGAGATCGGCTGCCGCGCGGAGTGCGATCCCGA
>Ga0134123_10001066_pt1 | contig 18075 bp, 17 predicted proteins | sample KB303_FD_96460 | JGI IMG/M metagenome (GOLD analysis project Ga0134123, IMG submission 96460) | Terrestrial soil microbial communities without Nitrogen fertilizer from Kellogg Biological Station, Michigan, USA - KB3-0-3 | ecosystem: Environmental > Terrestrial > Soil > Unclassified ...
GCCCACTTCGAGTCGCCGAGCCCGAGCCAGTTCACGACTTGCGCCAGCGGTAAGAACAGGAGCGACGTCGGTACGAGGTAGGTGACGAAGATCGCTGTCCCGAGGCTCCCGACCGCGAAGAACTTGAGCCGCGCCAGCGCGTAGGCCGCGACGGTCCCGATGACCAGCGACAGCGTGGTCGCGAGTACCGTGACCAGGAGGCTGTTCTTCGTCCACACCAGGAAGCTCGTGTCCCACAGGAGCTTGGTGTAGTGGTCGATCGTCGGCCCCTGACGGATCACGAGCGGGTTGGCGGTGCGGTCGTAGAGCTCCTTGTTCTGCTTCAGCGACGTCAGCGTCATGTGATAGAAGGGGAACACCGCAAAGACCAGGAACGGCACCAGCAGCACGTGCATCAGGATCTTCTGCGTGAGCTTCCGCCGATTCATCAGTACGCCTGCTTTCGGACGAACCGGAGCTGTGCCCACACCACGATCATCAGCACCGGGAAGAGGTAGAGCGAGATCGCGGCGCCCTCGCCGATCCGGCCCGTCTCGAGCCCGACCTGGCGGGCCAGCGTCGCGAAGAGATGGGTCGAGTTGATCGGCCCGCCGTGGGTGAGCACGAACACGATGTTGAACTCGCTGAAGGTGAAGATCGTGGAGAAGAGCACCACGATGGCGAGCACGCCCTTGAGGAGCGGCAGCGTCACGTACCAGAAGCGGGCCACCGGCCCGGCGCCGTCGGCCTCGGCCGCCTCGTAGAGCTCCTTGGGGATGGCCACCAGGCCCGCCAGGATCGTGATGGCGAAGAACGGCAGGCCGCGCCAGATGTTGACGATGATGACCGCCGCCATCGCGTAATACTTCTGCCCGAGCCAGTTGGGTCCGGGCGGATCCATGATGCCGAGCGCGAGGCCGGTCCAGTTCACGACGCTGTAGAGCGAGTTGAACATCCACCACCAGCCGAGCGTCGAGAGTGCCGTGGGAATGACCCACGGCAGCAGCACGGCGCCGCGGATGAGACGCTTGAACCAGAGTTGCTGGTCGAGCAGCAGGGCCAGCGAGATCCCCAGCACCAGCTTCGCCGCGACCGCCGCCCCGCAGAAAACGAACGCGTTCTGGAAGGTCTGGCGGAACGCGTCGCTCTGCCAGAGGTTGATGAAGTTACGCAGACCGATCAGATGGCTCGGCCGGCCGATGAAGGCATTCGAGACCGAGAAGTAGAGCGCCATGCAGAACGGATAGGCGACCAGGAGCAAGAGGAGAACGAGCGCGGGGCTCACGAAGATCGGGCCCAGCCATTCCTCGCGGTCGAGGAGCTCGCTGATGCGAGCCCGCAGCGACGGACGGCGCGCTACGGCGATATCGACGGTACTGATGGCCATTGTCGGATCACCCTGCCATGACTTTCTTCATCTCGTTCTCGGCCCAGGCCAGCGAGTCCTTGGTCGACGTGCCGGTGACCGCCTTGGCGATCATGTTGGGCATGATGAAGGAATTGGTGATGAGCTGCACCTTGTCGCTGGGCGGCGCCGGCCAGCCATAGCAGTGGTACTGGACGCCCTTGGTGTCCTGGAGCGCCGCGTACTTCGGATCGATCTTGAGCACGGGATGGTTCTGGAGGTTCTCGTAGACCGGCAAATTGAAGGCATCCGCCGACATGATGTACTCATCGTACCGCTCGCGGGTACCGAGGAGATACCTGATGAACTCCTTGGCCGGCGCGATGTTCTTGGAGAACCGCCAGATGCCGATGTGACGCGGCACGTCCGTCTCGTGGCGGCCGTTGGGTCCGCCGGGCGTCTTGTGGTGGTTGATGGTGTCCGCGGTCGGCAGCTTCATCTGCTTGGCCACGATGTAGGCGCTCACCGGGTTGTGGATCCAGCCCGCCTTGCCCTGCTGGAGCGACTGGTTGTTGCTGGCGTCGTCCCACGAGAGCACCTCGGGCTCCATGCAGTCGCGGAACATCTTCTTGTACCACTCGACCATCTGCGCGGTCTGCTCACTGTTGATCTTGACGGTCTTGCCATCCTTGTCGACCTCGAGACCGCCGAAGGACCAGAGCACCGGCCCGGCGGTCGAGATGCTGTCGTAGTTCTGGCTGATGGGAATCCCCACCGGGTGTCCCATCTTCTTCAGCTCCTTGCCGGCGATGTAGAGGTCTTCCCAGGTATCGGGAATCTTGAGGCTCGCCTTCTTGAAAAGATCCTCCCGGTAGGCGGCGACGAACATGCCGTGGTACTGCGGAACCGCGCGCCAGGTGCCGCGCACTCGGGCCGTCTCGCCCGCCGACGAGAGGGCCTTGCCGTACTTCTTCTCCAGCTCGCCCACGATGTCGGAGACGTCGACCAGCTGGCCCTCGTAGAGCCAGGGGAAGTGCATGCGCATCTCGACCAGGTCGTGGCCGGACTGCGACTGGACCTCGGACGCGTACTTGGCGGCCTGCTGCGGCGCCGCGATGTGGTCGATCTTGATCTTGATGCCCGTGTCCTTGGTGAAGCGCACGGCGATCTCGTCCAGCTTCTTGTCCATGAGCGGAGCGAAGTTGTTCCAGCAGAGGTACGAGACCTCCCGCTGCTGCCCGCGTGCGGGCGGGATACCGGCGGCGAAGATGCCGGCCAGGCCGGCGCCGGTCGTGGTGGTCAGAAAGCGGCGACGCGTGATCGATGCCATGAATCCTCCTCTGTCATTCACTGCGCGGGCGCCGCGCGCCGGGGCGGGGCGCCGTCGTGTTCGATCGGGGCAATCGTTCGAGGGAACCGCTCCTCGAACGTGACGTAGAGCGTCGGGATCAGGATCAGCGTGAAGAACGTCGAGACCATCAGGCCGCCGATCACCGCGATGGCGAGCGGCTGGTTCGCCTCGGTCCCGACGCCGAGGGCGAGCGCCATGGGCAGGAGACCGACCACCGTGGTCAGCGTGGTCATGAGGATCGGCCGGAGATCACGCCCACCACCACTTCGAGCTGACGGCGCGGAACCGCCGCCGCCTGCTGCTTCTTGATCCGGTAGCCCACCAGAACCGTGATGAGAACGCCGAGGCCGAGGATGACGACGAGGCCCGATGCCGACGCAGAAACGCCATTGGATCGCCATGATAACCCAACTCCGCTCATCGCGGACCGCCGCCGGGAGCCATCTCGCCGAGGTCCTCGGACGTGGCGCACCGAAAGCCGACGAAGTGATGGCCCGCGGCAGCGCCGCGGCGGTCGTAGGAGAGCCGGCGAGTCACGCTGAGCACCTGAGGAGGGTCATCGTGGCTCGCCCCGCGGATCACCACCCGGCCGGACGCGCCCGTGTACGGCTCCCGGCCGTCATCGGCGCGGTACGGATAGGGCCGGAGCACGGTCAACGTCCATTCCCGGAGATTTCCGAGAATGTCGTGGACGCCGTACGGGCTGGCTCCGGCCGGCTGGCTCGGAGCTTCGGTCGCGTTGTACGCGCGTCCGAAAACCGCGCGCTCCGGCGTCGGCGCCGGGAAGCCCCATGGATATGGCCGCCGGTCGTCGCCGCGGGCTGCCTTCTCCCACTCGGCTTCGGTCGGTAGGCGTCGGCCCTTCCACGCGCAGTAGTCGCGGGCGCCGAACCACGAGACCTCCACCGCGGGATGCCGCTCGAAGCCGGAGTCGGCGTTCCAGCGTCCGTCGGATCGATGGATCCGCGCGTCGGGGTCGTCCTCGTCGTAGCGCCGGTCGGCGCCCGGCGGTCTGAGACCCGTCGCGTTCAGGAACGCCGCGAACTCGGCGTTCGTCACCTTGTGGCGATCGATCCAGAAGTCGCGCACGTAGACCCGATGCGTGGGGGCCTCGTCCGGCGCGCCGTCGTCGCGCCCCATCCAGAAGGCGCCCGCCTGCACCAGCATCACGCCGTCGGCGCGGGAAAGGGCGGGCGTGGCGACGAGCCACGCGGCCAGAAGGCAGGCGGCCGCGCTGCGTCCGAAAATCCCCACGAGGATCATGGTATCGTGGGGCCGGCATGCGTTCTCGCTGGAACGAAGCCGAGGCCAGTCCGCTCGACGGCCTCGATCTTCTCGTCTACGCCTCTCGCCTTGTCGGCGCCGAAACCTCGCTGGTGATCTGGGGCGGCGGCAACACGTCCATCAAGACCCGCGAGCGCGACCACCGCGGCCGGGACATCGCCGTGCTGCGCGTGAAGGGGAGCGGTTCCGACCTCAAGTCCGTCCAGAAGAAGGACTTCCCGGGCGTGCGGATGGACGACATCCAGGCACTCCTGAGCCGCGACGAGATGGGCGACGAGGAGATGGTGAGCTATCTCGCGCACGCGCTGCAGGAGCCCGCGGGCGTGCGGCCGTCGATCGAGACGCTGCTGCACGGGTTCCTCTCGGCCGGGGCGATCGTTCACACTCACGCGGACGCGGTCGTATCGCTGACCAACAACGACCGCGCCCACGACACCGTCGGGGGTGTGTACGCAAAGGACGTCATCGCGCTCCCGTATCGCCGGCCCGGGTTCCGGATTTCCCGAGACGTGGCCGACGCGATCCGCGATCGACCCGATGCGAAAGCGTTGCTGCTCGAGCGTCACGGCACGATCACGTGGGGGGCCACCGTCCGCGAGGCGTACGAGGGAACGATCGAGCTGATCACGCGCGCCGAGGAGGCGATCGCCGAGCGGAAGCGGGGCCGGCGCGTGTTCGGCGGCCCGCGCGCCGCCGTTCGCGAGGCGCCGGCTCGGCGCGAGGCGGCGCTGGCGGTGGCGCCGCGCCTGCGCGGCCTGCTGGGCCGCCGCCGGCGGGTCGTCGTGAGCTTCGACGACGCGCCGGCCGTGACCGAGTTCGTCTCGTCCGCCGACGCGCAGCGGGTCTCGCAGATCGGGCCGGCTACCCCGGATCACACGATTTACGCCAAGCGCCTGCCGTGCTTCGTGACGGCCGCCGGCACCGAGACCCATGACGAGCTCGCGACGGCGATCGAGCGCTCGGTCGAGCACTTCGTCACCGACTACACGCGCTACTTCGAGGCGAACCGGTTCCAGGGCGCCGAGCTCGGCGATCCGCTCCCGCGCGTCGTGCTGGTGCCGGGGCTCGGCATGTTCACCGCGGGCAAGGACCGGCGCACCGCCGGGATCGTCAGCGACATTTATCACCACACCATCGACGTGCTCGGCAACGCCGAGGCGTTCGGCACCTACGTCTCACTCTCGGCCAAGGACGCGTTCGACGTCGAGTACTGGCCGCTCGAGCTCTACAAGCTCACGCTGGCTCCGCCGGAGAAGGAGCTGGCGCGCCGCATCGCGCTGGTCACCGGCGCGGGCTCGGGTATCGGGCGCGCCATCGCGCGGCGTCTGGCCGCCGAGGGCGCCCACGTGGTCGCGGGAGACCTTGACGGCGCCAGCGCGCGCCGCACCGCCGATGAGATCGTGAAGGAAGTCGGCGGCGGCCGGGCGCTCGGGCTCGACATGGACGTGACCCGCGAAGCCTCGGTGCGGGCCGCGTTCGAGGAGACGGTACTCGCCTACGGCGGGCTCGACGTGCTCGTGTCGAACGCCGGCATTGCGCACTCGTCGCCGGTGGTGCGTCTGGGGCTCGCCGACTGGGAGCATTCGTTCGCGGTCAACTCCACCGGCCATTTCATCGTCGCGCGCGAGGCGATGCGCCTCATGATGGCCCAGGGGCTCGGCGGTGCCCTGGTCTTCGTGGCGACGAAGAACGTGATGTCCCCCGGCAAGGACTTCGCCGCGTACTCGGCGGCGAAGGCCGCCGAGGCGCAGCTCGCCAAGGTGCTGGCCCTCGAGGGCGTCCCCCACGGCATTCGCTCGAACATCGTGAACCCGGACGCGGTCTTCCAGGACTCCAAGCTCTGGTCCGAGGAGATCCGGCGCGAGCGCGCGGCGGCCCAGGGCATCACCGTGGAGCAGCTCGAGGACTTCTATCGCAAGCGCAATCTCTTGGGCGTCAACATTCTTCCCGAGGATGTCGCGGAGGCCGTGCTGTTCCTGGCCTCGGACCGGTCCGCCAAGACCACCGGATGCACCCTGACCGTCGACGGCGGCGTGCGCGACGCCTTTCCGCGGTGACGGCGTGATCGGCTTCGGCGCCCAGCTCTCGGTGCATCCGCCGGCCGAGCAGTTCGCCCTCGTCCAGCGCCTGGAGGCCCTCGGGTACGACTCGGTGTGGACCGGCGACCACGTGTCGTTTCACAACCCGATCTACGAGTCGCTCACGCTGCTCGCCTCGTACGTGCCGATCACGCGCCGGATCAAGCTCGGCGTCGCCGTCTACCTGCTGGCGCTCCGCGCGCCGGCGGTGGCGGCCAAGGCCGCCGCGACGCTGGACGTGCTCTCGGGCGGGCGGCTCGTCTTCGGCGTCGGGGTGGGCGGCGAGAACCCGAAGGAGTTCGAGCTCTGCGGCGTGCCGCACAAGGAGCGCGGGGCGCGGGTGACCGAGGGTATCGACGTGGTGCGCGCGCTCTGGCGCGACACGCCGGCGACGTTCAACGGCCGTTTCACGCGATTCACGTCGGTCTCGATCGACCCCAAGCCCGTCCAGCAGCCGCCGCCCATCTGGATCGGCGGCCGCTCGGATGCGGCCTTGATCCGGGCCGGGCGCCAGGGCGACGGCTGGGTGTCGTACGTCGTGCAGGCCGACCGCTACGCGCAGAGCCTCGACAAGATCCGCGCCGCGGCCGCCGCCGCCGGCCGGTCGATGGACGGCTTCACCGCCGCGCACCTGGTCTTCATCACGGTGGGGCGCGACTACGAGACCGCGAAGAAGGCGTGGGTCAGCGTGTTGAGCAAGCGGTACAACCAGGACTTCGAGCCGCTCGTGAAGCGCTACGGCGTCATCGGAACGCCCGAGCAGTGCGCCGAGCAGCTCGAGCGATTCCGCGCTGCCGGCTGCAACTACTTCCTGATGAGCGCGATCGGCGACCCGCGCGACGAGTGCCTGCAGCACGAGGCGATCGCCGCCGAGATCCTCCCGCGATTCAGGTCGTCCTGAGCGAGCGGAGCCACAGCACCGATGGCTGATCTGACGGGCGGACAGCTGGTCGCCCGGACGCTCCGGCACGCCGGCGTGGGCCACCTCTTCACGCTGTGCGGCGGCCACATCCTGCCGATCTACGACGGCTGCCTCACCGAGGGCGTCCGGGTCATCGACTGCCGCCACGAGCAGGCGGCCGCCCACGCGGGCGACGCCTACGCCCGGATCACCCGGGGAATCGGCGTGGCGCTCGTGGTCCCGGGGCCCGGTGTCACCGACGCGGTGACCGGCGTCGCGAACGCGTACGCCGCGCGGAGCCCGCTGCTCTTGATCGGCGGGGCCGCGCCCCTCGGCCTGCGCGGCCTCGGGGCGTTGCAGGAGACCGAGCAGGTCGCGCTCCTCAAGCCGATCACCAAGGGCGCGTGGTCCGTCGCCGAGACGCGTCAGATTCCCGAGGTGCTGACCACGGCCATTCGCACGGCGCTCGCGGGCCGGCCGGGTCCGGTCTTCGTGGAGATTCCGGTCGATCTCTTGATGACCACGATCGAGGATCGTCTGGCGCCGATTCCGACGGGCTACGTGCACCGGCAGCGCGCTGCCGCCGACGCCGGTGCGGTGTCGCAGATCGCGGGACTCCTGACCGGCGCGGAGCGGCCGGTGGTCATGGCGGGCGGCGGCGTCTATTGGGACGACGCCTCGAAGTCCCTCGCCGCGTTCGCCGAATGCCTGGGCGCGCCGGTGTTCATGAACGGGGCAGGGCGGGGTGCCCTCGCGACGGATCATCCCAGCGCGTTCTTCCAGACGCGCGGCTGGGCGCTCGGTCACGCCGACCTGGTACTCGTGCTGGGCACGCCGCTCGATTTTCGCCTGGGGTACGGCCGGCCGCCGACATTCGCCGAGGACGCGAAGGTGGTCATGATCGACGTCGACCCGGTCGAGCTCGGGCGCAACCGGCCGCTCGAGCTGGGCCTCGCCGGCGACATCGACGTGATCCTGCGCCAGCTCATCGCCGCGCTGCCGAAGGGACGGGCCGACCGCACCGCGCCGTGGATCGCCGAGCTTCGCCGCCGCGAGCACGAGGCGCGCCAGAAGCTCGACGAGCTGGCCGACACGGATCAGGCGCCCGTGTCGCACTACCGCTGGGCTCGCGAGATCGCGCGCGCCGTGACGCCCGACACGATCGTGGTGGGCGACGGCGGCGACGTCGTCAACTGCGCGGCGAAGTTCGTCCCCGTGGACCGAGCCGGGCAGTGGCTCGACCCCGGTCCGCTCGGCTGCCTCGGGGTCGGTCCTTCGTTCGCACTGGCGGCGAAGCTCCTGCGCCCGGATCAGCGCGTGCTGCTCATCTCCGGCGACGGCGCCTTCGGGCTCAACGGTATGGAGCTCGAGACCGCGGTGCGCTTCAAGCTTCCGTTCACCTGCGTCATCGGCAACGACGGCGGCTGGGGACAGATCCGGAGCCCGCAAGTGTCGTTCTTTGGCGAATCCCGGGCAGTCGCCACGTCCTTGCCGACGACCCGCTACGACCGCATGGTCGAGGCGCTCGGCGGGCGCGGCGCGTTCATTACCGACCCGCGCGAGATCGGCCCGGCGCTCGCGCGCGCCCTGGCCTCGGACGAGGTCTGGTGCCTCAACGTGGCGCTCGATCCCGAGGCGTACCGCAAGAGCGGCCAGGTCTCGATGGCCATCTGATCGCCGCGTGAAGATCACGTTCCTGTGTCCGCATCTGCGCATCGCCGGGGGCGTGCGCGCGATCCTCACCTACACCGACCGGCTCGCGGCGGCCGGGCACGAGGTCACCGTGGTCGTGCCGGCGAAGAGCCGGGCCCGCGCGCTCTGGCGCTCGATCAAGAGCGTCGGACCCGAGTGGATTCCAGGATTCCGCGCGCGCGTCGCCTGGGTCGATCGCTGGCGGGCGAGCGCGTTGCCCGACGGCGACGCCGTCATCGCCACCGCGTGGCAGTCGGCGGCGACCGTCGCCGCCGCGCCGGCGCGCTGCGGCCGCAAGTTCTACTTCGTGCAGCACTACGAGAGCCTCTACCACGGTGAGGCGCCGGCGGTCGACGCGACGTACCAGCTGCCGCTGCGGAAGATCGTCATCTCGACGTGGCTCTCCGACGTCATGCGGGAGCGATTCTCGAGCGAGGCCGAGATCCTGGTGACGCCGGTCGACCCGGCGCTGTTCCACGCCGTGCCGGTCTCGGTCAACACGTCGCGGCCGCGCGTGCTCATGCTCCACCACGAGTACGCCTGGAAGGGCACCGCCGACGGCTTCGCGGCCGTCGGGCGTGTCAAGGGTCGCATCCCCGCGCTCCATCTGGTGGGGTTCGGCGTGTCGCCGCCGCGCGGCCCCGCCGCCTACGACGAGTTCCACGCCAATCCGCCGCAGGAGCGGCTGGCCGATCTCTACAGCGGGTGTGAGATCTATCTGTGCCCCTCGTGGGACGAGGGGCTCGGCATGCCACCCATGGAGGCGATGGCCTGCGGCGCCGCACTCGTCACGTACGACAACGGCGGTTGCCGCGACTACGCGCGCGACGGCGAGACCGCGCTGGTGGCCCGGCGGCGCGACGTCGCGGATCTCGCGGCGAAGCTCGAGCGGCTCGCCGCCGACCCGGCGCTGCGTGGGCGACTCGCCGCCGCCGGATCCGAGTTCGTCCGCGGCGCGTTCGAGTGGGGCCGCGCGGTGAAGCGCCTGGAGGAGATTCTCGGCTGATGTCGGCACTTCCCACCGTGGACGCGCCGTGCGCCGTCTGCGGCGGCGCCGACGCGGAGCCGGTCTGGGCTACGCGCGACCGCGCGTTCGACGTACCCGGCCTCTACACGGTCGTCCGCTGCCTCGGCTGCGGCTTTCTCTATCAAAGGCCGCGCGTACGCGATGAGCACCTGGCCGCCTGCTATCCCGATCACTATCCGCGCCACCAGGAGCCGTCGCCGCGCGTGCCGTTCAAGGGCTCGCCGGCCCGGATACGCGCGGCCCGGTACGCGCTCGCGAGCGGGCTCGGGTACCGGGCATTCCCCGACAAGCGCGTCTCCGTTCTGACGAAGCTCCGGGCGCGCGCGCTCCTGCGACGGCTCCGGTGGAGCTGTCCACCCTGGCGCGGAGGCGGCCGCTATCTCGACGTGGGATGTGGCTCGGGCGCGGCGCTCGGTGTCGCGCGCGAGCTGGGCTGGCAGGTATCCGGGATCGAGATGGACGACGCGGCCGCGGCGATGGCGCGCCGATTCAGCGACGAGGTGTACGTCGGCGACATCCTCTCGGCGCCCTTCGCGCCAGGCCGCTTCGATGTCGTCACGGCGTTTCACGTGCTCGAGCACGTCCCCGATCCCGTGGCGGTCGCCCGGCGAATGCTCGACTGGCTGGCGCCCGGCGGACTCCTAATCGTCGAGGTTCCGAACGCCGGCGGGCTGGGTGCCTCGCTCTTCGGAAAGGCCTGGTCCGGTCTGGAGTTACCGCGCCATCTCTCGCACTTCACTTCGGGGACGCTCGAGATGGTGATCGGCAAGGCAGGTGGGCGGGTCGTCTGGGCCTGGCATCAGGCCAAGCCGCGCACCTATCTGTGGAGCCTGTCCGCACTTTTGCGCGATCGGGGCTGGGAGCGGCTGGCGAGATCGAGCGAATGGCGTCCGGTCTACGGGGTTCTGAAGCTCGGGTTGGAGGTGTTGCTGCCCCTCGTGCGCCTGGCGCGACGGGGCGAGGCGGTCAGGGTCGGCGCGGTTCAGGATCGCCCGTCGTAGCGAAGGCTGAAGGGGCGTCGAGGCGGGTGGCCAGGTTGGCGATCTGCCGCTCGAGGTCGGCCAGGCGCTTGGCCAGCCGGTCGCGCTCGGCGCGCAGCGACTGGGTCGCCGACGCCATGTGGTCCGACAGCCGACGCTCTCGATCCGCTCGCTGCCTCGTGTCTCGCGTGTCAGCCGGATTCTTTGTCATGGCGGACCCTCGTGGAGCAAGAGCAGTGCCGCGCGCAAGCCCACGGCCTGTCGAGCTTTCCGAAAACAAAATGCCGAGCACTCTGACATCTTCGCCCGGCGACGAGCCAGGCTGTCACGTCCCGGCGTGCTCGGAGCCGCGTGCTAGAATCGGCGCGATGCCGATCTACGAATACGAATGCCACGACTGTCGCAAGCGCGTCAGTCTCCTCGTGCTGCGACCGTCGGCCGCAGGCACGCCAGTGTGTCCCGTCTGTGGCGGCTCGTCCCTGTCACGATTGATGTCCCGTTTCGCGACGGTGAAGTCCGAGGACGCCCGCCTGGACTCTCTGGCCGAGTCCTCGAGCTTCGGCGATCTCGACGAGAACAACCCCGCGAGCGTGGCCCGATTCATGAAGAAGATGGGCCGGGAGTTCGGGGACGACCTGGGCGACGATTTCGAGTCGGCCATGGACGAGGCGATGGCCGAGGGTGATACTTCCGGAGAGGGGGAGGGCGAATCCCCCGCCGCCTCGGACGCATCCGACGACCTGTGACCCCATGAAAGTCCTCGTCCACGACCGCCTCGAAGCGGTGGGAGCCTTCGCCTGGGACGGCCTTCTCGCGGCGACCAGGCTCCGGTCCCCGTTCCTCTCCTGGACGTGGCAGACCGAGTGGGCGCGGGTCTTCGCGGACGGCCGTCGGCTGGCCATCCACTGCGTACACGACGGATCAGACGGGCTGGTCGGGCTCTTGCCGCTCCACGAGTCCGCGCCGGGCACGCTCCAGCTCCTGGGCGGTCCCGACGTTTCGGACTATCTCGATCTGATTGCGGTGCCCGGGCGCGAGGAAGAGGTATGGATGGCGCTCCTCCAATCGCGGTCGGGCGAGCGCGTCGAGTGGGAGCTGCACGCCGTGCCCGCCGCCTCGCCGACCGCCACGTCGCTCGCGCAGCTGGCCGCCACGTGCGGGCTCACCGCGTCGGTGACCGTGGAAGAGCGATGTCCCGTCCTGGCCCTGCCGTCCTCGTGGGAAGCCTACCTCGCCAGTCTTTCCGGAAAGCACCGTCACGAGCTCATGCGAAAAACCCGACGCCTCGAACGTGACGCCCCCGACGCCCGGGTGTCGTCGGCTAGCGCGCCAGCCGAGATCGAAGCGCGGATCGGCGAGTTCCTCGACCTGCACCGGCGATCCCGGGCGGGGAAGGCGGGGTTCATGGACGAGCGCATGGAGCAGTTCTTCCGCCGCGTCCTGGCCGCTTTCGCTGAGCGCGGGGCGTGCCGCCTCTGGTTCCTCGACACCTCCTCGGGCCCCATCGCCGCCTTCGTCACGATCGAGTGGGACGCCCGGGTCGGGCTCTACAACTCGGGCTTCGACCCCGCGCGCGCCGCGCTCTCGCCCGGCGTGGTGCTCCTGGCCCAGCTCGTGCGCGACGCGATCGCGCGCGGCCGGCGGACCTTCGACTTCCTCCGGGGCGAGGAGCGGTACAAGTACGAGTTCGAGCCCGTGCCCGAGGCGGTCTGCGCGGTGAGGATCCAGTGAACCTGCACGTCGCGATGCTGAGCGTTCACACCTGTCCGCTCGCCGCGCTTGGCGGCAAGGAGACGGGCGGGATGAACGTCTACGTCCGCGAGGTCTCGCGCGAGCTCGGACGCATGGGCGTGAGCGTCGACGTGTTCACGCGCTCGCAGGATCCGTCGATCCAGCGCGTGGTGCGGCTCGGCGAGCGGGCGCGGGTGATTCACCTGGCGGCTGGCGCGGAGGCGCCGATGGCCCGCGAGCGCGTCTACGACCATATGGACGAGTTCGTGGAGGGCGTCGAGGCGTGGCGAATCGCCGAGGCGATCGACTATGATCTGATCCACGCCCACTACTGGCTTTCGGGCGTGGCGGCGCTCACCCTCAAGCGCCGCTGGTCGGTGCCGGTGCTCCAGATGTTTCACACGCTGGCCCGGCTCAAGAACCGCGTGGCGCGCAGCGCGGCCGAGCTCGAGCCGCTCGTTCGCGTCGAGGAGGAGACGCGCATCGTCTCCGACGCCGATCGCATCGTGGCCGCGAACGTCGTGGAGCGCGCCGAGCTCCTGCGCGACTACGGGGCCCACGCATCGCGAATCGCCACCATTCCGTGCGGCGTCGACACGGATCTTTTTACCCCCGGCGACCGCGCGGAGGCGCGGCGACGGCTCGGGCTCGACGACCGGCCGGTCCTTCTGTGGGTGGGCCGCATCGCGCCGATCAAGGGGCTCGATACGCTGCTCGACACCGTCGCGCGACTTCGCGAAGCGGGCCGGGACATGCGGCTCCTCGTCGTCGGCGGCGAGGCGGACGAGCCCACGAACGGCCACGAGACCTCGCTCCGGCGGCGCATCGCGGCGCTCGGGCTCGGGGAGTCGGTACGCTTCGTCGGGCCCCAGCCCCAGAGCGTGCTGCCCCTTTACTATGCCGCCGCCGACGTCACCGTGCTGCCGTCGTACTACGAATCGTTCGGAATGGTCGCCCTCGAAGCAATGGCGTGCGGGAGCCCGGTCATCGCCTCCCGCGTGGGTGGCCTGGTGACGACCGTCCGTGACGGTGTCACCGGATTCCTGGTGCCCGACGGCGACGTCGAGGCCCTCGCCGAGCGCATCGAGATCCTCGTCGGCGACCCGGAGCTTCGCTGGCGTCTGGGGCGTGAGGGGGTCCGCTGGGCGGCCCAGCACCGCTGGCCGTGCGTGGCCGAGGCGGTCTGCAAGGAGTACGCGTCGCTCGAATCGCGGGCGACCGCCCACCTGGACGCGGGGCGCTGCCACGATTAGCCCCTGGGCGGCATGCTAAACTGCCGCCGCAGTGGGCACTCTCCTCGAAGTTAAGAATCTCCAGACACAGTTCGTGACCCGCAGCGGCGTCGTGCGGGCCGTCGACGATGTCTCGTGGGACGTCGCCGAGGGCGAGACCGTCGCGCTCGTGGGCGAGTCTGGCTGCGGCAAGAGCGTGAGTGCGCTCAGCATCATGCGGCTCGTTGCCGGCCCGGCCGGCCGCATCGCCGGTGGGCAGGTTCTCTTCAAGGGACGCGACCTCCTGCGGCTGTCCGAGGAAGAGATGCGCCGCGTGCGGGGCCGCGAGATCGCAATGGTCTTCCAGGAGCCGATGACCTCGCTCAATCCGGTGCTCACGATCGCGCGCCAGCTCACCGAGGGCCTCGAGATCCACCTGAAGATGTCCCCCGCCGACGCGCGACGCCGCTCGATCGAGCTGCTCGGTATGGTCGGCATTCCGGATCCGGAGCGGCGTCTGGGCCAGTATCCGCACCAGTTCAGCGGCGGGATGCGGCAGCGCATGATGATCGCCATGGCGCTCGCGTGCAACCCGTCGCTGATCCTCGCCGACGAGCCCACGACGGCGCTCGACGTGACGATCCAGGCTCAGATCCTCGAGCTCATGAAGGATCTGTCGCGGCGCTTCGGTGTCGCCATGCTGATCATCACCCACAACCTCGGCGTCGTCGCGCGGTACGCCGATCGCGTGAACGTGATGTACGCCGGGCGCATCATCGAGCGCGGCACGGCGCGCGAGATCTACGCCGATCCGCGTCACCCCTACACGCTCGGCCTGCTGCGCTCGGTGCCGCGTCTGGACGAGCCGCGCCGAGCGCGCCTGGACCCGATCGAGGGCCAGCCGCCGGATCTCACGCGGCTCGCGGCCGGCTGTGCCTTCGCGCCTCGCTGCACCTTCCGTGTCGAGCGCTGCGTCACCGAGGCGCCGCCGCTTCGTCCGGTGGGCGACGGCGGCCACGTGAGCGCATGCTGGGAGGCCGCCAACCTCGACCGCGCCCTGGCGCGGAGCGTCGCCGGGACCTGACGTGAACGACGGCCCCCCGCTCCTCGAAGTCCGGAATCTGGTGAAGCACTTCCGGGTCGCGGGTGGGCTTTTCGGCGGCCGCTCCGGTCTGGTTCGCGCCGTGGACGGCGTGAGCTTCGAGCTGCGGCGCGGCGAGACGCTCGGGCTCGTGGGCGAGTCGGGCTGCGGCAAGACCACGACCGGCCGCTGCATCCTCCAGCTCGAGCGCCCGACCAGCGGCGAGGTCATCTTCGAGGGGCGCGATCTCACGAAACTGGGCGACGACGAGCTGCGCGCGGTCCGGCGCAAGGTGCAGGTGATTTTCCAGGACCCGTACAGCTCCCTCAATCCGCGCATGACGGTGGGACAGATCATCGCCGAGCCCCTGGCGGTGCACGGCATCGTGACCGAGCGAAAGAGCCGCGCCCAGCGGGTGCGCGAGATCCTGACCCACGTCGGGCTCCTGCCCCAGCACGCCCACCGCTATCCGCACCAGCTGTCGGGCGGACAGCGACAGCGGGTGGGGATCGCCCGCGCGCTGGCGGTGGAGCCGGCGCTGATCATCTGCGACGAGCCCGTCTCGGCGCTCGACGTCTCGATCCAGGCGCAGATCATCAATCTCCTGGAGGATCTCCAGGCCGAGTTCGGGCTGACCTATCTCTTCGTCGCCCACGATCTTTCGGTCGTCCGACACATCTCCGACCGCGTGGCGGTCATGTACCTCGGCAAGATCGTCGAGATCACCGACCGCAAGTCCCTCTACGACGCGCCGCTCCACCCGTACACGAAGGCCCTCCTGTCGGCGGTGCCCATCCCGGATCCGGTGCTGGAGGCGCGACGCGAGCGGGTCGTGCTGGGCGGCGAGGTGCCGAGCCCCCTCAACCCGCCGCCGGGGTGCGTGTTCCATCCGCGCTGTCCGATTGCCATCGAACGGTGCCGGCAGGAAGTTCCGGAATTGCGAGAGATCCGAGCCGGCCACCGGGCCGCCTGTATCCTCGCTTGACTCGGGGCGCCCATGTGCTTAACTTTTTGAAACCTTTCGGGTCGAATGCAGGTTCTTGTGGCACCGCTGGGTTTCATCAATCTCTGGAGGGACACTGATGCGACCTTATCTCAGGATCTTCGCCATGATCGCGACCGTTGCCGCGGCCCTCGCCCCGGCGGCGGCGCAGGAAAAACCCCGATACGGGGGAGAGCTCTTGTTCGCCGTGCCGTCCGAGCCACCGTCCTACGACGCGCACCGCGAGGAGACCTTCGGGGTCATCCATCCGATGGCTCCGCACTACAACACGCTCCTTCGCGTCGATCCCAACGACAAGACGGGGACCAAGCCCGTCGGCGACCTCGCCGAGTCGTGGACGGCGTCGAAGGACGGCCGGACCTATACGTTCAAGCTTCGGCGCGGCGTGAAGTTCCACGATGGCAGCGAGCTGACCTCGAAGGACGTCAAGGCGTCCTACGACAAGATCATCTTTCCGCCGCCCGGCGTGGCGTCAGATCGCCAGGGTCAGTACGTCGCCGTCGAGGCCGTGCAGGCCCCCGATCCGTACACCGTGGTGTTTCGCCTGAAGTGGCCGTCGGCCTCGTTCCTCGCCTCGGTGGCCTCGCCGTGGAACTGGATCTACAAGGCCGACATCCTGGCCAAGGACATGCGCTGGTACGAGACCCACGTGATGGGCACCGGCCCCTTCATCTTCGTCGAGCACCAGAAGGGCTCGCACTGGGTCGGCAAGAAGAACCCGAACTACTGGGACAAGGGCAAGCCCTATCTCGACAGCTATCGCGCGATCTTCATCAAAGACTCGGCCGCCCAGGTGGCCGCCGTGCGCGCCGAACGGGCGCACATCCAGTTCCGCGGATTCTCGCCCGCCGAGCGTGACAGCCTCGTCGCAGCGCTCGGCCCCAAGATCACCGTCCAGGAGAGCCCGTGGGACTGCGCGCTCCTGGTGGCCATCAATCACGAAAAGAAGCCGTTCGACGACAAGCGGGTGCGCCGCGCGCTCACGCTGGCCCTCGATCGCTACCAGGGCTCGCAGGCCCTGTCGAAGATTGCGGTGGTGAAGGAGGTCGCCGGCGTGCAGGTGCCGGGCACGCCTTACGCCACGCCGCCCGCCGAGCTCGAGAAGCTGGCCGGCTACGGCCGCGACATCGCCAAGTCGCGCGCCGAGGCCAAGCAGCTGCTCAAGGAGGCCGGCGTCCCCGACGGCTTCGGGTTCACCTTCAAGAATCGCGGCATCCCGATGCCGTACGAGCCGGTCGGCGTCTGGCTCCTCGATCAGTGGCGCCAGATCGGGCTCAACGTGAAGCAGGAGGTGGTCGAGGCCGCCGCGTACTACGGGCAGGTCCTGCGGCCGGGTAACTTCGAGGTCGCCATGGACTTCCAGTGCGGCTACATCGTCGAGCCCGATCTCGACCTCTACAAGTTCCAGTCCACGGACAAGAGCCCCGCCAACTACAGCCGCTACAACGACAAGGCTCTCGACGAGCTGTTCATCAAGCAGGGACGGTCGGGCGACATGGAAGAGCGCAAGCGTTATATCCGGGAGTTCGAGAAGCGGCTCCTGGACGAAGAGGCCCACTACCTCTACACGCTGCAGTGGAACCGGATCATCCCTCACAACTCGAAGGTGAGAAATTGGACCATCACGCCGAGCCACTATCTGAACGATCAGCTCGACGCGGTGTGGCTGGCCGAGTAGGCCGCCGCCTCGGTCTGGCGGGGGCACTGCTGGCGCTCGCGGTCGCCGCGACACCGGCAGCCGCCCAGGACAAGCCGCGGTACGGCGGAGAGCTGATCTTCGCCGTCCCGTCGGAAATGCCGTCCTACGACGGTCACCGCGAGGGGACCTTCGGGATGGTGCATCCGCTGGCGCCGCACTACAACACGCTCCTGCGCAGCGACCCGAACGACCGGTCGGGGACCAAGATCGTTCCCGACCTCGCCGAGTCGTGGACGGCCTCATCCGACGGCCGCGTCTACACGCTCAAGCTCCGGCGCGGCGTGAGGTTTCACGACGGCAGCGAGATGACCTCGAAGGACGTCAAGGCGTCCTACGACAAGATCGTCTTTCCGCCGCCGAACGTCGGGTCGCAGCGCAAGGGGCAGTACACGAACGTCGAAGCGATCGAGGCGCCCGACGCGGCGACGATCGTCTTCCGTCTCAAGTGGCCGCAGGCGTCGTTCCTGACGTCCCTGGCCTCGCCGTACAACTGGATCTACAAGGCCGACATCCTGGCCAAGGACATCCGCTGGTACGAGACCAACGTGATGGGAACCGGCCCGTTCCTGTTCGTCGAGCACGTCAAGGGCTCGCACTGGGTCGGCAAGAAGAATCCGAGCTACTGGGACAAGGGCAAACCCTATCTCGACGGCTACCGGGCGATCTTCATGAAGGATTCGGCCTCGCAGGTGGCGGCCGTCCGCGCCGAGCGC
>Ga0134123_10001068_pt1 | contig 18057 bp, 17 predicted proteins | sample KB303_FD_96460 | JGI IMG/M metagenome (GOLD analysis project Ga0134123, IMG submission 96460) | Terrestrial soil microbial communities without Nitrogen fertilizer from Kellogg Biological Station, Michigan, USA - KB3-0-3 | ecosystem: Environmental > Terrestrial > Soil > Unclassified ...
CATCTGGATCGCGGCGACCCGGGTCTTCACGGACTGCCTTCCTGCGGGGCGAGCTCGCGCGCCTCGATGCCGAGCTTCGCCACCTTGGGGTCGCTCCAGCCGCCGGTCACCGAGTACTCGAATGCGAAGATGTGGCCGAGCGGGTCCTTGAGGATCTTCTGGGCGATCGCCGCCGGGATCGCGAGCAGGGGGTTGACCAGCGCGATGGCGATCGAGGCCGAGTCGCCCAGGCTGGGGACCACGCGCACGCGCACGTTCTGGGTCTCCTGCGCGAGGTCGACCTCGCCGCTCATCTGCACCTGCGCCGAGGAGCCGCGCATGCGGAAATCCTTCACCGCCATGACGCCGGAGTCGACCTGCGCGGCGGCGAAGATGTCGTCGAAGCCGAAGCCCTTGGAGAACACGTCGCGGAAGTCGAGCGCGATGCGCCGCGGCAGCGCCTGCAGGCTCATGAGCGAGATCAGCTTGCCGATGCCGGGCTCGATCTCGAGGAACTGGCCGCCGCGCGACTCGAGCTGGAGCGTGCCGCTCAGGCTCGCGTAGTCGATGAGCGCCGGATCGCCGTTCCAGGCGAGGTTTCCACGGAAGCGCGTCTTGCCGCCCTTGACCAGGTTCGGGTAGCCCACGCGCGCGAGGAACTGGCCGGCATCGGCCGCGTTCAGCTCGAAGTCGAGCTGGCTGCGCGTCGGCGCGCCGCCGCGCCACATGCCGCTCGCGGCAAGGGTCGCATCGGCGTTGTTCATCGCCAGCTTGTCGATGCGCCAGTCCTCGCCCGCGCGGCCGCCCTGGATCTCGACGCGGCCGAGCTCCTTGCCACGCAGGCTGAAGCGCTCGGCGATCAGATCGAGGGTGGGCAGGTCCTTCGGCTGGAGCGGGCCTCGCTCGGGCGCCCCCGGATACTCCTGCGGACTGAGGAAACGCGTCAGGCGAGCCACCAGCCTGCCGCCGCCGTCCTTGCGGTACGAAAGGTCGCCGGCGATCTCCTGGGAAGCGATGGTGGCCGCCCAGCCTGCGGCATCGGCACCCGCGCGCAGGCTGACCTCGTTCAGTCGCTTGCCATAGAGGTCGAGCTGGCCGATCCGCACGTCGAGCGCGCTCGCGTCCATCGCCACATCGGGACCACCGAGGAGCGGCAGCCACTTGTCCGCATCGAGGGCCGGCAGGGAGCCGTAGACCAGCGTGCCGGAGCGCTCCGGCAGGCGCAGCGGCGCATCGCCCGAAGGGGTCAGGGAAATGCCGGCGCGCTGCACGACCAGCGCCTCGCCCTGCCGGCGACGGACGACTTCCGCCGCGAGCACGCGCCCGAGCTTCACTTTCAGGCGCTCGTCGGGCGCGAGCTCCACCTGCAGCGGCAGCGCCTCGCCCGAGCTCTTCGCGAGCGGCGCGGGCAGCGCGCTCGTCACACCCTGCAGCGACGACTGCAGCAGGACCTGCTGCCGGCCCTTTGCAATGTTGACCGTGGCGACATACGCGGCCTGCCCTGCGAGGAAGCGCCGCCAGGGGTGGTCGAAAAGGGCGCGCGTTCCGGCGAGGGTGGCTTCGCCCCGCGCCACGACCTGCACGGTTCCGTCGCCCTGCGTGCCGCCGCTGATCGCGACCTGGCCGCCGAAAAGGCGGCCCTGGACGCCGCTCACGCTCAGCGTGGATTCGGTGAACGCCACCTTGCCCGCTGCCGCTTCGATCGGGGGCAGCTGCGGGTTGACGACGAGATCGTTGCCGTCGAACTCGTATTCGCCGGCGACGCGCGTCTTGGGCAGGTCCTTCAGCGGCAGCTCGAGCCTGACGTTGAGCCTCCCCTGGCCGCTCGCGCTCATCGGCGCGGTGAACCCGGCGGTCATGCGTTTCACCGGGCTACTCTCGATGAACCTCAGGAAATCCGCCGTGGCGCCGCGCGCCGTTCCGCCCACCTCGAGCTGCGGGCTGGGATCGCGCAGCCGGGGGATGCCGGCCTCGACTCCTGCGAGCGCCACGCCGAGGATGCTGCCGCTGCGCCCCGCGATTTGCATGCGCTCGCGCTCGAAGAGCAGCTCGCCCTGGATGTTCTCGATGCGCGGCCAGCCTTCCGCGTACTGCAGCACCCCGCGCTCGATCCGGGCCGCCACGCTGAACTCGCCGCGGCTCGGATCGGCGAACGGAAATTCGCGCAGGTCGCCGCGCAGGCGAACGCGCACGTCGCTCGAATGGCCCGCCAGCACGCCTTTCACGAGCCACTCGCGCGTCCTGTCGCCGCCCATGAAGCGCGCGTGGGGGAGATAGCGCCCGAGCTGGGTCGCGTCGGCGCGGTTGAACCGCGCCGAAAGGTCGACGGTCCCCGGCGCGCCGGCCGCGGCCAGGTACGTGCCGTGTGCGTTGCCGCTCAGATGAGCGTTGGAAAACGTGAGCGACTCGATGCGAAGCGCGATGCCGGCATCGCCCTGGCGCTCCCACTCCACAAGGCCGTCGAGGAAGTCGAGCGCGATGCGCGGCTCGGGAAACACGCGCGGCAGGTTGAGCTCGCCTTTTCTCGTGGCGAGGACCACGCGCGCGCCAGCTTCCGTGGCATCGAAGCTGCCGGTGATTCCGGCGAAGCCCGGCAGCTCCTCGACCGGCTCGGCGCCGAGGTCGACGAACTTTGCGCGCGCAGCGAAGCCCGCCGGCGCCTGCGGCTCGCCGCGCCATTCCACCCGCGCGTCGGCGAGCCGTCCCCGCGGCCTGACCTCGGTGAGGAGCTTGCGCAAGCGTTCCGGCAGCGGCAGCGAGGCGGCCAGCCGGGCGAGCGGCTCGAGCTCGATCGCGACCGCGGCGAGCGTGCCGCCGGCGTCGCTTCCGGTGGTCCACGTGACTTCGAAGTCGCTGGGCGCCACCACGGTGCCGTCCTCGATGCCGATGGCGAGGTCGCGCGCCGCGACCTGATAGCGGCCGTTGACGGCCGCGCCCTGCAGACGCCCGCGCACCGAAGCGAGCCGCAGCGGGGAGAGCGCCTCGTCGAAGCGCGCGGACACGCCCGAAAGCGCCAGATCCGCGGTCGCCCGCCGCTCCTCGCCCGCCTCGAACGAGAGCCAGGCGCGCAGGGCGCCCTGGCCCTCCTCGATGCGCCACGGATAGTCGACCCAGGCGCGCCACGCGGCGAGATCGGTGTAGCCGAGCTCGGCGTAGAGACGCCCCTTCCAGGCCGCGGGACGGGCGAGCTCGGCACCTTCCAGCATGGCGCGCAGCTCGAGGCGCGCACCGAGCTCGGCCGGCAGGTGCGCGGACACGCCGACCGAGTGGCGCTCGCCGGCATTGCGCAGCCTCAGGTTCACGCCGGTGAGCGCAAGCGGCGGCGCGCCCCGCAGCTCGTCGTGCCACTCGATCTCGGCGTGGCGCAGCACGATCTCGTCCTGCGCGAGCACCCAGCGGGCGAAGCGCGCATCGCCGTCGCCGAGCTTCATCCCGGCGACATAGAGCGCTCCCTCGGCGTCGCGGCGCACCTGGAGCCGGAGCTTGTCGATCGCGAGCGAATGCAGCTTGAGCCTGCCTTGCAGCAGCGAGCTCCACGCGAGCTGGTTGTCGATCGAGGGCAGCGCGAGGACCTCGCGCCCGGCGCGATCGAAGATGCGCACGTCGCGCAGGTGGATGTGCGGGTTCAGGCCGTACCAGCCCGCGCCGAGGCTGCCGATCTGCACCGGCTGCCCGACCGCCGCCGAGACCGCGGCGACGATCTCGCCGCGGTAGCGCTCGATGTCGGGCAGCAGCCAGAAGCGCACCGCCAGCACGATCGCCGCGAGGGCGAAAAACACCGCCCACGCGAGAACCTCGATCGCACGGCCGACCCGCTTCATGGTGGAATGAACGCTCACGCGCCATTCTAATCCCCAAATGTCGGATTCGATTCGCAAACTGGCCGACTCACGCTATGCCTCGCGCCTGCTCGAAGCGCATCCGGAGCTCGCGCGGGAACTGACCTTGCCAGGACCTTTCACACGCGGCGAAATGGCCGCGGCGCTCGAGGGCGCGGGCGCGGACGACGAAGCCGCGCTGATGCGCCGCCTGCGCCGGCTGCGCAGCCGCGTGCTGCTCAGGGTCATGGCGCGCGACCTCTGCGGCCTCGCCGATCTCGACGAGGTCTGCGGCACCATGAGCGAGCTCGCCGAGCTCAGCATCGCGGCAGCGCTGCAGGAGAAGGAGCTGATCGTCGTCGCCATGGGCAAGCTGGGAGGACGCGAGCTCAACGTGTCCTCCGACATCGACCTGGTGTTCGTGCACGCCGGCGGCCTCGAAGACCAGGCGCGCTGGGAGGGCGCCGGCCGCAGGCTGATCCGGATGCTCGGCGGGGTGACCGAGGACGGCTTCGCGTTCCGCGTCGACATGCGCCTGCGCCCGTACGGTGACTCGGGCCCGCTCGCCTGCAGCCTCGATTTTCTCGAGACGTACTTCATCACCCAAGGGCGCGAGTGGGAGCGCTACGCCTGGATCAAGGCGCGCGCGCTCACCGGCAACAAACAAGAAGATCTCTTCAGGCTGGTACGCCCATTCGTGTACCGCAAGTACCTCGATTACGCGACGCTCGGCGCCATGCGCCAGCTCCACGCCGAGGTCCGGCGCGAGGTCGCGCGGCGCGAGCTCGCCGAGCACGTGAAGCTCGGCCCGGGCGGCATCCGCGAGATCGAGTTCGTGGCCCAGGCGCTGCAGCTCGCGCGCGGCGGCCGCGATCCCGCGCTCGCCGAGAGGAAGACGCTGCGCGTGCTCGCGCTGCTCGGCGAAAGGGGCCTGCTGCCAGCCGAGGCGGTGAGCGAGCTCGGCGCCGCTTACGTGTTCCTGAGGAAAGTCGAGCACCGTCTGCAGTACCTCGACGATGCCCAGCGCCACGAGCTGCCCGAGGACGCCGAGGACCGCGCGCGCCTTGCGCGCATGTCGGGTTTTTCTTCGTGGGACGAATTTCGCGAGATCCTGCAGAAGCATCGCCTTGCCGTGTCCCGCCATTTCGAGGCCGTGTTCGCGGAGGCACGCACCCAGGCTGAGGCATGGCCGGAGCACCCGCGGTTCGCGGCGCTGCGTGCGAGCCAGCGCTACGCCGCGCTGCCCGACGAGTCGCGCCGCCGCCTCGACGCGCTGGTTCCCGCCCTCGCGCGCGCCGCCCGGGCGACCCCCGACACGGAAACCACGCTGACGCGGGCGGTCGACCTGGTCGAGGCAATCGCGAGCCGTGCCGCCTACCTCGCGTTGCTGGCGGAGCACCCGCAAGCGCTCGAGCGCGTAGCGCGCATCGTCGGCGCCTCGAGCTGGGCCGCCGAGTTCCTCACCCGCCACCCGGTGCTGCTCGACGAGCTGCTCGACGACCGGGTGCTCTACGCGCCTCCCGATCTCGAGGCCTTCGCGCGCCAGCTGCGTGCGCAGCTCGCAGCGCACGCCGACGACCGGGAGCGGCGCATGGTCGTGCTGCGCGAGATGCACCAGGGACAGGTGTTCCGTCTGCTCGCGCAGGACCTCGCGGGGGCGCTCACGGTCGAGCGTCTCGCCGACCACCTCTCGGCCCTCGCCGACCTGGTGCTCGAGATCACCATCGAGGCTGCCTGGGCCGAGCTGCCGCGGCGTCACCGGGCGCAGGCGCCGCGCTTCGCGGTGATCGCCTACGGCAAGCTCGGCGGCAAGGAGCTTGGCTACGCCTCCGATCTCGACATCGTGTTCCTCTACGACGATCCGCACGAGCAGGCACAGGAGGTCTACTCGCGCCTGGCGCTGCGGCTGCAAAGCTGGATCACCACGCGCACCTCGGCCGGGGTGCTGTTCGAGACCGACCTCGCGCTGCGCCCGAGCGGCGGCGCGGGCCTGATGGTGTCGTCGCTCGAGGCGTTCGAGCGCTACCAGGAGCGCGACGCCTGGGTATGGGAGCACCAGGCGCTTACGCGCGCGCGCTACAGCGCGGGCGACGCGGCGGTCGGTTCTGCCTTCGAATCAATCAGGGAAAGGATCTTGCGGCGCCAGCGCGATCCGGTCGAGCTCGCGTCCAAGATCGCCGACATGCGCGCCAAGATGCACGCCGCCCACCCCAACCGCTCCGGGCTGTTCGATCTCAAGCACGACACCGGCGGGATGATCGACGTCGAGTTCGCGGTGCAGGATCTGGTGCTCGCCTTTTCCCACCGCTACGAAGAATTGACCCGGAACCTGGGCAACATCGCGCTCCTCGGCATGGCCGCCGGTCTCGGCCTGATCCCGGCCGAGCTCGCCGAGCGCGCGCGCAACGCCTACCGCGAATTCCGCCGCCTGCAGCACGCCCTGCGCCTGAACGGCGCGCAGTATGCGCGCGTGCCGCCCGAGCTGGTGGCGGCGCACGCCGAGACGGTGCGCGAGCTCTGGCGGCTCACCGTTTCCCGAGGTCCTTGATGTCGGGCGAATCGGTATCGAGCTCACCCGCGCGCAGCTTTTTGCGCGCCGCCTCCGCCAGGCGGGCGTAGTGCCTGAGGTAGCCCTCGAGCTCCTCGTCCTCGAGGTGCTCGAGGTTGAGCAGCGCGTTGTGCGCGCCCTGGGTGGCGCGGATCAGCTCGTCGAGCTTGATCTGCATCGCCTCGGTGTCGCGGTTCTGCGTGTTCTGGATCAGGAACACCATCAGGAACGTGACGATCGTGGTCGAGGTGTTGATCACGAGCTGCCAGGTGTCGCTGAAGCCGAAAAACGGCCCGCTCGCCGCCCACAGCACGACCGCGCCGCAGGCGGCGAGGAACGCGACGGGGCGCCCGGTCCATACCGCCAGCCTGCGCGCGAAGTCCGAGAAGCGGAACCGGGCCATCGCGCCGTGCTTCCTTTGTTTCATGCGAAAGCTCTCCATGGTTTCATGGCTAGAATAGTGGGCTTACACGCGAAGGGAGATTACCTCCGATGGCGAACGAGAAGGGACCGGGCGCGCCGCTTTCCATGGCGGACCGCGACGGCTGGATCTGGTACGACGGCAAGCTCGTGGAGTGGCGCTCGGCCACCACCCACGTGCTCACGCACTCGTTGCACTACGGGCTCGCGGTGTTCGAGGGCGTACGCGCGTACCAGACCGCGATCGGGACCGCCGTCTACCGGCTGAAGGAGCACACCGATCGCCTGTTCAACTCGGCGCACATCTACATGATGAAGATTCCCTTCAGCCGCGCCGAGCTGATGGAGGCGCAGCTCCAGGTGGTGCGCGAGAACGGCCACGAGGCCTGCTACGTGCGGCCGATCGCGTTCTACGGCTCCGAGAAGATGGGCGTCTCGCCGGTCGGCGCCAAGGTGCACGTCGCGATCGCGGCGTGGCCGTGGGGCGCTTACCTCGGCCCCGATGCGCTGGAGAAGGGCATCCGCGTGAAGACCTCGTCGTACGCGCGCCATCACATCAATGTCACCATGGCGCGCGCCAAGATGTCGGGAACGTATCCGAACTCGGTGCTGGCGACGCTGGAGGCGACCCAGCACGGCTACGACGAGGGGCTGCTCCTCGACGTCGACGGCTTCGTGGCCGAGGGCGCCGGCGAGAATATCTTCATCGTCAAGGAAAACAAGATCTACGAGCCCGAGCTCACCTCCGCGCTCACCGGCATCACCCGCGCCTCCGTGATCGAGCTCGCCCAGGAGCTCGGCTACCCGGTGATCTCCAAGCGCCTCACGCGCGACGACATCTACATCGCCGACGAGTGTTTCTTCACCGGCACCGCGGCCGAGGTGACGCCGATCCGCGAGCTCGACGGCCGCACCATCGGCGAGGGGCGCGCCGGGCCGGTCACCAAGGCGATCCAGAAGGCCTTCTTCGACGTGGTGGGCGGCCGGGACGAGAAGCGCAGGCACTGGCTCACGCCCGTCGGGCAGAGAGGGCGGCGTTGAAGGAAGGGCAAGCGAAGCAGGTCGAGATCACGGAGAAGCAACTGCCGCTTCACTGCCCGCTGCCGGGCGCGCCGCTCTGGTCGCGCCATCCGCGCGTGTTTCTGGACGTCGCAAACGAGGGCGAAACCCGCTGCCCTTACTGCGGCACCCTGTATGTCTATAAAGGCGCTCCAGTAAAGGGGCATTAATTGCCCCGAATCCTGGTTGTTGCCCCAAACTGGATCGGCGACGCCTTGATGGCGCAGCCCCTGCTCGCGCGCCTGCGCGAAAAGGACCCCGGCGTGGAGATCGACGTGCTCGCGCCCGAGTGGGTCGCCCCGGTGATGCGCCGCATGGCCGAGGTCGACGACGTGATCGCGGTTCCCTTCCGGCACAAGGCGCTCCAGCTCGGCAGCCGATGGAAGACCGCCCGGGACCTCAAGGCGCGCGGCTACGGGGAGGCGATCGTCCTGCCGAACAGCTGGAAGTCGGCGTTGCTGCCCTTTTTCGCCGGCATTCCGGTGCGGACAGGCTATGTCGGCGAAGTGCGCTACGGCCTGCTCAACAACGTCCACAAGAACGCCGGGCCGGGAATGGTCCTTCACTACGCCAGGCTGTCCGAGCCGCCCGGCAGAAAGGTGCAGCAACCCCTGTCCGAGCCACGCCTGCGGGTCGAAGCGCAGGAGATCGAGGCGGTCCGGCGGCGATTCGGCATACACGGGCCGTACGGGGTTTTCTGCCCCGGCGCGGAGTATGGTCCGGCCAAGCGCTGGCCGTACTTCCCCGAGCTCTCCAAGCGGCTCAAGGGGCAGACGGTGATCCTCGGCTCGGCCCACGACCGGGAGGCGGCACAGGGAATTCTCGGCCGCAACCTCGCGGGCGAGACCAGGCTCGACGAGGCGATCGCCCTCATCGCCGGCGCCGACTACGTGGTCACGAACGATTCGGGACTGATGCATGTGGCCGCGGCGCTCGGTCGACCCCTGGTGGCGCTGTTCGGCTCGTCGAGCCCCAAGCACACCCCGCCGCTGAGCTCTGCGGCCCGGGTGATCTGGCTGGGCGTCGAATGCAGCCCGTGCTTCGAGCGCGAATGCCCGCTGGGGCATTTCCGGTGCATGCGAGAAATGACGGTGGAAACCGTGCTGCGGGAAATACAGAATCTCGCCGCGTGAGCACCAAGATCTTTCCCACCGCGCAGGATGCCGAGAACGCCTTCTACGAGGCGCTCGAGCGCGGCGATCTCGAAGGCATGATGGCGGTGTGGGCGGAGGACGAGGAGATCATCTGCGTGCACCCGGGCGGACCGCGCCTGTCGGGCCCCGACGAGGTGCGCAGCAGCTGGGCGCGCATCTTTTCCGCCGGCGCCGGGCCTCGCGTGCACATCACGCAGCAAGTGGCGGTCACGGCGATGATGATCGCCGTGCACAGCGTGCACGAGAACTTCAGCATCGAAGGCGACGCACGTGGCCAGGTGCCGGTGATCGCGACCAACGTGTACCTTCGCACCGCCGCCGGGTGGCGCATGATCGTGCACCACGCCTCGCCCGCGCCGGTGCAGCCGCCGCCGACCCAGCCGCAGGAGGCGCCACCAAAGTTCCTGCATTGAGCTTTTCTTCCCCCTGGTGGCTGCCCGGCGGGCACCTGCAGACGATCGTGCCGTCGCTTTTTCCGCCGCCGCGCGTGCCGCTGCGGCGCGAGCGCTGGGACACGCCCGACGGTGACTTCGTCGACGTCGACTTCTGCGGCGACCCGGGCGCCGAACGCCAGCTCGTGCTGTTCCACGGCCTCGAGGGCGGCTCCGACAGCCATTACGCGCGCGCGATCGCGGCCCACGCGGTCCTGCACGGTTGGCGCCTGGCGATGCCGCACTTCCGCGGCTGCTCCGGCGAGCCCAACCGCACGCGCCGCGCCTACCACTCCGGCGATAGCGCAGAAATCGACTGGATGCTAAGACGCCTGGGTGGACCGCTTTGCGCGATGGGCGTATCGCTCGGCGGCAACGTGCTGCTCAAGTGGCTCGGCGAACGCGGCGACGGGGCGCGCGTGCTGGTGCGCCGGGCGGCGGCGGTGTCGGCGCCGCTCGACTTCGGCGCCGCGGGCGATGCGCTCGACCGCGGGCTGAACCGGATCCTCTACGTCCGGCACTTTCTGTCGACGATGAAACCGAAGGCGCTCGCCAAGCTGGGGGTTTTCCCAGGCTCATATGACGGGAAAAAAGTGAGCGCAGCACGCACCTTCCGCGAGTTCGACAACCTGGTCACCGCGCCGCTGCACGGCTTTCGCGACACCGACCATTACTGGCAGAGCGTGGCGTGCGGGCCGTATCTCGAGCGCATCCGCGTGCCGACGCTCGTGCTCAACGCGCGCAACGATCCGTTCCTGCCGGAGCGCGACCTGCTGAGCGCCGCGCGAAAGGCCGCGCCGTGCGTGGTGCTAGAATTTCCGCGCACCGGGGGCCACGCCGGATTCCTGGCCGCGCCGTTTCCCGGCAACCGCGACTGGCTTCCTGGACACCTCTTCGACTTTCTAGACTTGTGACCATTCCCGCCGAGATCTTCCGTACCTACGACATCCGCGGCGTGGTGGGCCGCAGCCTGACGCCGGAAATCGTGCGCGACATCGGCCGCGCGCTCGGCTCAGTGGGACGCGAGCGCAAGGCGCCGGTGTTCGCGGTGTGCCGCGACGGTCGGCTTTCGGGGCCCGAGCTCGTCGCCGCGCTGACCCAGGGCCTGAACGCCGCGGGCGCGGACGTGATCGACATCGGCATGGCGCCGACGCCGGTCGCCTACTTCGCAGCGCACCACCTGCGCACCGCGAGCTGCGTCGCGGTGAGCGGCAGCCACAATCCGCCGCAGTACAACGGGCTCAAGATCGTGGTCGCGGGCGAGACGCTCTTCGGCGAGCAGATCCAGGACCTGCGCCGCCGCATCGAGAGCAAGCAGTTCCTGAGCGGTTCGGGGAAGAAGACCGCCGCCGACGTGCTCGACGCCTACGTCGAGCGCATCGCCGGCGACGTGAAGCTCGCGCGGCCGTTCCACGTCGCGGTCGATTGCGGCAACGGGGTCGCGGGCATGCTGGCGCCCCGCCTCTACCGGCGCCTGGGCTGCGAGGTGACCGAGCTCTTCTGCGAGGTCGACGGCACTTTCCCCAACCACCACCCCGACCCCGCCCAGCCCGAGAACCTGAAAGACCTGATCGCAACCCTTCGTTCCTCCACCTGTGAACTGGGCCTCGCCTTCGACGGCGACGGCGACCGGCTCGGCGTGGTGACGAAGGACGGCGAGAACATCTTCGCCGACCGCCAGCTCATGCTGCTCGCAAAGGACGTGCTCGGCCGCAACCCCGGCGCCGAGATCATCTACGACGTAAAAAGCACGCGTTTGCTCGCGCCGTGGATCGAGCGCCACGGCGGCAGGGCGACCATCTGGAAGACCGGCCATTCGCTCATCAAGGCGAAGCTGAAGGAGAGCGGCGCGCTCCTCGCCGGCGAGATGTCCGGACATACCTTCTTCAAGGAGCGCTGGTACGGCTTCGACGACGCGCTCTACGGCGGCGCCCGCCTGCTCGAGGTCTTGTCCAAGGAACGGGATCCGAATGCAGCGCTGAAGAGCCTGCCCAACGCGCCCTCCACCCCGGAACTGCACTGGCAGCTGGAGGAAGGCGAGCCGCACCGCCTGGTGGCGAAGCTGCAGGCTCAAGTCGAAGCCGGCTCACCCTTCCCCGGCGCCGAGCGCGTGGTGACCATCGACGGCGTGCGGGTGGAGTATGCTGACGGCTTCGGGCTTGCGCGCGCCTCCAACACCACCCCGGTGATCGTGATCCGGTTCGAAGCCGACAACCATGCCGCGCTGGAGCGCATCAAGCGCGATTTCCGCGCCGCGCTGCAGCCCCTCAAGCCCAATGCGCCCCTTCCTTACTAGCATTCTCCTTCTCGCGAGCTTCCCTGCCATGGCAGCCTGCCCGGCGCTCCTCGATCGCAGCATGGTCAACCTTCTCGACCAGCCCCAGTCGCTGTGCGACTACGCAGGCAGCGTGCTGCTGGTGGTGAATACGGCGAGCGAGTGCGGCTACACCCCGCAGTACGAGGGGCTCGAGGCGCTCTATCGGAAATACAAGGCCCGCGGCCTCGTCGTGCTCGGCTTTCCGTCGAACGACTTCGGCGGCCAGGAGCCCGGCTCGAACAAGGAGATCTCGAGCTTCTGCGTCAACCAGTACGCCATCGACTTCCCGATGTTCGCCAAGACCGAGCTGAAGAAGAATCCGCTGTACGCCGATCTCCTGAAAGCGAGCGGCCAGGCGCCGCGCTGGAATTTCCACAAGTACCTCGTGGACCGCAGCGGCGCCCGGGTGCAGAGCTTCGATACGCGCGTCGCGCCCGACGATCCGAAGCTCGTCGGCGCGATCGAGCGCCTGTTGCAGGCCCGTTAACCGAGGAGAAAAAGCATGAGAAAGCTCGCTCTCGCCCTGTGTCTCGAATTCGGTTTCGCGTTCGCATGCACGCCTTCGATCGCACAGGACAAGAAGGAAGCGAAGAAGGAGCCCACCGCGGCGCAGAAGAAGCAGCAGGAGCGCATGAAGGACTGCAACGAGCAGGCGGGCGCGAAGAAGATGGAAGGCGACGCGCGCAAGAAGTTCATGAGCACCTGCCTCAAGGGCGGCAGCGCCAAGGGCGAGATGACGCCTCAGCAGGCACGCATGAAGGACTGCAACAAGCAGGCGTCAGACAAGAAGATGAAGGGCGACGACCGCAAGAAGTTCATGAGCACCTGCCTGAAAGGGTAGGAACCTACGCGAGAAGCGCGAGCGCCAGGAGGGCGAGCAGGAACGCCGCGCCGATGTAGAGGAGCTTCATACCCCGGGCAACGCGCCCGGGGCTCGCCGGTTTACTTCGCGGTGTCGAGAAGAAGGTTGCCGCGCTGCACAGCGGCATTCAGCGCGTCGAGCGGGGTTTTCTTGTCGTTCCACACCGACTCGAGCTCCTCGTCGATGATGCCGCGGATGAACCGCAGGCCGCCGAGGCGGATGCCGCCCGAATCCTCGGTCGGCTTGGCAAGGAGCTGGCGCACCGCGACCTCCTGCTCGGGGTGATCGCGGTAAAAGCCGTGCTTGCGAGCGAGCTCGTACGCGGCGGTGGTGAGCGGAACGCCGCCGGTACGCTCCTGCCACTCGACCTGCACCTGGGGGCGGGAAAGATAGGCAAGAAAGCTCGCGACGCCGCGGTACTGGGTGGCGCTCGCGCCTGCCAGCACCCACAACGCCGAGCCTCCGACGAGCGTGTTTTGCGGCGCATCGTCGAAGTCGTCGTAGTACGGGAGCTGCGCCACGCCCAGGTCGAAGCCGGCGCGCTTGCGCAGCGGGACGTACGCGGCCGACGACGAGGTCAGCATTGCGCACTCGCCCGAGGCGAAGCGTGCCTCGGCCTCGTCCTTGCGGCCGGAGTACGTGAAGTAGCCGGCCTTGTGCCACGAGGACAGCATCGAGATCCAACGAACCATCAGCCGGGTATTGAAGATGAGGCGCGCGTCGCTTACCCCCGCGGCCGAGGCCATGCCATTACCCAGCGTGGCGAAGCGCTGGTTGTGCCATGCGCTCATGTTCTCGACCAGCACCCAGGACTGCCACGCCGTTGTCAGGCCGCAGCTTTGTCCGGATTCGACCAGCACACCGAGCGTCTTTGCAGCCTCGTACCAGGTCTTCGGCGGCAGCTCGGGATCGAGCTGCGCCTGCCGGAAAGCATCGCGGTTGTAGTAGAGCACCGGCGTCGCGGCGGTGAACGGCTGCGCGAGCAGCCGGCCCTGTGCGTCGGAAAAATAGGCCGCCACCGCAGGTAGATATTTCGCATCGGCATTCTGGTGCGACTGCTGGCGGCGCTTCGGGCGCGACTCCTGCTCGAGCTGCCAGAGCGCTCGCGCGAGGCCGCTTCGCATCATGTCGGCGGTCGCTCCGTCCTGCACCTGCACGATGTGCGGCGAGCGGCGCGTGCCCCGCCGAGTCTTGATATCGTCCGCCATCACCTCGTCGTAAGGCCCCTGGAAATAGGACACCACGCGGAACTCTTTCTGCGAGGCGTTATAGCCCGCGATGAGCCGGTCGAGCTCGGCTGCGGGCGCGCCGCTCAGGCCGTGCCACAGGCGGATCTCGATCGCTGCCGGATATGCGAGCCCTGCAGCGCACAATAGGAGAATCGCAAGGAAGGTTCTGAGCATCGGACGCCGTCGAGTATATAGTCCAGCGATGGTCGGCGTTTCGAACTTGACGGCGGCGCAGCTTGAGCGCGGCTATTCGCGCGGCGAGCTTTCCCCGGTGGACGTTACGCGCGCGCTCCTCGAGCGCATCGACGCCTGGGAGCCCCGTATCAACGCCATGTACCGCGTACATCGCGACGCGGCGCTCGCGCAGGCGCGCGCTGCTGAAGCGCGGCACCGCGCCGGCGGTGCGCTCGGCCCGCTCGACGGCGTACCGCTCACGATCAAGGAGAACATCGCCACGCGCGGCGACCCGGCGCCGATCGGCACGCGCGCGAACGACGATGCGCCGGCGCAGGCCGACGACGCGCCGCCCGCGGCGCGCTTGCGCGAAGCGGGCGCGGTGATCCTCGGCAAGACCACCATGCCGGACTACGGCATGCTGTCGTCGGGCCTCTCCAGCCTGCACGGCGTCACGCGCAATCCCTGGCGCCTCGACCGCAATACGTCCGGCTCGAGCTCCGGCGCGGCCGCAGCCGCGGTCGCAGGCTATGGACCGCTGCACATTGGAACCGACATCGGAGGCTCGGTCAGGCTGCCGGCGACCCACTGCGGCATCTTCGCGCTCAAGCCCTCGCTAGGCCGCGTGCCGATCCATCCGCCCTACATGGGTCGCGTGGCCGGCCCGATGACGCGCACCGTGGAGGACGCGGCGATCGCCCTCGAGGTGCTCGCCCGGCCGGACGCGCGCGACTTCATGTCTTTGCCTCCTCTGGCAGAAAGTTGCCGCAACGGCCTGGACGCGCTCGATCCCAAGGAGGTTCGCATCGGACTCATCTCCGAAATGGAGGCCGGACTGCCGGTGCATCGCGAGGTGCGCGCCGCGGTGAAATCGGCCGCGGTAGCGCTCGAGGCCGCGGGGTGCGCGGTCGAGCCCATCCGCTCCTTCCTCACCGCGGAGATGCTCGACGGCGTGTGCCGCTTTTTCGAGGCGCGCTCGCATAACGACCTGATGCAGCTTGCCGAAGCGAGGCGCGGCCGCGTACTGCCCTTCATCGCCGAGTGGTGCACCTGGCGCGCCGCCGCCTTCAGCGGACGCGACGTCATGCAGGCGTACGCGCAGGTGATGACGATGCGCGAGGCGGCGGTCGCGGCCACCGCGCGCTACGACTTCCTGTTGTCGCCGACCTCGCCGATCCCCGCCTACGAGGCCGAGCTCGCCGCGCCGGGCAACGATCCGCGCAACGCCCTCCCCCACATCGCCTTCACCGTCCCGTACAACATGTCCGAGCAGCCGGCGGCGTCCATCAACTGGTCCTACAGCGCCGAAGGCCTGCCGATCGGCGTCCAGGTCATCGGCAGGCGCTTCGACGACGCCGGAGTCCTGAAGCTTTGCCGCTTGATCGAAAAGCTGCGGCCGCCGCAGCGCCCCTGGCCCGAACTAAACTAGCGCGATGGAGCGACCGAGCGAGCCTCTGAACGCCGCGCTGATCGAAGTCCCAGGGGTCGAAGTCCGGGTAGTCGGACGCTGCACTTCGACGAATTCGCTGCTCCTCGCCGAGAAATCCGCGGCGAGGATCCTGCTCGCCGCCGAGGAGCAGACCGCGGGCCGCGGCCGGCACGGCCGGAGCTGGGAAAGCGCGGCCGGCGCCGACGTCACGTTCTCGCTCTCGTGTCCCGTGCGGCGCCCGCCGCGCGAGCTCGCGTCGCTCTCGCTCGTGGCCGCGGTGGCCGCGGTCAAGGCGCTGCGCGCGCTCGGCGTCGGCGCCGCGTCGGTGAAATGGCCGAACGATCTCCTCGCCGGCGGCGCCAAGCTCGGCGGCATCCTCGTCGAAACGCGCGCGGAGGGCGGCGCCGCGCGCGCGGTGTTCGGCTTCGGCATCAACTGCCTGCGCCGGCCCGGGCTCGAGCGGCGCCTGCGGCGCCCGGTCGCGGCGCTCGAGCAGTTCGCGCGCCTCTCGCGCAACCGCGTCATCGGCGCCATTGCGCGCTCGCTCCTCGCCGCGCTCGAGCGTTTCGAAGCCGAGGGCTTCGCCGGCGCGCGCGCCGAATGGGAGGCGATGGACGCGCACGCCGGGCAGCGCATTCGCCTGAGGCTCGCGAACGGGCGCTCGATCTCGGGCATCGGCGCGGGGCTCGCCGCCGACGGCGCGCTGCGCCTTCTTACCCGCGGCGGCGAGAAGTCGGTGCACAGCGGCCGCATCGTTTCCGCGAGGCTCGCGTGATCCTCGCCATCGATGCGGGCAACTCCCGCGTAAAGTGGGGCTGGCACGATGGGCGCGGCTGGACGAGCGTGGCCACCGTGTCGCTGATTGAATTCGCAGCCTCGAGCGACCACGTGAATCCGTTCTCGGTGACGCACGCCGACCCCGAGCAGATCGTGATCTCGAACGTGGCGGGGGAAGGCGCGCACCACCTGCTCGTGAACTGGACCAGCGTCTTCGAGGCCGAGCCGCTGTGGCTGCGCGCGGAAGCCGAGCGCGGCGGCGTGCGCAACCGCTACGACCGCCCGGAGCAGCTCGGCCCCGATCGCTGGGCCGCGCTGATCGCGGCGCGGGCGCTGCATGCCGGCCCCTGCCTGGTGGTGAATGCCGGCACGGCGACCACCGTCGACATGCTGAGCGGCGAGGGCGTCTTCCTCGGCGGCAGCATCCTGCCCGGGGTCGAGCTGATGCGCTTCGTGCTCCACGAGCACACCGGCCGCCTGCCCATGTCGGAAGGCGCTTACAGCGACACGCCGCGCAACACGCTCGACGCGATCGAAAGCGGCTGCCGGCACGCGCAGGCGGGCGCGGTCGAGCGGATCTACCGCGTGTTCCGCGACGTCGAGCTGAATCCCCTGTGCATCGTCTCCGGCGGCGCCGGGCGCACTCTGGTCGACCAGCTCTCGATGCCGCGGCGCTACGTCGAGAACCTGGTGCTCGACGGACTGGCGCGCATCGCCCTGGCGCCGCGCGGAGCGTCGAAATGAGGACCGTGTTCCTCGCCCTGGTCGCGGCGAACCTGCTGTTTTTCGCCTGGTCGCGCTACTTTCCGGCGGACCAAACGGCGGCTGACGGCGTGCTCCTGCGCAAGAGCGAGCCCGAAAAGCTGAAGATCGTTCCGGCGGCGGCCGCCGCCGCGGCGGGCTGTCTCGAGTGGGGCAGTTTCACGGCCGCCGAGTACCCGCGCGCGGAGAAGACGCTCGAGCCGCTTGCGCTCGGGCCGCGGATCAGCCAGCGGCGTCTCGAGGAAACCGCGGGATGGTGGGTATTCGTCCCGCCGCAGGGCAGCCGCGCGAGCGCGTTCAGGCAGGCGGCCGAGCTGAAGGCGTTGGGGATCAACGACTACTTCATCATGGGCGAGGAAACCGATACCCCATGGGCGCTGTCGCTCGGCGTCTACCGCAGCGAGCGGGCGGCGCTTGCCAGGCTCGCGGCGCTCCGCGAGCGCGGGGTGCGCAGCGCGCTCGTCGGCCAGCGCGACACGGTCGTGCCGAGGATGTGGCTGCAGGTGAAGCAGACCGACCCGGCGCTCGAGGCGCGCCTCAGGGAGCTCGCGCGCCAGATCGAAGGCAGCGAGCTGCGCCCCTGCCCCTAGCTACCCGATGGGGTAGGTACCGCCGGGGACGTGCTGCACCACCATCGAGAGCAGGCGGTCGGCGCGGATCGGCTTGGTGAGATAGCCGACCACGCCGAGCTCCTTGCCGCGGTCGTCGCCCTCCTCGAACGTGGTCAGGAAGATCACCGGGATATCCGGGATGGTGGTGTCGGCCTTGAGCGCGGAAACGAACTCGAAGCCGTCCATGTGGGGCATGTTGACGTCGCAGATCAGGAGATCCGGCGGGCTCCTCAGCACGAGGTAGCCCGCCGCAATGGCGTCGGCCGCGACGTGCACTTCATAGCCCGCGGCGCCCAGATGGAGCTTGAGCAACTCCCGGACGTTGGCGTCGTCGTCGACGACGAGGATGGTGGCCGGCATGATCTTTTGGTGCTGGTGGCCCGACTCGAACGGGCGACCTACTGATTACGAATCAGTTGCTCTACCAGCTGAGCTACACCAGCGAATTCCCCTGATTTCCCTGCCGCTGCTGCGCGTTGCGCGACGG
>Ga0134123_10001071_pt1 | contig 18039 bp, 14 predicted proteins | sample KB303_FD_96460 | JGI IMG/M metagenome (GOLD analysis project Ga0134123, IMG submission 96460) | Terrestrial soil microbial communities without Nitrogen fertilizer from Kellogg Biological Station, Michigan, USA - KB3-0-3 | ecosystem: Environmental > Terrestrial > Soil > Unclassified ...
ATCTCAACGACGCGAGTTCCCTCAACCGTGTTATTCGAACAATCCAGCCCGATGAAATTTACAACTTGGGAGCACAAAGTCATGTTCGAGTGAGTTTCGATATTCCCGAATATACCGGCGAGATTACTGGACTCGGAACGATCCGCCTCTTGGAAGCTATTCGCGAGTCAGGGTTGAAGCCAAAGTTTTATCAAGCGTCGTCAAGCGAGATGTTCGGCAAAGTGCAAGATGTCCCCCAGCGCGAAACGACACCGTTTTATCCACGCAGTCCCTATGGCGCAGCCAAGGTCTACGCGTATTGGGTGACAGTCAATTATCGAGAAGCCTACGGCCTCTTTGCCTGTAACGGCATTTTATTCAACCATGAATCGCCCCGGCGCGGCGAGACGTTCGTGACTCGCAAGATCACGAAGGCGGCCGCCCGCATCAAGCTGGGTGTCCAACAGGACCTGTTCCTGGGAAATCTCGACGCCAAGCGCGATTGGGGGTTCGCCGGCGACTATGTTGAGGCCATGTGGCTTATGTTGCAGGCAAAGACCCCCAACGATTACGTCATTGCCACCGGCGAAACGCATACCGTCAAGGAAATGCTCGAACTCGCGTTCGATCGTCTGCAACTAGACTGGAAGAAACATGTGCACATCGATCAGAAATACTATCGTCCGACCGAGGTGGATCTCCTCATTGGCGATGCGAGTAAAGCAAAGAAAGAACTTGGCTGGGAACCAAAAGTGCGATTCCAAGAGTTGATCGCGATGATGGTCGACGCGGACCTGGCTGCCGAAAAAGAAAAATTGGATGGTACCAGGAAAAAGGTTTCGGGTTAGAAGTTGGAGGCACGCGCGTTGCTATGACGTCATTTTGGAAGGACAAGCGTGTTGTGGTCACGGGCGGGGCAGGCTTTCTGGGATCGTTCGTCGTGGAACAGCTCCGCGCAAAGGGCTGCCGAGAGATCTTTGTGCCACGCAGCAAAGATTACGACCTTGTTCAGATGGATGCCGTGAAACAACTCTACAGCGATAATGCACCAGACATGATCATCCATCTGGCGGCACGGGTTGGAGGGATCGGCGCCAATCAAGCCAACCCAGGAAAGTTTTTCTACGACAACTTAATGATGGGCGCTCAGCTGATAGAAGTAGGCCGCCAACAGGGACTGAAGAAGTTTGTGGCGCTGGGCACTATCTGCGCCTATCCGAAGTTTGCCTCCATTCCGTTTAAGGAAGACGACATCTGGAGTGGATACCCTGAGGAGACCAATGCCCCCTATGGTCTTGCCAAGAAGATGATGCTCGTACAGTCGCAGGCCTATCGTGAACAGTATCGCTTCAATTCAATTGTCCTATTCCCGGTGAACCTCTACGGCCCCCGAGATAACTTCGACCTGAACACGTCTCACGTCATCCCAGCCCTCATACTCAAATGTGTAACGGCATGTGAAGCAAACCAGCCTACACTCACCTTGTGGGGTGATGGATCTCCAACTCGGGAGTTTTTATATGTCGAAGATGCCGCAGAAGGCATCCTTCAGGCAGCCGAGCACTATGAAGGAAGTTTGCCCGTCAACCTGGGGACAGGGGAGGAGGTGACGATACGGAATCTTGCCTCCATGATTGCCAAAGAGGCTGGCTTTACGGGACAGATCCTCTGGGATACCACCAAACCCAACGGGCAGCCTCGCCGGTGCCTGGATGTCAGCCGGGCCAAGCAACTGTTTGGCTTTCACGCCAAGCATCCACTTGGGGAAGGGCTCAAAATGACGATGGAATGGTTTCTCGCCAATCGCAACAATCTTCGACAAGTCACATTCTCATCCTGAGAATTCTTGCGTATCTGTTGTATCGCCAGATCCTCACGCCCAGGGAATTCTCTCCCCCAAATCTCACTTCTCAAGCAGGACCACCATCCTGCCAAGTCGCGGGAGCAAATTTGAACGAAGCTGCATACGCATGCGCTGTTTTTCCTCTCTCAGCCATATAGAGAGAGGTGAAAACACGTTGAAACGTAACGGGTTTGGTAACCGCCTTTAATGGTCCAAGACTTGCGAACTTACTGCCATTTGCTTTCATTGCCACAGGAAACACACATGTGAACGAAATCAACGCGACGCCCCTGAGTCAAGAGAGTCATCCGGTCCCAATTCAAGCCTCCTCGGAGAATGAAGAGCGGGCTTCCATGCAAGAGGCACCACTGCAAACGCTCAAGGCCACAGCCTCGACGGAGGCACCAAACGGGCAAGAAGCCTACGAGCGAGGCACGACGCTCAAGAATGTCGGACTCTTCAGGCAGGCAGCCGAGCACTTTGAGAAAGCTGCACAGGATCCGGCATATGCGCTCAAGGGCTTTGCACAACTGGGCTTCAGTCTCAAGCAAAGTGGAAAGTTGGAAGAAGCTGCCGTGGCTTTTCGACGAGCACTGCAAGTACCCTCGACCTCTTCGAAAGAGCAGATTCAGATTCTTTATCTCTTGGGGAGAACATTGGAGTCCCTTGAGCGCATTCCCGAAGCCTTGGAGGCGTATCGTTGGCTTCGGCGTGAAGCGCCACAGTATCGAGACGTCGCCATACGAATCGAATCGTTAAGCACGAGACGCATACACCGCGACAACAGCCACGGGCAAGGGGACGGTCGTAGGCCAACACAGGCCATGCAGTTGTGGCAGGGTCTTCTTCGAAGCGGGAAGTGACGGCCCACCAATAACCTTTCTCTGCTGTGGGATACGAACCAATGAGAGATGTGTTTCTTCAGCAGGCCGTTGATCCTTACAGTCCTTGCAGGGTGCTCAACCAGGCTTCCAGTGTGGCCCTCACATCCGAAGAATGCTGAGGTTAAGGTTATGCCTCGAGCCGACTCTTTTTTCTCAGCCTTGACCTCATCCCAACCTATCCATGCCGCTGCGCCCCTTGAATAGAAGCAGCGCATCATCCAGAGGTGATTGATGCCAGCAAATCGAAGAGAAGAAGAGGCTGATAACAGAGGAGCGGACAAATGGCCCAGATTGGGCTTGTGGTCATGATCAGTGAGAAGGACCAATGACATCTGGCCGACTCGGAGTCAAGTCCTGGGAAATGGCAGCCTTTCCCCTTTGCTCTCTGCCGAATGGAGTTATCCTTTCTGTTTTCGATCAAGGGATCGTATCGCTATCAAATTTCCTGACTACTGTTATTGCCGCCAGAACCCTCGCGCCTGATCAGTTCGGGATATTCTCTCTTTTTTATGCGACATTGCTCATTTTATCGGGAATACAGAATGCTCTTATAACGGGTCCAATCCGCGTACTAGGCGTTCAAAAGACAGGTGGCGAGACCACGAGCTATTTCCACGCTCAAATTTATCTACAACTCATACTAGGTATCGTCATTTCGTTGATTTCCGTGACCGTCCTCATTGCTTCTGCTTCAGCTAAGAGTAGCACGGGTATTAGTTTTTCCTTGTGCGTGTTCTTCGTTCAGCTCCAGGAACTGGCTAGAGTGATTCTTGCCACCAGGTTATCCCTAGTATCCTTATTATTGTTAGATGTTCTCACACATAGCGCGCGCATCGTCCTTGTCATGATGTTAGCCATGGGTGATGAATTAACAACGAGCTCTTTGTTTCTTGCCATCGGTATTCCGTGTGCTATCACCGCGTCGATATTTTTGAGACTTCACAGGATGGAGGGAATGCAGCTGAAAGTGCTGCTGATGCGCGCCCTTGAGAATTGGATATTTGGTCGATGGAGTTTGGTCGAGACGTTCGCATACATGGTGTCTTCTCAGTTTTATTTTTATATCACAGCGCTCATGGTTAGCATCGAATCAGTGGGTGCTCTGAATGCAGTGCTAAGCGTTCTTAATTTAGTGAATGTTCTCCTTTCAGGCGTCATGGGATTTGCCATACCAATAGCGAGACAGCGGTTGCTGAACGTAAGTTTCAATGCCTGGAAGAGCTGGCTGAAACGTGTAGGAATTGCTCTTACGATGTGCGTTCTTGTGCTTTGGATTGTGATCACTGTTTTAGCGCGACCTCTTATCAGTTTCACTTTCTCCGACTTTTATGCGGAGTATGCGTACCTCATTCAAATTATAGGTTTTAGTTATGTATTTCGTTCAGTCAATACAGTTCTCATTGCTGCATATAGGACCGCAGAGTTGCCCCAGGTCGGATCTTCTGCGCAGTTGGCGTCCGCTACACTCTCACTCCTAATTGCCTATCCACTGATCAAGACATTCGGTGTAGGCGGAGCGGCACTCGGATTTGTGGTTACACAGATAGCATGGACGCTTGTATACATGTATTACCTACGCATTGGTTCCTTGTCAGAAAATAGTGTGATGCAGAGAGTAATCTGAATTCAAATCCAGAGGAGCATTTCGCTGCTCAACGAGTTTTCTTTCCTGTACTAGAAGAATCTTCAATGCGTAACCCAGAGTGGCATGAAGGGGGATGTAGCACGCAGTATTCTGGGCTTGCGCATCGGTCCTCCGATGATTAAGCGTTAGCAGTACTGCGAGACATTATGCCATCGGTTTTTTTGAACTGCCTACGCACATTGCGGAAAGATGATGGTGGCTCCAAGCAGGATCTTATTGCCCGTCTGCTGCATAGGCCATTCACAGCTTGGATAAGGGGCCCGAGATGGCCATGCAGGGATCACATTGTTTGGAGAAATTTTCACCACGTCACGTATAGGAATTGAGCGTTCAGCGTTATATGCACGTATGTATGCCCGATAAGTTCAAGCCCACTATGCTAGCAAAAAGATCGCTATGCGCAGAACTGTTACTCGCTCAGATGTCGGACCTCGGATACGTTATTGAGCGAGGCATGGAGTCCATTAATTTGCCTCTTGAGAGCGATATTGATCTCCTTTTATCTGAACGCGATAGAGCGAGTTTTATTCAACGTGTAATCGCGTCAGGAATGTTGCTATATGCCTCAAATGGATATGGAGGGATGCGGCTGTTTATTGGAGAGACGCGGGCCGACATCAAGAGAATCGATTGTACGTGGAATCTTCATTACAGAGGGGTCCCATTATTGAGCGTGGACCGTCTATTAACGGAGGGTATTATCGATACAGTTACAGATCTAAAAACTCTTCCCGAGCCGGCGATGGCAGAAATTGCTTTCGCGATTAAGAATGCGTATGGGGGGGCCGAGAAATACCGTGCCTTTCTAGAGAAGCATGGGTTTTCCATTCTGTCTTCATTCCAGCGAGTCAAATGGCTAACCGGTAAGATGCTGAGGCATCCTGCAGCATCGATAATTGGGGCAATGGGCTGTTTCTTTAGCTACGTGCGAAGGATTTGGAAACCAACAGGGCTTATGGTGGGAGGGGTCAGCCCTGCCGTTCTGGAACAAAGCGAAGTCATAAGATACCTTTTTCAACGCCGTGCAATTCGACGATATCGGACAGTCATCGGATTAATCAGATCACGACTAACTTCAGATATCTGTGTCGTCCCATGGGTGAGATTTGCAGACTTGGATCTCTCTCACGCAAGAGACTTGGCAGAATGTGAGGAACGGATCATCAGTTACCTGCAGGGAAAGCGGACTCATCTTGTCTAAGCGGAACCCAATTAGGCCACCAGGGGCCTTTATTGTTCTCGTGGGTCCTGATGGAAGTGGTAAGTCCACGGTGTCAGAGCTTCTTGCATTAGAACTGAAAGAACGCTTTGCGGGTGTGTGGCGCTTCCACTGGCGACCAGGCTTGCTCCCTAAGTTAAGTCGGCGCAAAGCACCCCCCATCGCTCACGGTGAAGAGCTGGTCGGCCCAAGCCCGCTGGAATCATCTAAGTATACCGGTGTTATCTCGCTAATTAGGTTTATTTATTACTGGCTTGATTTTGTCTTTGGCTACTGGTTCGTCATTTTTTCTCGTAGGGATCGAGGCATGTTGGTTATTGGGGAACGCTACTATCCAGATGTGATAATCCATCCGGAACGTTATGGATTTAGTGTCCCTCGCTGGCTACTCCGGATGGCCGGCAAGTGTGTCCCCTCACCGGACCTCACTGTTCTGCTTAAAAATGATCCGCATATTATTTATGAACGAAAACCTGAACTGGATACCGTATTGATCTCCAAGCAGCTTTGCGACTATGAGCTGGAACTACCGCTCTGGGGGAATGTTGCAGTCATCTCCACCGAGTCCAGTCCCATAGATGTTGTCACGCGAATTAGCGACTTGATTCTTCATCAATACGCTGACCGCTCGGAGCTTACGACGCCAAATGAGACACTGTCTTTTTGGCGTGGTTTTCCAAAGACTGGAAACGTGAAGGTATGGGTCGGAGAAAATGATAGCGTGCAGAATGCCCTAAACCTTTATCATCCCTATTCAAGACGTGGCCGCTTCCTTACCAATGTAATTCATTCAACCCCTGAGAGCCTCACTCGCCAGCTCTTCACTGGCATTCGTCCCGCCATCGCGACGGAAGAGCTGGATGCCCTTAGCAGGATCATCCACTCGAAATTAGGAAACGAGAGATTGGCAATCTCTTTTGGAGCCGGAACACCTGGCCCACATCATAAATTGACGGCACAAGTTAGTCATGCGGGGCATGTCTTGAGTTACGTCAAGGTGGCGCAAAGTGAAATTGTTTCCAGGCTACTCCAATCTGAGGCTGAGATGCTCAGCTGGCTTCACGAACTAAATTTTAAAGCCGCAGTTCTACCAACTGTCTTGGGATTAGAGAAGAAGCATGGCCGCACGCTGCTTTACCTAAGTGCACCAACACATCCCGGTAAACGAAGCCCGCTTAATGTGTCGACTATGGAGATCAATTTCCTTTACGCACTTAGTGCGCTGAATACAAGAGTCGTTCCGGTCACTACAGCATTGGACATGTTGGGTTTTACTCCTTTCCTTCGCCACCTTCAGTCCATTGAGCCGAACACCGCGGGAATTCTACGAGACGCAGCGGAGATATGTGAGAAGATATTTGAAAAGGCAGGAATACAAGTTGCATCCAGTCATGGAGATTACGCGCCGTGGAACACACTCACCATCTCAGGGGGTGAACTGTATACATTTGATTGGGAATACGGTCTGAAGGAAGCCCCTTTGTGTATTGATCTATTTCACCGTGTGCTGATGCCGGGTCGACTTGTCTGTGAACAGAAACCGAAGGAAATTGTTCAGAAACTGCTCAATGTATTGACAGACCCTTTGCTTGGGCCTTTCTTAGTGAAGTTCAGAGTTTCGCGAGAAGAAATCAATGGATATTTCTTGATGTATCTTCTTCAACTCGCGATGAGGGAGAGTGCCGAGGGGCAAGTGACCTCACCCTTTGTCCTAGAATGTCTACGCCATGTCCTAATAGCAGCGCACCATCCCTTGCATCGACGAAAGATACTCGTTGCCGCATACGCCTGCGAGCCAAATTCAGGATCTGAGCCGGGGGTTGGATGGAATATGTGCCAGGCTATTTCGAAAGCCAATGAAGCATGGGTGGTAACCAGGAAGAACAATCGTGACCAGATTGAGCGAGCAATGGCGTTGCAGCCTAATCCATATATTCATTTCATTTATGCCGATCTTCCTCAGTGGACCTCTTTCTGGAAAAAGCAAGGTCGCGGTATCAGGCTTTACTATTACCTGTGGCAGTTTGCAGCATGGCGGCAGGCTAGACGACTTGCGCGAACAGTGGGCTTCGATCTGGCCCATCATGTCACGTTCGTAAACGATTGGCTGTTCACCTTCCTGGCATTGCTTCCTATCCCATTTGTGTGGGGCCCAATCGGAAGCCATCCGAAGTCACCGCGCAGCCTCACTCCGAGTGTGAGTGCACTCATAGCCGACCGAGTCCGCTATTACTTTCAAGCCTTCATGCGTTTCATCGACCCACTGTTTTGGTTGTCCGCAGTACGAGCCGATCTAATTGTTGGAATCGACCAAACCGTTGGTGCGCGATTGCCCTTGTCGCTCATAGGAAAACACAAATTCATAAGCCATTCCGCCATTGGTGTGGAAGGCTTGTTCGAGCGTTCGGCTGAGAAGAATTCGGTGTCAAAACCCACTCGCATTCTGAGCATGGGTCGCCTGGTGCCCATCAAGGCCTTCCATTTGACCATTCGTGCATTCGCAGCCTCCGCGAAAATCGAAGGATCGGGAACACTGACGATCGTTGGAAATGGGTCAGAGCGGGCTTCCCTTCAGAGTCTTGCGAAGAAGTTGGGCGTTGATGATCGAATTACATTTTTCGATTGGTTGCCGCGAACTCAAGCACTTTCAGAAATGCAGGAAGCTGATCTGTTCTTGTTTCCCAGCTTTGAAGGGGGAGGCATGGTCGTGCTCGAAGCGATGGCTACGGGGCTTCCGGTTGTCTGCTTGGACTACGGTGGTCCCGGGGCGATGGTCACTAGTTCGTGCGGAATCAAAGTACCTGTAGCCGATAAAGCGACCACGGTCGCAAACCTTGGCGCCGGAATCTTCCGGCTAATTTCCGAGCCTGCAACAAGGAGAAGAATGGGAGAATCGGGAAGGAAACATGTACAAGACAATTTCTTATGGGCGAGAAAATCAGCCCTCGTCGAGGCACTTTACGATTTAGTGGACCGTCGAGCGGCCTAATACACCTTTCCCGGGAGGGTCTATGCGACGCACTATGATTCTCTATCTGGTCAGTCTCGCCGGAATGTTTGTAATGGGATATAGCGGTCCAGCGCAATCAACCACCTATTATGTTTCCCAAGACGGCGGTGACAGAAACAGCGGCCTTGGATGGGCACAGGCCTGGCGAACATTGGAGCATGCTGGGAATACGGCCAGGGCTGGCGACATTGTAATAGTCAGGAAAGGGTCGGAACCATATCACTACCTGCCTGTTAGCCATTCAGGTTCGAAGACGGAGCCGATAGTGTTCAGAGGGGAAGCTAAAGATAGTTTGCCAGTTGTCACTGGAGGACTCAAGGAATCACATTGGAAGCCGTCTAATACTCAAGGAGTCTGGATGATAAAGACTAGCGCCAACCCAATACTCGTGATGGAAGATGGGAAACCACTTGTTGCGGCAACATCAATATCTTGTGATGACGGTCAATGGTATTGGGGGAACGGAGAGCTACGGTATCGTCCTAGCAGCGGTGAGCCAAATAATCATGACGTGTGGAGGGCGAGCACAGGCGGCGGGATACAGCTTGGCAATAATTCGTGGGTCGTTGTAGAAGATTTCGAATGTTGGATTGGGCAAGGAGCATGTATCGGCATCGAAAAAGGATCTTACAATGTCATACGAGGCATTCATGCCCAGTGGTACGCGCGCGGTATTCAAATTCGTGGCGGCCATCATAACGATGTTGAAGACGGTCTTTTTGAGAACAACAGAGAGGGCGTGTATCTCTTGGATGGCGCTGCGCAGAATATAATACAGGGCTCCAAGGTAATACATAACGGAAACAGTCCTACGTGGAAAAAGGGTGATAGGTCGGGCATTGCGATCGGTGAGGTGGGAGTAAACATTGGAAATCAACTTCTTGCTAATGAAGTGGCCTTCAACGGTGGTCCGAACAGCGATCCTGGACTGATCGCATACAGTGCGCCGGAAACATCAATTAATGGAAACTATGTGCACGATAACTACTGCGGAGGAATATTAATTGGAATCTCATCGGATCGTTCATCCGCTATTAGTAATCGGGTGGTGCATAACGGTGAACTAGCTGTATTGTCAGGGGAGGGCAATGTTTCAGGCCTGAGCGTAAGGCGCAGTGGAGGGGTAACCGTCAGTAACAATGACGTCCGTAACAATCATGTGTCGCTATCAGACTCGAACAGATACGTTGATCGCACTGGAGGTGGGATCGACCTTAAGGGTAACGCGCTTGACGACATGAGAGGAAATAAGTTCATTGGCAACAATGTCTGTGGCACAAAAAATGGGCCTGATGTCTATCTCTCCCCAAAGCCTGATATCACTGGTTTGATTTTCCAGGCCCCTCCGTCTAATCAATCGTTGGACAATGCTAGGACTGGATGCAGTGAGAGTCAGTTAAATGACGGTACACCACCCGTTTCGCCATTGGGACTGAATGTACGATGAGGTTGGCGAACACGTGAAATTGAATAAGACCGTAGGAGGCTTGAGTTCCGCTATGTCTGGCGGCCCAATTTGTACCTCTTGGTCAATAAAAGGTTGAGTATGTGCCAGGCGCAGTAAAAATCAAGAAGCGGTTCCGGTGTGATGCGGTGATCAATCCTCAGACCACCAGCATCGACACCAAAAACATGGAACAGCGTTCTGGAAAATTCGTGTGCATTGAATGTCATCGCGAGAAGAGTGATGGAAGGGTGTCGAGAGAGACACCGAGGAACTCGAGAGCGGGAGGCGCTGATCAACGCCTTGATCCCGAGGAGACTTTATGTCGTCCGTGAGGTGCTGGAGTATGAAAGGGTGGCGTTGGCCGGTGTACGGTGCCGCAGGACGGTAGAATTGACCATTTAACCGAACGCAAATCAGTACACTACATGGAATTATCCTATTTCGTAATCCTGATTGGGTCACTTGTTACCACGGCTTTGATCACTAGATTTGGTGTTGCGCGCCGTTGGAGTACTGCTATATCTCAGAGAAAGGGGCCAGCGCTACTTGTTTTCTTGGCAATGGGCAGCCTTTTTATAGGAGCCAACGAAAGTGGGTCAACCACAAGTCTCGGGCTGGACACAACTCGGATCGTCCGTGCCGTTGTGCTTGGTTTTATCTTCCTAGTATCCGTGGTTGGGATACTTGCTCAACCGTTTAGTATTAGGCGGGCAGGCAATGCCTCGCATTGGATGGTCCTCTATTCTCTGCTAGCCATGTTCTCCGCGGTGTATTCGATAAGTCCCCTCGTTTCACTATGGAAAGGATTTGAAGTTCTTAGCTTTGTGGTAATGGGTGTGTATCTATGCCGATATCTTTCCACTATGGAGGACATTCAGTGGGGGATAGATCTTATATGTATTACCATGCTGTATTTTTCGGTGAGCGTCGTCTTCAGTATAATTATTTCTCCTGCTCAGGCTTTGCCAAAATCTCAAGGGATGACAGGCTCCATAATAGCGGGTGCGCACAGTCTCATCCCTGCCATTTACCCAAACTCTGTGACACAATTCGCTGCGCTGCTTTCATGTCTCACCCTCTGTCAGCTTTTATCTCCAACTCCAAGTAGGGGCAAGACAGGCTTGCTGTGCATTCTCGGTCTTGGAGGGCTTGTGCTCATTCTAGGGCATAGCAGGACATCGATATTTGGTGCGGTCATAGCGTTGAGCGTTATTCTACTTATGGGTCGGTACATTTTGACCGGAATAATCGCAGGCTTGTTCGTGTTTGCGGGGATGTTGGTGGGCGTCGGTGAAATACTTACTTCTTATATGCTTCGTGGCCAAACGGAGCAGGCATTTTACGGGATGACCGGACGGACCTATTATTGGAATCAGGTGTGGGAGACGGTCCTGGACTCTCCACTGTTTGGCTATGGCTTTTACGCGCAACGCATCATGCTGAGTGTGTCATCAGTGGATAACACCTACTTGCAGATTCTCCTTGGATTAGGAGTTGTCGGGTTAGTCACGATCCTTGTTCCATTGGGCATAGTTGCATATAAACTCTGCAGGGATCGGCCTCATAGCAGTACCTCTGCGCATGAGAGAGTAGTTTGGCTTCAATTGGTCACAATTTATATCATTATTATGATGAGGAGTATAACAGGCCCGACCTTCCAGGATTTCAATATCAACCTTGTGTTGCTAATGTTGGTCATATTGTCGGCGACTGCGTATGCTGAGATCAAGCGAGCCAGTGAAATGCCTGTGGAAGATGAACCTATCGATATACCGCCACTAGCAAGTGATGTTTTCGCAAAAACATCTAGGCAGTCCATGTGCTAAATGGTGTGTTCAGGGCACCATCAACCTGATATGCGACTCTCTTTCAGGACATAAATTGTTACATATAACCAAATAGGTAACACTTTGAAATTCATGAGCGGGTGCCCAAGTGTACATGGAAGGCGGAACTGAATTGATAGTCAATCTAGACACAGATGCTAAGAATTCGCTTCTGAGAGACTATTGGGTGGCATCGATGAGGGATATGGATGGGTCCGTAGCCGCCGCTTTTACATTTACGTAATAGGAAAATCCTAGTTAACGAAAACAGTGAACCGATGCAAATCTCTGATCTACCGTAAGGCAGCAGTTCTTTCGGTACGCTTTCTAATCGTTTGATAGCGTGTAACATTCTCGTCTAACTTTATAGGTAGCCTGGATAGCACGGTGAAGATCTTAGTCGCTCATAACTCTTATCGGTCTTCAGCTCCAAGTGGGGAAAATGTCGTGTTTTTGAACGAATGTCGTCTGCTTGAGCACAATGGGAACGAAGTGATGTCCTTTGAGCGTTTCAGTGATGATATTGATGACTCAACTATGACAGCCAAAATCCAAGTTGCACTGGCGTGCGCGTGGTCTCATGAAGTATACGATGAGCTATCGAAACTCTTAGCCAAAGTGCGTCCGGATGTTGCCCACTTCCATAATACTTTTCCGCTGATCTCCCCGAGTGCCTATGCGGCTTGCCGTGACAATGGTGTGCCGGTCGTTCAAACTCTCCACAACTTCCGATTCATTTGCCCAGGTGGTCTCCTGCTCCGTGATGGTCACCCGTGCGAGGACTGTGTTGGAACGAATTTATTACCGGCATTGCGACATCGATGTTACAGAGGGTCATTGCCAGCAACCGGAGCCTTGGTCTGGATGCTGCTGCGGAACCGTTGGAATGGAGCCTATCAGTCATTGGTGAATCGGTATGTAGCGCTGACCGAGTTTTCCGCTAGCCGATTAGTCATGGGCGGTTTGCCCAAAGAACGCATTGTTGTAAAACCTAATTTCATAGCGAACATGCCCACACCAGGCGCTGGGGAAGGTGGCTATGCAGTTTATGTCGGTCGCTTGAGTGCAGAAAAGGGCGTTCAAACCCTGATATCAGCCTGGAAGCTTTTGCCGGGAGTGCCCCTGAAAATTCTCGGCGACGGTCCTTTACGGCAAGAATTAGAACAGCTAGCAGCTAGCGAGAAGCTTCCCATAGAATTCCTCGGTTTTTGCGACCACGCTACAATCGCTGATGTGGTCGGCCATGCGGAATTCCAAATTGTTCCTTCCGAATGGTATGAGGGATTTCCTATGGTTATCATAGAGGCCTATGCCTGCGGCACTCCGGTCATCGCTTCGCGAATTGGAAGCCTAGACGAAATTGTCGAAGACGGTGTATCAGGCATTAAATTCGAGCCTGGCAACCCACGGGATTTGGCGGACAAAGTCACCGAGCTCTGGGCTGACCGAGCACGTCGATCTATGCTTCGTCGGACAGCTCGAAAGAGTTTCGAATTGAAATATTCAGGCGAGAAGAATTACGAGGTGTTAATGGCGATCTACGAGGCAGCTATCAATGACTGTGTTCAAAACAAAAGGGAATAAGGGATAGATTATGACTCGTGAAGCAGAGCTTCTCTTGGGTATTCCAGTCGACCGGAAGTCTCTTGCGGCGGTTACTGAAGAGTCGCTGCAGGCAATTGGCCGAAAGATTTCGCAGAGAGTCTTCGCCTGTGCGAATCCCCATTCGTTAGTAATCGCTCAAAACGACCTAAGTTTCCGATCCGCTCTGATGCAGGCTAACCTTGTTGTCGCGGATGGGGTGGGAGTGACATTCATGGCGCGCCTGGTCGGGCTGCGTATCGGCCCTCGAATCACAGGAACTGACTACTTCCAGGCAGTGCTGAACTCCCTCCAACAGCGAGGTCGGGGGCGCGTCTTCTTTTTTGGGTCGTCACCGCAAGTGCTTGATCTTATCGTCAAACGCTTTGCAGCCGATTTCCCCTCCTTGACACTGTGCGGTGTACTTTCTCCACCGTTTGGCTCATGGAGTGACGAGGAGAATCGTCGGATGGTGCAGGTCATCAATGACGCCACACCGGATGTTCTCTGGGTCGGGATGACTGCGCCCAAACAAGAGAAGTGGGTGGAGGCCAATCGTCGGCAACTGAACACCCCAGTGATCGGTTCAATCGGCGCGGTGTTTGATTTCTATGCGGGCACGTTTACCAGAGCGCCACAATGGATTTGCCGGATTGGCCTCGAATGGGCCTATCGATTCATGTTGGAACCTCGCCGTATGTGGAAGCGAAACTGCGTGTCCGCCCCGAAGTTCCTTTGGCTAGTTCTCAGTAGGCAGCCTGTATGGGGAACCGGCAAGACCGTATAGGGGCGCGCCGGGATCGATTCAGCTCGCAGGCTGTCGACTACCAGATCATTTCATGAAACTTCTGGCTTCGATAGGCCCCCAGTGGTCCTTGATTTCAATGTCCTGTGCGGAGCTTACGCTTCGCTGCCTCTTCTCCCGTCCTTCACGTCCCACTTATTCACCGTGGCGCCCGCTGCATTAAGGTGCCGGCTGTGCCGCTCCTATGATACTGAGCAATATCCTGACACCTTTTGCATCATCTCGTGCCTGTTTCTTACGGACCTGTTCCATAATTGACCAGCCTCGTAGGCCCATACATGCAGTACCTCCCGACAATCTTTCGTCCCACGTGAATTTACAACGAGATAACAGGTTGGGTTAGGCGGTCTGGGATTTGCTCCACCACAGGCTGTGAGCATGTACCACCTCTACGAAGGAGTGTTTGATATGAAGATTATGAAGCAGTCGTCGATTAAAGGCTTGTTCTTGCCGGCGATCGCGCTGTGTTCCCTTCTCCTTTCCGGGAACGCTGCGTATGCGGCTCTGGTGACATTCACCGGCAATGTCAGCAATGTCAACGGGCCGTTGGTGTCTAACGCAGTGAATATGACCTCTGGAGTATCGGGGTCATTTCTGATCAACGATAGCACAGGAGTCGCGAGCAAGATGACCTTGGCAATAACTGCCACTGACCCAAAGACCCTGATCAGTTACAGCTACACGTCGTCGTCTGTTTCAGACGTAAATGCGATAACGACGGTGGCTAACAACGTTGACCTGGATGGCGTGAATGGAGCTCGTTGGCAGTTGGTCACTTTGGCCACCGGCCCGCTGCCACTTAACGGCTATAATCCGTTCCTGTTTGATATTCAACTGGATAAAGAAGGTGGCGTGTTTAACAATACGGACTTGCTGAATCCGCCCAGCATATCATCCCTGACGGGCACCAGATGGCGTCTCATTTTTGAGAATGCCGGTGGGAATCTCGTCAGGGTTCAGGGGGCGTTGAATAGTCTGACGACAGTGCCATTGCCGGCAGCCGTCATCTTATTCGGCGCCGGTCTCATCTCGCTGGTCGGTCTTGGCGCTGGAGGATTGCGAAACCTTCGGAGGCCTCAGGCATAGACAATCAGCAGGCTCCTTCTGAACCAGGGCTTGGTACCTCAGTAGGAGGTATCAAGCCCGTTCTTTATAAGGAATATGCCGAGCAAGCGAGTACAAGCATCTTGTTGTTGTGCCGTTTCTATCGCGGGCAGAGGTGACGAGTTGAACCTGGAGTTGGCTAGCTCGATTGTATGTGGGTTGTCTTATGGCATTCAGTCCGGTATCCGGAACATCCACTGCATGGTCACCACGCGCTAGTTTCCATTTACCACTGAGCATTTTCCATGCGTAGCAGGCCATTTTTCATAGTCTTCATCGCGGTAGTGGCCACAGTCTCACTGGGGTTCCTCTATGCCGATAGCCTTGCCTTTTTGTTTAATCACTGGACCGGCAGCGAAGATTATAGCCACGGGATGTTTGTTCCTCTGATTAGTCTGTTCTTGATCTGGCAAGCGCGACATCGCCTCGCTGAAGCTGGTCCTGAAACCACATGGTGGGGCCTGGCTGTAATGTTGGGAGGCCTCTTTATCTATTGGATTGGTGATCTGGCCACGTTGTTTGTCCTTCAGCATCTTTCCCTTTGGGTGGTCATTGTGGGGCTGGTCATCGCGTCTATCGGAGTTCGCCGGACCAGGATAATCGCGTTTCCCCTTGCCTATCTTCTGACCAGCATCCCATTGCCGGTTTTCTTGTATGCAAGTTTGTCGAGTCAACTGCAATTGTGGTCCTCGGCTCTTGGAGTAGGCGTCTTACAGATTGTCGGCGTGACGGCCTTTCGCGATGGCAATGTGATCGATTTGGGGCTAGTCCAACTTCAAGTAGTCGAAGCCTGCAGTGGCATTCGGTATCTGCTTCCACTCACCTCCCTTGCGCTGCTTTGCGCCTATCTCTTCAAGGATCGGATGTGGAAGCGAGTGCTGCTCTTACTCTCATCGATTCCGATTTCGATTGTCGTAAACGGTTTTCGCATCGGAATGATCGGAGTCCTAGTCGAATGGTACGGGCAAGGGGCCGCCGAAGGGTTCTACCATCTGTTCGAGGGGTGGGTGCTGTTCATGACGAGTTTGGGCCTCCTTATTCTGGAGATGTGGTTGTTGGCCAGTATCGGGAGGCTGGGGAATCGATCACCCTTTCTCTCTCGATTTACCTGGGCCGACCAATCTGCTGCTACCATCCATGAGATTACCTTCCAATCTCCGAACTGTGACAGGCGGTTCCAGAACCCCGCATATCTCTGCAGCGTGGCGATTCTCGTTCCCGTTGCCTTCGCATCGATGCTGATGGTAGAGCGCGAAGAGGTTCCGCCGCCCCGGGCTATATTTGTCGATTTTCCCATGAGGCTCAACGGATGGCTTGGCACCTCACTCTCATTGGAGAAGCAGTATATCGATGCGCTCAGATTTGACGACTATGTGCTGGCCGATTTCCGATTCGGCGACGGGCAGCCAGTCAACTTATATGCCGCGTATTATCAATCCCAAAGAAAGGGTCAATCAGCGCACTCTCCCCAAAGCTGCCTTCCGGGCGGTGGTTGGGAAATCTCTTCGTTCAAGCGCATGGACCTGCCGGCGAACTCAGAGATGGTTCGGCCATTGCATGTCAATCGAGCGTTGATCCAGAAGGACAGTCAGAAGCAAATCATCATGTACTGGTTTAAGCAGCGTGACCGGATTATCAGTAATGAATACTTGGTGAAGTTGTATTTGTTCTGGGATGCCGTATCACGTGGGCGCACCGATGGGGCACTCGTGCGAATTGCCTCGCCAGTTGGCCCAGGCGAAACCGAGGATATCGTCGATCAACGGTTGCTTCGATTCGTTTCAATGGTTGCACCGGAATTGAACCGCTACGTGCCAGATTAAAGCATGATTCAGGTCGAGCGGAGAGGTGAAACCGAGAGGGTAAAGACAGGGTCCACACTATGCGTATAGCTCTTCATCCCATTCGCCTCAACTTGAACCTATGCCTCAGCCTTCCTTTGTTGTTGAGAGGAGCGTGCGGTAATGAATAGCGAGCTCTTTTTCAGTTTCATCACTTCGCTGCTCATAGGCATGGCATTGATTCCGCCCTTGCGTCTCCTGGCTGCTCGGTTCCAATTCATGGACCAACCAGGGGAACGCAAAGTCCACCAGCACCCTGTTCCAAGGATAGGTGGCATTGCGTTTGGCATTGGAGCTTTCGTCAGTATTCTATCGTGGGGACCCAAAGACAGCATCACATTGTCGGCACTCCTTGGTGGATTGATCATCCTAGGATTCGGCGTGTGGGACGATCGCGTGAATCTCAGCTACCGGATCAAATTGTTGGGGCAGATCATGGCGGCTCTCGCCGTCATCATCGTTGGAGGAATCCGGTTCGAAAGCGTCCCGTTCTTGATCGAAGGTGAACTGCCGTCGTGGATTGGAATTCCCCTCACGGTGCTCTTCCTTGTCGCCGTCTCGAATGCGGTGAACCTCACGGATGGCCTTGACGGACTGGCTGGAGGGCTCTCCTTCTTAACTCTCTCCGGGATTGCTTACCTGGCCTACCTCGCCAACGATTCGACGGTCCTGTTGCTGACCATTCCATTCCTAGGAGGCCTCTTAGGGTTCTTGCGCTACAACACCTATCCGGCTCGGATTTTCATGGGAGACAGTGGTAGTCAGTTGCTTGGGTTTATCATGGGTGTACTGGCCATCCTCTTGACTGATTCAACCAGAGGGCCATTTAGCCCCGCCTTGGCACTCCTTCTCTTG
>Ga0134123_10001073_pt1 | contig 18023 bp, 21 predicted proteins | sample KB303_FD_96460 | JGI IMG/M metagenome (GOLD analysis project Ga0134123, IMG submission 96460) | Terrestrial soil microbial communities without Nitrogen fertilizer from Kellogg Biological Station, Michigan, USA - KB3-0-3 | ecosystem: Environmental > Terrestrial > Soil > Unclassified ...
GATCGATTACACCCTCGATCCGTCGCAGACCACGGTCCCGATCACGTCGAACTCGATCGCGAATCCCTCGGTCGTGACGACGCCGGTGCCGCACGGGTTGACGTCGGGCGACATCATCCTGATCTCGGGTGTCATCACGAGCTCGCCGACGATCAACGGCGAGCGCGTGGTGACCGTCATCAGCCCGACCACGTTCTCGGTCCCGGTGAACGTCACGATCGCCGGCGCGGGCGGGTCGTTCGTGCGGTCGAACTCGAGCAACGGCGCGTCCGGGTATCAGGAAGTCACGGCCTTCTCGGGGTTCACCGGGTACGTGGGCAAGCTCCGCGACTCCCCCGACAACGTGACGTATGCCGATCTGCTCACCTTCGCCAACGTGACCGCCGCGCCCAACGCGCAGCGCGTGACGGTGGCGGGCGTGGTGGATCGCTACGTCTGTCACGACGGCGACGTGACCGGGTCCGGGTCGGTCACGGTGTTCTCGGGTGTGGCGCGCAGTTAGGCGCCCATGACGGATGCAGCGCTCGCGGCGGCGACCCTGGCGGTCACGCGCATCGAGGTGGACGCACGGGCGTATGCGGAGACCCGCGCGGCCGACGATCGGCAGCATGACCTGGCGGTCGTCACGATGCGACAAGCCGGGGCGCTCCGGCGGGCGTTGGAAAACTGGATCGTAACGCGGGCGCTGCAGGCGCAACAGGCAGGAGGATAGGCACATGGCAGTCGGCAAACAGGGCAGCGCCCAGGCCACGATCTCGATCGATGACCACGGCGGCGTGCTCCGGGACATCACCGCGCACGTCCGCACGATCGGCGGGTTGAAGATCACGCAGATCACCGAAGAGAACTCCCCCTTCGGCGTGGCCTTCGAGAAAAACACCCCGGTCGGGAAACAGAAGTTCGGTCCGGTGACGATCGCCGGCGACTTCGACTCGTCGCCGACCACGGGCCCCCACGTCGTGTTCGGCACGCTCGAGACGCTGCCGGGCGATTCGACGCGGACGCTGACGATCGTCCCCGGCGACAGCAAGACGCTCAGCGGCGAGGGCTACGTCACGGAGTACGAGCTCGTGCTCACGGACGGCAAGCTGACCGGCTACACCGCGCAGTACGTGCAGGCCGGCCTCTTCGCGTGGACGTAATCGACGGGTGTGCAGACGTCTGCACACTGCACACGCCAGCAGTCACGCGCGGCGGCCGGCCGGGGATGGTCCCCGGCCCGTCGCCCCGCGGTCACCTGGAGATCGCCGCATGAATCATCCGCTCGCTAGTCGCGCCATCAAAACGATTCCGTACACGCCTGATCCACCGCACGAGATCACGATCCAGAAGCTCGCCGGCCGACATTTCCAGAAGGCTGATCAGGAATTCGATTTCGCCGCGCAGGACTACATGAAGCGGATGGGCGGCGCGGAGTTCCGGAAGCAGCTCGAGGAAGCGACGAAGGGGAAGACGCCCGATGAGGTCAGGGAGGTCACGCGCGATCCCGTGCACAACTACGACAAGCACGTCGTGGTGTTTTTTGGGCTGAAGTCGTGGACGTACGAGGACAGTCCAGTGCCAGACCAGAAGGACGAAGACGCGCGCAAGACGTTCGTGGACGACCTGGACCCCGACGCGCTGGAGTTCATCGCGCGGGAGATTCTGCGGTGGACGCGGCCGTCGCTCTTTAAGGAGGAGGCGAAGGCCGCCCAAAAAGAGACTGACGGCCCTTCACCGATTTCTGAACGGTGACGGGCCGCAACCGTTTACGGATTGGATCGGCGTGCTCTGTGAGGAGTTTTCCTGCCGGCCGTCCGAGGCGTTTCGGGAGTGGCTCCGGTCGCCGGTCGGGTTCTTAGAGGACGTCATCGAAACACGGGCGTACCGTCAGGCGAAGGCGATGACGGACGCGGCGGATACAGCGGAGGCGGTGAAGCGACTTCCGCAGACGCCGCTGTTCAAGTTGGTGCAGGAGATCGATCGCGATCTCGCCGAGGAGGAGCGGAAGCGATAACACGATGGCGCCGTTACTCACGATTGACGTGGACAACGCCGAGCTCTACGCCGCGTTCGATGCGCTGGGCGCGGAGCTAGACGCGTTCCTGAAGCCGGTCGCGTTGGACACAGCGCAGGCCATCCAGCGCGAAGCGCGCGCGCGCGTCCGTCGCGCGACGGGCGCCACCGCGAACAAGATCACGATCGAGCCGACGCGCGATGGGACCGGGTACGTGGTGTTCGTGAACCAGCCGGAGAATCCCGGGCTGGCGGGCTGGATTGAGTTCGGGACGGTCAAGATGACGGCGCGCGGGTTCCTCTTTACGTCGGCACGGCTCGAAGAGGGCGGACACCTGCGGCGGGTCGCGGCCGCCATTCAAGAGGCGCTCGACGTCGTCGGATTGGGGGTCAGCTGATGGCTGGTGCCACCCCCCAGATGCTGATCCGGATCGCTGCGAATCTGGAGAAGCTGAAGCAGAACCTCGCCGAAGGCAAGGGCCAGATCGAAGTGACGACCGCCGGCATGCAGAAGCTCGCCGCGTCGCTCGACGGCTCGAGGCTCGAACAGAAAGCCCACAACATCACCGCTGCGATCAATGAAGTCGGCGGGGCGTCGAAGCTCACCGACGCAGAGGCCCGGCGACTGCTCCCCACACTTGATGCTTGGATCGAGAAGGGTCAGCGGATGGGGAAAGAGATTCCGCCCGACATTCTCAAGACGCGGGATGCGCTGAAGGAAATCGACACCGCGTCGAAAGCAGGTGCGTCTAGCGGCACGACGCTGTTGGGCACACTCGCGAAAATCGGCGGCGCGGTGGGCATCGCGTTCTCGGTCGGCGCGATCAAAAACTTCGTCGTCTCGGTCTTCGACTCGGCGGGCAAGATTCACGACCTCGCGTCGCAAATGGGCGTGTCGACAGATGCCGTGCAGGGGTTCAAGTTCGCGGCGGAACAGGCGGGGTCCTCGTTGGATTCTGTGGGCACCGCCATCACGAAGATGAACAGCAACCTGGCGGAGGGCGACAAGTCCACCGTGAAGGCGCTGAAAGACGCAGGTCTCAGTTTCCAGCAGATTCGCAGCATGAAGCCGGAGGATGCGTTCCTCGCGATCACGGACGCCGTCCAGAAGATCCCTGATCCGATGATTCAGTCGGACGTGGCGCTGAAGCTGTTCGGGAAGTCCGCGGCGGAACTCTTGCCGGCCATGAAGGAGGGGTTCCGCGCGGCGTCTGATAGCGCCGCGAAGATGTCCGAAGAGACCATCAACGATTTGGAAGCGGCGGGCGACGCGTGGGGGCGCCTCGCCGACCGCATGACGATTATCAGCGGCACGCTCATCGCGAACACGATGAAAACCACGAGCCAGATCACGAAGAGCTGGAGCGCGGCGGCGCTGTTCGCGGATGACGTCATTAAATTCGGCATCGGTGCGGCGACGGCGATGGCGAAGGCGCGTGAGGAAGCCGAGCGCGGAGGAAAGCGGGTTCAGGACATCTATCTCGGCACCGCACCCGTGGTGCACAAAACCAAGGAAGAACTGGACGCCGCGGCCGCGGCCGCGAAGCGACACGCGACGGAGATTGAAAACCTCGCCGACAAGTACAACGGCATGAAGAAGGAGGTGGGGAATCTCGCCGAGGTGATGCGGAAGATGAAGCCCGGCGACGACTGGAAGGGGCTCGCGGAGGACATCGGGAAGCTGTCGCGCGACGGCGGGAAGCTGACGCCGGAGATGACGCAGCTCGCCATTGCGTTCGGCACGCTGACCCCCGCGGTGAAACTCGGCGCGGACGGCATCGAGAACCTGGGGTTGAGGATCGACGTGGCGATCCCGAAGCTGAGCGCCTTCAACCAGGCCGTGCTCGACCTCGCCGAGAAAACCAAGTGGGGGTTCGAGGGCCTACCGCAGCTCGGATTCAAGGTCAGCGACGGGTTCGATGCCGCGGCGCAGAAGATGGCGAAGGACGCGACGGCGTCCAAGAAGCTCCTGGATGATCTCGCGCAGTCCTTCACGCAGTTGGCGCAGATCGGCGGCGACGCGCTCGGCGGCATCGTGAAGGCCTTTGGCACGCTCGTGGTGTCAGCGAAGACCGCAAAGGAGGGCATTGATAGCATCAAGTCCGGATTCTCTAAGGGTGGTCTCGGTGGCCTCCTGGAGATGACGACAGGCTTTGCTGGTCTCGCCTCGGCGGCGATCGCTGCCGGGAAAGCGATCTGGAATCTATTCCATCAGAACCAGGGCCGCGATCTCGTGAAGGACTTCGCGGCCTCGATGGGCGGCTTCGACGCGCTACAACAGAAACTCCTCGCGCTCGGCCCAGAGTACGACAAGTTGTGGCGCGGGCTGACTCAGCTCAATAAGAACAGCAGCACCCAGGAAGCGCAGGCCGCGATCGACGCGGTGACGGCGGCGCTCGAGCGGCAGAAGGGCAAAACCTCTGAGGTTGCGGCCGCCTCGGCCGAAGCCGCGAAGAAACAGATCGAGGCCCAGCAGGAGGCCCTCGATGCCATCACGGCCAAATACGCGACCACGATCAGCAAGCTCGATAGCGAGTACCAGTCGCTGAACGACTCGGTGAGTAAGGAAGCCGAAGAGGCTGTGATGGGCCTGGTCGAGACGCAGGAACGCGCGCGGATGGACCAGATCAAAGCCGAGAAAGCCGCGCAGGAAGCGATGCGCGACGCGGAGATTGCGGCGAAGCAATCCACGTTCGACGATCTACTGAAAGACGGGCAGGCCACCAACGACGAGCTCCGGAAGTACTACCGCGACAATCCGCTGGAGATTCCCTATTCCTATGTTCCGAAGAACACGCCTGGATGGGCGGCGCCGGGCGAGGGGATTCCGCCGGGGGCGTCGTCAGCCTCGTCGGGGTGGCCCTCTGGGTTCACGGCGCCGGCTGGCGCGGCGGCTGGTGGGGACATCAACATCCACAACACGCTCATGATGCCGGATGGCGATGTGCTGCTGAAGCAGACCGTCAAGGCGGGCCAGCGCCGGGGATGGATGTAGGTGGCGACCTACGTCTTCAAGGTCAACGGCGTCACCAAAACCCTCCAGCCTGGCTGGTCGATCCGGGAAAGCCCGAACGGGCGGAATCTGTTCGACGGCCGGATGCTGTCGCTGGATGGGACGTTCCGCCTGGTCGTGGGCGATGAGATTTCCCTGACGGAGGATCCGGGATCGGGGGCGGTCACGATCTTCGGCGGCACGATCGACCAGCCCGCGGAAGCCGGGTTCGGCGGCGCGAGCTCCACGGCGGCGATCACGTTGCGCGTGTCGGCGGTGGACTTCAACGAGATCGCGGATCGCCGGGAAGTCGTCATCGATATTGCCGCCGGGAATACGAAGGCCGCGCTGACCGCGCTGGCGCCGTTCTATACGCCGTTCGGGGTGACGCTGGATGCCACGCAGGCGAACGGCCCGAGTCTGCCGGCGTTGTCGTATCACGGCGAGCGGCTGCGGGAGGTGCTCGATCAAATCTCGGCGCTGACGAGCCACGCGTGGTCCTGGCAGATCAACTACACGAAGGTGCTCAGCGCCACGGCGATCGCGTCGACGGCGGCCCCCTTCAACCTGACGGACGGTAACGTCGCCAGCCACGTGGAAGGCGACATTACGGTCGAGCAGCCGACGGCCGCGAACTACGCCAACTACATCACGGTGCTCGCCGGGACCGGGCAGCAGGAAGTCACCGACGCGTTCACCGGCAACGGCGTGACGACGACCTTCGCGCTGACCTACACGCTCGCGGCCAACCGCGGGTACGTCACCAACGGCGGCGTCAACGAACCGATCGGCGTCACGACGCCACCCTACTGGACCTATGACCCCGTCACCAACAGCATCACGCGCAGCTCCGCTCCGGCGAACCTGAGCGCGATCTCGATTATCTACACCGGGCAGTTCCCCTACACCGCGATCGCGGACGGCGGGGCCTCGTCGGCGAATCGACGCGACCGGACCTACACCGCGGAAGGCGTCTTCAATGCCGTGGTGGCGGAAGCGCTCGCGGACGCGTATCTGGTGCGCGACATGCGCCGGCCGCGGACGGTGCGCTACGTGTCGCCGGACGTTGGGCTCCATCCCGGGCAGGCGCAGGCCATCACGAACACGAAGCGCAGCCTCACTGGGGATTGGGTGCTGACCGAGGTGGAGATTCGCAACACGAGCGGCAACGTCGCCAAGCGGTTCGTGACCGTGGTGGAAGGGTCGGTGCTGCCGGCGTCGGTCGGGGAAGTCGTGATGTCGTGGGGCGGGCAGAGTTCCGCCGCGGCGTCGGCGAGCGTCACGATCGTCACGAGTGGCGGCGTGGGCGGGTCCGGCACGGCGGGCCGCGTCGCGACGTGGGCGACGTCGACGACGCTCGGAGATACGACCGACGTGCCGTTCCTCTCGGCGGCGAACAACACGTTCACGGGCGCGCAGACGATCAGCTCGGCGGATCCCCTGCTCTACTTCTACGAGACCGACCAGGGCGTCGACCTGAAGCGGTGGCGCATCGCCGTCGGCGGCGCGGTCTGGAACCTGCAGACGCTCAATGACGCCGGCAGTGTGGTGCTGGCGACCGTGTTGTCGATCACGCGCCCTGGGAATGCGGCGCTCGTGGGTGGCTTGACGGCGTACAGCCTCACTGGCAACGACACGACGAGCGGCATTCTCCATCACGGTGCGGTGGTGAACCCGAGCGACGCGACCCGCAAGGTGATCTATCGGTACTGGGACAAGACGACGACGGCCGCCAGCCCGGACATCTTCTGGACCGAGACGATTACGGCGCAGGCGAACATCAGCACGCGCGACAACCCGGTCTTCCAAATGGGTTGGAATGCGGCCGCCGGCGGGGGGCTGCTGAACGCGTCCTACTCCGGCGTGCGTGACGCGTGGGAGCAGTACTACGAACCGAGCGTCGGCGGGACAGGCTTCTGGGAGCGGCATATTTGCGCGATGCCGACCGACGTCGCGACCAACGGCGAGATCCGCATGATCTCGATGAGTGGCCGCGCGGAGGTGACGCGCAACAACGTCCACCCGTCGACGGCGTTTCAGAGCGAGTTCTGGACGTTCACCTACCCCAGCACGGGGGGGATCGCGAACGGCGACTCGTTCCGTATCTCGATCGAGGGGACGAACTTCGGCGTCTCGTTCGTGCTGAACAACGGCTACAGCTACCTGCGCCGCGGCGGGGTGGCGCGCGGGCCGAACTTCCCGCTGTTCTTCCAATTGAACGCCGCCGCGTCGGCCGACAACAGGGTGCTGTTCTTCGGGACGAGCGCGCCGGCCACCGATGACGATCTGCATCTGCTCTGGAACGGCACGAACGCCACGAGCGTGATTCACACCTCGATCGGTGGGATCGCGAGCCGGCTCGTTGTCGACGGGAAGAACTCGGTGAACGAACACGGGTTCGTGCTGTTCCGCGATGAGCAGGGCGCGGGGACGAAAGAGGGCTTCGTCGCCCACGACGCGACGACGCTGTATCTCGGGGCTCCGCAGGCTGCGCTCGCAAACTACAACGACGCGACGATTGCGGCGGCGGCACATGTCTCGATCACGGCGAGCGCGATGACGGTTACGGGGAACATTCTCCCGACGACGGTCTACACGATGAACCTTGGGTCGGTGACGCTGCCGCTGCTGGGTATCTACGGGTCAGAGTTGCACGTGGCCACGCTGGTCGCGCAGGACGTGATCGCGACGATCGGCGGGCGCGTGATGGCGGCACCGACGACGGTGCTCTCGGCGAACCTCGCGCCGGCCGCGACGACGATCACGGTGAAGCACAACAACCTGGTCAACGGCGACCGCATCGTGCTGCAGAAGAGTGGACAGATCGAGTGGATGGCGGTGACGTCCGGCGCGGGGGGGTCGGCGGGGTTCTACACCTACACCGTGACGCGCAACCTGGACGGCACGGGCGCGGACACCTGGGTCGCGGGCGATGCAGTCGTGGACACGACCCCGGGCTACATTGATCTGTTCTCGGTTGGCGATGTGACCGGGAACATCTCGGGACCGACGATCGCCGGGATGGTCCGCACGGGCACGACCTACAGTGATCTTGCGCCGCGCTGGGTGATTGGGAATCTGAACGGGAGCTACGGCTACGTGGCGACAACGTTCGGTTTCGCGGCTGGCGATTCGACCGCGGCCAACGTGACGATCGACGCGACGAACGGCCTGCGGATCCGGAACAGCACGACAGTCTTTGCGCAGTTGTCGAGCGCGTTGTTCACGATCGGTAATCCGTCCGGCAACCGTCTGACGTGGGACAACAGCATTCTGAAGGTCGTCAGCGCGAATCTGACCATCGACAACAACGGCATCGCCATCGCCCCAGATACGGGAACTGGACCCATCTTGGCGAAAGCCTACGCCTTCACCGTGCCGACTGGCGATCTCTGGATGGGCGGCATCGACAGCTCTGGCAACGGGCGCACGCTGTTCCTGCAAGCGGAATGGACTGGCGCGGGCTCGCGCAATACCACCATCTTCCTAGGGACGAACAGCAACAGCGGTACGGCGGCGACCATCAGCGTTGAGGATTCAAGCGGGACGTCGCAGATTTTGCTCAAGCGCGGTGCCGGCACGCATCAGCTCACTATCGGCGCGTCACTTGTCTGGTCTGGCGGGAACGCGCAGTTCGGCAACGTTGGTATTGGCACTGGCACATTCGGCACCAGCGCGGCGAGCGTGCTCGCAATCGCCAACGGGACGGCCCCCGGATCGTCACCGGCCGGTCTGGGACAACTCTACGTGGAGTCGGGAGCCCTGAAGTATCGGGGATCGTCCGGCACCGTCACGCAATTAGCCGCTGCATGAGAGAGATGTCTGCTGCATGAGTACACAGATTGAGACCACGATCGGTGCCCTCGCGGACGCGGAGCCCGCGCTCGAGCGCGTCGCTGCCCAGAAGCTCGACGCGAAGGCGCGCTACCACGTAGTGAAGCTCGCGCGCCTGGTGAAGGCGGAAGTCCAGATGCATTTCCATGAACCGCGACAGGACGCGTTCAAAGAGTTCGGGAAAGAGCGTGAGGCGACCTTCGCTGAGCGCGCGAAGATGGGGCCGGAGAAAGTCCTCGAGGTGCCCCCCGAGATGCTGGTGCCGTTTCGGGCGCGGTTGAAGGACCTGTGTGACGTGCCTGTCACGCTGCCGGTGGGGCCGATTACGCCGGCGATGGTGGACGCGTGCGCCGAGATTACCGCCCTGGATCTGCTCGCGCTGGGTCCGCTCTTCGAGATGACGGAGCAACCATGATGATTCGCGCCTTCGTGATCGTGACGCTGCTCGCTCAGGGTCTGCCGCTCAGCACGCTGCGCCACATCTACGTGCAGCAGCAGCAGGTCGACGCGTTGCAGGTGCGCCTCGACGGGTCGTTCGTGCCGGCGATCGTTGCACTCAACCCGCCGGCCATGAACCCGTCCGGCGCGCTCGAAGTCTCCGGCTGGGCGTTCCGCTGCGGCGAGGAAGACGGCGGCCGCCTCGTCGTCCTGATCGACGGCCTGCAGTCGGTGCAGGCCGATGAACGGCCCTTGCCAGAGAAGCGACACATCCCACGGCATCCGCGGCCCGATGTGGCGAACACGGCGAACAGCACGTTCTGCGTGCTCCAGGGCTCCTACGTGCCGACGAATAACGCGGGGTTCTGGACGCTCGTTGACGTCTCGGCGTACTCGCTGGGGTGGAACGGCAACGGGTGCCACACCGTGAAGGTCCGTCTCTACGACCTGGGTGGTCGCATGAAAGAGAGTGTCGAACAACCGATGTGCTGGTAGGCGTGGATCGACCCGAGTGGGGGCGGCTCCCTCACCGTGGGGTACAGCCCACGACGAAGTTGAACGCAGGTCAGTGCGTCCCGAGCCGTCCCCGCTGTCCAGTATCGGATAGAGCGCGGGTGGGCTGTAGCCGCTGCCCTGAACGTGGATAACGGCGGGTTCCTTGGGGTGGCGTATGGCGGATCGACGGAGCACCGACGCGACGAAGATCAGTTTTCCTCTCCAGTTGGTGATTCTGATTGCGTCGATGGTGGCCACGAGCGTGGCGACCCGCTATTCCACGCAGGGCGGCAACGAGAAAGTCCAGAACGAAATCCGGTCGGATATTCGGGATGTGCTGACGCGGCTCCAGGGCGCGCACGACGTGGCGGAGGTGCAATCGAAGTTGCAGGAGGAACGACTGAGCGGATTGCGCGTGTCCATTGACGCGCAGGCGACCGCGATGAAGGCGGCGATCGAGGCCGTCTCAAAGAAGCAGGAACTCCAGGCGTTGCAGATCAATGAACTCTCCCAAAAACTCACGGCGATTTCTGTTGGAAGGAAGTGATGTCATGGGTGATCCCTCAGACCCGGTGAAGAATTGCCTCCTCGAGGTGTGCTGTGATCCGGCCGCGGCGCAGGCGCAGTTCGCCGGCGTGCTCGTCGACCGCGGGCTCTGCGCGGACCGCACTGAGGCGGACGCGATCGCGGGCTTCGTCTATAAGCACTTCGAGCTGGTCGAACGCGGCACGCTCGGTCCGCTGAAGAAATCCATCACGCGACTCGCGAAGGCGTGATGGCTGATCGACGACGCCGCATTGCCGCCGCGCGCAGCATGCCTGGCTTGGGCATCGACGCCTATGGTGGGGCGGTGATCGATCCGACCGAGAACGTCAAGGCGCTGATGGAGGCGTCGATCAAATCGCTGTCGCGTGAGGCGGCGTTACAGAAGGAACTCGCCGACGAGAAGATCCGTGCCCAGGATGTCATCGCGAATCTGCGTGCGGCGCACGGCAAAGAGACGCGCGAGTATGACAACGATCGGTGGGACAAGATCCGCACGATCGATATGGCGAACGCACAGGCGACGGCGAAGCAGATCCTCGACGCCGTCAATACCTATTCGACCGCACAGGAACGCATCGCGCAGACCCTTGCCAAACAGGTCACGGACACCGCCGCGGCGCAGGAGGCGCGCAACTCGGCGCAGTACAGCGACGTGACGAAGCGCCTGCAGGCGGTTGAACTCTCGCTGTCGAAGGGCGAGGGCAAGTCCGGAGGGGTGGATCAGAGCTGGAAGGTGCTGGTCGCGATCGTGGGGCTCGTCGCCACGCTGCTCGTCATCGGCAGCATCGGCGTCACGGTGGTGCTGTTTCTCAACCGGACGCCGCAGCAATCGCCCGTCTACGTGTCACCGCCGGCGACCACGGTGACGCCGCCACCGGTGGCTCGATGACGAGTGGTCCGTACCGCGCGGAGATCGAGGCGGCCGCCGCCGCGCATGGTCTCGATCCCGATCTGGTCGCTGCGGTGGTGATGCAGGAATCCAACGGCTGGGCGTCGGCCTTTCGTCATGAAGCGGACTTCTGGGAGAAGTACTTGAAACGTGCGCCGCTCTGGAAGGATCGCAACCCTCGTGAAGTGTCCTCCTCGTACGGACTGATGCAGACGATGTTCCCGGTGGCCGTGGAGCATGGCTTCACCGGGCAACCGTGGGAGTTGTTCGCCCCAACCGTCTCGCTCGAGTATGGCTGTCGTGTCCTGGCCAAGCTCATGGCGTGGGCCCGCGGTCTGTACACGGGACTCGCCACGAATGAAGAGGCGGCGGTCCGGCGGTCGGCGCTCGCGGCCTACAACGGCGGGCGCGGCGGCAACGGTCCGAACGGCCCGCTGCGGAATCGCGACTACGCGGACGAAGTGCTTCGGCGGTACCACCGCATTCGGGGGGATCTCGCATGACGCCCAACCTTGTCCCCGGCGCGTGGTACGGCGACTATCTGCCCACGGGCGAGTGGGTCGCGACGATTCCCAACGTCGGCCTCTGGACGCATCTCGGCAATGTCGGCCTGCCGCCTGGCGAGCCGTGGGGGCTCGGCTTTCCGCGCTGCACGGCCATCGGCGGGTTCCGCTTCGCGGGACAGGCCCACACGACGCTGAGTCCGGCCTGCTGGGAATGGGATCCGACGACGCGCGAGGGCTGGGTGTCCTACGGTCCGCCCTGCCACGGCACGCAGCCGACGATCTACGACCGCGAAGGCGTGCTCCATCGCAGCGACGGCCGGCCTGGCGTGTGGGCGGACGGCTACCGCTACGTGACGCCCGAGAACGTCATCGTGTCGTGCAATTCGACCATCGGCCCGTTCCACGGTCTCTTTGAATACACGCAGCTCGCGGCCGATTGCTGGATCGGCCACGCCGCCTACGACGGCGGTGGGCTCCAGGTGCTCACGTGCGACGAGATGGGCGTGTTCACGCTGCGCCAGGGGCCGCTCGGCGATTGCCGGTTCGTGAATGCCAACCGCGACGGTGACGTGGTCGCGATCGCATTCTCGAACGAGCAGGGCGTGGTCCTCATCATGACCACGATGGTGGAATTACGCGCCTTGCCGCCCGTGGTGCCGCCGCCCGTCGTCGAGCCGATCGGCCCACGTTCCGACCCGCGGCCGGCTGACGGCCGCACCTACGACCTGCTGGCCTACATCCTCGGCGACGCCGGCACCTGGCCGCGCAAGGGGCCGACGCACCCGATGCACCAACGGGTCGTGGGGGACCTCTTCCACTTCGTCAAGTTCCACGATCCCGGAGCGTACGAAACGTGGGCCTACGACGCGAACTGGATCTACCACCTCGAGGACGCCAGCTCGAACCCGCCGTACAGCTTTCTCGATCCGCGCTGGTTCCCGCGGGTTATGCAGATCGGTGAAGCACACGGCTTCGATTCGGGCCCACACGAGACGCAGTTCCGCGATCGGGCCTCCTGTGCGCCGGTGCGCCGGGAACCCTTCGGGCGCAAGATGTGGCTGCACGCCGTCTACGACCGCTACTACTGGGGACCGGACCTCGGGGAGCGGGAAACGATCGTGGTCGCCTACGACCCAACCGGCGGCTTCCACGGACCCGGGCGCAGCGTGGAGCTCGGGTTCTATGCGAAGGGCGCGGGGTCGTGTCGCTGGGAGTCCTACGGCTCAGAAGCGGTCTACGAGAACGGCCCGGCGCATTTTCCGCCCGACGCGATGTGGGCGCGATCGGACTTCTACCTGCTCGGCGGACAGGACCTCGGTCCGAAGCTGACCGGGTGCGTACCGCAGGTCTGTCCGCACCTGCCGCCGTGGCAACCACGTCCCCTCTTACCTCAATCAGGAGACATCATGCAGTTCCTCACGATCGATAGCGCAAAGGTGGTTCCGTACAAGGCGCTCAAGCCGTCGTCGCGCAGCGGCTGCACCAACGTCATCTTGCCGAACGGAAATGTGTTCTCTGGCCATCACCGCGATCCGGAAGGCACCAACGAGCGCCCTGCCGGCACGGATGGTCCGTGGGAGCAGGGGCAGGTTAACGGCAGCGAGATCACTTACCACATCGACGGCCAGTACTATTCCTGGCTGCTCGTGCCTGTGGATAAGGTGTCATGACCGACGCCGCCGCACTACTGCTGATGGCCGGCGTCGCTGGCGCCGGCGGCCACGTCGGAGTCCTCACGACCGATCGACAGATTTTTCGGCGGGATGGCGAGCCGTGGCTGTGGCTCGGGTGCTCGCAGTTTCCGCTGTGCAGCATCTTCGAGCACCAGGGCCCCGCGGCCGTCGATCGGATTCTCGACGCGTATCCGGGACTCCGCGTGCCGCGCGTCTGGGATTACGTGGGGTCTGGTTGGGGTGCGCGCGCGTGGAACGCGTCGCCCGTATCCTGCTGGATCGACTTCCTCGGCTACCTGCGGGATCGCGGCCTCTACTGCAATCGGACCGCCCTGACCGACGACGACCCGGCGCGGCTCGAACCGGCGAAGCGCACGATCGAAGCGATCACGGCCGCCGGCTGCGACAACGTGCTCCACGAGTGCGGGAATGAGCCGGAGACGCACAAGGCCATCGACACCCACGCGTTGATCGGCGTGATGCAGGCGAGCGGCCGGTTGTGGTCGACGGGCAACTACGAAAACTCGCACCACTGGCGCGGCACGCACGGGCTGTATCACCCCGCGCGGACCACTGACTTCGCGCGGCGAGCCCATGACGCCGTCGAGTACTTCCACGGCGGCGGTCCGAACAACCCCGACGAACCTGCCTGTCGAGTGCCGTGGGTGAATGACGAACCGGCGAAGCTGCAGGACGTGCCGCGCGATTGGGTGGCGTGGCGCTCGCACATCGCAGCCTCGTTTCTGTTCGGCAGCGGCTTCACGATGCACAGCGAGACGGGGAAGTTTGGCGAGCTCCCGACCGATGACGAACGGACGCTCTGGAGCCTCGCGCTCGAGGTGCTCGGGCAGATCGCGCCGGATGCGGCGCTCGGCGCGTACCGTCGGATCGACGCGGAACACGAACCAGGCCAGACGGCGCTCGGCCGCACCTACGTGATCGGGAACTACATGGTCCGCTGTCAGCAGCGCGGCACGGCGTCGCCGGAGGCGGGCTGGCGACCGCTCGACGACGTCGGCGTGCTCTTTACACGGTAGGGAGAGGCACATGGATTTCACTGCGTGGTACACCAGCGTGACCGGTGTTGTTGTTGTCACGATTTTCCTCGTCTCGGTCCTCAAGCGCGCTGTCGGGAACGTGCCGTACGTCAACACCGTGCCGACGTGGTTGTATGCGGTCGCGATCTCGGCGGTGTTGACCGCCATGACCAACTACGTCTGGCACACGCTGCCCGGCAATCTCTGGCAGAACATGACGCAGGCCGTGATGATGGCCGGCAGCTCGAGCGGGTTCTACGAATGGCTGCAGACGCCGACGAAGCCGCTCGCCGAATCCGCGATCTCCGCCGGCGTCCTCGTGGAAGTGAAGAACACGCCCGATCGCGTGGACCTGACCACGGTGGCGTCGCCGCCGCCGAAGACCTTGACGTAACTCGAACAGGAGTCCGACCTATGAAGTTCTCTCGATCGTGCGCCGTTGTCGTACTCGCCCTGGCGCTCTGTGCCGCCTGCGCGAAGGTTCCGCCCGATCTGACCCCCGCCGCGACGCGCGCGTTCTACGGCACGCAGGTCATTCACGATCTTGATCGGTTGCGCGAGGTTGCGGTCGCCGCCCACGCCACGACGCCGCCGCTGCTCTCGGCCGAGGACACCCTGGTGATCGTGAAGTGGCATCAGACGGCGATCGCGCTGGTCCACGCCGCGCCGGCCGGTTGGCGGACGCAGGTCAGCGTCGGGCTGGGTGAGGCCGTGCAGCATCTGAAACCGGACGCCCAGCGCACCGTGGCGCCCTACGTGGTGATCGTGCAGGCGCTGCTGAAGGAGCTGCCATGAACAAGACGCTCACGCAACTACTCGTCGGGCAGGCGACCGGCATCATCGGCTTCGTGCAGCAGCTGCTGCTGAAGGGGCGGCCGGCCGACGAGCCCGGCCCGACCAGCACCGAAGTGATCGCCGCGTTCGAGCAGCTGTTCAACGATAGCGCGTCGCGGGATGCGTTCTTGGTGGCGGCGCTCGAAGCGGAGATCGCGGCGCGCAGGACTCCAGCGCCGCCGGTATGAATCGAGACTGTCCACGGGAGGACTGCCAGGCGACGAAATCCGTGGACGAGGATGGCTTCTGCAACTGCTGCGCGCGGGTGGTGTTGAAGCCGCAGGACTGACGGCGAGGCAGGCGGTCTTCTGGGACTGCACTGTGACAGTTGGCACGGTGCAGGGAGGGCCGGCCTGCCTCTCGTCAGCCCTACGGCAGCAGCGTCTTCGCGTCGACACCGTACAGCAGCGCGGCATTGTAGAGATGGGCCAAGGCGATCATCGACTCGCCTGTTTCCATGTTGGCCAGCTGCGATCGACTGACCCCCAGCGCGTAGGCCGCCTCCAGCTGGGTCTTCCCCGCTTGTTTCCTGGCCACCGCCATCCGCCCACCGACGGTGGCAAAGAGGACCCGGAGGTCCACGGTCGGGTGCGTCGGCGGGTTGGCGTGACGGGTGTGCATGGGGCCCCTGTCTTTCTGGCGTCTCTGCTGCTTAGACGGACGCGTCGGCATTTATGCCGCCCGGTAGGCTTGGAACGAGCTCAGCCAGGTCCGGACGGAGTTCCAACTCGGCGTCGGATGGTCCACCAACCCCTCACCCACCCCGGAGTCGCCCCGTGCGGGCTGGGGTAACTGAAAGCATTCCAAGCACGTTACCGGGAGTTCGATCTTCCCGGTTTTTGGCACGCTGAATCCTGTGGGGAACAGCAGCCATTGGAGCGCCACGCGGCGCGCCGGCGACGTCTCCATCGTCCACAACGCCCCGGCGTGCTCGAGCACGTGCTCGGCGAAGGTGAGCATCCCGTCGACGTCCAGCGCGTCACTGGCGGCCTCTGAGGCTTCTAGGGTGGCCACCGTGAGCGCTTCGCGCAAGGCGTCGCGCTGCGCGCGGTACGTGCTGTCGTCGATCGCGCGGCGATAGATGAACGCGTCGTCGAGCTGCGATCGCTTGAGTTCGATCTCGGCGACGCGTCGACGCGCGACCTGGTTCGCCTCGCGGGCCTGCTCGGTCTCGAGCCGCCAGGCATCCAGGACGTCGGCGCGCAGGAGCGCCCAGTACGCCGGGTGCGGGCGCAGCTGCTCGAGCAGCTCGACGAAGGCCTGCTCGAGCGCGGCCTTGCTGAACCGCACACACCCGCGCGTGCAGTGATAGAAGGCGTAGCGGGTGCCCATCTTCCCACGCGACCAGCTGCCGGTCAGGGCCCGGCCGCAGACCTGGCAGCGCGCGAATCGGCGCAGCGGGAACGCGTTTTCGTGCGGGCGATCCTTCCCCACTCCCGGGCCCGGCATGATCGGCGCGCTTAACTGGGCGGCGACGCGGGCGAACGTGTGCTCGCTGACGAGCGGCTCGAAGTCGCCTCGGCGATCCTTTCCCCAGGTCGCTTGGCGCACGACGCCCATGTAGACCGGCTGGCGTAGCAACTTGTGGAGGCGTGGCTGGCTGACCGTGTGGCCGTGTTTCGTGCGGAGGCCGAGATCGTGGGCGCGTTGGTGGAGCGCGGCTCCGACGACGCCGGCGGCGCACAGCTCGAAGATTTCGCGGACGGCGGTGGCGCGGTCAGGATCCGGGAGGAGGCTGGGGCCGCCGCGTCGGCCATTGAGATACCCGAGGGGCGCGTGCCACACCCAGCGGCCGCGGTCGATCGCCGCCTGCATGCCGGCGGTGACGCGCTCGCTGCGGACGTCGTTATCGAACTGGGCCATGCTCGCGAGGATGCCCTCCATCAGCTTCCCGCTCGGCGTGTCGTCGATCGGCTCGGTGACGGAGCGAAGGGCGATGCCGAGGCCGCGGAGCAGGCTCGCGATCGCGTGGTGCGCGGCGCTGTTCCGGGAGAACCGTGTCAGCGAGTAGACGACGACGGCATGGAGGCGGCCCTTGTTCCGGCGGCAGTGCTCGAGCATGCGCTGAAATTCGGTCCGGTCGGCGGTCTTCGCGCTCTCATGATCGACGAAGACGGCGTCGACGTCGTAGCCGTGACGCTGGCAGTATTCGCGGCACGCCTGCTCCTGGGTGGGCAGGCTGAGGTTCTGGGTCTGTTCGACGGTGGAGACGCGGCAGTAGAGGACGGCGCGCATCGGCTGAGGATTCTACACCCGGTGTGCAGACGTCTGCACATTACTGATTGAGGACGCGGTCGCAGGCGTAGAACAGCCCGATCGCGAGGATGCCCACCACGAGCAGCAGCGTGCCGATCTGCTTTAGGTTCCGCCCGACCGGTGTGTCTGTAGTAGTCATCGCGTTTTCCGTGTCACTCTTCGAGGTCGACCATCATCCGATCGACGATGTGCTCGACGATCATCAGTCGCGCTGGACGTTTGAGGGCTATCAGCTGGAGCTTGTCGCCTAAAGACCGTGACGCCATAGTCCCCGAGTCTGCCGGCGAGTCGGGTACTAATGTCCTGGCAGGTGACGGAGAGATCGTGGAAGGCGAGGCAGGCGTCGGTGAGCTCCGACAGGATGCGAGACGTGTCGGCGTCGAGTGAGCGAGGTGAAGCGGCCGCGTCATCTGGGCGTTCCTCCTCTTGAACGTCACTCACCGCCTGACGGAACAGGTGGTCAGATCCCGGAAATACTATAGACGCTCGTAGACGCTCGGTGGTCTCTTTTATCGGGACGGCATACAC
>Ga0134123_10001074_pt1 | contig 18018 bp, 10 predicted proteins | sample KB303_FD_96460 | JGI IMG/M metagenome (GOLD analysis project Ga0134123, IMG submission 96460) | Terrestrial soil microbial communities without Nitrogen fertilizer from Kellogg Biological Station, Michigan, USA - KB3-0-3 | ecosystem: Environmental > Terrestrial > Soil > Unclassified ...
CTACTTCGACGGCGGAGTGATAGAGGTGGCCCTGGGCGCTCCGGTTTTCGTCGCCACGCCGTTCCCGAACAACAACACCACGTTCGATCTTGGCAACTACATGATCGAGGGCGCTTACAACGGCAAGCTGGACGGGAGCCTGGAGGGCGTTGCGATGGGATCGATTCTCCAGGGCCGGCGGGCCTATACAGGCACCAAAGGTCTTCATCACGTTCGCATAGTCCTGGGGACGTTTGCCCCGGGCGGGGCCAACAACCCGCTGGGCTTGCCGGTCTTCCTGCGCTTCCGGATGACATCCGACGTCGCTACCGCGATCGGTTCAGGCGGCGGCTGGTATATCGACAACCTGGTGATAAGCAACATGACAACCGCCGGATGTTCTAGTGGGACTGCAAGGGCGGAACCGATCAAGGATCACAGCTCGACACGTGCTTCTCTCGCAGGCGCCGCGATCGATATTGAGAACAGACGTCGAGACGCCAAGCGAGAGATCCTCTTGCCCCGGCGCGGGTGACTCACCTCGCACAACCATCCGCACCGAGGGGGGCAGCGCAGGTTCTTTAGCTTGCGCTGCCCCTTGCTATTAGGCGTTCGTTCCCTTCTTCCACCAGTCCGGGCCGTCATCAAACGTTTCGTGACAAACTGATTCTGCGTCCACGCAATCGCTCCTATACTCGCCGCACGCTCCCGAAGACTACCCGGCGGAGGTGTGGTTCGTGGCCAATCAACTGTTTGCGAAGAAGCCGTTGAAGATGCTTCTCGAAGAAATGGCGGGCGAGCATCGATTGCGGCGAGTTCTGGGTCCGCTTCAACTCACCAGTCTCGGGGTCGGCGCCATCATCGGAGCCGGCATATTCGTCGCGACCGGCGCCGCTGCTCACGATAAAGCCGGCCCGGCTTTGATGCTGTCGTACGTCGCAGCCGGGACGGCGTGTGTGTTCGCCGCGTTGTGCTATGCCGAGTTTGCTTCGATGGTACCGGTTGCCGGATCGGCTTACACATATGCGTATGCAACGCTCGGCGAGTTATTCGCCTGGATCATCGGCTGGGACCTGGTGCTCGAGTACGCGGTTAGCGCCGCGACTGTGACTCATGGTGCTTCGGCATACTTTCAGGATCTGATCGGCATCTTTGGTTTGAAGATCCCGGTCGCGTTGTCGCGCGCGCCCTTCGATTTCGACCCGAAGACAGGTCATTGGTTTTCGACCGGAACGCTTCTGGACTTTCCGGCAATCGCGGTGACTGCCATCGTCACGGTGATCCTCGTGCGCGGGATCAAAGAGAGCGCCAGCTTCAACACGGCGATGGTTGTTGTGAAACTTGCAATCGTGCTGCTGGTGATCGGGCTCGGTGTGTTCTATGTAGACACCAGGAACTGGCAGCCGTTCGCTCCGTATGGAATGACCGGCGTCAGTTTCTTTGGCAAGACTCTGTTTGGCCAAAGCGACGGAGCGGGTCAGCCGATCGGCATGCTCGCCGGCGCCGCGCTGATTTTCTTTGCTTACATCGGCTTTGACTCGGTTTCGACTCATTCCGAAGAGGCCAAGAACCCGCAACGCGATGTACCGATCGGCATAATAACCTCGCTTGTATTGTGCACCGTGCTGTACATCGCGGTGACAGCCGTGCTGACCGGGATGGTTCCTTACGACAAGCTCGATATCAACGCGCCGGTTGCCGATGCATTCAAGCAGAGAGGGCTGACGTGGGCTCAGCTTCTGATCTCGCTTGGCGCGGTCGCAGGGATCACGTCGGTGGTGCTTGTGACTATGCTGAGCCAGGCTCGGATATTGCTGGCGATGGCGCGCGACGGGCTGTTGCCGCCCGGCTTCTTTGGTGCAGTTCACCCTCGGTTTCACACACCCTGGAAGTCAACAATCGTGACCGGCGCTTTTGTCGGGACTACAGCGGCGCTGTTGCCGATCGATGTTCTGCTGACGCTGGTCAACATTGGGACGTTACTCGCGTTTGTGATCGTATGCGCGGCGGTGCTGATAATGCGACGCACTCACCCGAATGCTGCGCGCCCGTTTCGAGCGCCGCTTGTTCCGCTGGTGCCCATACTTGGCATCGCGACGTGTTTGGTCCTGATGTTCTCGCTGCCTGCTGAAAACTGGCTCCGGCTGGCGGTGTGGTTGCTGATCGGTTTCGTAATCTACTTCTGCTACGGCAAGCGCCGCAGTGTGATGGCACGATATCTTGAAGGCAAACCGGCCCAACCCTTGAGTTCACCCGCAGCGGTAATCGCGAGTCACAGCGAACAGAAATCTTGATGACGTGCGCTTGCGGATAGCCGTTTCGCGAGATGATTCTGGCCAGACGGACTGATGTGTGCCACTGAGTCGTCTTTCAAGCCGTCTTGCATCGTTTTTCGCAATGACGACGCTCTACTTGAGTCCTCCTTACTTGCCTCCCCACGGCAAATGACCGGCCGTCTCCAACTGATGAACCCCGAAGATGATACCGGTTTGGTCATCATCGCTTTGGAATTGACCTGTTCTTAGACGGGCAAGTGTCTCGAGCCGTGATAATATTCGAATGACAGAGACGGCGCAGCGCGAGGTTTAGTTTGGCGCAGAGAAATTATCGAGACCCGCTCCACAACATCATCTCGCTTGATGAAGCGCGGCCGGACGACCTGCTGATCGTCGAGCTGATCGACTCGGTCGAGTTCCAACGGCTTCGTCGCATCAAACAACTCGGGCTTGCGATGTTCACTTATCAGGGCGCCGAGCATAGCCGGTTTACTCATTCGATCGGCGTGATGCATCTCATGACACGCGCGCTGGATCTTTTGGGCGCGCATCACAAGGTCAGCGATGAGGCGCGCGTTGTCGGCCGAGCCGGAGCGCTTCTTCACGATCTTGGTCACGGGCCCTTCTCCCACGTGATTGAAAAAGTCTTTGGGTTCCATCACGAGGACTGGACTTGCCGCGTGGTCCTCGACGAAAACACCCAGGTCAATCGCAAGCTGCGGTCGTTTGATTCTTCGCTTCCCGAAAAACTCGTGGCGCTCTACAGACATAGCTACTCGCCAGCTTTCGTTTCCCAGCTCGTTTCATCGCAGCTTGATTGCGATCGAATGGACTACCTCATGCGCGACAGCCTGATGACCGGCGCAAAGTATGGAATGTTTGATTCTGAGTGGGTGCTGCACGCGCTTAAGCTTGACGAGTCTCAACGGGTCTACGTCGAGGCGAAAGGTCTTTACGCTGTCGAAGAGTACTTGCAAGCCAGATACTACATGTTCCGACAGGTTTACTTTCACCGCACTTTGAGATCGGCGGAAGCGGTGCTGATTGCTACGCTCAGCCGCGCTCGCGTCCTTTTGAAGCTAGGGCAGCTTGGCTTTCGGATGCCCGACTCCGCTTTCGAGAGGCTTCTGACCGGCGAGGCAATCAGCACATCCGAATACCTTCAGCTTGATGACACCGATCTGACTTTTCATTTAAAGCAGTGGTCGCGAGACCCGGATCCATTGCTCGCCGACCTTGCTGGCAGGTTTATCGCGCGCCGGCTCTTCAAAGTCATGGACGTAACTCTGCCGGGCGACCTGTTTGACCAGTTCTGGAGGCGGGCTCAGGAGTGTGTCCGCCGCGCCGGGTTTGAACCTGAGTACTATTTGCTGATGGACCGCGCTGCGGACGTTCCGTATTACGGTTATTACTCGCCGGCGAGCATTGACCCGAGCGGCTTGATCTATGTCGAGGCGGGCGAGACCGGCTCGCCAATACGCGAGATCAGCGAAGTATCCGAAGTGGTTAGGGGAATGCGCGGCTACCGAATCGATCGGGTCTGCTTTCCGGTTGAGGTTGCCGATCAGATGTCCGCCCTCATGACGGAACACGAAGGAGAGGCAAAGACCGCTTCTTGAAAAAGCCGGCTCTTCTTTTGATTATCGGAAGCTTGAGAGCCTTGTTCGATTTCGCTCGTTCGTCACCTGTCAATCGGTGACGCCGGCAACTATAAGCAAAACTCAGTTGGTTGGGAATTCCCCGTGCGGGTAGGAGCGGCGAGGCTTGGTTTTCTCCCCAGGCTGGCCCTTGCTTTTTTTATGCTCGGTTGAGGGGTTCGCGGCGCTCTACTTGTTGTTCGACGAGTAGGCCTGTTGGAATCGTGATAACGCTTCTCTAAAGCGTTCCGCATCGGATCTTGCGACTCTAAACTTTTGCACACTCTTCTGGAATTTCACGCTCATCTCATCTTTGGAAATCTCGACGCCCACGCCCACCAGGTTGGCCGAAAACTGGTGCTCGGTCCCCTCGAAGCGGATGCCGGTAGAATTGACCGAGAGCGGTCCGGCACATGAACCGCCGAGCAAGCCGCCGTGAAGGTGTCTAGCCTGGAGTGTCAACGGAGTTGGCTCGGCGGCTTTCTCTCTTTCGCGTCTCTCTATCTTCTCGATCTTGTCCTCCAGCGTTGCGACCGGATAGATGAGGCTGCCTCCCAATCGGCGAGCTTCCTTGAATCTCTCGAGCGCTGTTGGCGTATCACCCTGCAACCTGCTTATCTCGCCAAGCGAGGCAATGGCAGACCGGTACGAATCGTCCGCGGATTCGGGTACCTTGCGAAAATAAGTTACTGCCTTGTCGAGATCGCCGGTCATCATGTACGAACGGGCCAGCGCGAAAACTACTTCGGGTTTGCCTTGTCCGTATAAGATTGCATATTGCAGATCCACAATCGCCTCACCGTATCGCTCGCTGCGATACAGATCTAATCCGCGAACTCGTCGTGCGTTTGGTTCGCTCGCCTTTGCGATTTCGGCGTTTCGAGCTGAAGTCATCTCGCGAAGCCGCGCTCGTAGCGGTTTGTCCTCGGGAAACAGCTGGGTCAAGTTTTCGAGTTGCTTGATCGCGGCCTCCGCATCGCCGCGGCCGAACGCCTGTTCGCTGTGCGCTGCTAGTTTCTCTCTTACCTGGTTGCGAACCCTACGTGCGTCGGCATCCTGCCGATTGATTGCGAGCGCCTGATTCGAATAGTAATAAGCGCTGGATTCCTTCGGCTCAATCAGGTTTCCCGCCTTAAGAGCGTCCTCGGCTTTGCGGACCAGACCCCGAAGTTCTCCGCGACGGTTTGATAGTTGAGTCTCGACCTTCGACAACGCCGTTCGGGCTTCCTCGTCCTCCGGATAGTATTCTGTGAGGAAGCCATAAATATCCTGCGCCTGCGCCAGGTCGCCGCGCGAGATTGCCCCCTGTGCGGACTGGTGAGCGGACTTTCGTATTCGCTCCTTCATGTCACGCGCGAAGGCATTAGACGGGTCGAGATCCTCGATGAGCAACGCATAATTGAGCGCGCTTCCCTCGTAAACGATCCCATAGTAACCGCGCGCAAACGCTTCTTCCGCTTGCTGCTGATATGTTCTTATCGCTTCTTCCGGCGGTAGATTGCCGAACCCTGATGGCGCCACAGGCGTGAGCTTGTACTCGTATGGCCTGGATTCGAAGATAGTCTCCTGTTTGATAATCGGCTCAAAGCCGTCCTTGGTAATCGTAATCGTATAGGTGCCGATTGGGAGTTGCTCCAGCTTGACGGGAGAATGGCCATAGTCTTTGGCGTCGAGCTTTATCTCGGCGCCGGATGGCACCGTGAGGATAACAACCTGATCGACAGTGGAAGGCTTCCGGGTGAGCAGGTAGACACCCGCAGCAGTCAAAACGGTCAGCAGGAGGGCCGAGATCGCCGCGATAACTCTCCAACGGGAATCTGCCTTACGCGAGGCGGGGACAACAGGCGGCACATCCGCGTCCGATACTGAATCCGGGTTCTCAACGCCATCGGTCGACGCAGAAACCTGAAGCGAATCGGTGTCGAGCTGCCCGGTGGGGCTCACTTGCTCGACAATCAAATCGTCGTCACGCTTGCCGGAAGGGCTCAAATCTTGATCGTCTTCCAACATCTTTCGTCGTCTGAATCGTCAAAGCTCGGAGTCAAGCTCCGCAAGCCGCTCTCTGTTCAAGCCGCAGTGCAACGCAGTCTATCACTCGCCTTGCTGCGCGTATGGCGTTTTTGATGTGAACTTCACGCGTTATGTGCCCCGCAACAAAGAGTCCAGGAATCGTGGTCTCAAAGGTCTCTTCAGAATACACGGGTCTGCCGTCATCGGCTATCCTCGCGCCAGCGGACTCGAGGAGTGCGGTCTCCGGGTCCGCTCCGATAAGCGCGAAGATATGGTCGCATTTCAGATCAAACGTCGTCGAGACTCCATCATGACGACTTTGAATAATCGCGGAGCCAGCCCTTACTTCGAGGACCTCGCTTGAGGTCAAGATTCGTATCTTTCCCTCTCTCGCCGCTGTTTCAAGCGGATCGAGGACCCAGGGCTTGATCGCGGCACGTGGATTAAAGGGCTCTCCGGCGTTCCGGGCTTCAACCCCGCGTCTTATGTCCGCACGTCGAATGGCTAGAGTCACGTCGGCGCCGACTTTCGCAAGAAACAGGGCTGCTTCAGCCGCTGAGTTTCCGCCGCCGATAACCAGTACTTTTTTGAACGCGAAACCGTGCGCCTCAATAAAACGGTAAGAGACTCGCGACTCGTCTTCACCCGGCACGTTTAGTAGCCGGCGGCGCCCGAATCCGCCAATCGCCGCGAGCACCGCGCGTGAACGGAATTCGCGTCCGGTCGTGTGCACCAGGAGATGGTCATCTACGTGCATCAGGCTCTGGGCCTCCTCTCCGAAACGCACATCGATCTTAGCGCGCATGACCAACCGGCGATAGTGCTCCAGCAATTCTTCGCGAGTTGGCTTCCGGTCTGTTGGGAGAGAGCCTGAATCTATCTCAACCTCGCCCGAGGTAGAAAACAGCACATCCCCGATCGGATAACTATAGACCGTGTTTGCCAGAGCGGCTCGTTCCAGCATCACAAAATCGAGACCACACTCTCGTGCCCTGAGTGCTCCGGCTAATCCAGCCGGGCCGCTGCCAACGATGATCAGGTCGTACATTCGCAAGCTCGTTCCAGACGCATCAGCTATCCGGTTCTTAAGAATACAGTATTGAATTATTGTGCAGCAACGGGGGCAAGAGAGGTGTGGTTTGCCAACTGTCGAGTATGGGAGCGGCTATTCGCAGAATCTCGTCAGCCGTGAATAGTAACTTGAGACATGCCATCGGGGCACCTGATGGGCTTGTAATCACAGTGAGTCATTGAACTTATACCCAACACCCCACACGGTTAGCACGTACTTCGGATTCTTCGGATCGTCTTCTATCTTCGTCCTCAGACGGTTCACGTGGGGGTCGATGTTGCGTTTGTACCCTTCGTATGCGGTGTCCCAGATTGCCGTCAGGATGTCTTGGCGTGAATAGACATGTCCCGGATTGGAGGCGAGGAACTTGAGAATGCTGAACTCCATAGGAGTCAGGATCACTTCTCGATCATTAATCGTAATCCGGTGCCGGTTTGGATCAATTGCCAACTCTCCGCGTGTTATGACAGGTTCCGCCGATTCTGCTGCGCCGCTTGAACGCCGAAACAATGCCTCAATCCTGAGTTCTAGTTCAACCAAGTTGAAGGGCTTTCCGAGGTAGTCATCTACACCTCGCGAGAATCCAGCAACCTTGTCCTGGATCTCAGTTTTTTCGGTGAGCATGATAACCGGCGTCGTCACACCCTTCTCTCGCAGCGAGTGGCAAACTGTAAGCCCATCCATTCCAGGCATAACCACATCAAGGACAATGACCCCAGGTTGAGTGGAGAGCGCCATCTCCAACCCGCTAATACCATCCGCGGCTTCCGTGACCGAGTACCCCTTATCCTTAAGGTAGCTGCGGACCATCGCGCGTATCGACGTATTGTCGTCAACTATCAAAACTGACTTTCCGTTATTCTCCACAATCTGATCCAAAGGTAAGAATTACCACTCAATTGCTGGGTAGACTATTGGGGCTAGTGGTGCGTCTTCTAGAGAAGCCGCATAGGCATGACAACGTATCTATAGCTGTCGCTGTTTTCTCCGGCTGGCTTCATGAGTGCCGGGCTTTGCTCGTCCTTTAGCTCGAACACTATTTCTTCTGTGGCTACCACACCCAGAAAATCCAGCAAGTATTGCGCGTTGAAACCGATCGTCAAATCTGCGCCCGCATAATCAACCGCTATCGACTCTCTCGATTCTCCCACATCCGCGCTCTGCGAGCTGATATTGAGTTTTCCCTGACTGAGTTCGTACTTGATTCCATGACTCCTCTCGTCAGCCATAAGCGCGGCGCGTCTAACCGCTTGTGCGATTTTTTCTGTATTAAGGGTCACGGCCTTGTCATTGCCCTTTGGCAACACAAGGTCATAGTTTGGAAACTGTCCCGCTAACATCCTTGATGTAAGGTGACGCTGCCCTTGTTTGAAGTACAGGTGGTTAGCATCAGTGGAGAACTCTATATCCGCATCGCCGGCAGTCGTCAGCTTCAACACTTCGGTCAGAGCTTTCTTTGGTATGATAACCCTCAATTGCTCCTTTTCGCTGACTGGCAGTTCCCCGATTTCGCAATCAGCAAGCGCAAGCCTGTGTCCATCCGTCGCGACCATCCTGAGCTTGCCATCCGAAAAAGTAAGGAGCGCTCCGCTTAGCGCATAGCGCGACTCCTCTTGTGTTATTGCATACACAGTTTTACTTATCAGATTCTGAAGCGCGGACGGTGGAATGGACATTTCAGCTTTACCTGGCTTTGGTGTCGATGGGAAATGCTCCTTGGCCTGTCCAGCGAGACGGAACTCGGAGGCCGCACACGTAATCCGGGTCCAGTCATTGGCCTCTTTGGCAAATTCTATATCTGCGTCAGGCAGGTATCGCACCAGGTCGAACAACCTCCTCGCCTGCAACACGACTGAACCCACTTCTGAAACGTCCGCCGCGCACTCAGTTTGAACAGAGACATCAAGATCCGTTGCTACCAACGAAATCAACGATTCGTTCACAGCTTCTACCAGAACGCTGGATAGAACCGGAATAGTCGTTTTCTTCTCTACAATGCCCTGGAGAAGATTGAGCTCCTTGAGCAATGTTGCGCGGTTCAGGCGGAATTTCATTTGGTTACCTTTCGATGACGGTTCCTGCTTACTATAACAATAACCGTCATAATAAGACTAGTAGTAGTAGTATGTTGTGCAAAACTCAATGCGGTCCACAAAGTGCTGATTTCAATAGCGATTCGCAATCAGCTTGTCCTGAAAACAACCGAGGTTACTCTCGAATTAACCCGGATAGCGCGAACAAAACACTTTATTCCGCAACCGTCACAGTAGCTATTGGAGCACAAACTGTGGAAAACGGCATAACTCATTTCATACTAGAGATTAAACCCTCAACAGCAGTGTGGAAAACCTGATCTTTTTCTCTTAGTTTCGCTATCTTGTTGATGCTGTGTAAGACCGTACTGTGATGCTTTCCCCCGAACTCCCTTCCTATCTCTGGCAAGCTCGCAGTCGTAAGAGTCTTACAGAGGTACATTGCGACTTGACGCGGAAATGAGATGAGTCTTGCATTACTCTTCGACTTTAGATCAACCGTTTTCAAACCGTAGTGCCCGGCAACTATCCTCTGGATCATCTCGATCGAGGGAGTGTCCGATCCATCTTCAACTATGTTTCGGAGAATATCTTTGGCTAAATCAATGTTGATCGGACGCCCTTTGAGCGACGCGTAAGCGAGGAGTCTGACCAGTGAGCCTTCCAATTCCCGTATGTTCGACTTGATCTTTCCAGCAATAAACATGGCTACATCATCTGGAAGGTCCAGCCGCTCGAGTTCGGCCTTTCGCTTTAGGATCGCGACCTTTGTCTCAAGATCCGGAGGTTGGATGTCAGCAATAAGTCCCCATTCGAACCTGGAGTGTAAGCGCTCCTCCAGGGTTGGGATCTCCCGAGGCGGACAGTCGCTTGAAATGATGATTTGCTTTTGTGAGTCGTAGAGAGCGTTGAATGTATGAAAGAACTCCTCCTGAGTGCGTTCTTTTCCCGCCAAGAACTGAATATCATCAATCAACAGAACGTCAATATTCCGATAGCGGTCGCGGAACCTGATGGTTTGATCGTACCTGATAGCATTGATCAGCTCGTTCATGAATCTCTCAGATGAGATGTACGTCAGGCGTAAGGATCCATTCCTCGACTTAATGGCGTGCCCAATGGCGTGCATAAGATGTGTCTTGCCGAGGCCGACTCCTCCATAGAGGTACAATGGGTTATAAGTTTTGGCCGGCATATCGACGACTGCGAGTGACGCGGCGTGGGCAAATTGATTGCAGGAACCAACAACAAAAGTATCGAACTTGTACTTGGGATTCAGCGGTAGTTCCGACTGTCCCGCTCCAGATGTTGCTCCAGTTCCGGGGACTTGGGCGGGTAGAGTCGCCTCAGCCGGTGGTCGATCGAGACCAGCAGAAGTGACCCGCATATTATCAGCGCCAGTTGATGGTTGGTGCCAAATATCCTCGAGCAAGAACTCCACTCTGTAGCCTGATAAGAGCAGTTCCTCCAACGATTCTTCTATCACGTCGAAGTAGTTCGTTACGATCCAATCCCGAAAGACCTCATTTGGAACAGTTAGGTACAAGGTGGAGGAGTCCTTCGACGCGCGAGACATCGGCTTGAACCAAGTCTCAAAGCTTTCGCGATTCAACCTTTTTGAGATTGCCGATAGCACCAAAGACAGCAGGTCAACCTGGACACCCGTCGACATCGTAAGCCCTCCCGTACCTGACGCAAGGCGCAGAGTTTTGTGCCGACAACCGGGAGCCCTCGCACGACCCGATCTCGACTTTTTGTTGAACAGGCAAACAACCGGGGAAAACAGCGTCGGTGAAACCCGCGAACATTATCACAACAGACAGGAGGTTTCAATATCATCGCCAGTTGTTTTACCATTCCGCGCACAGAATACAGCCTTATACGAGGGTAAGACCCGTGTTTCACGTGAAACACTTCGCAGCTCTGATCGGGCAATCAGAGCGGGTTCATAGAGCATTGCGGCTGTTGATAGAGGTTCGGTTTGTGGTATCGTACCGACTCGTGGCAAGAATAATAGCGATTGCCAACCAGAAGGGCGGTGTCGGGAAGACGACTTCCGCGATTAATCTGGCTGCATGTCTGGCGGTTGCCGACAAACGTGTCCTCCTCGTCGATGCGGATCCGCAAGGTAATAGTACAAGTGGCTTAGGACTCAGAGGGACCTTTGAGCGAAGCTTGTATCACTCGCTTGTCCTAAACCAGCCCTTAGAATCAGTAATCCTGACAACTGACCTCCCGGGGCTGTCGGTCGTGCCTGCTGAGAAGATCCTGGTTGCTGCGGAGATCGAACTTGTTGGAGAGGACGAACGCGAGTTCAGGCTCAAGAAACTCCTTGAACCCGTCGTTGGCAGCTACGACTTTGTTTTGATTGATTGTCCTCCAAGCCTTGGAATACTAACGCTGAATTCTTTGGCGGCGGCCGACTCGGTGCTCGTCCCCATACAGTGTGAATACTTTGCGCTCGAGGGAGTCTCCGAGCTTTGGGATACTCTTACAAAAGTGCGCAGGGCATTGAACCCAAACCTCGCAATTGAAGGGTTTCTGCTGACGATGTTTGACGAACGGACAAACCTCTCCAATCAGGTCGAGTCGGATTTGAGAGGCTTCCTGGGAACTCAGGTCTTTGCGACGATGATACCCAGGAACGTTCGGCTAGCTGAGGCGCCGAGCCATGGAAAGCCGATAGTTCTCTACGATATTCGTTCGAAGGGCGCCGAAAGCTATCTTCGGTTGGCCCGGGAGGTGATAGATAATGTCAAGACGGGCATTGGGCAGGGGGCTTGATGCGCTCTTCCCACAAGTACCCTCTCTCGGTAACGACTTGGTCGAATTGAATGTTGACAGCATTGACCCGGGGATAGAGCAACCCCGTGTTGATTTCAACGAAACCAAACTTGCGGAGTTGGCCCAATCGATAGAAGCGAACGGTGTTATCCAGCCAATTGTGGTTCGGCGCGTCGGAGACCGCTTTCAGATCATCGCTGGGGAGAGACGCTGGCGCGCGGCTAAAACGGCAGGTCTCAAGAGGATACCGAGCGTGGTCCGCGAAGTAGCCGAAGACCGTGTTCTTGAGTTGTCACTGATTGAAAACATCCAAAGGCAAGAGCTAAACGCCATAGAAGAAGCGAACGCCTATCGGAAGCTGCAAGAACAACTTGGCATCACGCAGGAGGCTGTTGCCCAACGAGTCGGCAAAGACCGTTCTTCCGTAGCAAATTCGCTTCGTCTTCTTCGGCTCCCTGAAGACGTGCAGAAACTACTGGCCGACGGCAAGCTTTCCATGGGTCATGCGCGGGCCTTGCTGCCTATCGAGTCGCCCGACAGACAACTGCAGTTGGCCGCCGAGATCGCTACCAAGCTCCTTTCAGTAAGGGAAGCTGAGCGACTGGTCAAGGATGAACTGAGTGGCGGTTCTGCCGGTCAACCGAAGCGAGCGAAAACCCCACCAACCCACAACCCGGAAACCGCCAACATCGTTGCAGCCGAAACGCGGCTGAGCCGAACGCTAGGAGCGCAAGTGAAGATCCGGTTCTTGAAAGAAGGCGGTACCATCGAAATAAGCTTTTCGTCAGGCGATGATCTGTCTCGGATTTTTGATCTCCTTGTCCAGCGAAGGATCGAATAACGCACCGCGGCCAAAACGACTGGAGCGGATCATGACACATGATGGTAAGTAAGATATCTTCCAACACACTCGCAATCGCATCGGTAGCATTTCTTATTCTGTTCATGATTCTGCTTCCCGGCAATCGACTCTTTGTGCGGGCTGACAACTCGGCTCAGGCGCTTCCGTTCTCGCAGAACTGGTCGAACACGGGTCTTATCACAATGACTGATAACTGGTGGGGCGTGCCCGGCGTCGAAGGTTTTCTCGGCCAGGATCTCACCTCAGCAAACGGAGTTGATCCGCAAACGGTGCTTGGCGTGAGTGGCGTGGCCAATGACCTTGATGTGATCGCGAATCAGAACAGCACAGCTATTACTAATGGCGGAGTTGGAGAATTTGACGGAATCGCAAATCCGACTATTGCGCTGCAGGGTTCCGGAACCGCTGATGCGCCGTACTTGCTCATTCATCTGAATACAATAGGCTCGTCAAATATCCATGTCTCTTATAACCTCCGAGATATCGACGCGACAGCAGACAATGCCATTCAACCGGTAGCGCTGCAATTCCGCGTCGGGTCGTCCGGAAACTTTACAAACATCCCGGCTGGATTTGTTCCCGATGCCACGACAGGCCCGAGCCTGGCCACCCTCGTAACGCCTGTCAGCGTTACGTTGCCCGCCGCCGCGGAGAACCAGGCGCTCGTTCAGGTGCGCATCATAACGACGAACGCTGCCGGCAACGACGAGTGGGTGGGTATTGACGATATCAGCATCACCAGCGGCGGAGGTGGCTCGACTAATCCCTCGGGTGTTGGCGCGGCAAGCCCCTCCACGGTTGTTCAGGGCAGTTCGACGCTACTTACCGTTACGGTCACGCCGGGCACGAACCCGACGAGTTCGGGTTTGGTTGTCAAAGGCGACCTGACTTCAATCGGCGGGTCCGCCGTGCAGATGTTCTTCGATGACGGAACAAACGGCGATGTAATCATTGGTAATAACGTATTCTCGTTTGATGCGACCGTCGCTCCCGCCACGCCAATTGGACCGAAGAGCTTACCGATTACTATCACCGACGCCGAAATGCGAACGGGAAACACGACGGTTTCCCTTACTGTAACATCCGCCACGCCGTTGCGGATTCATGATATTCAAGGCGCAAGCCATACATCGCCCGTGGTAAACAATGCAGTGTCGGGCATTGTTGGCATAGTGACCGGACTGAAGAGCAACGGCTTTTTCATGCAGGACAACTTACCGGATGCCAATGACGCTACGTCTGAAGGCGTCTTCGTTTTTACTTCGACTGCTCCGACAGTCAGTCTGGGCGACGCGGTATCTGTTAACGGGACCGTCAGTGAGTTTCGGCCCAGCTCCAATAACCTGACGATTACCGAGATAGGCACGCCGACGATCAACGTCATCTCGACGGGCAATGCTTTGGCCGCTCCGATCGTGATCGGCACGGGAGGGCGTATGCCGCCCGGTATGGTGATCGACGATGACTCGACCGGCGACGTCGAAACCAGCGGGGTCTTTGATCCTGCGTCTGACGGAATCGATTTTTATGAGAGCCTCGAAGGGATGCGAGTTCAGATCAACAACGCAGTAGCTGTCGGGCCTACGCTGGTGTTCGGGACCACGAATCAGAACCGCGAGATAGCCGTAGTTGGTGACAACGGGGCCAGCGCCAGCCTCCGCACCGTGCGCGGCGGAATCGTGATTCGCTCAAATGACTTTAACCCCGAGCGCATTATTCTCAATGACATTCTAACCACAAGTCCGACCTTGCCAGACGTGAATGTCGGGGATAGTTTCCCTGGAGCAATTGTGGGAGTAATGGACTATACATTTGGCAACCCGAAGCTCCAGGTTGCTTCAATACCAGCAGCCATATCTGGAGGCTTAACCCTCGAAACTACGACGATTGCGGCTACGAACCAGGTTGCCATTGCAACCTTCAACGTCGAGAATCTAGACCCTTCGGACGGCGCGGCCAAATTCAATACGCTTGCCAGCCTGATCGTCAACAATTTGAAGTCTCCGGACATAATCTGCGTCGAAGAGGTCCAGGACAATAATGGTCCAACCAATGACGGAGTCGTTGACGCGTCGACTACTTACAACATGCTTATCTCGGCGATTACGTCTGCCGGTGGCCCGACGTATCAAGTTCGCCAGATCAATCCTGTGGATGATCAGGACGGCGGCGAACCGGGCGGCAATATCCGGCAGATCTTCATGTTTCGAACAGACCGCGGTGTTAGTTTCATTGACAGACCCGGCGGGAGTTCCACGACCTCAACAACTGTTGGCAGCGGTACAAGCGGACCAGAATTGTCTTTCAGTCCGGGGCGCATCGATCCGACCAATTCGGCCTGGAACGCAAGTAGGAAACCGCTAGCGGGTGAGTTTACCTTCAACGGCCACAAGCTGTTTATCATTGGAAACCATTTCAACTCGAAGGGCGGGGACGATCCCCTTTTCGGTCATCGCCAGCCGCCCGTTCGATCCTCGGAAACGCAGCGCACGCAGCAAGCTCAGATCGTCAATAACTTTGTTGACTCGATCCTGGCGCTTGACGCAAATGCCGACATCATCGTGCTGGGAGATCTCAATGACTTCGAGTTTTCAGCCTCAATTGGCGCGCTCAAAGGAGGGGTGCTCACGCCGTTGATCGAATCGCTGCCGCCGAACGAGCGGTACAGCTACAACTTTGAAGGCAACGCGCAGGTACTCGATCACTTGATGGCTAGCAACAATCTTTTCAACAACGTTCCATTTGTGTATGACGTTGTTCATATCAATTCGGAGTTCGCAGCTCAATCAAGCGATCACGATCCTTCAGTGGCGCGCTTCACATTTGCGCCTACGGTTGCAAAGCTCGACAGTTTTGACGCCGAAGCTTACGGCGATCAAGTCCTGCTAAGGTGGCAGACCGGCCAAGAAGTGGACAACCTCGGCTTCAACATCCATCTTGAAGAGAATGGCAAACGGCGCCGGTTGAACCCTCAGATACTCGCCGGGTCCGCACTCCTTGCTGGCAATGGAATAGAGCTTAAAGCGGGCCGCTCATACTCGTGGTGGGATGGAGCAGGGTTCGCACAGGCGGATCCTAGATACTGGCTCGAAGAGATAGACCTCAACGGCAACAGCGTTTGGCACGGACCGGCGCAAGTTCACAGCGCGAGTGGCAAGGGTCGCTCTTCAATCAAGGACCGCCAGGCTGTGATGCTCGGAATGTTAGGAAGGGACCAACTTCAGGAGGGCGTTACAAGACCCGTTGAGCCCGCGGCAGAGATAGTTCATCCGACAGAAATGGGCCGAGTGTCGACGACGCAGTTCCAGCCAGGCTTGAGCCTTGCCGGGCAAAAAGCTGTGAAGCTCGCGGTCGATCGCGAAGGCTGGTATCGACTGACGCAACCTGAGCTTGTACGAGCGGGCCTTGATTCGAGAACCGATCCTCGAATGCTGCAACTGGTTGTTGATGGCAAGGAACAGCCGATCATCGTCACTGGAAAGAACGGCGCTGATTTCGGTCCTTCGGATTCAATTGAGTTTTACGGTCTCGGACTCGACACCGCGTCGACAAACTCGCGCGTTTATTGGCTCGTTGCAGGATCGCGACCCGGACTCCGAGTCCAACAGGTAAAGGGCTCGGGAGGACAGGTTGCGGCTTCAGGTTTTCCCTACGTTGTCGAGCGCAAAGACAGAACGATCTATTTCTCATCTCTGAGAAACGGCGACAAGGAGAACTTCTTTGGCGGTGTTGTCACGAGCGCTCCTCTGGACCAGACGGTCACGCTTTCGCGGGTTGATGCAAGCTCCGCCGCGGGAGCCATCCTCGAGGTCGCACTCCAGGGTGTGACTCAAAGCGCACATAGAGTTTCTGTGTCTTTGAACGGAACGCCGGTCGGCGACGTGTCGTTCGATGGCCAGAGCTTACACGTCGCCAGAGTGCCGATTCCACAAGCCCTTCTGAGGGAAGGGGAGAATGTTGTTCGATTGATTGCTCAAAGTTCGAAACCCGATGTAAGCCTTATTGATTACACTCGCGTGACCTACCAGCGCAGCTTTACCGCGAGTGACAACAAGCTGCGTTTCACCGCCACACGCAAACAACAAGTCACTATTGAAGGCTTTACCAGTAGCTCAATCCGTGTCTTTGATGTGACAAGTCCCGATGCTGTGCAAGAAGTCGTCGGGCTCGTGAGACCGCAAAAGAACGGGTTCGCAGTGACCGTCGCCGTTCCCGGCAGCGGAGCCAGGACGATGCTTGCGATAACAAACAATCAATCCAAACGACCAACGTCGGTCGTTGCGAATCAGGCCTCAAACTGGCGGCAGCCGAATCAAGCCGCCGATCTACTGATTGTTGCGCACGGCAGCTTGCTTGCTAGCGCCCGACAGCTCCAGTCCTACCGGGAAAGCCAGGGTCTGCGAGTCGCCCTGGTTGACATCGAAGATGTCTACGACGAGTTCACCTTTGGCAACAAGAGTCCCTACGCCTTAAGAGAATTTCTTGCATTCGCCAAAGCAAACTGGCAGCGCGCGCCTCGTTTTGTTTTGCTGGTGGGCGACGCCAGCCTGGATCCAAGGAACTATCTCGGAAGGGGTGACGCCGATCTGGTTCCGACAAAGCTGCTCGACACACGGTACATGGAGACGGCTTCAGACGATTGGTTCGCCGAGATCGATTCCGACGGTCAGGCAAAGATGTCCGTGGGTCGGTTGCCCGTTCGAGCCGAAGACGAGGCATTGCGCATGATCTCGAAGATCATCGGCTACGAACGGTCAACAGGAGCGAACTCCGTTTTGCTCATTTCCGATATCAATGACGGGTTCAACTTCGAAGCCGCCAGCGACAGGTTAAGGGAAATAGTTCCCTCAGACACGAGAGTAGAACAGATCAATCGTGAAAGTATCGACGATTCCACCGCAAAGAAGGCGCTCCTGGCGGGGCTTTCGCGAGGACAGAAGGTCGTAAACTATATAGGGCACGGTTCGCTGGATAGCTGGCGGGGAAATCTCCTCTCGTCGGCTGAAGCTCGGGGGCTGACAAACGGTGAGCTGCCGCTGTTCGTAATGATGACCTGCCTGAACGGCTACTTCCAGGATGCCTCGCTGGAGAGTCTCGCCGAATCACTGATGAAAGCGGAACGGGGAGGAGCGATCGCGGTCTGGGCGTCGTCGGGGCTGACGATACCATCGGCCCAATCCGCGATGACAAAGCAGGCATTCGAGACGCTCTTCGATGCTGGTGATGGACAGACGGTGATGCTGGGAGAGATAACCTCACGAGCAAAGGCTGCGGTCCACGATTCTGACGTCCGACGCACCTGGATTCTATTTGGTGACCCGACAACCAGGATTAAGCGCCAGTGACTCAACCCTTGACGCGGTCC
>Ga0134123_10001075_pt1 | contig 18015 bp, 35 predicted proteins | sample KB303_FD_96460 | JGI IMG/M metagenome (GOLD analysis project Ga0134123, IMG submission 96460) | Terrestrial soil microbial communities without Nitrogen fertilizer from Kellogg Biological Station, Michigan, USA - KB3-0-3 | ecosystem: Environmental > Terrestrial > Soil > Unclassified ...
GGGACCCTGGCCGGAGGCCAGGGGATAATGTCATAGAGTAGTTTTTGAATCGGGTCATAGTGGGTAGAGTCGGACAGATTGTCACTTACAGTTACTCAACGATTTGAGTAATAGTCTTTACTGATTCTCTGTAGACCATTTACTCACACAAAGTCACTTAACGAATTGAGTAAAAGAAACCGCGTCAAGATTCGCCACAGACCCCTTGCATGCGCTAGACTTATCACAACAGAGAGAAACATCCGATGGGAATAAGGAGTAAAAGTAATGCCGACTTTCGAGGATGCTACCCTTCCGGTTGCTGAGCGCGAGAACGAGTTTCGTCAGATCGTTGAGTGGCTGATCGAGAACCGTCCGGCTGTCAAGGCGTACACCATTGCGGGTGACGCTAAGGACAAGACGTGGACGCTTGAGAAGGCTGAAGCTCAGCTCGCTGTCGACAAGCGTAAGATGGCTGCTGCTGGTCGCGAGTACAAGACGCCTACCACGATCCGCACTAAGTCGGAAACGTTGGAGGATGGCAAGACGCTTAAGGTGTACGTTTGGGCGGCTGCGAAGAAGATCACCCGTACGGTGACTAAGCCTGCTGAGGCTCCGGCCAATGCGGATGGTAAGTAGTTCTAAGTAGTTCTAAGTAGTTCTAAGCTTCCTTCTGTTGTGTCCTGTTAAGTAACACCCTAACGGATATGCCAATCCGTTAGGCGCACGGTAGGGGAGACGTGATACGCTCCGTCTTCCTTATGCGATGACCACCGCGTCTGTAAAGCAGACTTTGGGGTGCTGCCCGTTCGAGTCGGGTCATCGCACTTAGTAATTGAACGATGGGAGGTAGTAATGCCTCGCTGTTGTGCGGCGGGTGATCGGTGTAGGAAGTGTCATCGGTGTGAGTACTGCTCGTGTGTTTGTGATGAGGAGATTCAAATGGGTAAGCACAGTGCCGAAGAGGGTAAGCAGTCTACGTCTGAGCAGATCACCGGTAAGCGGAATCAGGAGCACGTGGCTAAGCACGCCGCGAAAGAGCCTGAGGTTGCCGGTAGCGACCTCCCGCACCGTGATGGTCGTCAGGCTGAGCACTGATGGGTAAGCGTCCTAAGCTTCAAGCTGATGAGGGGAAGCTGCATAACGGTATGCTTCCCGATCGTGATATGCCCGCGACGAAGAAGCTCGGAGTGATCGCATCCGTTAAGGATACGATCAAGATTCTGCGAGGTAAATCGTGAGTGCGCTTCCTCTCGTCACCTTGACATTGACTACGGATGAGTTGGCGCAGATTAGCGCTGGGCTTACTCATCTGCGTCGCGTGTGGGCTGAGCGCTATATGAATGCGTCACTAGTCGTAAGTACTCAGGAGGCTATCCGTTGTCAACATACGATTCAGCGTATTACGGATACGTTGAATCGACTTCAAGAGCTTGTGAGTGAGGAACAGGGTAACGATCTGTTGAAAGAGTTGTTCAATGAATTGAGACCAGGAAAGTCCGATGACCTGGGTTAGCGGTGACAAGAAACCTGTTAAGATATCCCTGTTCGTTGATGAGGAATTAATCTCTCAACATGTTTTGCGTCTTAACGCGCAAGTCACCGTCCCTGTGTTAGGATTTTCCAAGGATGCGAGATACCCGACATACCTGAGGATTCAAATTGAAGAGATCAGTAGCGATTAGCTTTCTCGTCGCGTTCTTCATTAGCCTCACGATGGGATGCGAACCGCAGCAGGATGAGAGTAAGTGTCAGTTGAACGTCCGCAATGACAAGGTTTCGGAAAGCTGTAAGTAGTAGTGTGGAGTCCGGTAGTGCGCTCACAGATCGGCTACCGGATGCGGGAAATACTCCCAATCAACAACACGAAAGGCAAACAACAATGACGAACCCCAACAACACTGCGTGGTCTGAGGCTGAGGTTCTTGAAGGTCTTGACATGCTGGATAAGGCGGAGCTTGAAGGTAAGCCCTTCCTTATTGTCGGCGTGGAATTTAAGCCCAACAACGCTGGCGTGAGCATTGCTTACATCGATGGTGAGTACAGGGATGGAACCGGATTTACGTTCCATGACTCGTCTACTGGCGTTCGTGCTCAGCTCGTTAAGTTCCTCGCCAGTAAGAGCCTCGATCACATTGTTGAGTCCGGTGAGTATGCTGAGATTCGTTTGGTTGCTCCTGCTGGTCTGCGTTGCTCGCACTATACGGTGGACCGTCCCAACCCGAATGGTCGTGGTACTGTGACGATTCAGGGTAAGACGTACTACATCACCACTAATGGCGAGCGTAAGCGCGCTACGGCAACGGCTAAGCCGAAGGTTACTCCGGCTGCTCGGACTGGCGCTAAGTAACTAACTCTCCGGAGAGAATGAGCGACCGTGCCCGGTTGTCACGGTTGGAAAGTCGGTTATTCCAAACCTCCTAGTGCGGGTCACTGGTAATCCCGAACGTTGCCGTGAAGCTCGGAAACAACCTCCAAACTATTACAGAAATAGCCCGCAACCGGATGGGATCGGTTGCGGGCTATTTCTTTGGCGAGCGCTTGCTGTCGGGAATGAGGAACCGTTGCAGCGCTTCTAGCCGACCTCAAGTGTACCACATGGAACAGAGCGAAATTGCATTTGGCATGGTAGACTAGACTCATGCCGGTTGGAGTAGCGCACAGGCGCAACACTGATCTCACACGCGCTAACTATGTGCGTACATTGAAGAAGCGTCGACGTTGGGCGCAAGAGTTGCGAGAGGCAGGCTGGACAGTGATTGAGCCTCAGAACGAAACCACGGATAGCTAGTACTCACGGTGGCCCGTCATTTTAAGAAGTGGGAAGAACACTCCCCACGATGGCAACGCGAACAAACGCGTAAAGGGCTTGATAAGAAACGTTGGAATGCTTGGCTCAAGCTGTCGGATAAGACTCGTAAGGTTTCTGATCCGGTAAAGTATGCGAGCGGCAGTAGCATTACCAACCAACGTCGAGAGAGGAAAGAACAGCAAGCAGCCGACAAGATTCGTTCTGTTGGTGGCACTAACGTTCGTAGCTCGGTGGTTTACCGCAATGTGAAGCGGATGACTGAGACTGACCTTAACTGGACTCTCAAAGCATCTCATAGTCAGATTGTGGGCAGGGCAGGGGACAAGACAGTTAAAACTCGTTATGGCGACGTCAACCCTTGGTGGTATAGATGACATGGCCGGAGAAAGCGTGTGCCGGTTGCGGTACACGCTTTACCCCCAATACGCGTACACAGAAGCGGTGTAAGCCTAGCTGTCGTACTCGTACTTCTGAGTCGAAGAATGGCGTACGTACGCGAGAGCGTGAATTGCACGAGGTTGAATTTGTCGCTGTTGATGGGGAAGGTGTTACACGACAGCAGTATTATACGGATTGGGATGAGGATGGGAATGAGATCGTTCGTAAATCGGAACGTGATCGTCATGACTATGTGCTTCTCTCTGTCGGTGATAAGTCTTTGCATAAGAATGGTGAAGTTCTTAACCACCATGAGATTTTCTCGTTCCTCTGGGAACAATTCCTAGAACATCCAAATGCAGCATTTGTGGGATTCGCGTTGGGATACGATTTCACTATGTGGTTGAAATCGTTGGATGCACACGTTGCGTGGCAGCTACTGACTAAGGATGGCATTGCAAGCCGTCAGACTCATGACGACAACCCTAGTCCTAATCCTTGGCCTGTCAGGGATGGCGGATGGCGCTACACAGATGAGGGGAAGGTATATGTTCCTCACCGTTGGGAATTTGACATTCTGGGTAACAAGCGATTTCGGTTACGACCGTACGTTAAGAAGGAAAACGTTCCTACTAAGGTTGTCAGTCATAAGGACGGTACACAGACTGTTGAGCCGATCCCCCGACCTTGGATGTATATTTGTGACGTATTCCCGTTCTTTCAATCTTCCTTTCTCAAAGCGATCAAGCCACAGCCGGGCGCGAAACGGATCGTTTCGGATGAGGAATACGCTCGGATCGAGCAAGGTAAGGTAATCCGTTCGGGAGCGCAATTCGACGCGGATATGATCGAGTACAACTTGCTTGAGAACGAAGTACTAGCTCGCCTCATGTCGACGTTGAATGAAGGATTCGTAGCCGACAAAATTCGTCTGAGTCGTAAGCAATGGATGGGTCCGGGGCAAGCAGCGCAAGAATGGATGGCACTCATTGGAGTACCTAAGGGTGAAGAGGTTAGAGAACATGTTCCCGCTTGGGCGTTGGATGCCGGACGTAAGTGCTATTACGGGGGATGGTTTGAAATCTTCAATCACGGCCCTGTCCCCGGAACTAGTTATGCGTATGACATCAATAGCGCGTATCCTACCGTCATTGCGAATCTGCCCTGCCTGCTACACGGACGTTGGACAAGCGGAGTGGGAAAACCTAGTAGGTTACCCACGGGAGCGCTTCGTATGGTGTATGGAACATTCCGGGGTAGAGACGAGTGGATCGGACCTCTTCCATATCGCGAGGCAGATGGAAGCATCCTACGTCCGTTGAACGTCAAGGGCTGGTATTGGTGGCATGAAATAAAAGCGTCACAGCGTGCCGGACTTATCAGCCGTATGGAGATTCACGAATGGATTCAGTATGAGCCGTGTAAGTGTGATCCTCCTATGTCTAGCGTCCGTGAGCTTTATAACGGGAGGCTTGCTGTTGGTAAAAATTCCCCTCAAGGGCTCGCTAAGAAGCTTGTATACAATAGTGCTTACGGCAAGTGTGCTCAGTCTGTCGGGAGCCCTAGATTTGCTAATAGTATTTGGGCTAGTTTGATCACTGCCGGATGTCGCACGATGATTCTTGACGCTATCGCCACGCATCCGACTAAGAGTAATAGTCTGTTGATGATTGCGACGGATGGAATCGTATTCAAAGAGCCTCATCCGTCACTTGACATTGATGGCGCACGGCTAGGAGCATGGGATGCGGAAGAGTATCAGAACCTTTCTTTGTTCATGCCGGGACTCTATTGGCATGATAAGGCACGTACTCAGATTGCGGAGGGGATCGCACCACAACTTAAATCACGTGGCGTTAGTGCAAAGTATCTTGGGACGGTCATCGACAAAGTCGATAGGCTATGGCGAAAGTATGGTCCGGACGATGCGCCACCGAGAGTAGCATTGATTGTAGAATGGTCTCTGATTGGCGCTAAGCAAGCTATCGTACGTAACCGATGGGAACTGTGCGGTACTAACGTTTGGAACGCTGAACGTATTCTCAACGGTAACCCTCAAGCGAAACGGACTCCTAGCCTGTATAGCTATCCGGAGGGATCGCCATACGGGAATACGTGGGGCGGACTACGCTCGCGTCCGTACACGAATGCGGAGCAATTGGAGACTACGTATTACGAACCGCGCTTTGGTGCGGACGAAGATACGATTGATGAGTTTGGAGACTTGTTGACTCCGGACGGTACGATGGGTGATATCAGTGCACACAGCTTCGGATTGAGGTAGAAGTGAAGTACGTAGTGGAGACGAGACTTACGTACGATCATGGCGGCAATGTTGGTATGCACTGCGATTATCCTCTAGGATTGTTCAATAATATTGACATGGATAGTCGTAGAGTTGAGATCAGTCATGGTCGTTATCCCATTTTACTTCAACTTAATTTTCGGCCAGGATGGGGAATCTTGTATGATGTATCAGGTCAACCTATGACGAAGTTTCGTCAGCCAGAAACGGTTGCGCCGTACTATGACGAACACGAGTTTTACTTTGACGGAAAACTCTATATCCTAGAGATTCGCCTAGATTGGATGGGAAAATGAGTTGGGACACGTACACTCTCGCAGTTCAGATTGAAGCCTTGCGTCATGCAGGACTTGTTCAGAACAATGCACTCCGCAATTTGACCGGAGCGAACGAGTCATTGGTTCAATGGGCTACTAAGACAGAACAGCGAATCAACGAGCTTGAAGCGCGGATTGCAGAGTTGGAAAGTAAGAACAACTGAAATAGATAAAGCGGCCGGACCTTTCGAGGTCCGGCCGCTTTGTGCTGTCCGCATGGTACAATAGTTGGTACAAAGACCATTGTAGATTGGATGCCGCATGTCTTCACCTTTGGAAACGGCAGAGTTTGAAACTCTGTACGTTGGCAATACTCACGACGATGATGGACCTGTTCTGGATTCGCTTGTGAAGTCGGTTGATGCTCCGGCTGAATTGCAGATCACAGCCATTGACGCTACCCCTCTTATTGAGCCTGTCGGCCCGAATCAGCTTATCGCGGGTACGCAGTTCTTCGACTTTGCGAATCTCGCCAACATCACTCCTACGCAGATTCTCCCGGCTGATACCCGCCGGAAGTCTGTCACGCTGTCTCTGCTCTCTACTGCCGCGTCTCCGGCTGCTCTGGTGGAGTACGTGACTCTCGCGGATTCCAACGGTAAGACGCGTTCCTCTCTCGCTTACAATCTGCGTCACGGTAAAGATCCGCTTGTGTTGGATGGGTACACGGGCGAGATTTGGGCTTATCCTTCCGCTTCTATTACCGCGAGTGTTGAGCTTACTTGGGTGGCGATCACCGAATGATTGAGAATACGATTCCTAGTTCGTTCTCAAGCAACGTTCCTAGTCGAGTGCTAGCCCGTGACGAACCTTGTCTTACTCCCGAGAATTGTGACATTCACGGTAGCGCTACGAATGCTGAACTTGAGCTAGCCACGCATCCTGTTGACCATAACTGCGACTCTTGCCGTATTCTTCGTATCGAGCGTGACATTGCGCAGATCAAAGATATGGTCGCTAAGGTTGTCGCGGACGTTAAGCCTACTCTTGATGAGTTGATGAATAGCTCTCTGATCAAGATGCTTGGGGTGAAGAAGAAGTAATGGCGAATCCTGTTGAGCGCTGGCATGCGATTGAAAAAGGTGACCGTTCTTTCATCGTTGGCTCTATCGTCGCTCCGCTCGTTATTTGGTGGTTTTACTACGGCCGTCAGAAGTACGGCTCTAAGGGGATGAAATGAAGAAGCGTCTCGCACTTCTGTTCGTCGCGATTCTCGCGACTATTGGTATTGCTACTCCGGCGCAAGCGTCTAGCACTTGGCACGGATGTCCCGTCAGTACTGTCTGCCTCTATCAGGCTCAGAACTACTTGCAGGAGCGTTGGCAGTCCAGCCTCACCAACGTCTACAACTCGTCGTATGGTTCCACCACGCAGTGTCTGAACCTTCCTCCGGCGCAGTGGTCGAACGGTACCCCGGTCTATGACAACAGTGGCAGCATGATTTCTAACAACGATGTCGTCACTTCCCCGTGGGTTAATTATAACGTCTACTACTTCAATTGGGCTGGGTGTAACCCCGGCGGTGGATATGGGTTGTTCATCGGCGGCACTGCTGACGGGTCGTCTACTCTTTCCGGCAACTACCCTTATGGCGCTGCTAACCCGCGATACCACACCATCACTTCTATCGGTCTCATCCCTAAGCCGTAAGGAGAAACGCAATGGCTGACGACGACAACGACGACAAGACCCCTGAGCCGACTCCTGAGCCCACTCCTGAGCCGACTCCTGAGCCAACTCATCACGCAGTTACTCGCGAGGAATTTGATGGCGTTAAGAGCACGCTGGACGGTCTCGTTCAGGCTGTCGCGAATCTTGCGCCTACTCCGGGACATCAGCCGGATGAGACGCCTGTCAAGCTTCCTTGGACGCACCGATGACTATTACCTTTGAGGATGCGCCTGATGACATTCGCGATATCGATTCGATTCCCGAAGTGAGTGACATCGAATATCCTTGCACCGTTTGCGGTAAGGAAGCCGGACCGTATGGTGGTCGCGGACGTAAGCCTACTAAGTGCCCGGATCACAAGAAAGCTGCGTCTGCTGGCGCGCGTGCTCCGAAGGTCACCGGTACCAATGCCACGCTTGCTGCTCAAGCTACGGAAGCGCTTTGCAGTATCGATGGTCTCTCCGCATTGGGTGCGCGCATTATCGGCTTCACTGAGACTGCCGATATCATCGAAGAAGCTGATGAAGCTTTCCGTGCGCGTGTGCATATGGCGCTTCTCAACTCTCCGGATACCGCTCGCAAGATTCTTCGCTACGGCTCTAAGGCGGGGGATTCTGCGCTCTTTATCGCCATCGGTTTGCATATCGCTACGATCGTTCCTGTGTTCCTGAACGAGGCTAAGCAGAAAAAGGCGGAGAAAGAAGCTAAGCGTTTGGCTGAGGAAGGGCAGGAGTAATGCGCCCTGGGCCGAAGACTCTTTCTCAGCTTAACCGTCTGCGGTCTACTTGGGAGCAAGGCGAGCATATTCTGATCTCTGGCGCAACGAAGAGTGGTAAGACTGCTCTCGCGCGTCATATCGTACAGATTCGCGCGGACAACGGCGGTTATGTAATTGTCTTCGTTGCTAAGCCTAATGAAGACAAAACCATCACGGAAGATTACGCGGACTTCACACGGTGGAAGTCGTTTAAGAAACCGTCAACGTATGAGCGGAAGATTCTGCTTTGGCCTGACACGTCGAAGCTGAAGACTGACAAGCTTAAGCTTGCGCATCAAAAGGAAATCTTTCTAGATGCGTTTGATCAGATTAATGATAAGGGTCGTTGGACTGTTCAGGTTGATGAGGGGCTGTATACAGTCTCGCCTACATTCTTGAATATGGGTGACAATCTGGCTATGAGTCACGCTGTCGGGCGATCGAATAATCTGACGTTGGTTACTCTGACGCAACGTCCGTCGCATCTGCCGCTGATTATCTACGGTAGTGCTTCGCATGCGTTTGTTGGACGTACGCGGGAATTGGCGGATCAGAAGCGGTTGGCAGAATTGGGCGCGCAAGAATCGTCACGTGAATTGGCGCAACAGATTTCAAAGAACGGGAGACACGATTTCACGTGGATTCCCGTAGCGCCGGATTGGCCTGCGGAAACGGTCAACCTCGCTCACTGAGGTTGGTACAAAGCATGGTACAATAGAGGCTAATACAATGGTTGGTACAAACTAGGGAGGCGAGTCTACGTGACTCCGCATGCTCACATTTCTGCGGTGCATTTGCTTGCCGGGGTTGCGGCTACTCTCGCAATCTTTGGTACGGCGCACTTGCTCGCACTGACCAACGATAATCGCGCATCCCGCGCGCTTATGGCACTCGGATTCTGAAGGGTTACGACATGCCCGACGCTACTACCGGCACGCGGGAAATCACTCCTGCCGCTGGCATTCGTTTTACCGTTGCTAGCCGTCCGCAGTCGCGGTTCAGCAACGCGCAGACGGTTAGCAACCTGGCCTCTGCTACTTCTTTCCAGCCGATTCAGCTTCCGGCTACCGGGTTCGTTCGTCGTATTTCGATGCTGTTCTCTCAGACGGCTACGTTTGCTTCGGGTGGCGCGGTTGTTACCGGTGATGGTCCGTGGAACCTTATCAACGGTATTACGCTGACGGACGCTACCGGACAGCCGATTTTCCAGCCGGTTACGGGTTACAACCTGTATCTCATTAACAAGTACCTTCCCAGCGGTATGGAAAAGACCAATCTTCCCCGCGCGTGGTCGACTCCGCAGTTTGGCCCGGAATTTGCTTTCGCGTCCACGGGCACTACGGCTACCGCTACGTTCCGGCTTGATCTCGACCTTGAGCAGGATTACAACAACGGTTATGGCTGTATTCCTAACCTCGACTCCAACGCGTCGCTTCAGCTGAAGATTGACATTGCGCCTTACACCAACGCTTTCACGGGTACCACTCCGAGCGCTGCTGCGCTTTCCGTGCGCGTGTCTCAGTACTACTGGGCGCCGGTTGGCTCCACTGTCGGCGGGGTTGCCGCTCAGACCACCCCGGACGGTTTCGGCGATTACGTCGAGACTCGTTACGAGACGCAGACGGTTTCCGCTTCGGCAGAGAACACCGTTAACGTCACGAACCGTGGTGGCATGATTAAGGGCATCATCGCGGTTTCGCGTGCGGCTGGTGTGCGTACCGCTTACACCGCTGGCGCGAACGTTGGTCTCATCCTGGACAACAACCCGATTGATGAGGGTATCCCGCTTGAGGAACACTACGCCGTTCTTCGGCGTACCTACGGCTACATGGGCACCGATCTGACCACGTCTTACGCTCCGCTTACCGCTGGCGTTCTGCCCGGCCTTGATCGTGGCGTTCAGGTCTGGCCGTTCTTCTCTCTGTCCGGCGGACGCGATTCGTGGCTCTCGACTCGTGTCGGTTCGCAGTTGCAGCTCAAGCTCACTCCGGGGGCTGCCGCTACCACTCTTGAGCTTGTTACGCAGCTTGCTCAGGTTAAGTCGGCTGAGTCGTTCTTCGCTCGCTCGGCGCTCGACTAATCCGAAACGGAGTCCAATATGGCAATGGTTACTGAACCGGAGCGTATGGGCAATCCCATCGTCAGCACTCGTGAACCTGTTGGTCCTAAGACAGCGGGTGACAAGGGTACTCCGGGGGATGTGGCGGTTATGGATGCTGTCATGTTGGTCGGTGCGGCATGGCTCATTCTGTTCTTCCTTTGGTTCTCTCTTCGTCGGCACAACGTCTAAGGATTGATGATGGATCGCGTTATCTCTTTTCTGAACAACCGTTACTTTGTCGCTATCGTTGTTGGGCTTTTCCTGCTCAGCTTCGTTCGTGGCCTGCGTCGCTAATTAGGTAGGCCACTTATGCGTCCGGAACTTCCTTTTCTTGCAGCGGGTTTTGCCGCTCTCATTGGTGGAGCTATTAAGGAGCATAAGTGGCCATCTAATGCGACTAACGCTGTTATTGGCACTGTCGTGTTGACGGTTGCTGCTAGCGCTACCGCAGAGTCCCGTTTTGCTCCACTCGTGCGCGCTATCGGTCTGCTGCTTTTACTTACCACCGTGATGTCGGCAACGATGGCCGTTCAGAATGCTAAGAAGGTTAAGAAATGATTGATAAGGCAATTGGCGTTTTCATCGCGCTTGTTGGTCTTGCTGGTCTCGCGGTTGTCGTTAGCAAGCGGTCCAATACCGCTAAGGTTCTCGATAGCTTGCTCGGCGGATTCAGCAAGGCTGTTAGCGCTTCCGTCAGCCCGGTTACTAAGTAGGGAGTAGACCGCACATGCCTAACATGCTCTTTGGAATAATGGGCAACGCGCCCGTGCCCGTAGACGAAAAGGTCGTGCGGTCTACTGCCACGCCCGTTGAGAAAGATGCTCCGGCCGCTGTTCAGGAACACGCTCCCGACTTCAACGAGCGCCCTACTGGCGACGACAATCCCAACCTCGGAATCGTCAACCGTACGGAAGCTTCTCACTGGATTCAGGGTGAGCAGTATCCGCCGTTCTGGGGTGCTGAGGTTTCTGAGCAGTATCAGCACAACGCAATTATTGATCGTCAGGTTTCTACGTCCGGCACTGCTGCGGCACGTGAATCTGCTGGTCAATTCGGGCATGGTACGGCTAGTTACGCAATTGGTATCGAGCCGCAAGGCGACCTTCGCGAAGGCGGTAAGCTGGGTAACGATTACTTCTCCGCTGGTAAGCCGGATATCCAGTCGGACGCAGGAAACTATATGTCGATTCCTCCGGGAGCCGATCAAATGGCAATCGCAAAGGTTAACGCGACTGGTAAGCAGGCGACTCGTCAGGCTGCTAGCGCGTACGACACGTGGTGGAATGCGGGTAAGTAATGACGTTTGAAGAGTTTGCAAAGAAGAAGGTAGTAGGCGTTCCCGTTCTGTATCTCGCTGCGGCTGCTGTCGTAATTCTCGGCATCGTTGCGTGGCGTATGAAACCTACTGCTACTGACGAAACGGCGGGGGTTGATCCTGCTGATGGCACTGCCGGTACGGATGACGAAGCAAACGGACTTGCCGGTATGGATGACCCTTACGGCGGTTTCAACACCACGGGGACCGTTGTTGTCCAGCCGACCGCGCCGTCTGGGAATGACGCTACTGCTGCTTTCGAGAGTAATGACGAGTGGGCGCGTGCGGGGGCAGAATGGCTAGTCGCACAGAATAAGTCGACTGGCACGGAAGCGTCCGGCGCTCTCAACAAATATCTCTCTGGTGATAACCTCACCTTTGACGAAGGCGCTCTCGTGAACGCTGTCATCAAAGAAAAGGGGCAACCGCCAGACCCGATTACGCAGATCGGTTCTGTAGGTGAGCAGCCCGCACGTAAGCAGTTTGCGGGCAGCAATGGTACGCACACTGTCATGGGTTCTAACGACAACACTTACTCAAAGATTGCGCAGTTGTATTACGGGAGTGGTGATGCTCTCCACACTAACCGTGTGGCGGAGTACAACACCGCTATCGGTCCCGCTACTAAGACGCTTGAACCGGGTACCAAAGTTGTCGTCGCTTCGTACGTGAATCCCGTTTACTACAAGGTGACGGGTAAGAATAAGGATACGAATTTCAGTGTCATTGCGGGTAAGGCAGGTGCCACTACCGCAATGATTCGTGCGCTCAACCCGACTATTACGGAGCCCATTCCGGTCGGCACGAACGTTCGGACGTACTAATGATTTATGAGAGCATTGATCATTACTTTAGTCGTCATCATCCCACATACGTATATTGGTTGTGGACGCACGGAAGGAAAGAGAAGGCTCTCAGACTATGGCTAATCTCAGTGAAGCGCAGCTAATTAGCCTTGCGCAAATGGCAGGTTTCACGGGAGAGAATGACAATATTGCGGCTGCCGTCGCTCTCGCTGAGAGCGGCGGTAACCCCAAAGCTCATAACTCTACCCCGCCTGATGACTCTTACGGTCTATGGCAAATCAACATGCTTGGCTCTATGGGCCCCGCGCGTCGTAAGAAGTATCACCTGAAGTCCAACACTGATCTTTACGATCCGGCTACCAATGCACGTGTTGCTTACGGAATCTATAAAGACAGCGGTTGGAAAGCATGGACTACTTACACGTCCGGTAAATATAAAGACAAGATGAGTGCCACTACCGGGGAGGTTCCCGGGAAGATTGCAGACGGCGCGGCAGATGTCGCGGAAGCGGTTAATCCTGCTAATGCAATTACTGGCGGATTCAATGCGCTTAGCGAGAGTTTCACTAAGGCTACGTCGAACGTAGGCGGAATCATTCTCGCTATCGCTTTGATCCTTGTCGGCGCGTTGTTCCTTCTACGCAACGTGATCCCTGCCGGACGTGCTCTTAAGACTGTCAACAAGCTTGCAGGAGCGGCTAAGTGAACACTATCGGATGGCTGCTCATTCTTGTTGGCATCGTAGTTGCACGTCAGGTGTCACGCGGACGTATCGCTAATCTCACTACTGATCTCAGCGACGCTTTCATCGCTGTTGTTAGTGGGGATAGTGATGCGCTCGGTGGTGTACTCGCAAGGGGTGCGGAGGGAGAGGGTACTTTCGCTCCGCACTCCGTTGTCCCCATCGATTCTGCCGCTTTCGGTAGCGCCGTTGGTGACGCTGCCGTAGCGGGTGGCGCTGCCGCTGGACTTTCCGGCGCTGCCATCCGTCTCGGTAGCGCCGCTAAGGGCTATCGTTGGGCATCCATCGGTCCTGACTATTACGACTGCTCTGGGCTGATGTATGCGGCTGCTAAAGCCATTGGCTATAAGGGTGGACGTTTCACTACTGCTACCGTTCGTAGTCACAAAGAATTTAAAGTTATTTCTATGCCAGGAATGCAAGGGCCGGGGCTCACTGGCGCTACGGTTAATGACATCGTTCTTTGGCCCGCTGGTAGTGGCGGAGTCACAGGACACATGGGCGTTATTACTGGTCCAGATAAGTTCTACTCCGCACGGTCACCACGCTCGGGAATCGGCAACTCTCCGATTTCTACTTTCCGCAAGACTCGCCCCATTTATCTTCGATACGTAGGATAGCCGATGCCTCAGACTCCACAGAGCTTTTCCGCATACCCTGTCTCCGTCACACTTGACGCGTCAGGTAATGGCGCTGTTGCGTTCCAAGCGACGGGCAGCAACATTCGGATTACGAATCGCTCTGTCCGCGTATCTACTTCCGTAGCGCAAGCGATCGCTACCACCTATAAGAATCAAGTTGGAGATAACTACCGTCTTGACGGAACTAATTCCGGTTCCACTGGCGACAATATTTCCAATCCGATTGATCTGTTTGATGGCGAAACTGTCATTGTGGTTTGGACGGGTGGTGATCCGGGCGCCGTCGCTACCGCTACGTTTTCGGGAAAACAACTCGCTTTGAGTGAAGTTGGCGAGGGTGAAGGCGGAAACAATTGGTCTACTCCTATCGCTGCCGGTGACGGTTCACTCATCTATCCAGCGATCAAGTCACCGAATTATATTACTGCTCAAGTGGGGTGGATCATTAACCGCAACGGGGACGCAGAATTTAACGACATCATCGCGCGAGGAACTATTCGCGTTGATGGTGCCGACGGTTCGTATGTCGCGATTAACAAGACGGTATTCAATCAGCCTCAGGTGGAATTGCGACCTCCGAACACTACGCCACCAACTACGTTCGATCGTAATGGAACGCTTGTCGCTGACACTACTAATCTGGGTGCTGGGGTTTTCGTTCCGCTTATCACCATGCGCTCGCCTAATTTTGCCGGACAGCTTCAGGGAACGCTTGAACTGTTCGGGCAAAACTCTGACGGGTCTGGCGTTCCTCATATTGAACTGAACGGTGCCGACCTCGGTAGGGGATGGGTCGCGGGTGGCGGTATCACTGCTAACGTCGCTGCTGTCGGCGCTGTAGAGGTTGTCGCTATCACGGCTAAGGACGCGGCCAATAATACGCCTACGTTCAACGCTGGGCGCATGTACCGTGTCGAGATTCAAGGCAGCGCATTCACTACTGCTGTTGGTACCGATCCTCTCCTGAGGATTCGCAAGACCAATGCGGGCGGACAGCAGATCGACGTGTGGCGCGCGACTCCGAGTAATGCCGGTGCTGCCGGTGCTGCCCCTACGCATTGGACGAGTTATTTCAAGGTACTTGGCAGTGACGTTACTGCTGATATCGTGGCGACTATTGCATCCGTTGCAGGGCAGACTACTACGTGGTCTGCTAGCGCTACTGGCGTTGGTTCTATCAACATTTATGACGAGGATAATGCGACCAGCGGGCAGCGTACATGGGTGCCGATCCTCGTTTAAAGTGCTACGATTAGGGTATTCATAAGTACCCGAAAGGAACCCACGTGATTACTGCTGAAGAATTGGTTGCAGCCGGAGGGCCATCAGCTCCTGTTTGGGTCTTCCTATCAACCATTACCGTAGCGGTAATAACGTTGATCGCGCAGCAATTGAAGTCTCGCTCTGATTTGAAAATGCTCAAAGCTCAGACCGAAAGCGTGAAAGATGAAGCTATTAAGGCGAATCAAAGCGCGACGCAGGCTCAAGCGAATACGGTTAATGTATCAAACGGATTCGTTAGTCGCATGGATCGAAAGCTTGACGAAATCATGACGAGTCAGAGTAAGACTGACGAGGCACTACGTACCCACCTTGAATGGCACCTACACGAAAGGAACAATCGATAATGGTTACCCCGCGCAATCTTGACCCGAAGTTTCAGAACGTTTCCGACGAGGAAGCCCAGAAGGTTCAGGACGATAAGGATGTGACTCCGGACGTGACTCCGGAGGATGTTCCCGATGATCGTACGGACGACGATAAGCCGATGCTCGTTCACCGTGTGCGTTTCACGGATGACAATGGCATCGCGCGTGAGAAGGAAACCCGTATGCCGCAGGCCGATTGGCCCGCGTATGAGAAGGAGCATGGACTGTGAGAACTGCTAAGGCTTGGGTCGCTGCCGTCGGCGCGCTTGTTACTGCCGTTACTGCTGCGCTCTCCGATGACATTTTCAATGTGAACGACACCGTTCAGGTTATCGTCACGATGGTTCCGATTGTTGCCACTCTCGTTACCACGTACGCGGTTCCGAACCGTACCAGCGTTGTTGATACCGTTGTTCGCTGATTAGAATGGATGGGATGTAATGGCGCACAGTCAGAACGGATGGCCCGTAGTCGAACGGGATCGCATCACCGATCCGGTCGTATTGGGAACCGAATTTCCTAACGGTTGGCTCAAAGGTGACGTGAACGTTATCTTCCTCGATCTCATTCACAAGCTCAACGCGATCGAGCCGATTGACAAAGGTGGTTGCTGGGGATACTTCGTTAAGAAGATCGAGGGTAGTACCTCGATCTCTAACCACGCTTCCGGCACGGCTATCGACTACAATGCTCCGGCGCATCCTATGGGTAGTCACAACACCTACAGTGCGGCTAAGCGCACTGCCATTCGTAATCTGCTCAAGCGTTACGAAGGTGTAATTCGTTGGGGTGGAGATTACAAAGAGCGCCCCGACGACATGCACTTTGAAATTGTGGGAAGCGTCGCTTCTACTAAGAGGGTCGCTAACAAAATTCTTAAGGAGTCTGACGTGCCACGCACTATTACTGATGATGACGTTGATGCTTTCTGGGTTAAGAACATCAACCCCAACGAAGGTAAGTCTAACCTTGCGTACACGTCGCTCTATTCCATTCTTGGAACGGTGAACGTTCTTAAGGATGAAGTCGCAGAGCTTCGTTCAGTTAACTCGGAGATTCTTGCCTTGATCAAGGCTGGTCAGTCTCCCACGGTCAAGTAATGGATTATCAGAAGCTCCGGGATCGTGGGGTTTCTGAAAAGACGATCCAGCAAATGAAGAACGCTAAGCCGGATCGAATCCAGAACGCCCGCAAAGGTGACGACATTGCTGAATGGAATGGAGACGGGGAAACACTCGGAACCATCGTCTCCATTCATAAGAATCGAGTACTAGATGTCGTGACCGTTCAACTTGACAACGGCTCTCACCATCGATTCGCGTGGAACGCTCCGGTAGCTATCGTCGGAGACGACGAAGATTAGTTACAAGATTTATGCCCGGAACACTTGCATCACAGTGTTCCGGGCATTAGTCTATCTATATGGAGACTACAAAGCATGATGTTTATTGGGGTACTCACGGATGCAAACGACGTAAGGGTCACGCTAACCCTTGCATGTGCGAATGTAAAACTACACTTCCACTAGGACATCTTTATGTGTTTGGAGATGACAAAAATACTGCCGTGTTCGATCCCAAAACACTTGCATGACGAGAGCCGTTGCATTAGTCTATGTATAACAACAACGAAGGAGCGAGACATGAACCGGACTACGCGAACCGCTACGATCGCTAACTTTGTCAACCGCTACATCTGCGAGGAAGCGGATTGCGTCGGACAGCTTGCGATCGATTGTTCTCTCGATTCTCTTCGTGCCGACATCGGCAAGCTTGTCACGATGGGACGCACCGACGCGTGGTACCTCTCTTACAGTCGCGTTCTCACCAGCCTCACTCACGCTGAGGAATGCTGGACGCAGAACAACGAACTTCCCACCTCCGTCATGCACTCGCACCTCACCCACGAAACCGGACGCGAATACGCGAACCTTATCAAGTGGGTTGTACTTCAGGTTTCCGTCCACCTCTGCAACGTCTGAAATACTTCGGGGAGAGATCGCACGATCTCTCCCCACTGTGCTACACTTCTAACAGATGGGAGCAAGACATGACATTGACTCAAGAAATTACCTATTACCGTGATATGTACTTGCTGAGTCAAATTGATATTGATACATATTACGCACTTGTAGATTCTGCTGTTGAGGTTTACTACCTATCTCAGAAGATCGGCGGCTGAAATGATCGACTTTCCGAATTGGGTCATCGTCACCACGTGCACCTTCCGCAGTTGGACACTCATTGTCGACGACCCTGCCGGACACGGTAAAGTCAAGATGCAAATGAAAGTTCCGGCATTTGTCAAGCTGGACAATCGATCGGGTAGGTGGGTACGATAACAGAATCCCCGGAGTCAACACTCCGGGGATTTCTTTATGTCTGTATGACTCTTGACAAATCGCGGCGAGTGTGCATCGTGTCAAATTTTGGTTGAAGGTGTAAAGTAACTGTGAGTGAGAATCTGTCCGACTCTACCCACTATGACCCGATTCAAAAACTACTCTATGACATTATCCCCTGGCCTCCGGCCAGGGTCCCCC
>Ga0134123_10001079_pt1 | contig 17945 bp, 12 predicted proteins | sample KB303_FD_96460 | JGI IMG/M metagenome (GOLD analysis project Ga0134123, IMG submission 96460) | Terrestrial soil microbial communities without Nitrogen fertilizer from Kellogg Biological Station, Michigan, USA - KB3-0-3 | ecosystem: Environmental > Terrestrial > Soil > Unclassified ...
CTCTCCCGCGTGGGGGGAGTGCGTGTGGGAGAGGGGACGGGGGTGAGGGTCCCGGCGAAGCCGGCCTCTCCAGCCCGGGTCTCCGCTTAACCGAACGGCATTGCGGCTTACCCGATCTCTCCCCGGTGCGCGAGGAATCCGGCGAGCCGGGAGCGCTCGAGCGGCGTCAGGGCCTCTCCCAGCCAGCGGCCGAGCTCGTCCGGATCGCGGAACGCCTTGCGGTTGGGATTGGCGGCGTTGCGGATGACGCGCTCGACCTGCAGGGCCAGCAGGGCGCTCTCTCCGATCAGGAAGGCGCTGCGCTCCACCCGGTCGGCCACGACGGAGAGCATCTGGATGAGACGCTGCGCCACGTCGGCCGGGAAGACGTCGGCGTGCAGCAGGTCGACCACCCCGACGTAGCGCTCCGGGATCCTGTTGATGACCGTCTGATGCTCGCGGACGAACTGCTGGATCTCTTCCAGGGTCAACGGGCTGGCGACCCGGACCTCGACCAGCTTTCCTGTAACGTTCTGGACCGTGTGCATTCGTCCTCCCGCGGGGCCAGACGGAGCCATCACCTGAGCCGGTGCCGGCCAAGTCTATCCTCTTTGATCCCGTCCAGGCCGTGCTAAGCTGGCGACCGCATCCGCATCCTGACGACGAAGCGGCCCGTGCGTCGCCGGAATACGCTCTCCCCGGCCGCGCGGCCCCTTCGGGGGAGGAAAGAACATGGAAGGGATCGACCTGTTGTTCTCGCGCAGCGCCCTGCCCTGCTCCTTCACGGTTCACAGCAACGGGAGCGTCCGGCGGGTCGGCGACGGCGAGCCGGCCTTCGCCGTGCACCTGCGCAACGGCAAAGGAGCCCAGGCGCTGCGGTCATTCGACGAGCTGACCATCGCCGAGGCCTACGTCCGGGGCGACATCGAGATCGAGGGGGACATGGTGCGGGCCATGTGGCTCCGCAATCTCCTCTCGGACGACAAGCTCTGGCTGAAGATCTGGCGCCGGCTGCAGCCGGTCCTGGTGGGAAGGGAGCGGCTGAATCCCGAATGGATCGCCAAGCACTACGACTCGGGAAACATCCAGCTGTACGCCACCGACCGGACGTACCGGGCCTACACTCCCGGCATCTATGAGAGCGACGACGACACGCTGGAGGAGAGCACCCGCCGGAAGTACGACTTCGCCTTCGAGTCGCTGCGCCTGAAGCCGGGGGACGAGGCGCTCGACGTCGGCCACGGCTGGGGCGGCTTCATCCAGTATTGCGCCGAGCGGGGAGTCCGGGTCGAAGGCATCACGCTGTCGAAAGACCAGCTCGGCTGGGTCACCCGCATGATCGAGGAGAAGAAGCTCGACGCCTCGGCGACCTACCAGGACTTCTTCACCCATGAGCCGGGCAAGAAGTACGACGGCATCTCCGGGATGGGGGTGATCGAAGACCTCTCGGACTACCCGCTCGTCCTGCGGCGCCTCGCCGGGCTGCTGAAGCCCGGGGGGAGGGTCTATCTCGACTTCGCCGCCGGGAAGGTGCCGTTCGGGACCTCCAGCTTCGTCACCAAGTACGTCTGGCCCGGGACGTTCCGGATGACCTACGTGCCCGAGCTGATGGCCGCGCTCGACCGGTCGCCGCTCCAGCTCGTCGGGCTGTACAACGACCGCCGCAACTACCACCTCTGGGCGAAGAACGGCCACCAGCGCTGGATCGAGAATCGCGAAGAGGTCGTCCGCCGGACGAGCGAGGAGACCTGGCGGCTGTTCCGCCTCCTCTTCGCGGGAACCGCGGGCGTGATGAACGATCCGACCTGGGAGGTGTCCGCCTACCGCATGGTGCTGGAGCTGCCGGCGGACATCGCCCTCTAAGGAGGTCCAGATGAAGCTGCTCGGTATCTATGTGGAGAGCGCCGGCGTCCGCGTCGACCTGACCACCAGACCCAACAACGACGTGCTGACCTACGTCGTTTTCGTGCGCAAGTGGACCGCCACCGGCCCCTTGCCGGAGGCCACCTGGTTCCCCGAAACGCTCGAAACGATCGGCAACTCGCTGGTGCTCGGCGCGGAACGCGGCTATGACGTCTTCCTCCAGGCACATATCCGCCCGGGCGGCCAGGCGGCGATCGATCCGGACTTCCGGATCTCCGATCCCGCCGGCACCACCTACACGGACCGCATCGACCTCCCGCAGTCGGAAGGTCCCGTCGTCGAGCGCGGTTGGAAGATCGTCATCCGGTGAGGGACACGATGATTACGAGAGCTCCTTTCCTGGTCCTCCTGGCGCTCGGGCTCGGCGCTCTGCCGCTCGCCGCGGTCACCGCCCCCGCTTCCGCCGATACGGGCGCGTGTTCTCCGGACGCGCCGGCCGACGACTGCACGCTCGGGCAGATCTACAACGCCGTCTACGAGCGGGCGTTCCCTCTCGACGTCGCCACCACGGCGGACGTCGAGGACGCGGTGACGAACGCCAACGTCGCCACCACCACGCCCGACACGTTCGCCAGCCGCGTGCACTCCTCGTATCAGGATTTCCTGAACCTGTTCAGCTTCGCCGTCAACAAGGTGGAGGAGTCGGAGGACGGCCAGGCGCTGATCGTCCGCTTCAATCCGTTGCGCGACGGCCGGCACTTCCTCGGGCTGTCGGCGACGGTGGCGAAGCCGGAGGTCTCCGACCTGGTCGCGGATACGATTCCCGAGGCTGACAGGCCGTCCGACGTCGACAAGCTGCAGGCCGGCCTGGGGGATTTCGACGACGTCACTCTGGCGGCCGCCTACTCCATGGCTTCGACCAGCTGCTCGTGGACCCGGCCGGCCTCGTCGCGCTGCTGGGGGCGCAATCCGGCCGCCTACCGGCAGATGCTGTCGTCGGTCCTCGTCGACGTCAGCGACCTCGCCCCGGCGGGGCCGGACATCGCGCCGGACGATCCACTGATCAATCGGCTGATCGAGCTGGCCCCCGCCACCGACCTGTTCCGGCAGAAGATCTCGGCGGTCAACGCACAGAGCCGCGCCGAGGTGGTGGGCATCCTGCGCCAGCTCGCCGCCAGGGGCATCCAGGGCACGCGCACCCGCAAGGCGTTCTTTTCCAAGACCGGGATCGACAAGCTGGCGAGCCTGGTCGACAACCAGCCGCAGCTCTCGGTCACCGGCAGCTACCGCGACCCCGGCCGCTACGGCGGTCCGGACGAGACCGGGGTCTCGCTCGAGCTGCAATACGGCCTGGTGAACTTGAACGAGCTGCGCAGGCAGTGCGGCTCGGCGACCGACTGCGTCGTCCGTGCCCTCGCGGCCTATGCAAAGGACGGCCTGCCGACCGACAAGTTCGTGCTCACCGCGAGCTACAAGGAACGCGGCGACTACACGCTGAGCTCGCTCACGGTCGACGGCGCGCCGATCGACGGGTTCACCCCGGTCAACGCGAAGAAGTCGTCCGAGCTCAAGGCGCGGCTCCAGTGGGGGCGGCTGCTCGATGCGCGGGTCGCCGGCCGGAACGCCCGTTTCGATCTCTCCGCCGACGGCATCACGACGCGCTCCGACGGCATCCGCACCGAGGACCGTTGGGTGGCGTCGGCGACGCTCACCGTGCCGCTCGGCGACAACATGAGCATCCCGTTGTCGCTCAACTACGCGAACCGTCCCGAGTTCCTGACCGGCCAGACCAAGCAATTGGGAGTGCACCTGGGGCTCACGTACCGGCTGCCTTTCGAGAAGCTCCTCGCGCCGCCGTCGCCGTGATCGATCGGCTGGCGCGGCGCGGTAGGATGCGCTGCGTGCCCGCCGACCTTTCCCGTGTGCTCCGGCTTCTCTATCGCGGCCCGCGCGGCGCCGCGCCCGGCGTGGCCAATCCGTACCGCGACGAGGCGCCGGACCTCGACCGCCGGGGCGCGGCGCGGTGCCGGCGCGGCAACCTGGAGGCGTACCTGGAGCGCGTCGGCCGGGTCCGTTGCCTGCTGGTCGGCGAGGCCCTGGGCTTCCGCGGCGGGCGGTTCTCGGGGATCGCGTTCACCAGCGAGCGGCAGCTCGCGGGCGGCGACGGCCGCCGCCTCCCCTGGGCGTCCGCGCCCCCGTTCGTGCCCACCAGCCGCAATCCGGCGCTCTGGCTGGAGCCGTCCGGCAGCATCGTCTGGGACGCTCTCGGCGGCGATCCCCGCGGGGTCCTCCTCTGGAACGCCTTCCCGTGGCACCCCTACGCGCCGCGGAGCCCTCTCTCCAACCGTCTCCCCGAGCGGTCTCTCTGGCGGGAGAACCTGCACGTCCTGGAGGAGCTCCTCGCCGCGCTCGGCACGGTGCGGGTGCTCGCGGTCGGCCGCACGGCCCAGGCCGCGCTCGCCGATCTGGGCGTCGAGGCGCCGGGGCTCCGGCACCCGGCGCACGGCGGCGCGGCGGTGTTTCGCGGACAGCTCCGGGCCGAGCTGGAGGCCCTCACCGGGCAATCTCCCGCGCCAGCTCCACGATCGACAGCGGCGCGCACCCCTCGGCGTTGTTGTTGACCGTGCAGAGGAACGGCCGGCCGGCGGCGTGGGCCTCGCGGGCCAGCTCGGCGAGGGCGCGGCGAGCGGCGGGGTCTTCCTTCTGGATGCGGTCGAAGGGACGGTAGCGCCGCCCCGCCTCTTCGTAGGTCAGGCCCGGCCCCAGGAGCCAGCGGATGACCGTCGCCGGAGCCCCCGGCCGGCTGTTCCCGGCCAGTCGCGCCTGCACCCGCACCTCCGGCATGCGCGGGTGGACGTTGTGGCAGTGCACCGCGCCGGTCGCGGCGAGGGCGTCCGCGTAGGCCCGCGTCAGCGCCTCGCGGTTGCGCAGCTCGACCGCGTAGACCGGCCCGCGCGGCAGGGCTGAGAGAAAGGCGTGGAGCTCGTCGGCGAACTTCTCCGGCACGCCGAGGTCCTGCGGCGAGAGCTGGAAGAGCAGGGCCCCACCCTTCTCTCCCAATCCTTCCACGTAGGGCGCCACGACCTTCTCCGCGGCGTAGACCGGATCGAGAAAGAGCGGATTGGTCTGCCCCTGTTGCGCGCCGTAGCGCGGGCGGTCCGGCCAGCGCGAAACGGTCAGCACCTCCTGGGCCTTGACCAGGAAGCGGAAGCCTTCCGGCACGGCCGCCGCATACTCGGCGAATTCCCGGACCGGGAGCGGCTGGTAGTAGGTGCGGTCGAGCCCGACGCCCCGCAGCAGCGGATGCTGCGCGTACGCCGCCAGCCCCTCGTTCGCGAGACGCGACTCGCTGTACTTGCCGCCCCAGACCAGGCCCATCCATCCCGGGAAGGACCAGGTCGAGCCGCCGAGGCGGATGCCGGGCGGCAGATCGAGGGCGAGCTGCCGGACCTCCTCGGGCACCTCGGCCGGCTCCACCCCCGCCCTGCGTTCCTTCTCGGGCACCAGACCCGGGAACAATGCGAGCTGATCGGATCTCCCCCTGGTGCTCATGCGTGAGATCTTACCGGATCTCGCGACCGAACGCCCGGAAAACCAAGGACGACAAGGACAGCAAGGACACCAAGGACGGAAGAGCCCGGTCGCGCAGGACTTCTTCGCGTCTTTGCCTGTCTTTGTCGTCCTTTGAATCCTTGTCGTCCTTGTCCACGCCAAGGGACGGGAGCGACCGCTCGCGAGGACGGAGCCCCGGTCCACGAGAGCTTCAGGGCCGGAAATCCGGCGTGGCACAACCCTTGCGCCTGCGCATCTTCGTTCGATCCGTCGTTGCGAAAGCAGGTGAGAGGGCTGGCCGAGGAGGGTAGACGTCCAGCCCTCGTACCTGCATTGATTTCATCTGGAGGATAAAACGATGAGAAAAAGGACCGGTCTGCTGATTGCCTGGATCGCCGCCCTGCTGATCGCCTCCGCCGGCGCGGCGGTGGCACAGCTCCAGACAGGAAGTCTGTATGGAATCGTGCTCGATCCGGAGCGATCCCCTCTGCCGGGAGCGACAGTGACCCTCTCCGGCATCGGAGCTCCACAAACCCAGCTTTCCGACGCGCAGGGGCGTTTCCGCTACGTGGGGCTGCCCCCCGGCACCTACAGTCTGCAGGCGCACCGCGACGGATTTTCGCCGCTCTCGGTGGACAACCTGATCGTCCACGTGGGCCGCAGCACCGACGTGGAAGTCAACCTTCCGCCGGCCATCGCCGAGACGATGACCGTCACCGGCGAGGCGCCGCTGCTCGACGAGCGGCGGTTCTCCAAAGGCAACACGTTCACGCTCACCGAGCTCGAGCGGATCCCCACGGCGCGCGATCCATGGTCCGTGGTCTCGAGCACGCCCGGCGTGCTGATGGACCGCATCAACGTCGGCGGCAGCGAGACCGGGACGCAGGCCCGCATCGTCGGCCCGGGGTCGACACCCGACCAGGTCGTCTGGTCACTCGACGGCATGACCATCACTGATATGGTGGCTCTCGGCTCGGCGCCGGGATATTTCGATTTCGATTCCTTCGAGGAGATCGAGGTGACGACCGGCGGCTCCGACGCCTCGATCGCCAGCGGCGGCGTCGTGCTCAACATGGTCACCAAGCGCGGCACCAACCAGTGGCGCGCCTCCGGCCGCTACTATTACGCCAACTCGGACCTGCGCTCGGATCTGAACATCGACGACAGCGAGCTCGGCCAGGCCGGAGCCTGGAACCGGTTCAACGCCCAGACCGACTTCACACAAGGCAACCGCATCGACTTCCTGCGCGATTGGGGCATCGAGGGGGGCGGCCCGGCCATCCAGGACCGTCTGTGGCTCTGGGGCTCGTACGCCGACCCGGTCATCCGCAAGCTGACCAACGAGGACTTCGTCGACGAGGAGCTGGGGAACGCCTGGAACTTCAAGCTGAATGCCACGCCGGTCCAGGGCAACACGCTCACCGCCTTCGCCTGGGACGACGACAAGATCAAGCACGGCATGGGTGTCAGCACCCTGCGGCCGCCCGAGACGGCCTGGGAAAAAACCGACGCCGGCTCCGAGCCGACGGCCTGGAAGCTGGAGGACACGCAGATCTTCAGCTCCAGCTTTTATCTCACCGGTCTCTACTCGCGGGTCAACGGCGGCTTCGAGCTGGTGCCCGCGGGAGGCGAGAAGCTCGTCTTCCTCGACGAGGACAACGTCTGGCGCAACAGCTTTTTGCAATACCACACCGACCGGCCGCAGAGGCAGGTCCGGGGCGAGGCCTCGAGCTATTTCAACACCGGCCGCTTGAGCCATGAGCTCAAGTATGGGGCGGGCTACCGCGTGGTGGAGGTGCGGTCCAGCTCTCGCTTCCCCGGCGGCGGATTGGAATTCGGCCCCGGATTTCTCCAACTGAGCCGTGACGGCGTCGCCAACGTCGACGCCAAATACACCTCGGCGTTCGTACAGGACACCCTGGCCGCCGGGCGGCTGACGCTCAATCTCGGCCTGCGCTGGGACCGCCAGACCGGCGAAAACCTGCCCACGTCGGTCCCGGCCAATCCCGTCGCTCCCGACCTCTTGCCGGCGGTGCGGTTCGAAGGCTCGGATGCCGGGTTCGCCTGGACGGACCTGGTGCCGCGGCTGGGCGCCACCTGGGCACTGGGCGAGAAACGCAACACCCTCTTGCGCGCCAGCTACTCCCGCTACGCCGACCAGCTCGGCTCGAGATACATCGGCTGGACCAACCCCGTGCTGTACATGCAGTACCGGTACTTCTATACGGACAATAACGGTGGGCCGATCCTCGAACGGGAGGAGATCCTCGACGAAGCCTTCCCTCCGACCAACGGCATCAACCCGCTGGACTACAGCGCCCTGAGCTCCAACGACGTGGCCGACGACTTCTCGGCGCCGATGACCGAGGAGGTCCTGCTCGGGGTCGAGCACTCGTTGAAGCCCGATTTCGTGGTGGGGCTCCAGGCCAGCTACCGCCGCTTCACCGGCCTCACCGAAACCGAGCGGCTGGTGTTCGACGGCGATGCCTTCTCCGAGGAAAACCTCGGCCAGCTCGGGCGCCTGCACCGGCAGGACGATTACATCTACCGCCCGCAGACCATCACCGGTCCCGACGGGGAGCCCTATACGATCAGAATCGGCGAGCTGCGGCCGGGCGTCACCACCCGCGGCGGGCTTTTCCTCCGCAACGGCGACCGCGAGCAGGAGTACAAAGGCCTGTTCCTCACCATGAACAAACGCCTCTCCGGCGGCTGGATGGCGCGCGGCCACGTCTCCTTCCAGGACTGGCGCTGGCGCATTCCGGACGAAGAGAACGAGGACAGGACCGACGAGGTCGCCGGAGGCATCAAGGACGGCAGCAAAGTCCTGAGCGGCGGCCGCACCGTCTCCGGCCCCAAAGGGAACGTCTACATTTCCAACGGCTGGTCGTACGCGCTCACCAGTCTCTATCAGGTCGCACCATCCCGCTCCTGGGGTTTCAACGTGGCGGCGAGCCTGAACGGCCGCGAAGGCTACCCGATCCGCTACACCCAGCGCGTCTTCCGGCCCACCGTGGGCCAGATCTTTCCGACCTATATTCCAATCACCTCCGACACCGGACGGTTCAAGTATCCGGACGTCCACGTCCTCGACCTGCGGGTCGACAAGGACTTCGCGTTCCGCGACTTCGGCTTCACGGTGGGCTTCGACGTGTTCAACGCTCTCAACGAGGGGTACGTTCTGCAGCGCGTGCTGGTGCTCGGGCGGCCCAACTCCGATCACGTCTTCGAGGTCCTCTCGCCGCGGATCCTGCGTCTCGGCGTCCGCCTCCGTCTGCACTGAGACGCCTGATCCGGTCCCACCTGCCGCCGGGGAGCCTCTCCCCGGCGGTTCTTTTTTGGATTTTGAATCCATTTTTCCGGAGCCTCCGCCGTCCCTCCGTCGCCTCTCCTTCCTGAAACCCAGAGCGGACAAGGCTTTCAGGGTCGTGCCACGCCTGGCACGCCGATTGCCTTTTCGATCGGACGTCAGAGGTTTACGAAAGGAGGTGAAGGACGGCAAACAACCGATCCGCCCTGGAGGGGATTTCTTTATTTTGTGAATTGTGGAGGGCGACGAACAACGACGGTGAAAGGAGATCCGCAAGATGAGAGAGACAAAGCGGTTCGCAGTCCTCGCGCTCGCCGTCCTGTTGGCCGCCCTGGCCGCTCCCGCGGCCGCGCAGCTTCAGACAGGCAACCTATTTGGAATTGTGAAAGACGCCAGCAGCACTCCGCTGCCCGGCGTGACCGTCACCCTCACGGGGGGCGGGGCGCCCGTCCAACAGACGACTGACGACAGAGGCGAGTTTCGCTTCCCAGGGCTGCCTCCCGGCAGCTATCAGATCCTCGCCGAGCTCGACGGGTTCATCCCCCTCGAAGGCAAGGAAATGATCGTCAGCGTCGGACGCAACACTTCGATCGAGCTGATGCTTCAACCCACCCGGCAGGACCTCGGCGAAACCGTCAACGTCGTCGGCTCGCCTCTGCTCGACTCGCGCAAGATCACCGTGGGCAACACGGTCACGCTGCAGGAGCTCGAAAACATTCCCACCTCCGGCGATCCCTGGGCCATCCTGCAATCCACGCCCGGCGTGTTGACCGATCGCATCAATGTGGGAGGCAACGAGAGCGGCCAGCAGTCGCTCTACGTCGGCCCCGGCTCGGGCAGCGACCAGGCGGTCTGGTCGCTCGATGGCATGGTGATGACCGACATGTCGGCCACCGGCTCCTCTCCCGGCTACTACGACTTCGGATCCTTCGAGGAGCTGCAGGTGACGACCGGCGGCAGCGATGCCACGATCGCCACCGGCGGCGTGGTGCTCAACATGGTCACCAAGCGCGGCTCCAACCAATGGCGCGGCTCCGGCCGCTACTCGGTCGCCGACGACTCGCTGCAATCCGATCTCAGCCTGGACGAAAGCGAGCTCGGCCAGGCCGGCCCCTGGAACAACGACCACGCGCAACCGGCGTTCAACCAGGGCAACCGCATCGTCGAGGTGGTCGACTGGGGCGTGGAGGCGGGCGGAGCGATCGTGCACGACAAATTCTGGTTCTGGGGCTCGTACGCCAAGCCGGAGATCCGTCTGCTCACGATCAGCGACTTCAGCGACGACACCACCCTCGAATCCTCCAACCTCAAGCTGACCGGCCAGGTCACGCCGAGCAACTCGCTGACCGCGTTCGCGTGGGACAGCGACAAGGTCAAGCACGGGCGCGGCGCGGGCCCACTGCGGCCGCAGGAAACCACCTGGAACCAGTCCGCCTTCGGCGACAAGCCGACCGCCTGGAAGATCGAGGACACCCAGATGTTCGGGTCGAGCCTCTATGTGACCGGTCTGTATTCGCAGACCAACGGCGGCTTCCAGTTCGTCCCCCAGGGCGGCGACCGGATGCCGTTCCTCGATGCCGACAACAAATGGCACAACAGCTTCTTCGTTCTACAGACAGACCGGCCCCAGGAGCAGCTCAAGGGAGACGCCTCGAGCTTCTTCTCCACCGGGAAGCTGAGCCATGAGCTGAAGTACGGCGCGGGCTACCGCGTCGTCGAGGTGACCTCGCTCTCACGCACGCCGGGCGGCGGCTGGGAGTGCTGTGGCGGCGTTCTTCTGCTGGCCCGCGACGGTTTCGCCAACGTCGAGGCGGACTACACGAGCCTGTACGTGCAGGACACGGTGGCGGTCGGAAACCTGACCGCGAACCTCGGCCTGCGGTATGACCGGCAGGGCGGCGAGATCCGCGACACCACGGTGCGCGCCAACCAGGTTCTCCCCGAGCTGCTGCCCGCCGCCCATTTCGCCGGGCAGGACAGCGGTTTCGAATGGGAGACCCTCGTGCCCCGCCTCGGGCTCACCTGGGCCCTCGGCGAACAGCGCAAGACCCTCTTGCGCGCCAGCTACTCGCAGTATGCCGACCAGCTCGGCACCGGCTTCGTGGGCTTTCTCAATCCGATCGGCGCGCAACAGTACCGGTATTTCTCCACCACCAACAACGGCGGCCCGACCCTGGACCCGGGCGAGCTCGGCGACGAGCTCGACAGGCCGAGCGGCAACATCCATCCCATCACCCTCCAACCGCTCCAGTCGAACGCGGTCGATCCGGAGCTCGCGGCGCCGATCAACTCCGAAGCGCTGATCGGCATCGAGCGCGCCATCCGGCCCGAGCTGGTCGTGGGTCTCCAGGCCACCTGGCGGCACTACACCGGCAATCTCGAGGCCGAGCGCCTGGTCTTCGACGGCGACGCGTTCGCCGAAGAGAACCTCGGCCACGTCGGCCGCGTCCACCGGCGCGACGACTACGTAGAGAGGACCGACAGCGGCACCCTGCCGAACGGCCGGCCCTACTCCGTCTCCTGGTGGGAGCTGCGGGACGGCGTGACGACCCGCGACGGCTTCCGCCTCGAGAACGGCGATCGCGAGCAGGAGTTCCGCGGCGCCTCGCTCTACCTGACCAAGCGCCTGTCGAACCGCTGGATGATGCGCGGCAACGTCTCGTGGCAGGACTGGACCTGGGACATCCCCGACAGCGAGAACGAGGATCCGACCGACACCATCGCCGGCGGCATCGTGGACGGGACCTCGGTCCTGCAGGGCTCGGGCACGGTCTCGGGCCCCAAGGGGAACGTGTTCATCAACAGCGAGTGGTCGTACAGCTTGAACGGCCTCTACCAGATCGCGCCCGACCGGCGCTGGGGCTTCAACGTCGCGGCCAACCTGACGGGCCGGCAGGGCTATCCGCTCCGCTATGCCCGGCGGATCTCGCGCGAGACGATCGTGGACGCGGCCGGCACCGGCATCGACGTGCCGGTGGACGCCGATCCCGACGCCTCCCGCTATCCGGACGTCCACGTCCTCGACCTGCGGGTCGAGAAGGAGCTCAAGCTGAGCGACTTCGGGCTGACGCTCGGAGCGGACGTGTTCAACGCCCTGAACGAGTCCTATGTCCTGCAGCGCCAGGGGCTGCTGACCAAAAACAACTCGGACCACGTGCTGGAGATCTTGAGCCCGAGAGTCTTCCGTCTCGGCGCCCGCCTCTCCTTCCGGTGAGTCGCCTCCTCCTGACGCCGGGGGCATGAGCCCCCGGCCCCCTTTTTTCGCTCCTACTCCAGGCGCTCGACCCGCACGTCCGGATCACCGTCCCGGTCGCGAGTGATCGTCACCTGCCAGGGATTGCAGCAGACCTCGCAATCCTGGACGAGCGTGCCCCAGACGTCGGGCTCGATGGAGATCTCGACCCGCTCGAAACACCAGGGGCACTGCACCTCGATCGTGTCGTTCCAGTAGCCGTCGCCGCTCACTTCCGCGTCCTCTTCGCGGGAGCCTTCTTCTTCGCCGCGGTCTTCTTGGAGGGCGCCTTCTTGGCTGGAGCTTTCTTCGCGGGAGCTTTCCCGGCCTTCTTCGCCGGAGCCTTCTTTTTCGCCGGAGCTTTCTTTGCCGCCGGTGGCGCGGCTGCCGCGCCGCTCCGGCCGAGAGCGACGACGATCTCGAACTCCTTCGGAGTGACCGGCTGGACCGACAGTCGCGAGCCCTTCTGGGTGACCACCATCTTTTCGAGCCCGGGCGTCGCCTTGAGAGCGGCGAGCGGAATGATGCCCGGGAACTTCTCGACGAAGCGGACGTCCACCATGTACCAGGTGGGATTGGCGGGATCGCTGTCCGGATCGAAGTAGTGATGTCCCTTCTGGAACGCGAACGGGTCGGGGTATGCCTCGCGCGAGATCTCGGCGACGCCGGCGGCGCCGGAAGGCTCGGCGTTCGAGGCATAGAAGATAACCCCGTCGCCGACCTTCATGTCATCGCGCATGGAGTTGCGCGCCTGGTAGTTGCGAACCCCCTCCCAAGTCGTCGAGCCATCGCGCTCGAGATCGTCGATCGAATAGGCCTCAGGCTCGCATTTCATGAGCCAGTAGCGTTTTGCGGGTGGCATTCCGTCCCTCCCCTTATCCCGGACCGCCCGCGGCGAGACGGCCGCGGGCAGGCGGAGATGATATCGCGGGTGGGGATCACCTGGAGTAGAGGTGCCTGCCGTGAGACAATAGGCGATCCTCGCCATACGGTCGCTGTTCGAACAGGGAGGATCTGCCAATGCAGGACTGCCGCCGATGGGCCCTGATCCTCGCTCTATGCGCGGCCATCGCAGGCTGCTCACGAGGGGGGTGGCGCGATCTGGAGCCAGAATACAAGCCGCGCAGCATCGTCTGGCACAGCCTGTTCCCTGACCTCCACGGCATCTGGGTCCAGGGAAACTCGGTCTGGGTCGTTGGCGAAGAGGGGACGATCCTTCATTCCACGGACGGCGGCGGAACTTGGAGGAGGGTCGCGAGTGGAACCGACCGGGAGCTCTGGTCGGTCCACGGCACCACTAATGGCTCGCGGCTCTGGGCCGTGGGCTCGGGAGGCACGATCCTGCACTCCCCGGACGGCGGGAAGACTTGGCACACGGGATCCGCAAACACCACCAAGGATCTGTATGCCATCGCCGGCACCGCCAACGGCTCGAAGCTCTGGACGGTGGGCGCGGGCGGAGTCATCCGGCGTTCGCTCGATGGCGGACGGACCTGGGAACCGCGGCCGAGCGGCACCGACAAAGCCCTTTTCTCCATCTTCGCCACGGAGGGGGGATCCGAGGCCTGGGCTGCCGGCGAAGACGGCGTGATCGCGAACTCGACCGACGGCGGCTATACCTGGAACGCCGGGGCGGAGTGGAAGAAGACCGAGGCGGGTCTCTCCCTTTTGGATACCCCCCTTCGCTCAATCCACGGAACATCGGATGGAGCGGATCTCTGGGCTGTCGGCGAGATCTCCTCGCGTGCTCTTGGTCCTCTCATTCTGCTCCACTCGACAGACCATGGCCACTCTTGGCGTAGGGAGTCCACTCCGGGGTGGTCCGGACCCGGATCGATCTGGGGGCGCCGTGACGGCTCGGTCTTGTGGATCAGTCACGGCATGGGGCTCTGGCGCTCTGGCGATCGCGGCAAGACCTGGGAATGGCTAAGTTACTGGAGAGGGGCCTTGTCGGCCATCCGTGAGGTGGGCGACGGCACCAGGGCCGTGGCCGCAGGTCCAATGGGGGACCTTGTGCAAACCTCGGACGGCGGCCGAATCTGGAGCCCGAAGCTGATCGCCGCCGACCGAAGGCTCCAGGCGTTACACGTCTCGAGAGACGGAGCGAGGATCTGGGCGGTCGGCATAGACGGCGTTATCGTCCGTTCGCTCGACGGCGGGCTTACCTGGCGGCGCGAGGAGAGCGGCACTGATCAGTATCTGAATTCGATCTATGGTGCGAGCAACGGCCTGCGGCTGTGGGCTGTAGGGGATGGGGGCGTAGCATTACGAACGTCGGATGGGGGAAGCCATTGGGAATCCCGGACGGTCGGGGAGGCCGTGCGTCTGTCATCCATCCATGGCACTCCGGATGGGACTCATCTCTGGGCGGTAGGCGAGGGCGGTGCGATTTTCTACTCCGGGGATGGCGGAGAGAGTTGGAAGCGGCAGAAGAGCGGCACCGATCGTACTCTGCACTCCGTCCGCTGCAGCGAGAAAGGTCCGAGGTGTTGGGCGGTTGGTCAGCGCGGCACCCTCTTGCGTTCGGGCGATGACGGTGCAGCATGGACCTCCTACAACTTAAAGGAAGAGCGAGATTTCTACTCGATCTTCGTCACGAGTGACGGCTCGCAGCTCTGGGCGGTGGGCGGGTCCTGCCTCAAGCTCCATTCCGACGATGGCGGTAATAGATGGGATGGTATTTTCCCGCTGGTCTGTGCGCGTTCAAGCCTCGATTACGAGGAGAGTCTGTACTCGATCTACGGAACCCGTGACGGCTCGAAACTCTGGGCGCTGGGAGACTACCTCTACCGTTCGGAGGACGGGGAAAAGAGATGGCTGAGATTTTCTCATTATGGGATGTTGCTCGCCGGTACGGGCGAGGGAGACCGGCTCTGGAGGCTCGATCATAGTGGCGTTATCGCACGAGGGGAGCCAGGCCCCCTGCTCCCGTACGTCGAGAAGGTGCGGCTCCTTCCCGGTGTTCTCGGTGAAGGGCGCCTCGAGGTCCATGTGGCCCATGCCCCCGAAGACTTCCATGTAGAGCTCCTGGGGACCAACAACTTCCGGCCCAACGCGTTCGAGCCCGTGCAGACCTCCGCGATCCCGTCACGGCGGCAACCTGGTGTATGGTCGTTCGTCTTCAAGCCCGAGCAGCCGCCCTTGTACGCGCACCTGGGTGAGAAGATGCGTTTCGAGGTCCGGCTGTCCTCTCCCGAGTTGAGCGTGCCGCGAGAGTTCCCGCTGGGGGAGTTCGCCTACATGCCCTGGGATTGGAGGGAGCATCTCCAGTGGCTGGTCCCCGCTTCCATCGTTGGGCTCCTTCTGCTTACCTTCACGGCGTTGCTCTACCTGCGTCCCTTGATGCTGCTGGCCCTCTACCGCTGGGTTCGGATCTATCAGCTCGTCGACCACCTGCCTCTCGCGGGACCGATCAAATCCGTGCTCGGCCTGACGCTGCTCCCTCTCTACGTCCGCCATCCCCGGACCCTGGACGCCTGGGTCCGCCGGCACGCGGATGTCTTTCAGCGGAGGTTCGAGGCAGAGGGAACGGTCCGGCAGGCGGGGAGTTACGTTCCCCTGCCGGTTCGCGTGGGCGAGCCGAAGGCCGGCGTGCTGATCGAGAAGCCGGATCCAGAATCGATCGGGCCGTTCTTCTCCCCCCGCCGGGCTCTCGTCGAGCTGGCGGGGCCTGGAGGAGCGGGCAAGACGACCCTTGCCGTTCAGATTGCCCGCTGGGCGCTGGCAGGCAGGGAGCAGGCGGGATTCGCGCAGCACCGCATGCTCCCCGTCCTGGTCGAGGAGGACACGACCGATCTCGTGGGTGTCGTCGGCCGCAAGCTCAAGAGCTGGCTCGAAGAAGAGATCGAGCCCGACCTCTTGGAGGCCTTGTTGCGGAAACGGCGACTGCTGATCGTGGTGGACCGCCTGTCGGAGCGTTCCGAGGCCACCCGGCAGCATGTCCGGCTCATCCATGGCTCCCACCCTGTCAACGCTCTGCTGGCCACCACCAGGTCGCCGGCCGGTTTCGAGGCCGGAGACGGGATCCGGCTCTATCCGCAGCCTCTAGACTCCGGGTCTTTGCTCTTCCTGATGACGGGCCTGCTCCAGTCCTCCGCGGGACGGGAGGTCTTCCCCACCATGCAGCACCAGATGGCGTTGGCGGGGAAGCTCGCATCGCTGATCCGTCTCGATGATCGCGAAGTGCCGCTGACGCCTCTGCTGGTCCGGCTGTACGTGGACAAGGCGGTCGCCCTGGCGCAGACGGGAGAGCCCCTTGAAAAGCTTCCCGTCTCGATCCCCGACGTCTACTTCGACTTTCTGCGCAGCGTCAATCCACAGGGGCCGGGGGTCGCCAACGCCCTTTCCAACGAGCAGATGCTGCGCGCCGCCGAAGTTCTTGGCAAGTTGGCTCTCGAGCCCGACTTCGTTCCCAAGGAGCTCGCTCGTTCAGTCGCCCGGGAACGCCTGGTCGCGCACGGCTGGGATGAGCCCGAGAAGCTCGACCCGCTCCAGCGTCTGCTCGACAATGGGATCCTTCTTCAGAGGGAAGCCGGCATTGAGGAGTTGCTGCGCTTCGTCCTCGATCCGATCGCGGAGATGCTTGCGGCGATGGCGTGGGCGCGGGAGCTCGCGAAATCGCCGGACAACTGCCAGAAGCTGTTCGAGGCGCTCGGGACTCGCGAGGAGAGCGGCGCCGGATTCAGGGCGGCGTTCCACTTGGTTTACCACACATACGGCAAGCTGTATGGCTGGACCTGGCCCGAGGGGATTTCCCTCGATCTCGACTAGAGGTCAGGCGATCCTGGAATGCGTACTCGCCGCGCTCCTCGCCGGGAGGCAGGACGCTCCTTCTTGGCCGAGGTCGCCTGGACCGCTACACTTGCATTGATTTCCATCCCGGGCGCAAGCCGAAACGCTGCCTCTCCCAGAAGGTGCATGAGCTTGGGCAAGCCTCCGGAGTGCCAGCAGAGGATGTCCATCGCGTCCTCCGTCACTTCAATCTGGACACGGCCGAACGCACGGCTGAAGATCTCCCGGGATTCCATCTCGCTCAACGGGCCGATATTGGTCACCTCGAAGATTCTTGCGACCGGTGGGTGGTGCTCGATCAACTTGCGTCGCCGCTCCTCGGTGCCACAGAGGAGCAACAGCAGCGGAAGCGGCCGATCGCTCAGTGCGTTCGAGTCGAAAAGATCCTTGATAAAAAAGGCGAAGCTTTCCTCGGTGGCGAGGCCGAGGATCTCGTCCAGGACGAGCAGCAATCCCCGGTGAGATTCGCAGCTTTGCTCGTACAGGCTACGCAGAAGAGGACGAGCGATTTCCTCGAGAGTGTGGCCGGGTTCAAGTAGCGAATATCCGAGGAGACCCTGCTCGCGCTCTGCCGTGAATCGGACGAATTGTGCGAGCGAGCTCTTGCCGATTCCAGATTCACCGGAGATGAAGACTGCTTGAGGCTTACCAGCGGCGACCTGCCGAGCAGCCCGGCGAATGCGCGCGACCTCGTTGGCCCGGCCAACAAAGTGCTCGACCGGAACCGGATGGCCGGGATGGAAAGGGCTCTGTCCCTTTTCCGTCATGCCCAACCGCTCCTCACTCCGCCCGCATCGCCGCCACCGGATCGAGCCGGCTGGCGCGGTGGGCGGGGATCCAGGAGGCGAGGGTGGCGACGGCGGTCAGGGTGAGGACCACGGCGCCGAGGGTCAGGGGATCGAGCGCGCCGATGCCGTAGAGCAGGCTCGCCAGCACCCGGGCCAGCGCCACGGCTCCGGCTAGGCCGAGCGCCAGACCGAGCGCGGTGAGCGCCAGGCCATGGCGGAGGACCAGCCGGACGACGTCGCTCCGCAGCGCTCCCAGGGCCATGCGGATGCCGATCTCGCGGGTGCGCCGGCCGACGACCCACGCGACGAGACCGTAGATGCCTAACACGGACATCAGAAGGGCAAGGATGCCGAGCGTTGCGATCAGGATCGCACGAAAGCGTTCAGGCGCCATCGACTTGTGAACGCGATCGTCCAATGCTGTGACGGC
>Ga0134123_10001081_pt1 | contig 17943 bp, 33 predicted proteins | sample KB303_FD_96460 | JGI IMG/M metagenome (GOLD analysis project Ga0134123, IMG submission 96460) | Terrestrial soil microbial communities without Nitrogen fertilizer from Kellogg Biological Station, Michigan, USA - KB3-0-3 | ecosystem: Environmental > Terrestrial > Soil > Unclassified ...
GGGGGACCTAGCCACCCCGCCGATCGCCACCGTATATACACGGCCCAGGCGTATATACCGGCGTAGATGCATCCCGCATGTCCAGCCACGCCGGCGCTACCGCTCTGTAGATACAAGCCGATACACAAGCGCCAGGCGCTACCGCTCCGGCGGTCCCCTTGACGCCAGCAACAGCGCGAGGATCGCCGCGAGCACCTCCGCCCAAACCTCTCTGATCTGTTGCCCGACGCCGGCACAAGCGCCGATCGGCTGGACGGCCGCGACCAGGATCACCCAGACGCAGCCGCCGGCCGCGACCAGCGTGACGGTCAACTCGGTGACCACGGTCAGTGCCAGTAGCCAGAAACAAGCCCGCAGCATCCACCGATCCACGGACCCCCCTTCGTGCGGCGGCTCCTAGGGGGTCAGGACGGCGCCCGCCTCATGGCAGCGCCATCCATACCAGTGCCCCCGCTTTGACCGCTGGCGGCCCCCACAGCGCCAGCGCGAGGGCAGCGATCGCCACCAGGATCAGCGCCACGGTGAGCCAGTCATCCGGCCGTCCGGCGAACCACAGATCGAGGCCCGTCAGCTTTGCGAGCATACCGGCCCCTCTGGCGTCAGCCGGTCTACTAGCTCGGCCAGTGCTGCCATCGCTGCCTCTGCCGTCGGGCACGGTCCGGCTTTGATGGTCGCGTTGCCGTCGCGATCGTGCAGGATCAGTACGGCGGTATAGGTCCGTTTATCCGCCGCGTCTGGGAAGGGTTGATTCACGGCCATCGCGGCGGCGCTCCGGCGTACGGTAGCAGGTACGAAACCAGCACGATCAGCAGGAGGATCGCGAGCACGACCTGGGCCACCATCGCGAACGGCGGCGGCAGTGGGATCAGTGTGATGATCCACCAAGCAACGCCCGCGATCAGCAGAAAGATCAGCAGTGTTATCAGCAGCGAAATCATTTGGTCCGCCTCTGCGCTGACGCAGCTGCGCCGGCTGCGGCGACGATCCTCTCCAATGCCTCGACTCGCGACGTCAGCGGCGAGATTTCCGCTTTCACCGTGGCAATTTCCTGATCCACGTAAACCTTCGGCGTCGCGTCGTTCGGCTGGGACGGCATGACGGGCGGCAGGCTGACCGGCGCCGGCTCCGGCGGCGGCGGCGGCACGAAGGGCGCGATCGGATCGCCGCTTGCGAGAATCGCCTGATACTCCGCATTGGCTGCGTCCACTGGCGCATAGACGACACCCGGCCCGCTGACGTGTCCCAGCGTTTCGCCTGCATCCAGTGTCGCCTGGATTGTTGCATTGTCTACCGATGTATATACCAGCTGCATGTCAGAGGTCCGCCGATGCTGCGAGCCAAGCGCCTGTATTGGCCGAGATAAAGAAAGCGTCCCAATTCGCGCCGCCGCCAGACGAAAGCCCCAGGTCGAACTTCACAGCATAAACATCCGAGGCAAGACTGATGGATGCTGCACCTACACCCGCTGCATTGAATGTCGATGCTGCTGATGAGGTCATAGTTGGAGCGACTCGTTTGGCCACCTTGAACGGCACTACGGTGAAATATGCATTCGGAGGACTCTGTGCCGTGGTGCCTAAACCGATGTTGCCGCCTGTTGGCCAGTCAAACCGCTCAAAGTATCTTTGGCACTGCGCCAGCTGTTGCTGCGGCGATCCGCCGTAATCCAACGGCGTGGCAACGCTGCCGGTTTCCAGCTGCACGCCCCAGAGCTGTACGGTGCCGGTTTGAACACCTGGATTACCGGCGATAGTCGCGTTATTCGCTCCGCTAGATACCCAGAATGTCAGGGATGTTTCATCGTTGCCGTTCGTCCCCAGCGTCTTACCAGATGCGCTCGGCACTACGAATGTCGCACTATAGCGTGTCCAGGTTCCCGATAGGGTTAAAGGCACAGCCGTTAGCCATACACCAGCAGACGGCGATCCGCCTGAGCCAAAGTCTTGCAGTAGATTGATGCCTAGTTTAGTGGCGCCAGTGGCGCTGGCCCAAAAGCTGACAGTTACTGTTTTACCAGCTAAACGGCGAATGCTTTCGATCTTCTGAACAACGAATGTGAACGCTGTTGCGCCGGCATTCCCCGCAACGCTAATGCTAAGCATGTTGGTTGCAGCTTCATCGCCGATAGCAGCACGTATAGCGTCGCTTACAGCCGCCTGGGAAACCGTGGATGTGTCGAGCGACAGGGACAGGAACCAGCGATCTAGCGTGTATGCAGATCCGGTGAACGGCCCCGCTCCTCTCTGGGCGACTGTCATCAGCGCATTATGCACGAGGTTGCGCCCGGTGTTGTTGTTGGCGCCCGGCGATACCTGAGCCACGGCCGCCGCGACAAACGCGGTGCTCGCCGCTGACGTGTCGGCGTCGCCGGGGGATTGTGTCGGCACCTGCGGGTTGCCGGTGAACACCGGGGAGGTCAGCGGCGCGAACGATGTCTGCACGAACGAAGTCGTGGCGATCCGCGTGCTGTTATCGCCGGGCGGTGGCGTCGTGGACAGCGGCGAGCCGGTCAGTCCTGGTGATGCCAGCGGCGCCCCGCCGACGCTGGTCACGTCCGCCAGCTGCAACGTGACCGCGCCTTGCCGGCCGTTGAAACTCGCGACGCCGGGGAGGCCGGTCAGAGCGTTGGCGACGAACGCCGTCGTGGCCAGCTGCTGCGTGGCCGTGCCAGCCGTGGCGGTCGGCGCGGTCGGCGTGCCGGTCAGTGCCGGGCTGACGGAGGGCGCCCCTCCGGCGCCGGTCACGTCGGACAGCTGCAACGTCACGGCACCCGTCCGCGTGTTGAAACTCGCGACGCCGGCCGTGGCGGCTGAAAGCGCATTGGTCACGAACGCCGTCGTGGCGATCCGCGTCGTGGAATTGCCGGGCGCTGCCGTGACGGAGGTCGGATTGCCGGTGAAGGCCGGGCTGTCCAATGGCGCCCCGCCGACGCCGGTCACGTCGGACAGCTGCAAGCTGACTACGCCCTGCCTGCCGTTCCACGACGCGACAGCGCCCCCGGCGATCTGGTTGAGCACGAACGCCGTGGTGGCGATTTGCGGGCTGCTGGTGCCCTGTGCGGCGGTGGGGGCGGTTGGGATACCCGTCAGCGTTGGCGACGCCTGTGGCGCCCCTCCGGCGCCTGTCACGTCCCCCGTCGTGAGCGTGACGGCCCCGAGCCGGCCGTTGAAACTGGCGACGCCGGCCGCAGCTGCGACAGCTGACGTGACGAACATCGTCGTGGCAATCCGCGTCGTGTTGTCGCCCGGCGCTGGCGTTGGCGCGTTCGGTGTTCCCGCAAGCGTTGGCGAATTGATCGGCGCCCCGCCGACGCCGGTCACGTCGGCCAGTGTCAGCGTCACGACGCCGGTCCGTGCGTTGAAACTCGCGACGCCGGTCGTGCTCGCCGCTATGTCCGCCTTGGTCGCAACCTGGTTTCCCGCGTTCGCAGGATCGCCCGCGAACACGATGCCGCTGTAGCTGGCGCGACAGACGCCGCTGATCGGGTCCAGATCGTAACGCCAGTGCGCCGGCTGTTCCTGGTAGGCCGGAACATAGTCGGGATTCTGCGGCTGTATCGTGCCGGGCGGCGGAGCGTCGAACAGCTGCGTGTCATCCAGCGGCATATCTGGCTCCATCGGTAAAAAGAGATGCAGCATGTGTCATACCGGAACCTTCGCGGCGGACTGGACCATGGCTTTCGCTTTCTGACCGTCGGGGTCCATGATCCGCCACAGCGCCAGCAGAATCAGCGTGATCGCCAGCACGATCAGCCAAAATCTGATCGCATAATTGGCGACCGCTCCGAGTGCCGCGCCCACAGCGTTTTTGAACGCGGTCCCCACGTAACTTTCCGCGTCGCTGATCCAGCTGCCAATCGCGTTGGCAAGCCCGGTTGTGATTCCCAGAGCGAACGGCCCGCCCGTCAGGATCGGCGGCAGGAACCCCGGCTGCCCGGCCGCCAGATTTGTTGCCGTGCCTCCGCCTCCGCCTCCGCCGCCACTCGGAGCGGTGTTGCCATACACCGGCACGGGATTGTTCAACGTGGTGGGATCGGATGCTGCGGCTGGCGCCCCGGTGGCAGGATCGGTTCCGGTCCAGTAGAGCGGCTGACCGTTCGACCCGTAACCCTGATTGTGCGTGTCGCCCGTGGCGATCGAGCCGCCGCTGAACACCGGAAGATCATTCTGGTTTGGATTCTCGGCCAGATACGTGGTCAGCCCGGCGTTGCAGCCGGGACAGGTCCAGTCCCCGAGTCCGTTCCGCGTGACCGCTGTCTGGAATACCGCGTCTTGCACGGCCGGCGGGGCGTCGGCCGCTGTGGGATACTGGCCGGCGATCTGCGGCCCGGCGTAGCGGCGCCATGTGGAGTTCGTGAACTGATACGCGCCGGAGGCAGACGAACCGGGATTGCGGGCGCTGTAGTTTCCGCCGCTGGACTCGAACGCCTTCACCATGTCTGCGAGGCTGCTGTAAGCCATCTAGGGAAGTCCTATGGAGTTCGCTTCGCTCACGTCCATTTCTCCCCGTGGGACAGTTTGCCGTGGCGTCGTCTGCTTCGCAGTCGCGCCATCGTCAAACTCCGCCAAACCCGCCAAGATAGGCCGCCTGGGCCGGCGTCAGTCCCTGCGCCAGCAGGACATTATACGGCACGGCCCCCGGCCCGACATTGAAGCCGCCGAACGGCGTGGATACGTTCGCATAGCCAGCGCCCGCCACGATTTCGGGCGCGACCAGAGTATGCATCGCATCGGTCAATGCCGTGGCGCGAAGTCCCGCCTCCGCTGTCAGATTGCCGTAATAGTCATGCGACTGCGCGGTCATCCGCGCGTCATAGGATTGCACCTTGGCCACGTCGGCGGAGTAAGCCGCCTTGGTCACGTCGGTCAGGTATCCGTAGCTGTAGCTGGTTTTGGCCACGTCGGCGGAGTAAGCCGCCTTGGTCACGTCGGCCGCGTAGCTCGCCAGTCCCAGCTGTTGCGCGGTGGCATACTGCCCGGCTGCAATCGTCTGGTCCGTCGTCGCCTGTATCTGTGCAATCGAGGTTGCCGCGCCCGCCTGGATTTCCGCCTGTTTGGTGGCGGCGGCCGTGGTCAACGTCGCCTGCTGGATTTGCCCGCCAATGACAGCCTGTTGCGCCTCTGCGGCATAGTAAGCCGCCGCCATGTTGGCCGTGCCGCTGTCATTGCTGCCCGATCGTGTGAAGAACCCCAGCGCCCATAACACCACCAGCCCGCCGCCGAACACGATCGCAGCCGCTGGCAGTGGATGTTCCTCGGCCCACTGAACAGGATGGAACTCCATACCGCCGCTCCCTAACCCGTCGTGTAGTAGATCGCTCCGACATGTGACGTTGCCAGCAACGCATTGACGGTTTCCACCGGAACGGTCTGATTCATGCGCATCGTTGTCGGTATCGTCTGCACGTCGAACGCGATGACGCCCGCCTGATACCGCGCACCCGGCCCGGCGATCGGCGGCAGCTTGTAGGGCGCATAGACACCGGCCCCGATCGGCGAAATCGGCAGCACGCCGAATTTCGGTGAATAGGCACCCGCGCCCCGATCGTAGGGTCGGGACTGTAGATACACCGGCACCGGCTGCGGACAGGTCGGCACACGCGGGACGGTGCGACGCATCCACCAGGAAAACGGCATGGGCTGACCGCGTGTCGCTGCCTGTGGTGCCACGCCAAGCATCTGCGAGCCGTGCCAGTCCACCCAGTTCGGACTGTGGAAGCTGCCGAGCCATGCCGGCGCTGCGTCATTGCTGTTGATCGGTATTCCCGCCGTGGTCGGCATGTCACGCCATCCCGAATGAGCCGGTGAAGTCCTGGCCCGGGTAACTAAGATTGATGTGATACGTCGCCCCGGTGACGGGACTCTCCGCGACCGCCAGAGCGTTGCTGAAAGCGGAACCGCCCGCCTGGATCACAGCCGGCGTCTGTGCCCGTTTCGAGACAAGCACAGCCGCCAGCCCAACGCCGACGATCGCGAGCAACACCGTCGCCACTGCCTCTGTGAGAGTGTTCATTAGTTCGATCCTCCGCTTGCGACGCCTTGTTGGTCCGGTCCCTTCGGTGACTGCGCCCGTGCGTCCACCTGTCTGCCAAGCTGGACCGTGGCCGTCCCGCCGCTGATCTGCGGGGCGCCTCCGGTGCTGCCCGGCATCGCTGTTGTCGTGACGCCCCAGAACATCACCCGATGCTCCCGGTCCCACCGAACATGTTGCCCGTGCTGTTGCCCAACGGGCTGACAGCGGCGCCGATGACGCCGGCCAGCGCCTGCCCGGCGCTACTGATAACCGATGGCGTCTGTGCTTGCTTGCTGACGACAACGGCGACAATCGCCAGTGCGATCACGCCGCCGACTGCGGCCCAGATGGCGTTCACGAGTGCGCTCCACCGAATGAGGTTGCGAAAGCTTGCAGATACGTCGCCGGATCGAACGGATTGCTTGCCACAGCGGCCCCACCCGCGCCGGCCGTGCTTCCCGTGGTGCCCTCGATCGAGGCCGTTGTGACGTTCGGCTGCGAGGGGTTGGCAGCATACGCCTCCGCCGGATCGGGCGGCCCGGCAGACGCGGTGCCGGCGCCTGATGCCGCATTGCGGAAGCCGGTTAAAATCTGCTGGTAGCTGGCCAGGAACAGCACGGTCATCACCAGCGCCAGCAGATAGCGCGACGGCTTTTCCATACCGGGCACGTAGCCGATGCCTCCCACCAGCGCGAGGGCGACAAACCACACCGCAAAGCCCGGCACGTCGTGCATCAGCGCCGTGGCCAGATCGCCATGCGTGTTGCGGAACGCGGTGACCAGTAAGGCAATGCCGACCAAAAGAACGACGATCGGCATTGCTTACAGCCCGACAAAGGCAAGATAGGTTTTGAGCCTGTCCTGCCTTGCGAGGTAGAGCACAAAGGCGCCCATTACGACGCCACCTATGACAACGCTCTGCGGCACTAGGTTTTAGGCTCCGGCGTCGGCTCGATCGGATGCGACGGTTTCAATGCGGGGTCCACCACCGTGTAACCCATCACTTTGAGTCCGCCACCCTGCGACAGTCCCACGATCGCCACCAGGAACTTGCCTGACGTGATCGGATGCGATGGCGTGCCCGGCTGTCCTGGCAGCCCCTGGTCAGGCTGTCCAGGCACCGGCAAGCCCTGGTCAGGGTGTCCAGGCTGCGGCGGCAGACCCTGGTCAGGATGCCCGGGCGGGTGCGGCAGACCCTGTGACGGCCGTTCCGGCCGAACCGGCGGCCAGATCGAGCCGGGCGGTAGCGGATAATCCGGCGGCAGTGGCGTAGGCGGCCAGATCGAAACCGGCGGCGGCCAGATGCCGGGCGGTGGTTCGGGAAGGTGAATCGGCGGGGTCGGCCGGGGATCGGTCGGTCCCCAGATACCGCCCGGCCCCTCTACTGTATCCACGTCAAGGAAACCGCCGCTCACTCTCACTTGTGCCATGTGATGCTCCGTTACAGATGAAACTTATCAGGGAAGTCCGACCATATGGGCCGGCGTGGCCCATACCCGGCCCAGCGCATAGCCGCCGATGACCAGCGCCACGAGTAGAAGCAATCCACCATTCATTTGCCCGCTCCCTTCGCTAGATCGCCTCTGCGGCGATTCGGATGTGATACAGCACGAGATTCCACGCGATCAGCGCGAACAAGACGACGCCGACCAAGACCGCCACGTCCCACGGTGACAGCGGCACGCGGAACGGTTTGTTGATCCACTCCCACAGGCTGACGAACGGCGAGCCGATCGCGTCCGCTACCATGGCCGTTCCCTGCTGCCCGGTGCCGGTGCCGTACGTGACGCCAGACGAACCGGCGCCGCCCGGTGTGTCTGCGTCCAACTGTCCCGTCGTGCCCGGCGTGATGCCGGCCGAATACTCCGTGTCGAACATGCCGGCCCCTTTATGACATAGGCAGCGAACCGCCCTGGTTGACGACGCCAATCACGCCGTAGCTTTCCCACCCGAACAGATACGTGGCCGCGCTCCCGCTGACGCTGGACGGGTTCAAGATCAGCTGCATGTTGCCGTACTGATCCGTATTGATCGGGCGGTGGCGGAAATCGAGGTAATGCGTCCCGCGCGGCAGATCGCAACCGAGAATGTCGCGCTCTGTGAGGCAGAGCATCTGTCCGTCGTAACGCAATATCTGGGTAAAATTCGCTGACGTGACCTGGACATAGTTCAGGTCCACGCCGTTGATGTTCAGCGTGCCGTTATTGTCATACACCCACGCCACGCTTTCGTAAGACCGCGCGTTGACGAACGAATAGCCGTTGTCCTGGTTCGCGACCGGGAGGCCGCCCGCCGTGTTGTTCAGTAGATACGCGGTCCCCAGGTCCAGTGCCGGTAGGATCGGCGCGGCGGTCTGCGGATTGCGTGGCAGCTGGTCCAGGTAGTTCTGATTGCACTGCACCGATACCGCTGACAGCGTGGCGAGGTCCGAGCCGGCGGACTGATAGACCGCCAGCGTGGCGTCTGCCGTGCTTGAGACGAACATTTGCGGGTTCAAGGTCAATTGCACCTGCATGACCGCGTTCGTCACATCGGCAAAGATCGCGCCGCGCAGATCGTGGTTGTTCTTAACGAATGGCACTTCCAACAGGAAGCGAACCGGCGTGCTGGCGTTGGCCGCGATCGTGGGCGGCGCGAACATGGTGCGGTTGTTGATCTGGCCGTAGCCGTTCGGCGTATCACTGGCGACAGCGGCGCCGAACGGCCGGCGCCGTTTCACCGATGAAACGAGCGTCAGATGCCAGCCCGTGGAATTGATCCGCGTGTTATTGCCCAGGTCGATGAACATCACGTTTGAAATGAGGTTCGCCAATCCAAGCGCCGACAGGTTCTGCACCGACGTGGCGCCCGCCGTGATCGTGGCGTTGATCTCAAACACCAACCGTTTGACGAGTCCGACATTGCGCAGCTGCACGGTGATGACGCTGCCCGGGCCGACAGCGGCCGGCAGGATCGGGGACAGCTGCTGCCACATATCCACGGCGGGCGGGTAGTAGATGTTGCCCACGGGTCCGCCTCGCAACAGAAGTTGACGCACCAGGGCATTCTGCTGTTGCGGTGACATTTGCGGCGCTTGTGCCATTACGTTTCCCTTTCGCTTTTAGCGGGAGTGTTTCAGGTCAGTATGTCGATATCGCGCCATCAGATCACGTCGGACGGATCGGCAATCGCGTGCAGCACGAACACGGCAAGCGCCAGCATCAGGACAACGATGATCCAATTGTACGGCTGCAACAGCAGATCGGTATTGATGATGTCGGATAGCGCCATGTCAGCCTCCGCGATTCATCAACGCCTGACTGACCAGCCCGAGCAACGTATAACCCAGGGCGGCCATCAGCGTTACGGTGACGATGTTCGGCAGATTGAAGGAAATCAGGGTGCGGTCCATTGTCATGCCCTCTTTTGCGCCGGCCGTTGCGTGGTCTGTGAGGTCCAGCCGAACGGGTGCCACGTTGTTATGTGTGGGATTCGCTCGCGTGCCTGTTCCGCGATCGCCGCCGGCCGTGGCACCGGCCCCATGTGCAACAGCGCATTGCGCTGCACGTCGTACCAATGCCAGTGATAGGGCGGCAATGGCAGCGACAGGTCAGCCGGCACGAAGCCCTCCACCGTGCGGTAATCACGTTTGTCCGCCATCCGGTAGATACAGAAAAACGACGCTTCGGAGAAAACGCCGCGTTTCACGTCCACCGGCCTTTGCGTGCAAGCGATGACCGGGATTCTTTTCGATCTGCCTTGCTGTAGGATCGCCCTGAACGCATCGCGATCCGGCATGAGCGACGCTTCGTCCACGAACAGCCCGACATTTTCGCGCTCCCAGACACGCCAGAGCCACGCCTCTAAGTCGTCGTCCTGATCGGGGCGGGGACAGATCAGATAGAGGCCCGGCCGGCGTGGCACTGAACCGAGACTAATCTGCTGGATTGGCGGTATGCCGATCGTGTCGAACAAAGCTTCACGCTTGAAATCGACAATGACCCACGGCCGTTTGTCGAACCGTTGATGGCTTAACAGCCAGACGCCACAGGTTGTTTTACCGGTGCCGGTGGCACCGATGCAGCATGTCCGCGCGTCGCCGCCGGGGAAGCGGAAGCCTGCCACTAGGCTTCGTCCAGCTGCGGCTCATACGTCATCGGCATGTCAACCGTTGGCGGTTCCGGCGGGGCCGCGCCGTTGGCCGGCTCCTGCGGCTGCTGTGGCGGCCGTGGCGCGAACTGGAACACCTGGGCCGGTCCCTGGCGAGGCCGGCCAGCTGCGCCACGTTGGGCGCGCAGCTGCATGTCCATATGCACGCGCGGCCCCTCATAGGCGATCACGGCGATTCCCAGCGCGGTAAAGTCGATGTATTTCTGCGCCATCGTCACCGGCAAATGACGCAAGGCGTTCGACAGTGCGAGGCCATAGGCTTTGGCGTCGGGATCGCTCAAGAGCCAGTGCGGCCCCCGCGCCATCGCCATCACGGAATGGATACCCTGCAACAAGCCGGCGGCGGCGCTCAAATCCAGCGATGCGCTCTTTTGCGCTCCGGCGGCTTTGGTTCCTCCGGCGCTTCGTCCGGGACGGCGGCGGGTTCCTCCGGTGGGTTCGGCGGGTTCGGCTCCGGGGTCGGCTCCGGCTGCGGCGGGGTCAACTGGTCCAGTCGGTCCGCCAGCATCGCCTGTTCCGCTCTGATCGCTGCCAGTTCGGCTGATAATCCGTCCTGTAACCGGGTCACGGTTGCCGATAGCTCCGCGCGCCATTCGTCACCCTCCGCCTGTACCTCCGCGACCGCCTGGGCCGCCTCCGCGTGCGCCTCTGCCTCTACCGCCCGCGCCGTCGCGTCCGCCTCTGCGACCGCCTGGGCCGCCTCCGCGTGCGCCTCCGCGATTGCCACGTCATGTTCGTTCGATGGCGCCTCGATCTGCGTTTCGCTCATCAGTAAGGCCGCCAATCTTCACCGTGAGACTGTCCAGCGCCCGCGCCATTGCCTGCATCTGCCGCCGCAGCATCGCCGCCTCGCCGGTCAGTAGATACACTTGGAGGGACAGCGCCTCCGGGTCCGTCGCTATGTCCAGCTGGCGCAGATACGCCGGTAAGTCTGCGTCGTGGCACATGCGCGAACTCTCCGGCGTCTAGCAGAGCGTCAAGCTTGCCCTCGATCCGTTCGCAGCGAAGCCGCGTTTCGATGATCGCCGCGACCAGCTGCGCGATCTGCTGTTGGAAGTCCGGGCTGTTGGCTGCCTGCCACATGGGTTCAAGGCCCAGCATCCGTATCCACATGCCGGCGGTAGAGTTGGCTTCAATCATGTCGGGGTTGCTCCGCCCGGCTCTGTTCGCGCCTGAGACGACGCAGCGTTATGACCAGCGGATCGTCCAGATTGACGGTGAGACCGAGCCGCCAGCGTTTGCCGTTGACCGCGCGTGCTGTGGTCCGCATGACCGACGCGATCTGGTCATCTGTGCAGCCGGCCGCGTGCAGCTGGCGCAGCCGATCGTTCATCTGTCGGGTCCAAACCGTCATGTCGGCATGGCTCCGCCGATACCGGGTCCACTCACTTGCCGGGCGATACCCAGGAACGTCCCCGGCGTGCCTGATTGTCCTTGCAGCTGCGCTGTGTTCCGCGTGCCCTGGTTACCGGGGCCGGAGACAATGCCGTCCAGCGGATTGAGTGCCGGAATGTCGCGCAGGCTGGCCAGCAGATCGTGCAGCCGCAGTGTCTGTAGCGCGAGGTCTGCCATCAGGGCACCGAGTAATAAACGTTGACCACGGCATTGCCGGAGGTCAGCGATGAACTGGACACCACCAGATTCAGCCCGTTGCGGAACCGCTGTGACAGACCGCCCTGCGTGATCGGGATCGACTGCGCCTGTGCGGAGCCATTGAAGAATGAGGCCCAGATGCTTTGGCCGGCACCGTCCACCAGCGACACGACGCAGAAGCCGGTGGCACCGGCCGACACGAATACCGTGATCGAGAATCCTTGCAGCGTGCCGTTGATGCCGGCCGGCACGACAGGGGTTGAACCGTTCGGCGCGATGTTCACGCCCGTGATACCGGAATGGGATTGCAGCTGCGAGGGCAGCACACTGACCGGCGGCGGCATGGAATTGAGGATTTCAAACACCGTCACGTCGCCCGGCAGAACGTCATCGCCCTGGACGTAAAAGGTCAGGCTGTTGGTAAACACCGGGTAAACGCCCTGTGCGAACGGTGGCAACGTCAGCTGTTTACCGGTGTCGGGGAAGATGAAGGTAGCACTTCCGCCAGACCGGCCGTTGTCCACCGAGAAAGCGACGATCTGGGAAAATTCCACCGGGCCGGCGTTGAGCGCAAACTGCACGGCGTTGCCGATCGGCACCGTCACGCCCCAATCAATTTCGCACGGGATGAATTTCGGCCCCTCGACGGGCTTTGTGTGCCAGCGCGACGCGACCGGGATCAGCGCAGCCTGATAGGCCGCGAAGGGCGGGATGGTCAGCGGCATGGATCAGCCCCCCCCGACACGAGGGAAGGGAGGGGGTTGATTCGGTACGACACTGGACCCAACAATGCGCACGCAACCTGCCCTGTAACAGTGGGTTGCAATCGTCGGCGGGTCGGCGGTGTAGGGGGGCGTCCCTAACGGCCCCTGCACTTGCCGATCCGTCTACTTTAAGGGCTGATCGGGGATAGGCGCCGATGCGGCCGATGTGGTTCGCTGGTGCGCGAACCGCCATCAATGCGTGATGCGGAACCGGCGTCAAGTGTGAAAAATGGCAGGACTTACGTTAGATTCGCGTAACAGCATCCCCCTGGGCATGATGTTCGCGTATTCACAGCGTCACATCGGCGTTAATGCCCGCTGTTAAGGCGGGGACAGGTCCAGCGGATCGCGCGTGTCCTCCGACTCCATGCGGATCACGTCGAACGGATTCACACCGGGACCGCCCTCGTGCGGCTTCGACACCAGATCGGCGGCGCCGGCCGCCGGGCGGAGGCGGAGGCAGTCAGCGGTCAGCCACTCCGGCACCGGATCGCGTTTGCCCGACCAGTCGAAGCTGAACACGCGCCGGCTGGCGGCATCGCTCGTTTTGATCCAGACGCCGGCTGTCTCGGGCTTGCCTCTGGCGTGCGCCAGACGAAGGCCGGTGAAAGAGGGCACTGGCACTGCGACGTGCGGCGGTAGGGGGGCGGCCGGCGACGCATCGCCGCCGTGATGCGCAAATGAGCGGGGCGTCGCTAAGCACCAGCTGCGCCACGTTCGCTCGAAAGCCGGGATATGATCGCGGAACAGGCTATCGGGCACGCCTCTGGTCTTGGGTCGTTTGGCGCCCCAGTACAAGCCGGGCTGTACCACGAACAGCTGCGGGTGCTCCGCCGCCTCCCACTGGCCGAGCCGTTCGCCGATCGGCAGTCGGAGGGGGGAGCGGCTGAACAGTGCATCGGTGGCGAACATCACCACGGAACCAGGATCGTGCCGCGCCGCGTCGATCAGAGCGGCACGGGTCGCGGCGGTGATCAGCCCGGCCCAGATCAGGTTCCCGTAGCGCGGATTGCCGATCCGTTGCGCGAGCTTTCCATACAGGCTGTTGAGGGCAAGTTTGATCGGATAGCCGCGCCCACTGGCACCGAGCGCCCGGCGTTGTTCGTAGCGGTGCTCGATCCAGTCGAACGGCTGGCACTGGCACGTTGGCACGTAGGCCCACCCGGCGGTGTAGCGCACGCGGGCACCGATGCGGCGGGCGGCGGTGATTTCAGTGGACCAGTACGTCCCTTGGCCGCTGATCGGCCAGAACAGCCGGCCGTCATTCTGGCGGATCGGCAGACCACACACATCTGCATCGGTGGGATGCGAGAAACTGACATAAGCGACGTGAAGGGAACGGCGGGGAGGCGGGCCGATGAACTGTTGCCAACGGCCGTGCAGCAGGCAGGGCAGCGACCGCATGGCGGAGGGATAGGCGGAACGGATGTCGTGCTCGTGCACGGGACCGGGCACGCGGCCCACATGCGTTACCTCGAAACGGCCGCCATAGTAGGCGTCGGAGGCCGCCGCCAGCACGCCGTCCGGGGTCCGCAGTGCCACTTGCACCGATGTGATTGTGTCGTGTCGCTTGTGTTCGGCGGCGGCTAATTTGCCGGCACCGTTCCATGTGGCGGGGCGCAGATCGGCGGCATGGCAGACGCGACGAAATTCCTCCATCAGCTGCGCCAGCAGATCGCATTCCAGTTCGCAGTAGCGCCTGATTTCCCGCGTGATCCGCACGAAGTTTTCCCGATCTGCCTTGTTGCGCTCGATCGCTGGCCAATGCTCGCGACCAATGTCGAACGCCGCCAAGGCTTTCAGGAACGACATCTGGAAAAAGCCGAACGTCTCATAAACCGTGCGGGCGCTGTTGGGGACGGGCCGCCACTGCGGGGTCATGCGGCAGACACGCAAGTAATTGCGCGGCAGATATTCCACGCCGTAGCGATCCACGCCGCCACCAGGGCGGGGCAGCGTGATCCAGGTATAGCGGGAGCGGCCCGGTTCGGCCGATTTGTCCTCGAACAACTTGGCGATCCGGTCGGGCGGCAGGTCGCGAAGGATTTGAGTGCAGTCGTAGCCGAACGCGAACCCGACCAGCAGTGGTTCAGCCGGTAGCGACGTGAGAAAGCGGAGGCAATCGGCCGTCGTGAGACGCCGCCCGGTGTACAGCTCGAACGGCCCGGCACGGAGCAAAAGGTAATGCTGCTGACCGTGCCTGTTACGGCCGCCGCCCTCGCCGTCCACTCCCAGGAACGGGCGCAGTTTGCTTCGCTTTCGCATCGCGTTGTTTGATCCGTCGCAGGATGATGAAGAACAGCGCGGCCCGTGCGCTCTGATCCAAGCCCCGCCCACCGTGCTTTAACGCGAGGGTGAAAGCCGCCAGCGCTTCGTCGAACTGTCTCTGTGCTGTCCTAGTGATAGCCGAACACCTCCGCCGGAACGTCATAACTCTCCGACAATTCTTCCAGGTCAACGCCGATCGGCTCCGGCCGGCTGTTCTTGCCACGCGGCGCACGGTCGCGACGTTCTTCGAGGGTGCGGACCAGTGCCTGGAAGCGTGCCAGATCGCCCTCGCCGTATTCGCGGCGGCGTTGGTCCAACGCCTCGAAATTCGCCTTCGCCATCTCTGCGATATCGCCGGGGAAGCGGCGGGCTTGGCGTTCGGCAAACGCCATCGCGCGGTCCCGCCAACGATCGAGCCGGCCCTTGTGTTCCTGCGGCTTGTGACCGCGTGCCTGCGTGATCGTGGCGCCGGGATGCTTGGCGAAATACTTGGCGTAACGGTTCCGCGTCGTGGGGCCGAGATCGCGCCACTGCGAGGCGGGGATTTGAGAGGGCCGTTTGATCCGGGGGGAGGATGCCGCTTTGGGCGCAGCCTTCTTCGCGCCGGATTTGGCGCTAGGCTGCCCGCGCTTGCGGGTGCTTGCCCTTTTAGCGGGTCTTGGCGAAGGGGAACGCATCTATGCGTTCGCCCGCACCGGCTGCGAAGCAGACGGGACGCCATAGAGTGAGCAACGCGAACTGGTGCGAGCCATCGCGAGACAGTCCCGGCGGAGGGGGGATGCCTCCGCCGGGACGCCTGTCTAGCCGCGTCTAGGCGGCCGCCTGGGACGCTGCGACAGGTTCGCCAGTCTCGGGGTCAACCTCGCCGTCGGACGCCTCGGAGGGCGCTGGCAAGGCTGCGGCGGGACGCTCGAAAATGCCCGCCTCATAGGCCAGCGCCATGAGGGGGTTGGACGCCCCCTGCGGCGCCCGGTCGTAAGTCACGTAGCTGTAGCCAAGCGGGGAGGGCGGCCGCCCCTCCGCGTCCGGCTCGCACCAGAGTTCAACCGCGAACGGCACCGGCTCGCCGCCCTCGCCACGGAGGCGCAGCGCGGCTTTGATCCCGCGTTCGAGCGTCGAAGGCAGGTAGCACTCAACGCCTTGCAGGACCGTGCCCTGTTGATCGACCAGCAGGAACTGGCCAGCGAAGCGGGTAGACAGCCGCTTGGGGTCCTTTGTGTTCGGATGCTCGGTGTAGCCGAACGCATAGCCGGTCATGGTGCCGCAACGGTGCGGCTGGCCAGTGCGCTGCACCAGCTTGCCGACGCCGGGGTAGAGCGTGCCCGGACCCAGGTTCCCGGCGAGACGGCGGCCGGTGGGACCGGCGGCCGGCTCCACCACGCGGGGCGCCGCAGGACCGGCGGCCGCCTTGGCGGTCTGGTGATCGAGCACGCGGGCCGCATGGTCCCGCATCGTGTTTGCTGATTTTGCCATTTGAGCGTAATTTCCTTTCGTTCGCTCACGTTTCGCGCCGGCTTGTGTCCGACGCCCTGTCAACAGGACAGGCGGCAGCAGCGCCCCGGCTGCTGGCGTCTGTCCTGCCTTGTTTCGGATGGTGCGCGAGGGGTAGCGGGGCCGCTTCGTTCCAGAGTTCCGCGAAGTCACGCTGCCCGCGTCTGGCCATCTCTGCCTGGATGCGTGCCCACTCCCGCCGCTTGCGGGCGCTTTCGCCGTGGTAGGGCATCAATCCGCCGCCTCACGAAACGCCCCCATGCGGACCCTGTGGACGTCGCTAACAGCCTTGGCGAGCCGCGCCAGCCCATCGGCACGCTGCACGGCAAAAGCCCGCTGACGGGCTTCCTGGGCGCAAAGCGGGCATGTCAGGTCGGGACGAAGGCGATACGCCAGATGCGCCGGGCAGAAGCGGGGGAGGCGCAAAGCCCCGAATGTCGGGAGTGTCACTTGCCGCTTCGCGCGGCCATGCCTATCGTCAGCATTGCCCGGCCCCTACTAGTCCTAGGGGTTATGCCTCGCCGTTCGGACCGCTTGGCGAGACTGAAGCGGACCCGGGGACGCCAATCCGCCGGATTCGCAAACGGTCCACCCAAACGCCGCCGCCGTCAAGGAACCTTGGCGGCGGCGGTGCTACGTTTGGGACCCTGGTGCTACAGCCGGCCGCCGAGCATGTAACGGGTCGTGCGGCGAGCCACATGCCAGCCGGTCAGGCAGCCGGCGGCATAGGCCAGAAACCACGGGTTCGACGCGATCGCGGCCCAGACTTCGGCGGCGGTCATGGCCGGAGGTACAGATCAGCCTTCGGACGGCAGAACCAAGCACCGCTTGGCAGCGACAGACACGCCATGAAACCGCCCGCCATCACCAGATCGCCACGCGGCCCGCACACATCGCGGGGGACGCTGCGGATACAGGCTAGTGATCCACGCTCCGGCGCAGCTGCGGCCGGCACCGCGAGGGGGACAGCCAGGACGAAGGCAGTCAGAAAGGCTAGTCTTGAAACATCGGTCATGCGGGTTCCTTCCCCGTATGAGTGATCCGGCATCCGGCCGGGCGGGCGGGAGCGTGGTCACTCCCGTCCGTGCCGGATAGCACGACAGAAAGGCCGGAAGCCGCAATTTCTTTCATCAGGCGAAACGGCCGCTAGGCCCCTCAGGAGGCCCGTACAGACCCGGTAGATTTCCGGGGGTAATGCCATGTGGCAATAACGGTGCCGCTGTAGACCCGTCCAGAGCCGTCCTGTTCGGGGGAGGCTAACAGTAACGGGGAGTGGCGGTGACAAAATGACTGGTATATTTCAGTGCGTGAAACGGGCTGTTCTAGCATTGGTTGTAATCGTTTCTGACATGCGGATGTGTGCAGCCGGGGGCGGGAGGTTCCTGCACCGAGTCGCACCGTGTTGTAAGCGGGTCCAGCGGGTCCAGCGGGTCCAGCGGGAGCGACGCCCTGATGTCTGAGACATCTTCGCCTGGCTGGTGTAGATACGCGACGCATCCGCGGCCGTGGCGTGATACGTCTGTGTATACGCGATACGTTTGTGTATACGTGGCGGTCGCGGCCCTCGAAGCGCCGGCGTTGACGTTCGGGCGACGTGTCATGACGCCGGTATATACGCCTGGGCCGTGTATATACGGTGGCGATCGGCGGGGTGGCTAGGTCCCCC
>Ga0134123_10001082_pt1 | contig 17920 bp, 16 predicted proteins | sample KB303_FD_96460 | JGI IMG/M metagenome (GOLD analysis project Ga0134123, IMG submission 96460) | Terrestrial soil microbial communities without Nitrogen fertilizer from Kellogg Biological Station, Michigan, USA - KB3-0-3 | ecosystem: Environmental > Terrestrial > Soil > Unclassified ...
GTCCGCCACCCGGCCGGCCCCGTCGAGCTGCCCGCCACGCTGATCCAGTTCGTCTGGCGCACCGGCGAGCGGGTCGTGCTCGACGACGCGCGCGCCGACCAGCGCTTCGGGCGCGACGACTACCTGGCGCGGGTGGCGCCCCGCTCGGTGCTCTGCATGCCCATCCGCCGCCAGGCCGAGGTGGTGGGGCTGCTCTACCTCGAGAACGCGGCCCTGGCCGGCGCCTTCACCCCGCCGCGGCTGGCGGTGCTCGAGCTGCTGGCCGCCCAGGCGGCCATCTCCCTAGAGAACGCGCGCTTCGTGGCCCGGGAGCTGGCCGCCCGCGCCGCCGCCGAGGAGGAGCAGGCCCGCGCCGCCCTGCTGGCCGAGACCAGCGCGCTCTTGTCCGAGTCGCTCGACTGGCGGGTGGTGCTCGAGCGCCTGGCCGATCTGCTGGTCAAGCACGTGGCCGACTGGGCGGTGGTCGACCTGGTCGAGGAAGGCGCGATCCGCCGCCTGGCCGGCGCGCACCGCGACCCCGGCAAGGCCGCCCTCCTGCGCGAGCTGCGCGATCGCTACCCGCCGGCCTGGGACTCGCCCCAGCCCGCCAGCGAGGTCATCCGCACCGGCCGGCCCGTTTTCTTCGCCGATCCCTCGCCCGACAGCGTCCAGCGCATGACCCGCGACGAGCAGCACGCCCGCCTGGCCGAGGCGCTGGGCACCGGCAGCGGCATGGTGGTGCCGCTGGCCGCGCGCGGGAGCGTGATCGGCGCCATCACCCTGGTCCGGGCCGGGGCCTCGCGCCACTACCGCCCCGCCGACCTGGTGCTGGCCCAGGAGCTGGCCCGCCGGGCCGCCATCGCCGTCGACAACGCGCGCCTCTACCGGCAGGCCCAGGAGGCCGTGCGGCTGCGCGAGGAGTTCCTGTCGATCGCCTCGCACGAGCTCAACACCCCCATGGCCGCGCTGATGCTGACCCTCGAGGGGCTCAGCTCGGACGTGCCGGCGCTGCACGGTCGCTCCGAGGTCCAGCAACAGATGGTGCGCCTGGCGGAGCGGCAGGGGCGCCGGCTCACCCGCCTCATCGACACCCTCCTCGACAGCGCCCGCATCAGCCGGGGCGCCTTCACCCTGCAGCTCGAGCGCACCGATCTCGGCCGCCTGGTGCGCGACGTGGCGGCCCGCCAGAGCATCGAGCTGCGCCGGGCCGGCTGCGAGCTGCGCCTGGAGGCCGACGAGGCCATCGTCGGCCGCTGGGATCCGCTGCGCCTCGAGCAGCTCGTGCTCAACCTCCTGGGCAACGCCATCAAGTTCGGCGCCGGCAAGCCCATCGAGGTGAAGGCCGCCCGGGTGCAGGACCGGGCCCGCCTGTCCGTCACCGACCACGGCATCGGCATCGCCCGCGACCGGCAGGCGCACATCTTCGATCGCCTGGAGCGGGCGGTGTCGGCCACCCACTTCGGCGGCCTGGGCCTGGGCCTGTACATCATCCGCCACATCGTCCTCGCCCACGGCGGCGAGATCTCGGTCGCGAGCGAGCCCGGCCAGGGCGCCACCTTCGTGGTGAGCCTGCCCATCGCCACGTGACTGGTCAGCCCGCCATCCGCACCGCCAGGTCGAGCAGCTTGCTGGCGTAGCCCCACTCGTTGTCGTACCAGGCGACGACCTTCACGAAGGTGGGATCGAGCTGGATCCCCGCCCGGGCATCGAACACCGAGGTGCAGGGCTCGCCGCGCAGGTCGGTCGAGACGATCTCGTCCTCGGTGTAGCCGAGGATCCCGCGGAGCGATCCCAGGGATGCCTCCTTCATGGCCGCACAGAGGGCGGCGTAGGTCGTCTCCCGCGCGAGCTCGCAGGTGAGATCGACCACGGAGACGTCGGAGACGGGGACCCGGAAGGACATCCCCGTCAGGCGCCCGGCCAGCGACGGCAGCACCCGGCCCACCGCCTCGGCGGCGCCGGTCGAGGCGGGGATGATGTTCTCGAGGATGCCGCGCCCGAAGCGCCAGTCCTTGCCCGAGACGCCGTCGACCACCTTCTGGGTGGCGGTGGCGGCGTGGATCGTGGTCATCAGCCCGCGCCGGATCCCGAAGGCGCCATCCAGCACCTTGGCCACCGGGGCCACGCAGTTGGTGGTGCAGGAGGCCGCCGAGACGATCGCCTCGCCGGCGTAGCGATCGGTGTTGACGCCCCAGACGAAGGTGGGCGTGTCGTCCTTGGCGGGGGCCGAGATGATCACCCGCCGCGCTCCCGCCCGCAGGTGGGCCTCGGTCTTCTCCCTGGTGAGGAAGAGGCCGGTCGCCTCGAGCACCACGTCCACCCCGGCCTCGCCCCAGGCGGCGGCGGCCGGATCCTTGACCGCGGTGACGCGCGCGGGCCGGCCGCCGACCACCAGGAGCGCGTCCTTCACCGACACCTCCCGCCGCAGCCGCCCGTGCACCGAGTCGTAGCGCAGCAGGTAGGCGAGCTGCCCGAGCTCGAGGAGATCGTTCACCGCCACCACCTCGACGTCGTCGCGCTCGAGCGCGGCGCGGAAGGCCATGCGGCCGATCCGGCCGAACCCGTTGATGCCGATCCTGACCATGCCCCTGTGGTAGCGCCCGGCGGCGCTGGCGCAAAGGACAAGCACATTGCAATTTCGGCCAACGCCGCCCAGGATCGTCTCCATGCCTCGCCGGCCCAAGCGTGTCTGGTTCCTGATCCTCCCCCGCACCGGCCTCCTCGACATCGCCGGGCCCTGGGAGGTCCTCGGCCACGCCAACGAGGTGCTGGGCCGGATCGCCTACCAGCTCGAGGCGGTGGGCCCCAGCGCCCCGGCGGCCGCCACCCGACACGGTCTGGTGGTGAGCGGCCTGCGGCCGCTGCCGGCGCGGGCCAGCCGCCTGCCCGACATCGCCATCGTCGCCGGCGCCTCGCCCCTCGATCCCCTGCCCGCCGATCAGGCGCCCATCGTGCCCTGGCTGCGCCGGCACAAGGACCGCATCCCCACCCTCATCTCCATCTGCACGGGCGCCTTCGTGCTGGCTGCCGCCGGGGTCCTCGACGGGCGGCGCGCCACCACCCACTGGTTGTATCTGGAAGAGCTGCGGGCGCGCTTTCCCGCGGCACGGGTGGTGGACGAGGGGATCTACGTCGAGGACCGCGGCGTCTGGACCTCGGCCGGGATCACCGCCGGGATCGATCTGACCCTGGCGCTGGTCGAGCATGACCACGGGCACCAGGTGGCGATGAAGGTGGCCAAGCGGCTGGTGCTGTTCCTGCGCCGCTCGGGCAACCAGGCCCAGTTCAGCTCGGCGCTGCGCCGCCAGGAGAAGGAGCCGCCCCGGCTGCGCGACATCTCCACCTTCGTCATCGAGCACCTGGACCAGCCGCTGCCCGTCGAGCGCATCGCCGCCGGCGTGGGGATGAGCCCGCGCACCCTCACCCGCTGGTGCCGCGGGCACCTCGACGAGTCCCCCGCCGAGCTGGTGCGCCGCGTGCGCGTCGACGAGGCCCGCCGCCTCCTCGAGGAGACCGCGCTGCCCCTCAAGGACATCACCGCCCGCACGGGCCTGGGCGACGCCAGCACCCTGTGGCGTGCCTTCACCCAACGCCTGGGCGTCACCCCGGCCGAGTACCGCCAGCGCTTCGCCGCGAGGTGACGGTCAGAACCCGCCGAACTTCAGCAGCGCGCCCAGGGTGAACCCGCTGGCGTCGGCGTTGTCGAGGGTGGCCAGGTCCACCCCGCGCACGACCCGGTAGCCGCCCTGCACGCCGAGGCGCACGAAGGTGGCCACGTTCACCTCGACGCCCACCACCGGATCCAGCACGAACACCGAGGTCTCCGCGAGGTTCTGGGTGTCGGGGCGGTAGCGCTGGTAGGTGATGCCGCCGGCCCCGATGAGCGTCCCCACCGAGCCGTGGACCAGGCTCATGGGCGCGATCAGGTACTCCAGCCACACCCCGCCATAGCCGAAGGTGTGCTGGTAGTCGGCCCGATCGAGTCCGACGCCCAGGGTCTCGCGCGGCGGCGTGGCCAGCCCGAAGCCTCCCCCGCCGATCACGAACCGGTGGTCCAGCACCCAGCCGCCCCGCCCGCCCACCATCACCGCGTCCGTCCCCGCGAAGCGCGTGTACGCGACCACCGGTGCACCGTAGCCTCCGCTGTGAACGGGCCGAGCCAGCAGCGTCCGCGGCTGGTCGGCCGGTGCCGTCACCGCGGGCGCCGGCGCTGCCGGTGGGGACGCGGTCTGGGCCCGTGCCGCCAGCGGCACCAGCGCCGCCGTCAGCAGCGCCAGCCGCGCTGTGAGGCCCGCCCTCGTGCTCGCCCTCTGCAACCTCGTTCCATCATGCCAGCCGTTCATGGGCTCATCTCCTCTCTGCGCGGCCTCGCCGGCGCTCCGAGCAGGCCATCCAACCTCCACCCCCACCGGGTCGTTGCTGCACGAGAGAGGCCCCATCCCTCCGGGCGACGACCCTCGACCACACCCCTTGCTGGATGGCCTGCTCCGCCCGTCAGCGCTCGAGCTTCCTCCAGTGCCAGCGCCGTGCCAGCAGATCGCAGGCGTTTCGCCGGATGGTCCGCGCATCCCTTGCCGTTGCGAACGGGCGCGGCGCAAGCGCTGCCGGGGCGCGGCCCGCCGCTCACCGCCGCCGCGCTGGAACGTCCCTTGCTCGTCTCCTCGACGGAGAAGCGTGATGTTCCTGCCCTGGACAGCGGCGATGAGCCTGGCGCCGCTGCTGGCAGCCGAGCCGCCATTGCCCGATGTCTCGGACCCGGGGACGGAGATCGACAACACCCCCAGGCACACCAGCCATCCGGTGCGGGCGCTGCTCGAGACCAGCTTCGCCCTGGCCTTCAACTGGGGCTGGTACCGCTGGGACTCGGACTTCAACACGCCCGACTTCGAGCTGCGCTGGGACTGGGAGAGCTGGCGGCGCAAGGCGGTCACCTTCGAGGCGGTGCGCCTCGACAGCAACCGCTTCTCCACCAACGCCGGCTCCCACACCGAGGGCGGCACCATCATCTACCTCATCGGCCGCGGCAACGGCCTCTCGCCCGCCGCCTCGACGGCGCTGGCGTTCGGCGAGGTGGTGCTGTGGGAGTACCTGGCCGAGTACCAGGAGAAGCCCAGCCTCAACGATCTGCTCAACAACCCGCTCGGCGGCCTGGCCCTGGGCGAGCCCTTCTTCCAGCTCTCGGAGTTCTTCGCCCGCGGCAGCGACAACGGCGTCAACCGCACCCTGTCGGCGATCTTCTCGCCGCTCACCCCGGCCAACGACTGGCTCGACGGCCGCAGGCGCCGCTCGACGGGCAACACCGATCGGCTGGGCCTGACCCGCGACGTCTCGCACCGGTTCGACCTTTACGGGGGCATGGCCAGCGCGCGCTGGGAGGAGGACCGCTCCGCGCGCACCGAGACCTTGCTCGGGTTGCGGACCGAGCTCAACACCGTCCCCGGCTACGGCGCTCCCCACCGGCGCGCCGGCCTGTTCGGCGCCGGCCGCATCACCCGCATCGACGCCGGCCTGGTCCTGGATGGCGACGGCATGACCGGCGCGCTGTTCGGCACGCGCGTGGCGCTGGGCGGGTACCACTGGCAGAACCTGGGGCGGGACCCCGACGGTCGCATCCGCGGACAGACCATGGTGGCCGGGCTGTTCAACGCCTTCGAGTACACCGCCCGCGACCGCCCCGGGCTTCCGTTCGACCAGATCGCCGCCTTCGGGCTCCTGGGGCCGAGCATCGACCTCGGGCAGCGGCGGGGCGACCTCTTCGGCCAGCTCCGCGTCGAGGCCCTGCCCCAGCTGGCCATGGTCACCGCGCTGGCCGGCGACCGCTACAAGGAACGATCGGGCGTCGAGGGGATAAAGACGGTGCTCGCGCAGCGGGGCTACTACTACGGCTACGGCGCCGCCCTCGGCTCGCAGCTGGCCCTGCGGTACCACGCCGTCGCCGGCGGCCTCGACGTGCGCTGGGAGCGGTTCGAGTCCATCGACGCCCGCGATCGCTACCAGGAGCGTTTGACCCGCGACTTCCACCTGGTCGACGGCCGGCTCCACTCGATGGCCTGGCTGGGCGTTCGCCCGCTGGGCAGCCACGCCGACGTGGGTGTGACCCTCGAGCGGACGGCCCGCCACGGGACCATCGAGGAGGTCAGCGCGCGTAGTACGGAGCACCGGGCGACGCTGACGCTGTCACTGGTGTTCTGACCGGAAGGCGGACCGGAATCGCGTTCCGCAGGGCGACGTCCCGCGGATCGCCCGAGAGGTTGGCGCCCATGCGGTTGGTGACGTAGCCGTACCCGATGCCCAGCTCGGGATCGGCGTAGCCCATGGCCCCGCCGGCGCCCGGGGCGCCGAACGCGCCGGGGTGGCCGAAGGGGAAAGAGGCGCTCGGCTTCATGAAGCCGAGGGAGAAGCCGGCGGGGCCGCGCAAGCACTCGTCGAAGAACCCCCGGCGGGCCGGCCGGGCCGGGGCGGCCAGTGCCTCCAGGGTCTCGCGCCGCAGCCCCAGGGCGCGCCCGCCGGCGGCGAACACGCCGTAGGCCCGGCCCAGGGCGCGAGCGCTGCTGACGCCCAGGCCGGAGGGGGCCTCCAGCTCGCGGGCGTAGATGCGCTGCGGGTCGAGGTAGAAGCCGGTCCCGGGGTTGGCCATGAGCGCGCGGTGGAGGACCGAGCGCCGGTTGAGGGCCGCCAGCAGGACCGCCGGCGGCATGGCCAGCATCTTCCACCAGCGGGGCGGCTCGAGCGGCGCCAGGCGCTCGTCGGGCAGCGCCTCGGGCACGCGCAGGTAGCAGTCGAGGCCCAGCGGAAGGGCGATCTCGTCGGCGAAGAAGCGGCCCAGGCTCCGGTGGGCTGGATCGATCCGGCGCAGCAGCTCGCTCTCGTAGAAGCCCAGGCTGATGGCGTGGTACGCCTGCCGCTCGCCCGGCTCCCAGGCGGGCCGTTGCCGGGCCATGATCCCGGCCAGCCGATCGGGATCGGCGATCACGGCGCGGTCGACCGGCTCGTCGAAGGCGTGGAGGCCGGCCTGGTGGGCCAGCAGCTGCCGCACCGTGATCCGGTCCTTGCCCGCCTGGGCGAACTCGGGCCAGTAGTGGCAGACCCGCTGGTCGTGGTCCAGCCACCCGCGCGAGTGGCACAGCGCCATCACCATCGCCGCCAGGCCCTTGGTGGCCGAGTGGACCACCACCATCGTGTCGGGCCGCCAGGGGACGCCGCTCTTGCGATCGCGCACGCCGCCCCACAGGTCGACCACCGGCTCGCCATCCTGGTAGATGCAGCAGGCGCCGCCGCGCTCGCCGCGGTGGAGGAAGTTCTCCAGGAAAGCCTCGCGCACCGGCTCCCAGCCCGGGCTCACCACCCCCTCGATCCGCGGCTCCGTCGAGCTCCTCGCGGTCATGGCCGGCCCTCGGCCTCGGGGAGCCGGCCGTGGTGCCGGACGTCCTGGCCACGCACGAGGAAGATCACCAGCTCGGCGATGTTCGTGGCGTGGGCACAGATGCGATGCAGGTAGCCGGTCACCTCGTGCCAGCTCAGGGACGCGGCGATGTGGGCGGCGTCGTGTCGGGACCGTTCGAGGCCATCCTTCAACACGTCCCGCACCAGCGTGTCGATGCGGCCACCGCGGTCGATGACCTGGGTGGCGAGCCAGACGTCCTCGGCCTGCCACGCGGCGAAGGCATCGCGCAGGAGCGCCGGCACCGCCTGGATCAGCGCCGCCACCGGGGCGGGAGGGCCGGTGTCGATCTCGGCCACGCGGTCGCAGATGTTGGCGCAGTGGTCGCCCACCCGCTCGAGGTCGGTGACCAGCTTCAAGGTGGCGCCGATGAAGCGCAGGTCGGAGGCGACCGGTTGCCAGCGCGCCAGCAGCTTGAGGCAGCGCTCGTCGATCTCCACCTCCAGCGCGTTCACGGCCGGATCTCGCGCGGCCACCTGCGCGGCGGCGGCCGGGTCCCGATCGGCGAGGCTCTTGAGGCCGTTGTCGAGCATCCAGGCGACCAGCCGGGACATGCTGCCGATGAGTGCCCGGATGCGCTCGAGGTCGGCGTCGTAAGAGGGTTCGGTGTGGGGCTTCCTCATGCCCTCGATATCTGCAGTGGGCGTGCCACCCTGGCGTCGTGGCCGGTCGCGAAAGATGCGCGTAAGCGCTGCGCGAGCGGGCCCGGGGACGCGCCGAAGTTGCGCGCTTCCGCCAGCGCAGAAGGCCGGCGCGGGCGGCGCCCGCCTTGCACTCCCCAGGCTCGAATGAAGCCGTGCTCCTGCTCCCGGCCCCACCAGCGGCGGCGCATCGTCCTCACCGGCGGCCCCGGTGCGGGCAAGACCGCCGTGCTCGAGCTGGTGCGCCAGTCCTTCTGCCAGCACGTGCTGGTGCTGCCCGAGTCGGCCAGCATCCTGTTCCGCGGCGGATTTCCTCGCAGCGAGCGCCCGGCCGATCGCCGGGCCGCCCAGCGCGCGATCTTTCACGTGCAGCGCGAGCTGGAGCGGGCCGCCGACGAGCGAGACGGATCGGCCATCGTGCTGTGCGACCGCGGCACCGTCGACGGCGCCGCCTACTGGCCCGGGCCGGACGACTTCTGGGAGAGCGTCGGCACCACGCGGGAAGCCGAGCTGGCCCGCTACCACCTGGTGCTGCACCTGCGCGTGCCGCCCGTGGCGGGCTACAACCACCACAACCCCGTCCGCGTCGAGTCCGCCGCCGAGGCCGCCGCCATCGACGAGCGCATCACCCGCGCCTGGGCCGGCCACCCCGACCGCCGCTTCGTCGAGAGCACCACCGACTTCGTGGACAAGGCCCAGGCCACCCTCCGCCTGCTCGGCGCCGCCCTCCCCGATTGCTGCCCCCGCCCCGCGCTGCTCGATGCAGCTCCGCCACTCTGAAGATCGGTCAGGGCCTGATGGCCACCTTCATCACGCCGTCGCGCTGGTTGGCGAACAGGTCGTAAGCGGCCTCGATCTCGTTCAGCCGGAAGGGGTGGGTCACCAGCTCGCGGAAGGGGAACCGCTTGGCGGCCACCACGCTCATCAGGCGGCGCATGCGCTCCTTTCCGCCCGGGCACAGGGAGGTCACGATCCGGTGATCGCCCAGCCCGGCCGCGAAGGCGTCGAGCGGCACGTGCAGGTGGCCCGAGTAGACGCCCAGGCTCGACAGCGTGCCCCCGGGGCGGATGCTCCGGAGCGCGTTCTCGAAGGTCGCCTGCTGGCCCAGGGCCTCGATGGCCACGTCCACGCCTCCGCCCGTCAGGCGCTTGATCTCCGCCACCACGTCCTGCTCCTTGTGGTTGAGCACCACGTCCGCGCCCATCCGCCGCGCCAGCTCCAGGCGCCGCGGGACGCTGTCCACGCCGATCACCAGCGTCGCCCCGGCCAGGCGCGCGCCCGCGGTGGCGCACAACCCGATGGGCCCCTGCGCGAAGACGGCCACCGAGTCGCCCAGGCGCACCTGGCCGCGCTCGGCGGCGGAGAACCCGGTCGACATGATGTCCGGGCACAGGAGCACCTCGTCGTCGCCGAGCCCGTCGGGGATCTTCGCCAGGTTGGCCTGGGCGTCGGGCACCAGCACGTACTCGGCCTGGCAGCCGTCGATGGTGTTGCCGAAGCGCCAGCCACCCAGCGCCTGGTACCCGCCTCCGCCGTGCCCGCACTGGGAGGCATCGCCCGACAGGCATGCCCGGCACTGGCCGCACGGGGTGATGGCGCCGACGATCACCCGATCACCGGGCTGGTAGCCGACCACGCCGGGCCCCAGGGCCTCGATGACCCCGACCGGCTCGTGGCCCACCACCAGGCCCTCCCGCACGGGGTACTCGCCCTTCAGGATGTGAACGTCGGTGCCGCAGATGGTGGTGAGGGTGACCTTCACCAGCGCCTGGCCCACCTCGGGCGTCGGGCGAGGCACCTCGCGGATGCCGATGCGCCCCGTGCCCTGAAACACCGCGGCCCGCATGGTCGTTGCCATCGCTCGTCCCTCCTGTCGCCCGATACCGGTGCAGAGATCGAGCCAGCGTCGCCAGCGCGCCCGTCTTCATGGGCACCAGGCGCTGCGCAGGAGCTGCGCTACCCTGCGATCAGCCGCGCCCCGGCGTGGCCGACCGCGTACGCGGCCAGGCCCGCGATCACGCCGACCGTCACCATCTCCGCCGCGCTCGCCCAGGGACTGCGTCCCACGAAGGGGGCTCGCGCCGCTCCGGTCAGCGCCAGCACCATCAACGACAGCGCCGCGGCCAGCACCAGCACCGACAGCGCGCCCGGCCGGGGCAGAGCATAGGCGAGGAGAGGGACGCTGCCGGCGAGCACGAACGCCGCGATCGTGGCCAGCCCGTGCCGCCAGGGGGCCTCGCTCCGCACGTCGCCGCCCGCCTGCTCGAGCTCGGACTTCAGCCCCAGGTAGTTGCTGGCCCCCATCGAGATGCCGTCGCCCACGAGGTTGGCCAGCCCCAGGATCAGCGCCACGCGCCCGCCGAGCTGCGCTCCGCTGACGCCCGCCACCACCGCCATCGTCGTGATCACGCCATCGAGGGCGCCGTAGACCATGTCGCGCAGGTAGTGAGCGAAGCCGGCGGCCGGCCGGCCTGGTCGCGGTCCGGCGCCCCGAGGCTTCCTCATGTCCTCCGCATTTGCAGTGGGCGTGCCACGGGTGGCCGGTCGCGAAAGATGCGCGTGCCCTGCGCCAGCGAGCCGCCGGCGCGCAAGAGTTGCGCCCTTTCGTCACCGCGAGCCGCCGGCGCGAGCTGGCGCCGGCCTTGCATTCCAGAACCGCGATGAAGCCGCGCACCCCGGTCGAATCCGCTGGCGCCGTCGCCGAGGCTCGACCGGCTTCAGGGCCTGATGGCCACCTTCATCACGCCGTCGCGCTGGCTGGCGAACAGCTCGTAGGCGGCCTCGATCTCGGTCAGCGGGAACGAGTGCGTCACCAGCTCGCGGAAAGGGAGCCCCCTGGCGGCGACGATGCTCATCAGGCGGCGCATCCGCTCCGTTCCGCCCGGGCACAGGGAGGTCACGAGCCGGTGATCGCCCAGCTCCGCCGCGAACGCGTCCCGCGGCAGGTGCCCCGAATACACCCCCAGGCTCGACAGCGTGCCGCCGGGGCGGACGCTGCGGAGGGCGTTCTCGAACGTCGCCTGCTCCGCCAGCGACTCGATGGCCACGTCCACGCCTCCGCCGGTCAGGCGCTTGATCTCGGCGACCACGTCCTGCTCCTCGTGGTTGAGGACCACGTCCGCGCCCATCCCCCGCGCCAGCTCCAACCGCCGCTCGTCGCGGTCCACGCCGATCACCAGCGACGCTCCGGCCAGGCGCGCACCCGCGGTCGCACACAGCCCGATCGGTCCCTGCGCGAAGACGGCCACGGAGTCACCCAGGCGCACCCGGCCCCGCTCGGCGGCCGAGAAGCCCGTGGACATGATGTCGGGGCACAGGAGCACCTCCTCGTCGTCCAGCCCATCGGGGATCAGGGCCAGGTTGGCCTGGGCGTCGGGCACCAGCACGTACTCGGCCTGGCAACCGTCGATGGTGTTGCCGAAGCGCCAGCCGCCCACGGCCTCGTACCCACCACCGCTGTACCCGCACTGGGAGGCATCGCCCGAGAGGCAGGCGTAGCACTGGCCGCACGGGGAGATGGCACCGACGATCACCCGATCGCCGGGCTGGTAGCCGACCACGCCTGGCCCCAGGGCCTCGATGACCCCGACCGGCTCGTGGCCCAGCACCAGGCCCTCCCGCACTGGATGCTCGCCGTTCAAGATGTAGAGATCGGTACCGCAGATGGTGGTGAGGGTGACCTTCACCAGCGCTTGGCCCAGCGCCGGCGTCGGTCGGGGCACCTCGCGAATGCCGATGCGCCCCTTTCCCTGAAACACCGCAGCCGGCATGGTCCTAGCCATCGTCCCTCCTGTCGGGCGTCGCCGTTGCCGAGATCGAGCCCGGTCCGGCGAAGGGGTCGCCCTCGATTTCGCGCAGACGCTGCGGCCAAAACCGCGTTCGGCGCAAGACTTGCGCGTTCCGTCGCTTGATGGACGGCACTCCCATCCCGGGCCGGGGGAGCAATGCCCGTGCCGGCGTGGCAGGGGCGTCCCTCGACCGCAGAATTTGCGTGATGAGCACCTTCGGCGCCGGCACGGGATTCGCACCGACTCGCGGAATGATCGAGGTCCAGCTCCTGGGCGCGGCCCAAGAAGTCACCGGGTCGCGGCACCTGGTGCGCACGTCGCGAGCGTCCGTCCTGCTCGACTGCGGGCTCTTCCAGGGGCGGCGCCGCGAGACCTTCGCCAGGAACCGCGAGCTGGGCTTCGACCCCGCGACGGTGGACGCGGTGGTGCTCTCGCACGCCCACATCGATCACTCGGGCGGTCTCCCCGTGCTCTGCGCCCGCGGGTTCCAGGGCTCCATCTACGCCACCGCAGCGACGGTCGATCTGTGCGCGCCGATGCTGATGGACGCGGCCATGCTGCAGGAGTCCGACGCCCGCCACATCCAGCGGCTGATCGAGCGCGGCGACGACCTCGAGCCGGTCGAGCCCCTCTATGGACAGCAGGACGTCGTCCGGGTCCTCGATCAGATGGTGGGCCTGCCCTACCACCGGCCCCACCCCATCGCGCCCGGCATCACCGTCGAGCTCCTCGACGCCGGCCACGTCCTGGGGAGCGCCATCGTGGTGCTGGACATCGAGGACGACGGCCTCAGCACCCGGCTGGCCTTCACCGGCGATCTGGGACGGCACCACATGCCCATCCTGCGCGACCCCGAGGTCCCCTCCCGGGTCGAGACGTTGCTCATGGAGAGCACCTACGGCGACCGGCGGCACGAGCCAATCGAGCAGACGGGCGAGGCGCTGGCGGAGACCATCCGGCGCACCACCGAGCGCGGCGGGAAGGTGGTCATCCCCGCCTTCGCGCTGGAGCGGGCCCAGGAGCTCATCTACCGCCTCAAGCTCCTGCGCGAGTCGGGCCGCATCCCGGCGATCCCCGTCTACGTCGACTCGCCGCTGACGGTGAAGCTGACCGACGTCTTCCGGCTGCACCCAGAGTGCTACGACGCCGAGGCCCGCCGCCTGGTGCAGCGGTCCTCGTCGCCCTTCGATCTCGAGGGGCTGCGCTACGTCTCGGACGCCGAGGACTCGAAGGCGATCGACGCCGAGGAGCGCCCGTCGATCATCATCGCCGGCAGCGGCATGTGCGAGGGCGGGCGGGTCCTGCACCACCTGCGCTCGATCATCGGCGACCCCCGGCACACCATCGCCATCGTCGGCTTCCAGGCGCAGCACACGCTGGGCCGCCGTCTGGTCGAGCGCCGGCCCAAGGTCCGCATCTTCGGCCTCGAGCACGACCGCCGCGCCGAGGTGGTGGTGCTGAACGGGTTCAGCGCCCACGCCGACCAGGCCGATCTGCTCGACTTCGCCGAGGAGGCCCGCCGCCGCGGGCCCCTGCGCCACCTGCTCCTGGTGCACGGCGAGCCGGCGGCCCAGGAGGCGTTGAGCCTCGAGCTCGGCCGGCGCGGCTTCCCCGACGTGCGGGCCCCGGCGCCGGGCGAGCGCCTGCGCCTGTGAGCGGTCAGAGCTCGACGCCGCCAGCGATCCCGGCGAACCAGGCCTGCATGCTGGGTCCGCCCGAGGGGCCCGGCCCGAACAGGTCGGCGCTGAAGGTGGGTCGATACATCAGGCGCAGCTCGCCGTAGAGGTTCCCGAGAGAGGCGGCGAAGCCGCCGCCCAGGGGCACGATGCCCGCCCGATCGAGGCGCCGCGTTCGCGTCTGGGGATCGCGATCGTCGGGGGGAGAGAAGTCGCACCAGCCGATCCCCGCCAGCGCGAACGGAGACAGGAACACCCGGCCGATCGGGCGCAGGTAGTTGGCCCGCAGCGAGGCCTCGAAGCTGTGGCCGAACAGCCAGCCCTTCTTGCTGGGGATCCAGCCGGGCAGGACGTGGCGCTGGGACCGGGTGAAGGCCGCCTCCACCGCCAGCCAGCGGCGGGTGCGGTAGACGGCGCGCAGGTCGGCGTAGATCCCGGGCTGATCGGTCAGCGTCTCGCGGACGGCCTTGCCCAGGAAGTCCATGGCCCCGAGTCCGATGGTCACCGCCACGCCGTTGCGGCTCTCCAGGTTGGCTCGCGACGGATCGTCCTCCGTCTGGGCGGCGGCGCTGCCCGCCAGGGCCACCGCGGCGAGGACGAGCGCCAGGCGATGCAGCAGCATGGCTGGTCAACCGCCCAGCTCACGCCGCCCGCCCACCAGCTCGAGGAGCGGCTCGGGCAAGCTCATCACCACGTCGGTCATCTCGCCTTCGGTCACGTGCTTGCCGAGCACGCGGGCCGTCGCGCGCACGATCTCGTCGGCGTACAGATCGGTGCGCGGCTGGTAGTTGGTGATCACTAGCTGCAGGAACTCGTTGGGGTGGCGGATGCGCAGCGGCTTGCCGGCCGGCCGCCAGTTCTCGAAGAACAGCCCGCGGATGGTCATGGGCATCTGGGCCGCCAGCTGAGCCGCCTCCGCCACCGTCAGACGATCGCGCAGGGCGTGGAGCCCCGCCCGCAGCGCGTGCAGCGCCGCATCCGCGTCCGCGGTGCCGAGGAAGGTCATCATGTCCTTCACCCAGGCGTTCGCCTTCTCGTTGCTCCTGTCGAAGACCTTCATGACAGACCCCCTTTCGGGTAAAGACGCAGACCCTGCGCGCGTGAAGTGGTCGGATGCAGCTCCTGCGCGGGCCTCATGTTCCCGAGGAGGAGCGCGCAGGCCAGCAGGCTGACCCCGCTCAACGAGAGCCAGAGCGGGATCTCGGCCGCGGCGCCGGCGACGCCGGCCCGGGCCGCCACCACCGACGACGCCGCCAGCGCCAGGGTGTAGGTCGCGCCCTTGATGCTGACGATCGCCCCGAGCACGAACCCCCAGGGCCGCCGCCGCCACAGCCACAGCCCGGCCAGCAGGAAGGCCGGCACCAGCCAGGAGAGATCGAGCGCGAACACGATGCCGGTGGGATGCCCCGAGTCCTCGACGACGCGCGGGATCGTCCCCGCAATCGCGGACTCGAGGCACTGGGCCACCCAGGCGGCGCCCAGTCCGCCGCCCGTCAGCAGCAGCCAGCCAGCCACCAGGCGCGCCGGCGTGCGCGAGCGAAACTCGCGCGCCACCGCCTCGACGTCGGCCCCGTGCGCGGCGAAGAGCAGCGCCACCGTCGACAGCGAGAAGATGGCCACGTACACGAGGAAGAAGCGGTTGAACGCCGCCCCGAAGAGGTAGAAGGCGTAGCCGTAGACCAGGTACGCCAGCATCCCCAGCTGAACCAGGAGCGCCCGGCGCGAGCCCCGCGCCGCGATCGAGGCGCCGAGCAGCAGCGGGACGGCGACCGCGAGGGTGACCAGGTCGTTCCCGCGCCACGCCGAGGTCACCCAGAGGTTGTCGCGGTACAGGCCCGGCAAGAGCAGCCCGCCGGCGGCCGCGAGCGCGGCCAGCCCCGCGGCGATGGTCGAGAGCACGAAGACCCGTCTCACGGGCTCAGGAACAGCAAGCGCGGTGCCACGTCTGCGCCTGGCATGGCCGCTGCACGAACCTCGGGCATGAGACCGCTCGCGGATGGTCGTTCCGGCGATCGGATGGGGTTCTGGGCGGGCGTGCTGCTGCTGGTGGCGCTCCCCCTGTCGGGGCCGCTGGGCATGGTCCTGGTGTCGGCCGTCGCGCCGCAGCCGCCCTGGACCGACGCCGCCACCTTCATGCGTCACTACCACCCGCTCCAGGCGCTGCCGTTCCTGTTCGGCTTCGTCCTCTTGCTGGCGTTTCCCGCCCTGCAGGTCGCGCTGCACCTGCGGGCGCGGCCCGCCGCCCAGCCGTTCACCCTGCTGGGCGTGGTGTTCGCGGCCGTCTTCGCGGCGCTCATCGCCTTCAACTACATCGCGCAGACGGCGCTGGTGCCCGCGGCCGTCGCCCGCGGCGACGGCGCGCTGGTGGCGCTCTTCTCCATGAACAGCCCCACGGCCATCTGCTGGGCGATCGAGATGTTCGGCTATGGCTTCCTGGGAGTCGCCTCGCTGTGCGCGCTGCCGGCCCTGCCCGGTCCGGGCCTCGAGCGGGTGAGCCGGATCTTGCTGGCGCTCAACGGCGTCATCAGCGTGCTCGGCGCCGCCCTGACCGCCCGCGATGCACGCTGGGTGCTGACGCCCGCCGGCCTGGTGGCCTTCCTGGCCTGGAACGTGGTGATCCTGGCGATGGTGCTGGCGCTGGTCCTCACGCTGCGCGGGCGAGCGCGCTCGTGAGCTTGCCCGCGAGGCGATCGACCCAGGCGCGCACCAGCGGCGCCGTACCGCCGGGGATCGCCGCCGCCGCCGCGTCCAGCAGATCGCCGAGCCGCGCCCGCGCCCCGTCGAGGCCGAGCGCCCTGCCCAGGTTGGGCCGGCCCAGGGCCGCGTCCCGCCCGATCGGCTTGCCCAGCGCCACGGCATCGCCGGTGAGGTCGCGCAGGTCGTCGGCCGCCTGGTAGGCGCGGCCCAGGCACTCGCCCAGCGGCCGCCACAGCGCCGGATCGCCGCCGCCTGCCAGGGCCCCCATGGCGGTGGCCGCCTCGAACAGGGCCCCGGTCTTGGCGCGATGACAGCGATCGAGGTCGGGGGCCGGCTCGCTCTCCCAGGCCTGTCCCGCCACCAGGCCGCGCGTGGTCCCCGCCGCCCGCGCCAAGAGCGCCGCCAGCTGCCCGGCGCGAATGGGCGCCTCGACGGCCGCCCGGGCCAGCGTCTCGAACGCGGCCACGATCAGGGCATCGCCCACCAGCACCGCCAGCGGCTGGCCGAAGGCGCGGTGGATCGAGGGCCGCCCCCGCCGGGTGTCGGCGTCGTCGAAGCAGGGCAGATCGTCGTGCACGAGCGAAGCGCAGTGAAGGAGCTCGAGCGCGCAGGCGGCGCTCTCGGCCAGGGCCGGGTGAGCGTCGCCGCAGGCGATGGCGGTCAGCAGGCAGAGCTGCGGCCGCACCCGCGATCCGCCCGACAGCACCGCCTCCCGCAGCGCCTGCGCCAGCCGCGGGGGGCAGCCGGGAGCTGTGGCGCGGGCCAGGGCCCCTTCCAGCGCCCGCTCCACGCGGCCCACCAGCAGGCGATCGAGCGAAGGTTCCTTTTCCATGGCCCTCGTCAGTGCAAGGGGTGGACCCTGGGCAGCACCGGCGCATCGTGGCCCCTTCGCGAAAGGGTTGCGCCCGCCGGCCGCCCCGGCGCACGGAGCGCGCCTGCCGCCAGCCCCAGCTTCCGCCACCAGGGGACCACCGCCCGCCCGGTCACCGAGTCGAAGCCGGCGCGGGCCACGTAGCCGCCGATCTCGGCGTAGATGAAGCGCGCGGCGCGGATCGCCCCCTGGCAATCGAAGGGCAGCCCATCGATGCCGACGTCGGCGCTGGCGTAGAAGCGGTCGGCCTCGTCCAGCAGCCGCCGCACCACGCCCCCGAGCGCCGGCGAGAACCGCGGCTCGCCGAGGAACCCTTGCGGATCGATCCCCGCCCGCTCCAGCCAATCGAGCGGCAGGTAGAGGCGCCCCCGCCCCGCGTCCTCGCCCACGTCGCGGGCGATGTTGGTCAGCTGCATGGCGATGCCCAGGTCGCAGGCGCGCGAGAGCATGGCCGTCGTCCGCTCGCCCATCAGCAGCGCCATCAGCACGCCCACCGTCCCCGCCACCCGGGAGGCGTACTCGCACAGGTCATCGAAGGTGCGGTAGCGCCGGCCGCTGACGTCCCACTGCAGGCCCTCGAGGAAGGCGTCGAAGACGCCGTGGGGCAGCCCGTGGCGCACGATCGCCAGGGCCAGCGAGCGATCAACCGGGTGATCGAAGGGCTGGCCCTGGTACATCACCGCCAGCCGCCGCCGCAGCGCCGCGATGGTGTCGGCGCTGGCCGCGGGATCGGCGTCGACCAGGTCGTCGGCGATGCGCAGGAAGGCGTAGAGCGCGGTGGCCGGATCGCGCACGCGCGCGGGCAGGCTGCGGGCCGCGAAGGCGAA
>Ga0134123_10001083_pt1 | contig 17909 bp, 17 predicted proteins | sample KB303_FD_96460 | JGI IMG/M metagenome (GOLD analysis project Ga0134123, IMG submission 96460) | Terrestrial soil microbial communities without Nitrogen fertilizer from Kellogg Biological Station, Michigan, USA - KB3-0-3 | ecosystem: Environmental > Terrestrial > Soil > Unclassified ...
GACGTGCAGATGGACCGTGTCGAACGTGAGGTCGTGGTCGCGAGCGATCGCGAGCGCGTCGTCGAGCTGTTCGACCAGGATCCCGAACTTGGACGGTCGATCGCCTCCCGTGTACAGGTCGCCGAGCTCGGGCTTCGAGGAGGCTCCGACGCGGGGGTTGATGCGGATGCCCACCGTGGTGCCCGGCGCGCGGCGGCCCCACCTGTCCAGCTGCGAGAGCAGGTCGAGGTTCACGTGGACGCCGGCGTCGAGCAGCGCGTCGACGTCGGCGGCCGACAGGTTCGTCCCGGTGAAGCTGATCTCCCCCACCGACCAGCCGTGCTCAAGCGCGTGGTGAACCTCGCCGGGCGAACACGCGTCGATACCGATCGTGCCCAGGCCACGCGCGAACGCGAGCACCTCCGGGTCCCGCTGGGCCTTCAGCGCGAGCCGGAGCCGGAGCGGGATGCCGGCACGCTCGAACGCCTCGATCAGGCCCCGCGCCTGCTCCTCGATCCGAGGCAGGTCGTACGCGAAGACGGGCGTTCCATGCTCACGAGCGATCTCCTCGGCGTCGCGGCCGGCCACGAGCAGCCGGCCGTCGCGGGTCTCGAGCCCGGGTCTGGTCCACCACGGTGCGCCCATGTCGGGAGCCGATGCTAGCGTTCGGCCGATGCCGAAGCGCTGCGAGTGGGTCCCGATCGACCAGCCTCTGTACCTCGCGTACCACGACGAGGAATGGGGCGTGCCGGTCCACGACGACACGCGGCTGTTCGAGATGCTGACGCTCGAGGGCGCCCAGGCCGGGCTCTCGTGGTCGACGATCCTCAACAAGCGCGACGGCTACCGGCGCGCGTTCTCGGGGTTCGATGCCGTCAAGGTGGCGCGGTTCACGCCTGCGAAGGTCGAACGGCTGCTGCAGGACCCAGGGATCGTCCGGAACCGATTGAAGGTCGAGTCCACCGTGAACAACGCGGCCCGCGTGCGCGAGGTGCAGCGCGAGCACGGGTCGCTCGACGCGTATCTCTGGTCGTTCGTCAGCGGCCGGCCGCTCGTGGGTCGGTTCGAGGGACTCGGCGACATCCCCGCCGAGACCGCGGAGTCCAAGGCCATGAGCAAGGGCCTGAAGGTGAAGGGCTTCCGATTCGTCGGTCCGACCGTCTGCTACGCCTTCATGCAAGCGTGCGGATTGGTGCAAGCGCACGTAGCATCCTGCTTCAGGTACCGGGAACTCGGGGGGACCTAGCCGCAGGCCCAGAAAGAACGGAAAGTCATGCGCTGTCAGCACGTGGACGACGACACCCAATGCAGGCTCGACGCCACGCGGCGCGTACTCGTCGCCTCCGGTGACCCGCCGGACCCCGACCAGGCGGGATTCGCGCGGGAACCGTCTACTTGGTCCAGATCTGCAAGGAGCACGACCCGGACCCTCGGCGGTCGATGCCGCTGCCGCGCCCTCGTACGTCCACGCCCATCGGCGAACGCCCGAGACGGTAGCCGAGGACAACGCTCACCTCAGACGATGGACTCCTTCGCGGTCCACTGAACCTGCCCGAGTAATCTGCGAACGTTTCGCCGGTTCCTCTCACCTCGGATGGCAACGATAAGCGCGACAGCTCCGATCCATCTCTTTCGCGTGACAGCGGCGATCACGATCCCAGTTATCAAGGTTGCGGCGTAGGCGACCGCGCTCTTTCGGTTATCGGCCCGAGCCATCGCCCAGACGGCATAGGCGCGGACATCCGGGTCGTCGCCTCACTCACCTGTGGAAGCCTGCTCCAGGACACGGCACCAAACTCGGTAGTGCTCGATCCAACCCAGCCGACGAATGCGCTTCGGCAGCGGAGGATCGAACGGATTCCAGCTCCGCAAGTCCACTGGACCGGACCGTACCAGCACCGCATCGGAACCCAGGCGGCTTGCTCCGCGCTCTGCGGAAGTGTCGCCGCATCTTGGAGACAGGACAGACTAGGGTTCTGCGGTGACCTTCGACGAGATGGAAGCCGGACTCCGGGCTGGTCTCCAGGCCCTGCCTCCGGCGGCCCGCGCCGAGCTTCTCCACGCCCTCATGCTCCGCGACTTCGAGCGAGCCGACCGGATCGGAGAGTTCTGGAGCTACCCGCGCAGAGCCGGTCGTTCGCCCGAGCTCCTTGATCGACTGCGAGGAGGACAACGTCCTCCGGGCGGTGCGGGTCTGCATGTTGCGGGAGACCGCCGGTATCCATCCACAGTCCGATTAGCCCTCGCGGCGTAGCGGCGCGCCAGCGGGACAACACGAGGGCCGGCCCGAAGGCCGGCCCTCGAATGTCGGGACTCGGAACTCGGTTAGGGCGTGATCTTGGAGATACGCGTGTACCAGTTGGCGAGTGCAGTGCGAGTCCCTCCGCAGCTTCCGATCGGAGCGGCCAGGTACTGGGACAGCGTGCAGGACTGTCCGATGAACTCGGAAGCAACCCAGATGTCCTTGCCGACTGTCACGGCCATCCCATAATCGCCCCACCTGGCGCCGAGGGAAATGTCCCCCACGAACGCCTTGTACCCGGTGAACCCATCATCGGGCCCCGCGCCGGAGGCGATGACCTGGACGTCGCCGACACCACTCGTCGCTGAGAGGGTGCTGAAGCCGGCGGACGGATAGAAGTTCGAACCCGTCACGGTAAACGGGATGATGCCTCTCCCGTTGTTCGTTGCCGCGATGGACGGCATCAGCAGGTCGTTGCCGGCCAGACCGAACTGGCCCTGGGTGACCATCGAGGCTACGAGGTTCCCAGCGTTGTCGAACCTGGGGTGGACGACGTAGTACGCCACGCCGGCCCGGAGCTCGGCGCCGACAGAAAGGCCCGTTCCGAGGACACCCCAGATGTCCCCGCTGGCGAAGTACGTTCCTAGGATCCGGCTGTCGATCGACTCCAGCAGAGGCGGGATAGACTCATCGTGGGCCGGTTGCTCGTTGGGGGCGAAGAAGAGCCTCCAGCACCCCTTGCCCAGCCCCTGGAAGACGATCTGGGTGTCGTTCACGCACTCGCCGAGCGGGTTGTTTCCACTCTTCTGCTGCCCCAGCGGCGGAACGCTGTACTCGTCCACCGTCTGTAGATCCTTCTTCAGTTGCAGGTCGGGGGCGGCGCTGTTGATCGAGGACGTATTGGTCACGGCCCACACACCGAGCTTGGTGCTCTGGCCGTTGCCGTGGGCCTCCTCCGCCGCCATCGAGTTCAGGAGGTACTCGGTGCCTCCCATGGTATTGGCGAAGCTTGTTCCGACAGACTTGCTCGGCCACAAGGTGAACCCGGGCTGTCCATCGAAGGCGTCCCTCGTCTCGAACTGAACCAGGGTCGGGGTTGAAGCCCACGACGCGAGCTGGCTCTTCGAGACGGCGTACACGTTTGCGCTAGTGAACGACGCGTTGGTGAGGGTCACCAGGGAGTACTCGTTGGTCGACACGAAGATCGCGTTGGCGTCGGCCCCCAGCTGTGGGTAGTCACCGATGCAGGCCCCGCCTTCGCAATGGTGATCGGGCGTTCCCTCGGTGCCGTTGTTCTGTGCTGGGATCTTGTAGACCTTCCAGCTCCCCCTGGGGTCACCGGACTGGCTGACGGCCAGATCAATGTGGTTGGGTCCCAGGAACGCGCCAGTCAAGGGATCAACCTCGATCGTGAGCACCGTGTGGAACCAGCGGTTGGTGGCCGCGTCGTAGTAGCAGTGCGGGTCCGTCACGAACGGCCCTTGCAATCCCGTGGTCCGGTCGAACTGCGCCGGATAGCCGAGAAAGGTGTTGAGGTCGATCGGGTTGGTGAGCGCGCTCCCCGAGGTGTTGTAGACGCGGAGAACGTCGTTCACCGTTTCCAGGACGAAGCCGTTTCCGACACACAGACCCTGGTCGGGTGGCTCGAGGGAGAACTGGTTCCCCCCGTTCGCCAGGCGCTGATCCCTGTGCGTCAGTCCGTTGAAGCTCGTTCCCACGCCGGCCACGCTGCTGCTCACGGTCGCCGACGTTACTTCGGGGTCGGCAGCCGCGGGACGGCTGGCCGGGTGCTCGGAGAGGCTTCGGTTGACAACTTGCCGAAAATGACCCCCGGCACCAGTCGAAGGCTGCTGAAGGATCAGCGCCTCATCACCCGAACGCAAGCCCTCGGGGAAGCTCAAGCCGTCGGCTCCCTGTGCGGACCCAGATGGGAACGACACGACACGGAACGAAGTGATCGTCCGGAGCACTCCCGTGTCCGAATTGGCAGCGGCGGCAGACTGCAGCCCCGCGCCGACCATTATCGTTGCGGCAAGCGCAACGAGAAGTGCCCTACTCCGATTCATCCGTCCCCTCCATTTCCGGCCTGCTGACGAGCTTGAATCGATTGCACCGTCGTTCATTGGCTCGCAGACCTATAGGGCCCAATGAAACGGCAGCCGATGACGTGGTATGCCGATGGATCGCCGAGCGCACTTGCCAAGATGGGTCCCCCAGAGACCCATCCGGAACCGCGACGCGAAGCGGCTCAGAACGAGCGTGACCAAATGTTGCGGGAATCGGCCGGGCGGAGCCAGTAACCATCATCGTCAGGTGACTGCTCAATGGAAGCTTGGCCTGTACGTCATCGCACCATCCTTCGCTTCAGGAATCAGGATGCCGCAACGCCTCGACTGGAGGCAAGGGGGACGGAGGGCCCGACTCCGAGACCGCCTCGACGCCCTCAGGCCCAGCCCCTACCGAGCTTCTCCACGTCCTGCTGCTCCCCGATTTCGATCGCGGCGACCGCATCGGAGAGTTCTGGGGGCATCCAGCGACGCGCACCTTCGCCGAGCCTCCTGATCGACTGCGAGGAGGACCGAACGCTCAGAGCGGTGCTCGTCGGGATGCTGCGGGAAGCGCGCTACCCAGTAACGAATCTGCTACCTGACCAACCTGAAGCGGTCAGACGCGCTCCCAACGTCCGTTTGTTAGTCGACGCGTCGTCACCCGACGCTCTGGGCGTAGTGCCGAACGCCAGCCGACGTCGCACGGCGATCCGGCGACCCTCTGCCGTCAGCCGATCGGAACGTTCGGCACGCGCGCCAGCGCCGCCGCCTCCCGCTCGGGGTCGAACTCCACCTCGGGCAGGCGGTCGTTCAGGTAGTCGTCGTACGCCTGCATGTCGAAATGACCGTGGCCGGACAGCCCCAGCAGGATCACGCGCTCGCGACCCTCCTCTCGAGCCGCGATCGCCTCGTTCACCGCGCCCCGGATCGCGTGGGCGGACTCGGGCGCCGGGATGATGCCCTGGGTCTTGGCGAACTGCACGGCCGCCTCGAACACCTCGTTCTGTGAGTACGCGGCCGCCTCCATGTACCCGTCGCGGACGAGCAGCGACAGCGAGGGGGCGTCGCCGTGGTACCGGAGGCCCCCCGCGTGCACCGGCGCCGGCACGAAATCGTGTCCGAGCGTGTACATCGGCAGCAGCGGCGTCAGCTGTGCCGTGTCGCCGAAGTCGTAGGCGAATCGGCCCTTCGTAAGCGTCGGACACGCGGCCGGCTCGGTCGCGAGGAACCGCATGTCGGGCGTGTCGCCGCGAAGGCGCCCCGCCATGAACGGATAGGCGAGCCCGCCGTAGTTCGAGCCGCCGCCCACGCACCCCACGACGACATCGGGCACCTCGCCCGCGAGCTCCATCTGACGCCTGGCCTCCAGGCCCACGACGCTCTGGTGGAGCAGGACGTGGTTCAGGCACGAGCCGATCGAGTAGTTCGTGTCCTCGTTGGTGGCGGCGACCTCGATCGCCTCGCTGATCGCGATACCCAGCGATCCGGTCGATTCGGGATCCGCCTCGAGCACCTTCTTGCCCGCCTGGGTCGTCGAGGTCGGGGACGGCCGCACCTCGGCGCCGAACGTCTCCATGAAGATGCGCCGGTACGGCTTCTGCTCGAAGGAGGCCCTGACCATGAACACCAGGCACTCGAGGCCGAACATGCTCGCGGCCATCGAGAGCGCGGAACCCCACTGCCCTGCCCCGGTCTCGGTGGAGACGCGCTTCACGCCCGCCTGCTTGTTGTAAAAGGCCTGCGCGATCGCGGTGTTGGGCTTGTGCGACCCGGCCGGCGAGGTGCCCTCGTACTTGAAGTAGATCCGGGCAGGCGTGTCAAGGTCGCGTTCGAGGCGCGTCGCGCGGTGCAGGGGAGTCGGCCGCCACAGCCGATAGACGTCGAGGACCTCCCCCGGGACGTCGATCCACTCCTCGGTCGAGACCTCCTGCAGGATCAGCGCCTCGGGGAAAAGCGGCGCGAGAAGGTCCGGGGTCACCGGTTCCTTCGTGCCCGGGTGCAGCGGCGGCAGCAGCTGGATGCCGGCCTGGGCCATCACCGGAAGCAGGTTCTGCCAAGCGGTCGGGATGTCGTCGGGGGCCAGATCAAAACGCGTGCGTTCGGACACGGCGACCTCCGGGTTCGGGGGGGGCGAAGCCTATCCCGTCGCGGCGTTCAGCGACTAGGGGTCCTCGACGGGGACCTTCGCCGAGCTGCTAATCGACTGCGAGAAGGACCGGACGCTCCTGGCGGTGCCTGTCGGAATACTGCCCGCGAGACGGACCAGTAGGCTCGGCTTCACCGTTCAGGAGCGTGAGCGACGGCATCGCGCACAATGTGGGCCGCGTGCACGTCCGTGAGCTTTGCCTTCGCGGTCGGCGGATATCCGCACGTAGACGGCTGCGTCCTTCATCCTGGCCTCCTCGGCTCTGCTACGCGCGAGGATGCCTTACCGTGCGGTCTGGTCCAGGACCATGTCACGTCCTGCTTCCGCTTCAAGGAACTGCTTGCAGGCTAGCTCGGACGAGCCTCTTTGCCGCGCGTCAATTCCCGGTCGAGCTCGATCGCCCGCTCCTCGTGGTCGTGGCCGGCGCTGAAGATCGCCATCCAGTTGTCGTTGCTCATCTCGCGCAGCTGCTCCTCGGTCTGGCTCTCGACCCAGGACAGGAACAGCTTGAGGGAGTGGGTCGCGTTCTTCAGCTGCTCCAGCGCATCTGGCAGGTCCATCCTTTTCCTCCCCTCGGACGGAGCGAGGCCCAAGCCTAACGCCTGGTCCCGCTACCGAGGAGGACCCCTCCCGATCCCGAGCTCGCGGTAGATCTCCCGGAACAGCCTTCGAGAGCTCAACTTGTTGTCCACCCATGCGACGAGCCCGACGGCGATCGCGAACGCCAGCACGTACCCGAGCAGCAGGACGAGGCTCCCCGCGATGCTCCACGACGTCGCGTTCGACATCTCGGGCGGGATGCCGGCACCGGCCCCGATGATTCCTAGCACCAGAACGACGCTCCCTCGGTCGATGCTCTAGCTCGCGGCGCTCGCCGCCTCCTTGGCCTTCTCGACACTCTCGCGGTCGACCTGCTCCTTGTCGATCTTCTCGGCCTTGGCGAGCGCCTTCTCGACCTGCGCCACCCAGACCTCGTCGAAGACGGCGACGATGCCGGAGGAGTCGGGCGGCAGGACGTCCTCGAGCTCCTTCTTGATCTCGTGTTCGCGGTGGTGGGACGTGAGTCCGCCGATCCCCGCGCCGGCCGCGCCGCCGACCACGGTGGCCGCGATCACCCCGGCCGGGAAGATCACACCGAGGATGAAACCGCCGAGCGCGCCCACCACGCCACCCTTCGCGACCTCGTGGGCGTTCTCCTTCACGGTGAGCTTGCCCTCGGCGTCGCGGCTCACGAGCACGGCGACCTCTACGAAGATCACACCGTCCTTGACCAGCTCCTTGAGCGCGTCGAAGTCCTCCTGCGCGGCGTCGGCATCGCCGTACGCGGCGATGTACAGGTCGACCGGGACATCCGAGTCCTTCGCCATGGAACCCTCCTTAGGGCTGGGGGGACGTTTTCGGCTCCGGAGTCTACGCGCGTGCTCGCCCGCGCGCGGTCTCGCCGGGACGCCCGTCCTCGCGCCGTCCGAGGATAATCACGGGCATGAGCTCGCGCGAGGAGCGGATGGCCCTGAACGAGGCGGCCTCCAGGGAGATCAACGAGGAGATCGAGCAGGTCCACCAGGACGATCCGCCGGGTCGGCGGATGAAGATCGCTTGTGAGTGCGCCCTCAAGACCTGCAACGAGGTCATCGAGATCACGGTGGCGGAGTACCAGGACGTCCGGAGCGACCCCCGCCAGTTCGCGATCGTCCCCGACCACTTCATCGGGGACATCGAGCGGATCGTCTTCGAGAACGACCGCTTCGCCGTCGTGGCCAAGCGCGCCGGCACCCCGGCCGACGTGGTGACCGAGACCGACCCCCGAAGCTAGCCGCCGTGGCATGAGTTCCTACGACGTCGGGGTGATCGGCGCCGGCGTGCACGGCGCGAGCGTGGCGTTCCACCTCGCGAACCGCGGCGTCCGAACGGTCGTCATCGAGCGGACGGCGCCGGCGGGTGGGCCGACCGGGCGTTCGAGCGCGATCGTTCGCGCCTACTACACGAACGCATTCCTGGCCCGGGTGGCAGGCGACTCGATCGCGATGTTCCGCGACTTCAAGCAGCACACGGGGCGGGACGCGGGGTTCCGCGAGACCGGCCTGCTGGTGCTGCACCCGCCCGAGGACGAGGCGACCGTGCGCGAGGTCGTGCCGCGCCTGAATGACCAGGGCATCCCGACCGACCTCCTCGAACCGCAGCAGGTGGTGGCGGAGTGGCCCGCGTTCGACCTCGACGGGATCGCGATCGCGGCGTTCGAGCGCGACGCGGGGTACGCCGATCCGGTGCTCACGACGCAGGGCCTGCTCGAACGCGCCCGCGAGCTCGGCGCCGAGATCAACCTGGGCCACGGCGTCAAGTCGATCGAACGCCGGGGCTCGGCCTGGAACGTGTCGACGACCGATGGCTCGATCGCGGCCGAACGCGTCCTGATCGCCGCAGGCCCGTGGAGCGCGCCGCTCGCGGCGATGGTGGGCGCCGACCTCCAGCTCACGGTCGAGCGCCACATCGTCGCGACCTTCGCGTGGGGCGATGACACCCGCGTCCCTGCCCACGGGGACCTGCCGAACGGCTACTACTTCCGTCCCGAGGGCGAGGAGCTGTTCCTCATGGGCCCGCTGCACCCCGAACCGAACGTGGACCCCGACGACTTCGACGAACACGTCGGCACGAGCGAGGCCGAGCGGCTCGGGGCCGGCGTCGTCCGGCGCGCGCCGGCGCTGCGGCACGCGACCGCTCGGGGTGGCTGGGCCAGCCTGTACGACGTGAGCCCGGACTGGCAGCCGGTGATCGGCGAGATCGCGCCGGGGGTGTTCGTCGACGCCGGGACGAGCGGCCACGGCTTCAAGCTCGCCCCCGCGCTCGGCGCCCACATCGCCGACCTGCTCACCGGGGGCGAAGCGGACCCGGGGCTCGACCAGTTCCACCCTCGCCGGTTCGAGCAGGCCGGCGCGCTGGACGCGGGATTCGGCGAGGCGCGCATCCTGGGCTGACGTCAGCCGCGCGTGACCAGGTTGCGGAACGCGAGCAGCGAGTTCTCGACGGGCTTCTCCGCGATCCGACGCATGAACCACGGGTACCAGTGCGTCCCGTACGCGATCAGGGAGCGCGCCTGGTAGCCCTCGGCCGCCATGCGCACCAGGTCGGCCTGACGGATCCCGAACAACATGTGCACCTCGAAACCGTCGCGCCCGCCGACGTCCGTCTCGATCTGGCGGATCAGGCCGATGTCGTGGGTCCCGAGCGCAAGCCGGCCGATCGGTCCCTTCCGCGCGAGGATCAGCAGCGCGAGCCTCCGGTACGCCTCGTCGATCACCTCACGCGAGCCGAACACGAGCTCGCGCGGCTCGCGGTACGCGCCCTTGACCAGGCGGATCGTCGGATCGAGCGGCATCAGCGAGTCCACGTCGCCCGCGGTGCGCTTGAGGTAGGCCTGGAGGCAGACGCCGACGTTCGGATGCGCGGCCCTGAGCTTGCGGTACAGGTCGAGCGTCCGGTCGACGTAGGGCGCCGACTCCATGTCGAGCCAGAGCCAGTTGTCGTGTTCGGTCGCCGACGTCGCGAGCTCCTCGAGGTTCGCGAGCGCTGCGCGCGGGTCCTGGTCGAGCCCAAGGTGGCTCGGCTTCACCGAGAACTCGGTGTCCAGACCGACCTCCGCGACTCGGTCGAAGGCCTCGCGGTAGTCCTGGACGACCCGACGCGCATCCGAGAGCTCGGTCACGTTCTCGCCGAGGGCGGTGAACATCGTCGGGACTCCGCGCTCCTGGAGACGCTTCGCCGCGGCGGTCGCGTCGTCGAGCGTCTCCCCCGGCATGAACCGACGCACGCTCCGGCGCACGAAGCGGTACTTGGGCAAATGCTCGCGGAGCCAGCGGTTGTCGGCCGCCCACAGCACGGCGTCGCGAGCCACGTTCATGGCGCAAGCCTAGCGAACGGGTCGCCGGTGCTCCCCGTGCCGGATCTGGGGTGAGATCAACGGCGGCGGAAACCGGTGGGCTCCTGCCAGAAGAGGGGACCACCCGAGTCGCCGCCGCACGTCCCGCCCCCAATCCGCGTCGCGATTTGCGGGGCATCCAGTCTTCATAAGGTCGAAGACGCTCAAGCATCGAGGTGCGCGGCCCCGAGAGGGCCATCCCGAGGGAGGAGGCAAGCCGATGCGCAGAGCCATCACGCGGATATCGCGAGCGGATTCCCGACAGGGTCGGGCTCTACCGGGCGGTCGCGGTGCGCGAGACGCCCAACGCAGGCGCGGACATTTGCGCGCGCGACCGGTCACCCACTGTTCGGTACCGCCACTAGCCTCGGCAGCACCACTGCCGGCAGGTGGCGCTCATAGAAGCGAATGCTTTCACCTTTTTCGCGCACATGTAGTGAGGAGACCCTCGAGTTCGCCCTTTTCAGATACGAGCATCGGTGCCGTCAGAGCGACGCGGATGATCAACCGACCGACACGGCGTACCGGTCACAGACAAGCATGTCGCCCGTGGACGATTGGAAAGCGTGAGTCAGTTTGGCGTCGGGCGGTGAGGATGCCGACATCCCACCCGGGGGCGCGCCCCCCGACAGGCGGCTGGATCTCTTCCATCGGAAGGCCGCTCCGGGCGAGGAGCCACGAAACGACCGAGTTTGAGTTCCACATCTCGCCCACCCCGAGCTCATCTCGGCCCCAAACCAGTGCGGGCACCGAACCGACGAGATCAAGGACGCTACGCGCACGGTCTAGGTCGTTGCTCAGGCGCTGCGGGCTTGCCACCGCTTCGAGGATGTCCGGAATCACCCCGTCCCGCCATCGGCGGACTTCGTAGCGGAAGGGGCGGAATCGCTCCATTCTGTGGCTGCCGACCGGACCTTCGACGACGACACCACGGTACGCACCATCCGAATCGGGGATCGGCCACGCCATCTCGATCACGTACCGACCCTGAGGTACACGGATCTGGAGCGCGGAGTGGTAGAGATCGAAGGCCCGGCGGCGCTCATGGAATGCGCGGATCGCCTCGTAGATGCGCCCATTCAGTCGAACGAAGTGACCGCCCGCCCCCAGCGGGAGCCAGTACAGGTCGATGGCGGCACCGGAGGGCTCTCCGGTCACCGACGCCTCCGAAGCGCCGGAGATCATCGACCCGCTCTGACTCGTCATGAACGCGTCCTCCTGCCGATTCCATGGCTCCTGTGTCCCGATGGTCTACGAGCGCGACACCACGACCTTCAGCGCTCCGGTGTCGTTTGCCCTCGAGAACGTGTCGTACGCCTCCTCGAACTCGTGCATGGCGAACCGGTGCGTGACGAACCGGCCGACGTCAAGCTGCCCGGTTCGGATCAGCTCGAGCAGGGTCGGGGTCGAGTACCCGTCGACCAGACCGGTCGTGATGGTCACGTCCCTGATCCATAGGTCCTCGAGGTGCAACGTGGCCGGCTTGCCGTGGACGCCGACGTTCGCCACGCGCCCACCCGGGCGCACGAGGCGCGCGCACAGCTCGAAGGTCTCCGGGACCCCCACCGCTTCGATCGTCACGTCCGCACCCAGCCCTCCAGTGATCTGCCGAACGATCTCCGCCGGGTCCTCGAGTCCGCTGTTGACGAGCACATCAGCGCCGAACTGCTTGGCGGCGTCCAGGCGCGCGTCGGCCAGATCGACCGCGACGATGTGACTCGGAGAGAAGAGCCGTGCGGTCAGGATCGAGGAGAGCCCGATCGGACCGGCTCCGACCACGGCAACCGTGTCGCCGGGCTGGATCCCTCCGTTCAGCACCCCGACCTCGTACCCCGTGGGACCGATGTCGGCGAGCATCAAGACCGCCTCGTCGGTGACCTCGTCGGGCTTGCGGTGCGTCGAGGTGTCGGCGAACGGTACGCGCACGTACTCGGCCTGCGTTCCGTCGATGAGGTGCCCGAGGACCCACCCACCTCCGCCCGTGCACAGACCGTAGTGGCGCTCACGGCAGAAGCGGCAACGCCCGCATGCAGTGATGCACGAAACGAGGACGCGATCGCCCGGGCCGATCGTCGTGACGCCCGGTCCAACCTCCTGGACGGTGCCGACGGCTTCGTGGCCCAGGATTCGACCTTCGGCCACGTCGGGTACGTCCCCCTTGAGGATGTGGAGATCGGTTCCGCAGATCGTGACGGCGTCGATGCGAACGACGGCATCCGTGTCGTCCACGATCGATGGGTCAGGAACCTCCGCCCATCCCTTCTCACCTGGTCCGTGGTAGACGATCGCTTTCACCGGAGCCACCTCCCATCCACCCCGCGGTGGTTCACGTGTCCGCGAGGTCCGTCAGGTCCAACTCGACGTCAATGTAGCCGTGGGCCAGCGAGCACTCCCGGGGACCCTCGGCCCGTATCTGGCGGGACCATTGGCCTTGGCGACGGGGAACATCGCGTCGTGAACTCGATGAGGAACTGACCGAAGGAGGGCGAGATGAAGTTCGTCGTCGTCTACGAGTCGATGTTCGGCAACACGGAGACGATCGCAAGAGCGATCGCCGCCGGCCTGAGCGAGGCGGGCGAGGTGACGCTCGGGACCGTCGACGCGCTGTCTCCCGGGGAGGTGCAGGACTCGGCGCTGTTCGTCGCCGGTGGTCCGACCCATGCCCACGGCATGGCGAGGCGGAACGCGCACGAGGCCATCGCCGGGGAACGGTCGTACCGACGGTACGGAGCCGTCCAACCGGGACACGAGAGCCTCCGTGGGTGGATCGAGCGATTGACGGTCGGCCCCGCGAGGGCGGCCGCGTTCGATACCCGGTTCGACAAGCCCATGTGGATCACCGGGTCGGCCGCGAAGAAGATCGCTGCCCGACTGGAGCGCAAGGGCTACTCCGTCGTCGAGGCGCGGAGCTTCTTCGTCGAGGCCACGGGCGGCCCGCTCGCCGAGGGTGAACGTGACCGGGCCTTCGAGTGGGGTCGTGAGCTGGGTGCGAAGGCGACCTCGGCGACCGCGACGACGATCGGTCGCTGAGGAGCTACTCGATCACTCGATCGTGCCGGGGAGCGTGGTGTGGCGGGCGAGGTAGGCGGCCGCCTCCGCTCGGCGTGCCACCTCGAGCTTCGACAGGATCGACGAGACGTAGTTCTTCACGGTCTTCTCGGCGAGGTGCAGCTCGTCGCCGACCTCCTTGTTGGTCCGCCCCTCCGCGATGAGCGTCAGGACCCGCTCCTCCTGAGGCGACAACCGTGCGAGCTTCTCGTCCCGCATCAGGTGCTTCCCCTTGCGGAGTCGATCGAGGACGGCCGTCGTCACGGCAGGATCCAGGAGGCTATCGCCGGCGCCGACGGCGCGGATCGCCCGGACCAGCTCACCGGAGCGAACCTGCTTGAGCACGTAGCCGGAGGCGCCGGCCATGATCGAGGAGAACAGCGCTTCGTCGTCGGCGAACGACGTGAGCATCAGCACACGCGTGTCGGGATGCTTCGCCCGGATCTCCCGTGTTGCCTCGATGCCGCTCCCGTCGGTCAGGCGGACGTCCATCACCACGACATCCGGTCTGGTTCGGTCGGCCTCATCGATCGCCTCGCGGACCGTCCCGGCTTCGGCTGTCACGTGGATGTCGTTCTCGGATGCGAGCATCGCTCGGATCCCATCCCGTACTACTTCGTGATCGTCCACGAGCATGACACGGAGCGGAGGGCGCTTCGGTCCGGCCATCCGACGATGGTAGCCCAGCAGGCGGGCGCGTTGATCGGGCTCACGACGGGAGCGTCGCCCTGACCGTCGTCCCTTCCCCGGGCGTGCTCTCGACCGCGAGCACCCCGCCGAGGGACTCTACCCGCTCTCGTAGGTTGCGGAGACCCATGCCCCAGCTTGTCTTATCGACGTCGAACCCGCGACCGTCGTCGTCGATCTCGAGGACGAGGCCGTCGTCGCCTCGTCGGAGCGAGACCCGGCACGTGGCGGCGTCCCCATGCCGGCTCACGTTCGAGAGCGCCTCGCGAGCGAGCTGCACGACGTCGCCGGCGCGGGAGGCGAGTATCGATGCCGCTTCGTTGTCCACCTCGGCGACCGTCACGATGCCCGTGCGGGCACCGAACTCGCTCGCCATCTCCTTGAGCGCCTGGTCGAGCTGCCGGTCGGCGAGGATCCCGGGCCGCAGACCGAAGATGTAGTTACGGAGGTCCCGGATCGCGCGGTCGATGTCCTCCACGGCTGCGTCGAGGCGCCCGGCGGTCTCGGTGTCGCCCGAGGACGTCGCGAGACCCTGCAGGTTCATCCCGACCGCGAACAGCGATTGGATGACGCCGTCGTGGAGCTCCTTCCCGATCCGTTCGCGCTCCTCGAGCACCTGCAGGCGCTGGAGCTCCCTGCCCTTGCGCTCGGTCTCGTCGTAGAGGCGGGCGTTCTCGACGGCGATCGCCGCCTGGGTCGCGAGGACCACGAGGACGCGTTCGTCCTCCTCGTCGAACATCTCCGCGGCCTGCTTGTCGGTGAGGTAGAGGTTCCCGAACACGGTTCCTCGCCCGATGATCCGAGCCCCCAGGAGCGACGTCATCGGCGGGTGGTTCGGCGGGAACCCCACCGAGCGCGGGTCGGCGCCGATGTCGGGGATGCGGATGGGGTGGGGCGAACGGGTCAGAGCACCGAGCAGGCCGTGGCCGACCGGCGGGTCCCCGAGGGCAGCTCGCTCCTCGGGCGTGATCCCCACCGTGATGAAGTCGTCGATCGACCGGCCGTCCGGCGTCAGCACGCCGAGCGCTCCGTAGCGCGCGCCCGTGAGGTCCACCGCGAGCTCGACGATCCGCAGGAGCACCGCGTCGAGGGAGAGCTCCGAGGCGAGGACCATGCCGGCCTCGATCAGGCGGCGATCTCCATCGCCGGGGGCGTTCCTCCCGGACATGAGTCGAGCGTAGCCGAAGTGGCTCGAGCGCCGGTCTCCACCGGTCGATCCCGGCATGGTCCCGGCGGGTCCCAGCCGAAGTCGGGTCCTTCGGCCCGAGAGGCGCCTCCGCTCCCGGACGACCATGTCCTCGACGGGCCAGACGGAACCGAGGCCCCAGGAGCGAAGGAGCGGGGAGATGGACAGGAGCAGCTGGGACAGGATCGTAAGCGGCGCAGGTGCCGTGGTCGCGGCCGTGCTCATCGTGCTCGGCACGATGGCGATCTACGGGGGCGACTTCGGGCGGGACAACGTGCGGGACCGGTTGGTGCCACAGCACATCTCGTTCCCGCCGGCCGACGCGATGACCCCCGAGGAGCAGGCCTCGGTCGGTGAGTTCGCCGGCGCGAAGGTCGACACGGGCGTCGAGGCGGAGGCGTTCGCGCGCTACATCGGCGGGCACCTCGAGGGCGTCAACGAGGGAGCGACGTACTCGGAGACGAGCGCCGCCGCACGCGCAGAGGGACTCGACCCGAACGTGGCAGCGGAACTGCAGGCGAAGGCGGACACCCTGTTCAAGGGCGAGTCGCTGCGGGCGATGCTGCTGAACGCATACGGCTGGTGGACCCTGGCCACGATCGCGATGTGGGCCGGGTTCGCGATGGTGATCGCGGGGCTGTTCCTCGGGATCCTCTCGATCCTCGGGTTCCGGCACGCGGGCAAGGTTGCGCCGGCGCCCACGCCGGACCGGGTCGGCACCCCGGAGTACGCGGGAGCGCCGAGCTAGAACGAGCGGTCTGAGCTCCGGACCGCTTCACGGGAGGAGCTCGCCGAACGCGGCGAGCTCCTCCTTCATCGTCGCCCGCGGCAGTTCACGATCATCTGCAAGGACCGAGCGTCGTTCCTGCTAGGAAAGTGGAGGTGAGGGGATTTGAACCCCTGACCCCTGCCGTGCGAAGGCAGTGCTCTACCGGACTGAGCTACACCCCCGGAACCGGGCCAGGGTAGCAGAGGGTCCCGCGCAGACCGCTCGACCCACGTCAGTCCCCTTTCCCCAGCACCTCGCGCGCGTGGCGGTCGAGCGCCTCGTGCAGGTTCTGCGAGACGCGCGCGACCGCGAGGTCGCCCCGCGTCTTCTCGATCAGGCTGCGCGCGACGTCGGTCGCACGACGCAGGTTCCCGGTGATCGCGTCCGGGTAGTCCATCGTCACGAGGACCCCGTACAGGTCCTCCATCGCCGCCAGGACCGCGTCGCCTTCGTCGACGCGCCCGGCGCGCAACAGGTCGAGGACCCGCCGGCGCGCCTCGCCGATCGCCTCCGCCATCCCGTTCAGGTACGGCGCGTCCTCGACTCCCAGGGCGTCGGGCGTCGGGACCTGCCTCGCGCCGTCCACGATCACCTCGGTGAGCCGCGCCTCCGCGTACTCCTTCTGCGCGTCCTGCAGGTAGCCGGCGAACCGGATGTCCGGATGCTCGGCGACCGCGGCGAGTCCCTCGTCGATCGCCGCCCTCGCCTCCTCCATCAACCGATGCGCGAGCTCGAACTCGCCGCGGTGGATCGCGCGGATCGCGTTCGCGCAGGAGCGGATCGCTCGACGGGATGCCGGGAGGGCGCGCTCGCGAGCCAGCACGCGCTCGTCGAAGCGACGTCGCAGATCGTGGGAGACGCCGTCCAGATCCACGGGACGACGTTCAGATGCCAGCCGCGTCGACCTCGGCCGCGGGCCTGACCACGATGTTCACGAGGTCGTCGCCGAACGCGGGGAGGCCGTTGAACGACCGCCGCGCCGTGCGGTTCGAAGCGTCGGCCGCGTACCGCTGCCGAGTCGGGCGCGGACTCGCGGGTGCGGTCGCCGCGGTCTCGCGCGGACGAGCCGGGTCGTGCGCGTCGGCCTGCGCCTTCATCGTGAGCAGCGCCCACACGTAGCCGGCGAGCAGTACGAACAAGGTCGCCGTCGCATACCACATCGCGCGGAGCGGCGGGACGAGACCGATGAGCGCGGTGAGCACCAGGCTCTCGATCAGCACGATGAGCACGCGGCGTCGGCGTTCGCGCGCCCTCGCCTGTGCCCGAGCTCGCAAGCCGATGAACGTCGTCCCCTTGCGGGGCGTGACGATCCACCGGCCCGGCGATTCGGTCTCGGCGAGCAGGTCCATGTTCCGCTCGAAATCCTTCATGCTCTTGTCCGCCTTGTTTGGGGAGCTTGCCCACGATGGAACGAGGAACGCGGCCCACAGGGCGACCAGAGCCACGAGCAGCAGCCAACCCACCTACCTAACCCCCATGTGTTCGGATCCCCGGTCCGGCACAAGATGTTGGGCTGGGTCTGCAACCTAGCACCGAGGCTAAGGACGTACAAACACCTCGCGCAAGTTGCTCGGAAGGTCATCATATCGGCACGTCTCGCGATATCGGCACGTCTCGCGCGCCGTCTCGCGAGCGACTCACTCCGCCGAGTAGTGACCGCTCTTGCCGCCGCGCTTCTCGATCAGACGTAGGCCGTCGATGCGCGCGGCGCGATCGAACGCCTTCGCCGTGTCGTAGAGGCTGAGCGCCGCCACCGCGGCAGCGGTGAGCGCCTCCATCTCGACGCCGGTGCGGTCGTGCGCACGAACGGTCGTACGAACGCGGATCGTCCCGCTCGCCTCGTCGGGCTCGACGAGCACCTCCGCACCGGTCACCGCGATCGGATGGCAGA